>Ga0065711_1026303_pt1 | contig 79955 bp, 53 predicted proteins | sample Hoacrofraction12_FD_59098 | JGI IMG/M metagenome (GOLD analysis project Ga0065711, IMG submission 59098) | Hoatzin crop microbial communities from Cojedes, Venezuela - Epithelial fraction 12 v2 (version 2) | ecosystem: Host-associated > Birds > Digestive system > Esophagus > Crop | place...
TTTTTTTTTTTTTTTTTTTTTTTTTTTTCCTTTGTTGTCTTATTAAACCGTCTTTATCTCAACCCACGTGTTAGACTCTCTTCCCCATCGTGCTGCCGGGGCAGAGCGAGCGAGTGGCTGTGTGGTCCTGGCTGCCGGGTTAAACCGCGACAACGCACAGCGATTAATGACACCAGTGGAACAATGACACCACAAGAGAACTTAATCCTCTCAATGCGACACTGGAGACGTATTGACTACTTACTGAACACAGCCTGAGAGCACTCTGTGGCACCCCTGTGAGTACCAGAAAGACTCCAGCTGAACAAAGCGAACACTGCACAGTTCGTGCAGTTTATTATTGAGCAGAAAGTCTTCAGCCTCAGCGACTGGAGTGCCCTGGCCCACGCAGTGCATTTTCGGACAGAAAATACTCTGTAGTCTGCGATCTTGAAGGGTGATTTGTGGATTCTTCCTCTTTTTCCCCATATATGCTTTGCAAGCGCACCTCACAATTGTATTTTAAAGCCTTTCTAGTCTCGCATGTTTTCACACTTGTGTTGCAATTCCCAATACAGTCCAAAAATTTAGGTTTGCTCTACACAGGTGTCAAAGGGTTTCTGGTGCTTGTTTGTGGAACAGGAGTTTGCTCATCACTTTGTGGACAAAATTTGTCTCATCTTCATTGCTAGCCTGGCTCCCAGGCACTTCTGGCTTCTTACCACCCAGCGTGGGTCAGTGCTAGAACTGCAGGACAGACACTGTCAGCTAGCGACAGTTATGCTTAGAAAAGGAAACAAAGCAGGTGGTTTGGACACAAGGAGATAATAGCACATGGTGTTCTTAAGATGATACCTGGTTCTGCAATTCTTTGAGACGAAAGGGACACTAACAGTAAATGCAGCATTACAGCTCTTTCTCATGGTCTCACCTGCTGGCTGTACTTTCTGCCTCTTCTTGCGGACAGGGCACGGACCTCCAGCTGCTTCAGAGTGTAATTGAACGGGTGGGCAACTGTGGCTCTGTAGTTCGTACGGTCTCTTCCAAACTTCAGAGAGGATGACACCGATATCTGATCCATATCAACAGACGTGAAAGGAACTCGTGAAATAACCCACCACTCACACACTGACCCCAAACATACACCTAGTAAGATTTCCCTGTACCTTTTCCTCAGATAAATTATGCGTGTGATAAAGTCCTTCCTGAAGTAGTGAGGCAAATTAATGTTCAAATGACATTCTTGCTACTTCAATTTCCTACACGGCACAGCTGAAAGTAAAACTATTCTCTCTATTTTACTGAAATCACGAGCCATGCCTAAGTTTGATGAGGCTTCAGTTTGGTCTCGTCTCTAGGCACTGTAGGCTCCGCTGCCATAGGGTGCTTAGACACAGCTTGCAAAGTTGAAGCACAAGAAAAAAAATATTTGCAGGATCAGGAACTAAATTCTGTAATGTTGCTGGGAGCAAAATATCTTTGTGGCAATTTAAATAGTGGTGGCATTTAAATAGTTGTGCTAATTTAAGCAGCAGTACAAAAATACATTCTATTCAACTTCAAAAGTAAATTTTGGAATTCTAGCACTTTTTAAAGAAATTAAGAAATTCTAATTCTTTTGGCAGGCACATTTATGTTTCTGTATAGTAACATATTTTACACATTGTCTTTCATCTTTCCTGTATTCAGAAATGAATGTAATAGCCAAGGTGCTGCGTTTCAGACACATCTATAAAGGTAGCACAGTTAATTGCAAGTCAGTAACCTTCCCCATCTAACCACATTTGGAAATCGACTTAACCAAAGGTCTCCTAGTTCTGTCTTTTTTACTATTTGTATTTTTAAAAAACAATGCCGACTTACTTTAAGAAAACAAAAACTGGTTTAAACTGTGCCAAAGTTATCATTCTCACTAATAAAGAGCAGAATGAAAGAATGAAATACAGAAGAGCTTCAGCTGAATCAGCGATGCTGAAAAAGCTCAGCACAGGCACGCGTCACACCTCTATGTGGGTAAACATAGCATATATCCATGCAACAGGTAGGTTCTTCAGCCTTTCCACCCTCCCGCTAACGCTCACACTTCCCATCCAAAGTGCTGTTCTTTCCATCTGCTCTCAAAAGCTGTCCTAGAGCTGCTGAGAGTGTTGGGAACGGCCTTTACCCAGTGCTTTGAACCATGTGCATTTCACTGCCTTTGGTTACGCAGCAAGCTCTGGGGCTCCTGCAAACAAAAAAGGTAGTATGGCCTGAAAATGTTTCCAACAGGAGTATCGGTTGCTCATCTTTCGTAGTCAAAGCCTTTTACACATCCAAGAAGGAGGACAGTTTGCCTCCTACTTGAATTTCCTGGCTTGCTTAATGCCCCCCTGTTATTTAACAACAACAACAAAAAAAACCCAAAAAACCTGAAAAAACCCCCAAGGAACCACCTGATCTTGCTGCAATTCTCCTGACATTTATCTGCTCTGGGCTGCTGTACCTGGTCCTTCTCGTTCCAGATGACAGTCAGCTCATCCCGGTGACTGCGGGCCGAATGTTTCACATACAGGTTGGCTCTGGCATGCCATGGGAAAGGGATGGAGAGAGGATGGAAAAGTTCCACTACGAGGAAACGAAGCAAGTAAGTTTTGCTCACCACAAGCCATGACTGTTCATTTTCTGATCAAGATAAAAGCATAGGACATATTCTCCCACAGGCAGCAGGGCAACAGCCGGCTCCCAGAGCAAAGATGTTCTTTGCTGCCACACACGTGCACCCACCCAACAGCCACGACGACGTCAGGTGCGGATTTCTGCTGAACAGGAAGGAAGGAAAACAGGAGTCCTCTATTGACCAGCAAAACAGTAACTACCTGCAACAATCAACAGATCGATACCCACGCCCACAGCATCTCCAGCACGAACAGCCAGGAAAGCAATCTTTAGGAAGCTGAGATGACCTTACATGGCAGGAGAACAGCTTACAACTCTCAAACGTAAGCGCAGTTACTTTCTCTGTTTTCCGATCACATAGCCTCAACCAAAGGGTTTGGCACCACACCTTCAGCGTGACCAGTGCTCCCTGCAGTACCCAGTGCAGTAAAGTAACAGAATTCACTACATTTTTCTGAAAAAAGCTTCAGAAATGGCTGACAATAGGAAAAAATGATAATATGCCCAGGAGGAACAAAAACATAAAAAGGAAGAAAAAACCAGAAAAATAAACAAAAACAGACTTAAAATAAAATGGTTTTACTCTCCAAATTTAAAGAGATACTTTGGCAACACTCCGAAAATGCATTATCTGTGGGATGTGTCTCTTTACACCTCTAGCACAGCGACTGGAGAACCAATCTGAGACACAGGTCACTGCAGAACCCTGTCCTTCTCTCAGCCGCGAGAGATGTGCCCACCGGATTACCAGGTATCCAGCAGGATCTCCCTCACGCTACACACGCGCCATGGAGCTGGGAGCACGGCTGGCCAGCAAGCCCCGGTGCACACCTCACACGCGGGGCCACCTCACAGCGTAGCAAGGCTACAGATCCCACACAGCACCTCAGCGCCTTGACTCTTCCTGGAAGGAAATACATCTATTGCTTTTCCAGTACTCTCCAGCTGGATCCTCAAGTCCTAAAATGACAGACCCAACAGCCTGATCTACACTGCGAGTGCACTACTGCTCAGACTAGGTGGATTCTCCTCTCTCTCCTACCAATGGTGTTTGTCTTTGAGAAACAATGAAACATTCACTGGCACAGAACTACGGGACTATTTTACTCAAACTGGCACCATCAGGAAGAAGAGAGGGAGAGCCCTGCACATTGGGATTTCTCATTCAAACCACTGCTCTGAACGAAGCTAGATGTGAACCCCAGCCGGCCACCTCCCAGCTACATGTCCTCACACCTTGGCTAGAATGAAAGTACCCCTTCTGCTCAGAAATGGTACCTAGGCCAAACCTAGTTCCTAGGCTTCCTTTGCTTTTCATTAAATATTTAAAATATTCAAAAGCAATTATAAAAATAAAATGAAATGTTTCATTTAATCCAGAGCACTTCTGAAATTTGTTCTAACATAAAACCAGACATTTTAATTTGCTGATGACTTTTCACTGTGGCCAATGTTTTCCCTGGCACTACTAAATTTATTTAAGCTTTACATTCTGTATCCACACAGCAGAAACAATGTTCTGGATGGTTCTAACAGCCAGACCTGTCATGAATTTTAAGCAAATAAGATCTTAGAAGGCCTGGATTGAAACTATTTGAACCTGCATTTTGAAATCAGATTGATGTGGTTTCGCTTATTTTATAGTCTGCTATCAATGACATAAGGCAGAAGGGCTTAGGCTGTAGTGACACTGTTTAATTTAGGCCTGACCACTTTGTACAGACAATGCACGCCTTACCAATGGCTATGCCCCCGAAGAGCAGCTAACAGCCTGGTAAAAGGGGAACACCCTGCCCAGCAGGCGCCGAAAGCTGGGTGATTGCTGCAGAAGCACAAAGTCATAAAAAATCTAGGGTAAGAGGAGCAAGGCAGAGGCAGCAGGGGCAGGTCCCAACCACCGACTCCATTCAGAACCAGAAAGACTGCAGCCCCCGGCTCGCGAGCAGGCGCAGTTAAATGGAGAAGGAATATAGGTTTAAGATGAGTGTATAACGCGATGAACACGTTTAAGATGAGTGGATAACGCGACGAACCAGTCAGAAGGTGATGAATAATCTCCTTGTTTTCCTAAGAGCCTATAGCGCTTGTGACTCTGCTAAGTGGTGTGCTAGCTTTGTGGCATCCAGCACCTAGCACTCATATCTGCGCAAATACACAATAAAGACAATGCCTCTGCTCTGTCTGACGATATACTGGCGTATCGCACACCGGGTAAACAACCCCACTTTTGAGAAAATGTTAACACTGGCAAAAGACTCGAGAAACGTACCCTGAATGTCATGACCTCCCGGCAGCTTTGGGAAGAGTCCAGTGTAGGAGCCTGTGACCTTGATCTCTTGGCCATCCCACAGAGCAATGTGCCTCAGCACATGTGTTCTGCTGCCTCTTTGGTAAGCCGTCATAAACACAAGCTGCCTTGGAAGAATTTTTAACTAAAAATAAAAGAGGGGAAACATATTAAATCCCAAGTTCTCTGAAAAGTTAAAAGCCTAAATGTATAATTTTGATACTCTGAAGTCCTACGGAATCCAGCTTTCAGAAAACGTTTATAAAAGGTCGAGTACAACGATACCCTAAAGCGCCCTGCTTTTGTACAAGCAGCTCTTCATTTCTCCTTGAATTCATTTCTCCAGTAAGCCATCGTCTCACATAACAGATCATACATAAACAACCGACTACCCCCTTTGCAGTAGTCTTTGCTTACTGTATCTTTTAACTCACTGAATAGTTCTTACAACATCAAGAGCAAACACACACACAGTGACACAGCAGTTTGTACCACTGGACACCCAGCTAATCTACAGTCGAATGTGTGCTCGAGCTGCTGGAGGAATCACGGACACTCCACCTTCTGGCAGCTGGAGCTGTATTTGACCGTCACTGCTCAGCAGCCAGCATCCTGAATGCCACACTCTGGAAACAGGGCCAGCACAGCTTGCCTTCCGCCACCCGAGCTGACGACACCAACCTGGGACACTGTCTGTAGGATTTCAATGACATTACTGTAGCTGGTTCCAGTGAAAGTCAGCTTAGCTGTAACATTCAAATCCCTTTCTTCCATCCTAAGGTAGAGTTCGCCTTTTGCTTCACTCATGTCATAATTTATCTTTTCGAGTTCCCATTAAATTAAAAAAAAGAAAGAAAGAAAAAGAGAGAGAGAGAGAGAGAGAGAAAGAGAAAATAAATATTGTGCTCGCATTCTTCACGCAGTATATTACATTATGGTCCTTAGGACCTAACAGACATCGGCTTTATGTTCACATTACGGAAGGCACAGCTACAAAGTGGCACAGACTGAATAACGCACGGAAGAAATGAGTTTGATCTGAGCAGCAGTAACTGCTGCACCTGACTGACAGATAACACCCTTCATCGTCCTTGCTTAGCCTTGCTGCTGCGTATTCCTGCACTGCCAACAGGCAATATCCAGCACTGCTTTCTGCCCAGCCTCTCTTTTCTTAGTAGCCAGAATAATTAAAAATGTTCCTGAGAGGAGTCTAACAGAAGTCATAATTAATGCAGACGTACAGAAGTGGAGTCAAATGGAATAAATCCTTTCCAGTGGCTGGGACTGTTAGCATCTTGGAAAACATGAACATCCTCAACACCAACAAAAGCGTCAGATACCAGTACTAGAAATAACACAGCTTGACTCCCAGAATCTGAGACCAGTCTAATTGGTAGCGATGCGTGACAGGTAATGTGCAGACGGTTACCTTAGAAGAGAGTTCCGCTGCACTGGGGAAGTACTGTAGAACGACAGGATGAGTCTGGAGTGCTTTTATATTCAACTCCTCTCTACAGGGAAGAAAAGTACTTTTGTTCAACAGTATTTCAGAAAATCCACTCTCACTGACAGCACAAGTTCACCCGAGAAATCTGAGTCTGCTGTAGCTTTCAGAGTTACACATCGCAGTACCTCCTGCTGAAAGCTGCCCAGCTCACGTTTTTTGATGCATTCATACAAAGGTAAAGGAGACCAAACAGCAGTGCCATCTCTGACCTCAGTGAAAAGTCTGCATACGCATCCCAGGGACAGAACGTGGCCCACTCCATCAGAAATTACACTGGCTAGCAATTTACTAGCCATAGTAAATGCATCAGCTTTTTAAAAATGAGATAGGTCTTTTGGAATCTGACTTTGCAAGCACTGTCCTGGTTTCCAGACTTCGAATTTACAGCTATTAGAGTTTAACAGAACTTGCAAGGCTTCTCAGTGCAATGGTCTTTTGCTGGAAACTTAAGAAATTTCTAAAATACCCCAAGGCTGAAAATACTGCACCTCTTAAACACCCTCCAAAGCCCACACTTTTGTTTATATGCTATACCAAATATTTCTATTTAGACACTGATTATCAGACACTTCTCAAGTAAAAAATTTTTCTGTTCATTCTTCATTTCTTTAAACAACTTTAAAAGTTTCTTGAAGACAGAAAAAGCAGAGAAACTAGCACAGCAGATACAGTCATAGTGACACCAGTGTAGAAAACGGAGTAAGCCTCCATAATCTTACAAGGTTCAACTGTGCCAAAACAATTTTAGTAAGATTTAAACAGTTATGTCAAGTTAAGGTGTATTTTTAAGTACTTGTCTGGCTCAGACACAGAGTTTTGTGGATTATTTTACTGCCTGCTACTTCGATACTGTGGGGGCAGGCAAAAAGCCACGCATGCCCCAAGCTGTGAGGAGGGCAATCCACCCTCTGCAGCCCTTCCCAAGCTGCCTGAGGCACACAGACTGCTTGGTGGGACTCTGCGCTTTATCAAGGATTTGTTGCCCACTTCACCAGTGCTTTGATGTCTACACCACCAACTTCTGTGACATCACAGTGGCCTAATGACATTTTCACAGTGCTCAGAAGGACCCTTTTACCCTTGCTGGTCTCTTTTCCTACTGATGGTAAAGGAGAAGTTTGCGTTCTGTTCACAGGTCAGCCTCAGAGCTCCTTCAGTTTCATTTTCGGTCAGGACTTCTTGAATGTTCATCTGTGTGTGAGGGAAAATAAACACATCAGCGCCATAGCTTCTACCCAGCATTTCACCTACGCTGAGCACAATCTCTGGACTGACATTTATCTTCCAGACAGGCCTTCAGGATGCTTTCTAGACCTAACCCAAAAGCATCAAGAGATGTCTTCTTTTTTTTCTGTATGCTTCCACAGCTACTCATTTGCATTATTGACAAATATTAGCCTTCCTTTCAATGTACCTCTATCTGGTTTAAGTCTAGAGCCTTCAGTTCTTGTTTATGTTTCCTCCACTCTCCTTTTTCATGTAAAGAAACTCCCTTTCCTTCTTGCTTTGATGAAACAGATGGAGCTCCACAAATCCTTTACTCCAGGGTATTTTCCTCATCCCACAGCTGCTAGCTCGTCTACAGTTTTACCCTGAAACTGCCAAAGAATCCCTCTGGGGAAGACGAGTACTGTCTCCCACACTTCAACAGCAACACTTGTTGTGTCTGCCACAGCCTAGGGGAACAGCATTTCTGAAGTCCCATGGTAAGACTCATACCTTATACATGAATAAGACACCTAAAGAATTACCATCTCTGTTTTTCTTTTTTTTCACTCAAAAACTTAGAGGATAAAAGGCATTTCACTACAGATTAAGGGGGAAGAAGCAGGGGGATATATCTCATACCTGTTAATAAAATGTTGGAATTAAATATTCCCTTGAAACACTGACACTTAATAGACAGGTTTAATAGTGATCTAAAATTTATTCTCAGAAATGTCTACATTTAATCTTGTACCCTAGCTACACGTCCTCTTGTTTGAAGAGGTGATGCATGACTTTGATGTGCTGCTGTGTCTACTACCCTCCAAAGAGGAAGGAGACATTTCAACTAATGCTTCTTTCTCCCAGCGGATGAATGGGAACAGCCTTTGCTGATCCTACCAAGTAGTTTGGAATACAAATCTATTTCTGCTTATTCAACACTGAAACATTTTAGGTACCTATGCTACAAATGGTTTAAGCAACCCAAGGAATTCTCTAGGTATAAAGGACAGCTGCTTTCTACCAAGCCCTTTCTCCTTCAGTAAGCCATATCAGCTAGACCCGACAGCACATGAGTGCCTTCCTGAACTGACTAATCCTGAAACTGGGGATTTCAGGTACCTGTTGAGTTTCCTTGGAAAGGGACCATTACCTGTGTACTTCAGCTAAACAAGGATTCAGATGAACCAGGCCAAGTCACCTCTCATCTGCACTTGTTAAACCTGGAGTAATCTCACCGAGGCCACTGGAAGTGCTCTGGATTCATGCTAGTGTAACTCAGATGGCAGCTCTAATCAGAGCACAACAAAAGATCTATGGTTTATTACCTTAAGATAGAAGGGAAGTCCCAGCTGTCGGAAAAGTGCTATCGAGTGCTTCACCTCTGCCATGAATTCAAACACACCACAGAGCTGAAAGTCTGTGTCAACATCTATAGCCACAGTTATATCTTTGTCACCATACTGGATCTCACAGATAGTCTTGGCTTTGTTTTCTAAATAGCAAGAACAAAATAGCGCCATTTTGAGGGGCTCGTGTTCAAGGAATTTCAGTACTGCCTGCATAAAATCAATCCAGCCAGCTTTTGGGTTAAGACATTCACCATGACAAAGTCATCCATTCAGGACAACAAGAGCTTTGGCCTGTGGCTGGAGGAGTGCAGAGTTTTTTGGATGTCCCTGAACATATAAAGTCTTGAGTTAACAGAGCTTGTGTGCCCAGGTACAAATGTTAAGTGACAAGTCAGTGCCCAACAGGAATGTGGTTTTGCAGCTAGAGCTGACTGGCTTATGCAGCCAACTGTAGCACTTTGCACATCGTCGGCACTTCTTCTAGAGAAGAGCTCTGAGCTGTTTTTCCCTCTAGAGACTCCTGCAGTCCCAGCTACAGCAGACCAACACTGCTCAAACAACATGACTTGAAGACCTTTCCCCCCTTTCCTACCAGCTTTAGGGATTTGAAAAAGAAAATGCAGACTGCTACAGGATAAAAATGAGACAGAAGATGTGAAACCCCAAAATTCTTCACAGAGAGGACAAAATCACAGACAGGTATGCAATCACACAGCGACCACTCCGGCAGCTGTCCAGAAAGCCACCCATTGTCCTGTTGCTTTTCTCAGAACGGGTGCAAGGAGATGGTGCCTCTGACATTAGTACTGATTCAGTGCCTGCCACCCTCAGTAATTCCTACTCTTTGTACAGTTGTTGCTTTTTTCCAGCATGAATATACTCCCACGTGGGCACTGAAGGTGCTTGACCAGAAGGTAAATCAGCAGTTGAGGGACATGAAGATAGGACTTGTGTCAGGGCAAGTGCTGAGGACAGCCTGGCTTATGCAGGGTGGGACTGTCTCCCCTCCACAATTCAAACAACAAAAGCCACTTAGAATTATTTTTAAACCCCCCTTTAAACTACACTGGAATTCACATTTTTTGTGCTCTGTAACAAGTTTTTTTGTGTGCCACTGGAATCTTACGTTATGCAGCTAAATATCTTGGGGATCACCTGTTTTACCAGTGGCGTACCACATGAGGTCTTCCCTGGAATTAAAAAACACAGATGTAATGTAACTAATAACAGATGCAGTTTAAGAATGACAATATTACTTACTTACAAGAAAAAAAACCTTTTTAGGTACTACCAGCAAATCTAAGTCAGTTTGTAGCTGTTGGAGGAACAGCTGAAACATCCTCAAAGAGCTATTCTACAACAAGAAACCTGCAAGGAATGGCAGGTACCTACCTGATTTCTGCAAACTGAGAATCAAGCTGATTGCCTTAGGGTAACCAGACGCCTGTAGTTCCTCACTATTATGTACACTCTGGCAAAAGATATCCACTTGGTGACCAGCATCATAGGAGTTTACTATGTATGTGATTGATGTTTCTTCAGCTACAATGTGCATATATCTTTCTTCAGTAGTGTTTCTCCCTTGAAAAAACACATCTATCTAAAAAATGACACGTAGATATAAGTTCTGGAAACATCATTTAAACACTATTTAATTTTAAAACAGAAGACAAATCAAAGTGAAAGTTGTCTTTAGTCTTTACCTATGTCAAAAATCTATCCATTAACAAAAAAATTTTAGCTGTTCATTAATCATCTATGACTTTCCAGTATGAACTCCATTCAACTGAATGAATTTCAAACCACACCAGCCTCAATTATTTATGCCATATTCTCATTAGGTTCTCTTCTATCTCACATGACTCCCTTTACATAAAGGATCATTGATCCATGCACACTGCCAGTATTTACCAGATAGTAGGTACCCCAATACGGCCCTGAAAATAGCACTTAAAGTAGTACTTCTTTAAGTATAACATTCCCATTAAGGAGTAATATTCCAGTTTCTGATGCAACGTGCTAAAACTATTCTCCTGTAGAGATACAGTATCAGCAATACACACTGTACTAACACCGATCAGAATGGAACAATCTGGTCCAGAAAGTAGTTAAAAAGAAGTTTTTTATTTCAGTAGTTCAGCTTTTAGCCACCCATAGTTTTTCAATATCAGAAAATCTCAGCTTTCATCCTGTACCTTACAAAACGGTAGTTTTCATTCAAGTCATGGGCTATTACATTATAATAAAGGACAATAATTTGGGGGGGGAGAAACTACCTGCAAAGACGACGGGACTCCAGCTTGTAGCAGCCATGGCCAAGTATGATGGAAATTCCCAGTTACATTGGTACTCGTTTCAAACTCTTGGATTTGTCCTTCGAGGACTGTTACGTGAGCACCATAATGCACTTTCATACTAAAGCTCTTGATCACTTCCAGGTTCAAGACAGCCTGTGTGCAACAAAGGTCAGTTGTGAGAAGGCAGCTTTGTAAAAGGTAAAGCTGTTAGTTAGGGTTCTTTCTTGGTCCAGGTAGTATCCTCTCAAAGATCTGTCAAAACAAATAATCTCATAATTTTATAACACATCATAGTTACAGATGTCCCTTTTATTTTTAAATTCAACATTTTAACAAGTATTCTCCAGTCTGGTCATGCCTTAACCCTATCCCAGTAGTTAATGATTAATAAAGAGTAAGTGGTGTGCTATAGGCTTGTCTATCTCAGATAAAAATCCAGGCCAGGTAATCAGAGTCTGGGAGGAGACTACCATTTGGAATGTAAACCATGAACTCCTACCAGTCCTCACCTCCGTCTAGTCGATACAGGGCACACTGCAGAGCTGTCTAGACTAGGCAGATGGGCTATGATGAACTGCCCTCCTCCTGCAGCGCATGCTGCAAGCTCAGCTGTGGCTCGGGCTGTTCACATGCCGGGAGCCAACCTCCAACCTCGTATTCCTATGGGGAGTTCTGGCTCCGCAAGCTATTCTCCCAACCCCTCGAGAACAAAGTGAGCATCTGGACTCCCCCCTACCTTGACATTCAGGGAAAAAATCAGAGAGAGAAAGAGAGCAGGAAGGAGAGGGAGGTGGGAGAAAAAGAAAATATAAACATCTTTAAAACAGAAGCAGGCAGTATGACCCATGTATGTCAGGACAACACCCGAATTCAGAAAAATCTCCTTCTATCAGGAGCATAAACAGCCATGTGCTTTTCCATCTCCACGCTCACCCTCGACAGACAGCACTGTCCCCAACCTCCCTTCGCTTGTGACGGGTTACAGAACTCAGGAGTATGATCTGCATGGCAGGAAAGCCACTCATTTGCTACCTGTACAGCACAGAGTGTTGTACACCATCATGCTTCCCTGCCTCAGCTTCTCCCAGTTCTTTCCAAGATAGTCCTTGTATGCACAGGTGCAGACTTCAGATGTCCCAAACCATTCATTCTGCACAAAAAATTACAGCTCACCCATCCTGCAATCCACTTTCATGATGAATACCCCACCCTACTTCAAATTACATACTAAAGGACAGAAGACACCGCTGCTCTCCCTGGCCACTGAATTAAAGGTAAGGAAGGGCAAACTTACAGAAAGTACTGGTAAGAAGAGCACTGGGTCTAGAAATCACTAGATATGAGAAGGGAAGCTGAGGTGGTGTGACAACACAGACACCTTAATTTAGAAGGATAGGTTACTGAAGGTTAGATTGCATTTTAAAATGTCAGAACAATCTTTCCCACTTGCACCTGCGACATTAGGCAGATTGGTTATGGCTGTGGTTCGTTACTCTTGGGCTATATTTTGTAGCAATAAGCTTTTTCTTCTCTATAATCTTGACTTTTAAGTAAAGAAGTATTATGAAGCAACCTTGAAATCTGTGCTATGATCTTGTGCAAGATGGCTCAACAGAACAGAAAAGATGATACAGATGCCAAAGTTAACAACTGAGTGAGTAAAATTCTACCGTCCTTGAGAGAGAGACAAAAAGTTCACCTGAATAGCAAATGCTCAGTCATATCTACACCCTTGGTTCCTTGTCACCTGACTTCTGCAGCTACTGCTTCCATCCTGGCGCGATTCCAGGCTGGACTCACGTCTCCCCTGTCGTTGTCTGATCCCTTACCTGCAATTCCATCCTGTCTTCTATTTGCAAAATCTTCAGTGCCTCTATGTTATGAGTAAGTTTGTAGTTAAGAGACACAACATCCAACTTCCGGACAAAGCTCAGATCTTCCGTGATCTGTTCAGTCCAAATAAAATATGACAAAAGTTAACTGTGGCACATGTCTGACACTGAGACTGCTCTGATTAATTGTCATTCTTGTACTAATTACACATTAGAGTAAAACTACAAAAACTATGAAAAATTTACGGTGAAGAATTTCCTAGTATTGTTACAAATAACAGCTTTGTACTTTAATAGAGAATGTGCTGCACCAAGTGAAGATATTTGATATGAAAAGTTTGAGACAGTTTGCAAACGGGAGTCGTGGATCATCGCCGTTGTCAAATTTGTTGCTAGAAACAAGGGCACAAAAGGAGTGCCTAAAAGATACACTGCCTTCACTTAACCAAGGCCTTTAAAACCAAACCAGCCCCTGGAGAGTATTGCAGTAAGGGCCTCGTGCACAGCTATTTTGAACGGAGAAACAGTATGTGCCAAATCAGCTAGCTCACTTTAACCTCTACTTCACATCTTGCTAATGTGGAGGGGACACTTACTTGCTTGCTGTTCACGCAGAAGTGAATAAATCTTTTATAGAAGTCGCTGCTTTTTTCTGATATGACATCAACCAACATCCTCACAGGAATGCCAATGTCAGCAGCTCCTTGAATGTTATGGGTTAGCACCGCATCCAGCTCTTGTCTTTCCTGTCAATGTTTCACAGCGTATGTAGCAAAGCGCATGTAGGACGCAACGCTTGCCGCAATACACAGCTCAAAACAGAAATTCAGCGAATCAGTCTGTCCTGTATTTAATACTAATTAAAACCAATTGCACTGAACTTAGGGAAGTTACACTGGGAAGGAGCAAAAAAATCAAGCCTAACAGAGAACATAAAAAAATACACATTTCAGCTAAGAGGGAAAAAGGTGTTAATATTTCTCCCTGGTGGCAAAGAACTCCCCCTTGCTATCGTTTCTCTAGAGCACAAAAATACACAGAAATTACCAGTTATGGCAGGAAAGTGACTGATCACGAGGAAGAAGATATTTCTGTGTGTACTCTACTCTGCTGCACTGATGACAAGAGCAGCCAAACTTGTAATTGTCAACAGGAAAGCAAGAGGTTCACAGCCTTTCTTGTGCTGTTGTCTAACTGGAGAAACAGACAGCAGTGTCTCAATTAACCACTGCCTATTATTTTGCAATTTAAATCACATTGATCACTCAATAAATTGCAATCTCTTTTCTTCTTCCACATTGCGGTATACTTTCATGCTGAATGTCGAGAGTCGTATTGGACTGCCTGTTGTATGTCTGGAGTGAGATCAGGATTTGTGGGTTTGCATGTCTTCTCATATTTGCCACATAACACAAGAAACACCAAATAGCACAATATCAAAAAAACCACATATACACACACACTGAGCACAACAAGGCGATGACTCACGAAGTGCAACAGCCTGGATCCTATCATCCGATAGATCTGGTTTACTGCACATTACAGGTGTCAGATTTTCAAAGATTTTGTTTTTATTCTGGCCTTTATTACTAAAGCTTGACTGCTTGTTCCCAATAAAACAGAGTATGTCACTCCACACTGTGTACACGCAGTCTAACAGTCAGCAGGATACTTACGTCAGTGACTTTTAGTATAAGGAGTCCTTGTAATTTACTTTCGTCAACAGTGATCAATGTCTGTGAATCTAGGTTAATTGTATCCATCAAAACATAGCCTGAACCATCAATTTTTACTGGTGCTCCAAGATCCTGTAGAAGAAGAAAAAAAATTTTAAAATTCACCACTTCTACACTTCCTCACAGATATGCTATACACCTGAACCTTTGTATCTGCAAAACATAGCTCTAATAGCACGTAGCTGTACACCTGTTATATCAGGCAGCATATCCATTGGATGTTTCAGAAATCTGGACAGCTTTTTATTACATTTTATAGATTTTGTCTTTTCTGAATATGCCTGACAGTTTTCATCAGTGAGCCAGGCAGAGCCCAATCCAGCTAAATTTAGGACTGCTTCTTCAGGAAATCCTGCTGCAGAATTTCTCCCCCTCCACCCACCTACAACTGTCTGGCCTGGAAAAACAAGCTACTGGGCAAGAACTGGGGTAAAAAGTGCTGTTTTCTGCTCTTGCAGTGCAGGCAAAAGGAGCTCAGCATGCCATGCTAACTAGCTGAGCAAGGTCGGGGCGCAGTGCCTTTTGTCACTTGGGAAGCTCGGAGAGCTGCCGTGCTCCCCAGCTCACGCAGCCCTCCCAGGTCATGGCACCGCGGGCTCCTCTCCTCGGAGACGGGCACTCCCAGGACACCCGATGCCGACCGCCCAAAGACAGGCCTGCACTCCCTTTGCTTTGCGCAGAAACCAGACCCTGCTGCAAACAATGGCACATTCCTGTGACACGGAGGGATCTTCTGCCACAGAACTCCAGTTTTCACCGTATTTTCCTACTGGCTAAATCTTTTCAACAAAGAAACTACTTTTTTATCTTACCCTGCTAGCTGCTGTCCGGACTCAGAGTCAATAGTGAGATTCCCACCAGACCCAGGAGTTAATCCTTCTTAATGAAACGGGAGGTGTGACCCGGTGGTGCTTGGTCAGGCACTGGAAATTGGTGAGGCTCAGCTCAGGGCCAGCCACAGGGCCAGCCACAGAGAAATGTCTCCCCAGGGAAGTCCAAACCAGCTTGTTCAAAACGTCACTGTTTGTTTTTCAACTAAATTCCCCCAAATCTTTCTCAGCTGAGGTCTTACAGGAAATTGTAACTGCTGTTTGATGCTGGCGTTTTCACCCTGTGTGTTCTCCGCAATGGTCTTCATACATTACAGATCTGTTTGTCAGCACTTCCAATTTTCTGTAAAGCTGAGTGAAAATTTTCTGACCTAAAGATTATATATTTACTTTATGTATTTTTAAACTATTTCAGACTTTGGTTGTCAAACTGCTGAGAAACTGTAATTGCTGACAAAGCCAAAGACAACTTTGAATACTTGTTATTTCTAAAGATTAAAACCCTGTAGATTTCTCAATTACACTTTTAAAAAAATACATCAGAGGTAGTACAAGCAAGTCCGTTAACTGTAGGTACTGATTCATAGAAAATTTGCCTTATACCATACAAAAATACAGTGAATGACTGGCACCAAAAGTAAGATGGAACGTTAAAAGAAAAGAATGTTTTTCTTATTTCTCTGCTACCTTTGAAATCATCAGACTATTTTCTTTTGACTTTAGTAGCTGCAAAGATCCTAGTTTAGAGATATAATTCCAACAGTAAAGAAAAAAAATTCCTTCCAATACCTGAATTGCTTGGCATTTGTTTTCTATAAACATTTTCCACTGAAGCTTCTTCTCAGGGTCGAAGTCCCCGTTCACCTGCAGCTCACAAGCACCTGATTTCATTCCCATTCCAACACGATATTTTAACTGTTTTCGTGCAGTGACGGACAGTTTATTTTCCCTCGGGATTCCCTGCAGTTGAGGGAGGTCATGCCTGAACTGAATTTCCAGGGCAATCTCTGGCTCGCACTCTGCCCTCGCTTCAAGGTGGGCAGTCTTGCCTTCTGTTTCAAGGACCCACAGCAGTTCTGCCTGGCACTCGTCTTTCTGAATAGAACCTGCCAGCCGTGACTGAGTTGGAATACTGAGATCCTATGAAGATTTAAAGAAAAAAAAAATCCTTCGGATTATACATACACTTTAAGACAAGTCAGTACCGAGTTGTTTTTCTTCTCCCTTTTGCATACAAGAAAGGAGATTTTAGGTTACAGTATCAGAGACAAAACCTACACTCTCTGCACTGCCCTTCTCTCCCTCCCAACAGTAAGACGGCAATTTTGCCTGAATAAGGTCTGAGGGAAGATTTTAGGACTGCCTTGCAGAATTTACAACTTCTGTATCTGTATGAAGTTTCATATTCACAAAAATACAAAATGCCTATTTGCTCAGAGTGGCAAAGTTTACTAAGCATCCTGTGCCTCACACAGACCAGGCCAATCTCGATTTTGCAACAAACCAGCCCACAAAAAATAACAGGCCTAACAGACATTCTTGCATCTGATGCTATAAGGATTACTTTTTTTTAAGACTAAATCTTTGAGCCTATCTTGTGCAACATCCCAAATGAAGTGTTTCCTCTCATTCTTTCAAAGTATTTGTGAAAACACTGATAATTCTGTTTTTAATATTTTAAGTGGTTTACATTCCCTCTTCACTATGAATGACACACCACGACACCTGTCTTTTTTAGTTTTACATTGATGCTTTGTAGTTGAAGAAGTTAAAACTGAGGAGTTAAAAGCAAAACATAAATGCCTATGAACATCTGGAAATAACCCTAAATTTGCAGCAGTCATTCTTTCCAATATAGTCAGTGAGGCTAGATGGAAAACCCAAGGGAATTTCACAACTTCTATTTTGATAAAAAAGACAGACCAGAGAATGTATTTTCTGACACACAGTTCAAATTAAAACTGCTGTTCAGCCTTGGAGAGTAGTCTCGGTCTGCGCATGCAACGAGCAGCAAGGACTGAACTAGTTTCAGTCTACAGAGAACACCTATGAACAGGACACGTTAGCCACTTTCTTTGCCCAACGCTGTAAGACCGGCATGTCTCCGGATCGGCTTTCCAACACTCAAACACTGCTGCTTTAGTTAAAACCCGACATGGCCTGCCTTTGATCCCAAATCTCTCTTCGAAAGCCTCCAAGCACTACCTGCAGCAGCTGACATTCCGTTTCTGCTTCCAGCGTCCATTCAGCTTTATCCTGAGCAGAGAGATCTCCTCTCGCCTTAAGCATGCACTTGCCAGCCTGCAGCACCAAGAGGCCCTCAGCAGTGGAGCCTGAGGCTGCAGAGAACAGGACAGAGCTTTCCAAGGGCAGCCCAAGCTGACTGAGCCAGTGAACCGAGTGCCTGAGCATCCCCTGGAGCGCGTATTCCTGTTCGCAGGAGGAGTCTATCTGCACATCAACTGCTTGGCCATCACACTGGAGGCTCAGTAACAAGCCAACGCTGCAGATGTTCTGTTGAAATGAGCCCCTAAAGGCTACAGCATGAGGCAACCCCATCCTCTGCAACAGAAAAGATTAGGCTATTTAAAGCACACAAGGTAAAGCGACTGCCTTCCTGATTTGTTTCCAATTAATGAAAAAGCATTTCTTCTTTCTGAACCAATATGCTTTTGGAAAGGACCATAGAAGACAGCTTGTTTCACAGACAAATCAGAAATTTCTCTGAAACAAGAGAAAAAGAAACCAAAAAAAAATGGTACAGGGGGAAAAAAAATCCTAAACCAACCTTTTTGTAAGTACTGTCGAAAAAAAACTTTGTAGCCTCAAAGGAAACCTCCAAAACTTCAAACAGAAAGGGCATGCTTTTCATTAGATTCTAGCACAAAAGTTTATTTTAATTCAAAAGCTATTATTAAGCAATTATTTTGTGTCAACAGCAGTAACATCTGCCGTTGTTATTACTCCAAATTCTCATCTTCAAATACACTCCTTCTGCAAGTGCCCTGACTCACTGCTCTGCCAGAACAACCTTAATGACCAAAACCATCCCTTCCACAAATAATTGCATCGAGAGATAGTTCTGCGTGACTCGCAGTGATCTGAAATACAGAGACTAACGCCACACAGAGAGCAATCGAGGCGTACCTGCAGACCGACGCATTTGTTTCTAAAAGTAAGTACCCATTCTGTATCTGTCTCATTGCTTGCCAGGCTCACTTCCCCATCCGCTCTTAAGCTGCAAGGCCCAAGGACGATACCAAGCGTGCCCTTGTACTTGTCACTTCTGACGGCTGACACCTCCACTTGATTCTCTCTGGCAATTCCCAGCGACTGCAGCAAAGGCAGAGAATGCTGGAAGTCCATCTCTAAACGAGGCTGGGCGGCGGCGGTGGCACGGAGTTGCAGGCAGGCAAACACGTCACGAAAAGAAACACGTCCGAAGAAGACAACAGTGAAGTTGCTGGTAGAGATGGACCCGTTCAGTGAAACTCTTGCTGGAGGCTGAAAAATTACAGGAAAAACTGTTGTCAAGTTTGTTTTCCTGTCAGGCCATATACTGTTTTTAAACGCTTCTGTTACTAAAAAAGAACTATTTCCCTGCTCCCCTGACACCATTTTGTACTCATCCTACATATTTGTAAATGCCTAAACAAATAGAGAGATGGCCTAAAATCTTTATTTCAGAGTTATTATTAAAATATTATTATATATAATAATATATCTTTATAATAATGTCATTATAAAAATAAGAGGAAAAAAAAAAGAACTCCACAGCTCTGTAAAAACAATTACTAATACCAGAAAAATCAACTGCTGTTGCTCTTACTATCATCACTTCTGGTTTTACTGTCAGTAAATAGAGCTCTAGCAGTGTGAGAACGTGTTCAGCTCCCATCAGACCTCAGGAGGAGTGACAAGTGTTAGGCACATTGTACCCTTGTTACATGAGGGGAGAACTGAAATGCATTTGTCTTTTTTGTCCTTGGGACAGCCACAGGATTCAGAGTCACCGTGACTACTGTCTTTCTAGAGACAACGTCATCTCCTGTAATGTCACTCACAGGAGGTGTTTTTAACACGTTCCTAAGAACATGTCAGACTATGAGGTGTATCTTTCTCGAACAGTTCAAGAGCCACAGGGACTTTCACAAGCAAAGGGTCAGCTAGAAAGAGCAGAAAATAGAGTAAGAAGAAGAAAAGTGTGAAATTCTCAGCTGGTGCCTTCTGTGCTCCCTTGCCCAGGCGGTATCAGGTTGGCTGCTCAGTAACAGAACAGACCATTTACCCTGAGTTCAGTTCTAGCTGGCAGCAGACACAGTTTGGAGACTTCAGCTAGAAACATTCACAGGACTCTTGCCTCTTGCCTGGCGCACAGCTCCTATCTCCTGATACCAGCTTTCTGCCAGGTGCAGGCTCTTGCACCGAGCTCTGCAGCAGCACAACTCCATTACTTGTTGTAGGATATGGGAGTATCACCTTCGAAATTGCCCCCGCTGGGCCCATAAACATCCCCTACCTCTAGTTCCTGCTCTGCACTTGGGGCACAGCTGTGCACTAAGCTGTACAATGCAAGTTTGGCGACAGTTCTGGCTCAGAATAAACGATCCCCTGCATGATGGTGAAACTGAGCGCAACCTTCCCCACAGACCTGTACAGTTTTCGATGGAGAAGTAATCTGATTTGTTTCAATCTGTGAATACTAAGGGAGTGCAAACATCTGAAAGTGTGTGCTAAACTTCCAGCTAACTCAAACCCATTTCTACATCTTTGACACTTTTCAGTACCCGGATTCCCTCAGTGGTAGTTACGACAGCTGCATTGTTGGCAGCAGAGTTTACAAATCAAGCCAGTACCTCAAAACGACGAAATGTAACTGCTCCATGGCAAAGGCCAGAAAGTTGTTTGTTGGCAGATTCTCCGCTGCAAGCAACCTGTTGGCATTATCAACAAAGCACATTCAGAGCACAAAGGAAAACAGAGGATTAAAATACAAAGGAGCAAGCTAAAAGGCTGCTTTCAGGATAAAAAGCATGAAAGACACTAAAACACAGCCTTAAGACCAAAGGTTAGAGATCAGTTTCAAAAAGATCAACAGTTTAGTGGATCTGAGGCTAAACCATGTCTCTAATCTTTCCATTATCATGCCAAAATATTATCAGCATAGGAAAAGACAGAAGAACATCTTCAAACATTTGGAAACTGTTCCTTGCTAGACAGAACTCCTTTTGATACTCTGGCTTTTGATTTGACAGGAGATAGCAGTATTTCTTATGTTTGCATAGAAAATACCACTGTCACGAGCAGACATTCAGTGTTTCAAATGCCATCAGCCGTGTCCCTGGGTCCAGAAAGTGAAGTCCTTGGGGCGTGCTGTTGGCTGTATGAAAACCGCTGCCACTATCATTTCCTCAGCTGTCAATGCCTCTGCACCCACCACCAGCCATGGGATCCACCCACAAACCCTGCCTTAGCATGACGGAAAAGCAGGGACTGCACGTTACTGTGCCTCGGCAAGCGCCCACTCCAGCTTCAAGACATAAATGTCTTGTTACCCACAGCACCTCGGAAACCCACTCTTCACTGCTAAGCAAGTAATTCTTAGGCTTTCTGTACTGGCCTTGCTCAACAAAAATCTCTCTCCCTTCTGACCTATTAGCTTGCTCTCAGGTGGTAAAACTCAAGAGTTGAGAATGCACAGCAGAAAGCTACATCAAATACAGCGCATAGCAGGATTTCTGCTAACCTCCAGTACGTGTGGAACAATGTCAGTCAGTCCTCCCACATCATGGTGAAGTGAAAGAGAAATTTCCATAGCACCACCAGTGGTTTTCTTCTCTACTTCAATTCTGAGCTGTTCCTTCTCCACTGTGGTTGTTATCCCTGCAACAATCTTCTTTGTGAAATTCTATGCACGAAAGAAACCAAATCATGGAAAGAAACAAACATCATCATGCCAGGAACAACTGCCAAAGGCAGAGTCTGTTTCACCATGCTTAAACATCACAGCCTGTGCCAGGGCAGCAGCAATGGCGAAATAAAAGTGCAAATTCATCAGAGTGGCTTAATTTGAAATAGAGATTTTCCTGTTACGGTAGACCTTCTGAATGCTGTGCACCAGTAATTCCTTCTGGCGCCCAAACATGTTGAAAAGAGTCAGTACCCTGGAGGATTTGAGTCCTAAGGCATACAGGATTAAAGCAGTGAAACTACTAGTAAGCAGGTACTAAAGCAGTGAAACTGTAAGCAGGGCAAGGGGAACTGTGTAGAGTTCTTCCTTCGCACACCTCCGTGTCTCACTGTACCACAGCGGCTGAAGCCATCACGGATGTTCATATGTCAGTGACTTGAGCCTTCCACCATATGTCAGAACAAGCGAAATACTTGAACCCTTCTTTTCTGGAAGGATAATCTGAGATGCAAAAGAGCTATGTGTTGCTCGCAGATCCATAGCAGAAATGCAAACAGAGAGAAGAGTGGCCAAGCAGCACTGCACCAGGAAACACGACCGGTGATGCTTCTGTGGGCAGCGACTTCCAAATGGGAAGCCATGCTAAACACTCTTCTGCTCTTTAGCAGACGTTCACAGGATGACCTCAGAACTAGTTAAACCCAGTACCAGATGCAATGCAGCACCTAGGCTCACTGACTCTTTGTGATGGCTACATGCATTAGGCCTGCCTGTCCCCTTCCCATTTATGGGGGAAAAATAAAATTGGACAAGAGTCCTGTTCCTATGCAGCAAAGCACTTCACTGAAATGAGAACTGCCTGTAGCATCTCGTCTAGATTCAGCTCCAAGACTGCAGATGACAGGTGCACAGTATGACAAGAAGCCAGAAAACACCTTTCTTTCACATAGTAATTTAGTACATCTCAAAAATGCAGACGCTTTTGGAATAAAGCGCATAGGAATAATTCACAGTTATCAGAAAGGGTCCTGCCAGAAATTAAATCACCACAGGCAGAACTCTTCTCACCTCATAATAGCCAGCAGCTTCCATAACAAAAGGGATCCCACATTCCTTCATCTTGGAGATGTTGTGCTTTAAACTCACAGATAGCTGGGATTTAAGAGGCTCTGCGGACAGTCTGTGACCACCAAACACCGCGGCAATCCTTCCACTGCCACTCTGTAGGGCTATAGCAGTGGTGTGGTTTCTGGTGCCATGGTCACACTTCACAGTAAGAATGCCATCCAAGGGCAATCCTATTGACAGGGAAGGAAGCAAAATCAACACCATACCTCTGGGTTGCCATGGTGAAATACAGAAAAGATGTATTACAGATTAAGAGAAGCTTTCCATAGGTTTTTAGAAAAAACGACAGACCTTTTTTTAAAGTGTGATCATCCAGTTAGCTGCACGCACTGACACTTTGGGTAAGAAAGGACATTACGTACCACATGAAAATCATATTAAAAAAGGATTGTTAAACTAAAATGTGGTGTGCACTTTGGAAGTAAAGGGTTTTCTTTTCTTAATAAAGGATATCTATCAGTGGATATTGCGTCCAACTCCAGTAGTCAGCTGTTAGAAGGTTGCAAAACAGATTTCTTCAGTCCAAAGGGACAAAGAAAATTTACCCATTCAAAATTATTGATAACTTCAGTTCATGAAAACCCTTGGGTTTGCTTAGGAAACAACACTTAGCATATTTTAGTCTTCGGTGTGATTTATTCAATGACTTTCAATGTTTCATTTCTGGTTCAAATCAAAACAGGCATAAAAATACGCTTAGAGAAACCGATCAGCATGCAGGAATACAGAGGTACAAGAGAGAAATAATTTACTCTGAAGTAGTTCAAAGAGTTTTTAAATAATTTTGTATCCGTTTTGTTGGTTTTTTCTTAAGAGTTTTAAAAAGAATGTTGCTACGACTGGATCACGTTTTGTTCTGGTGTGACCGCAACACATCTATTTCCACTGGTCTGCACTCACTTAGATAAATTACACCTGACACTTTGTGACACCACAGCATCAAGTCAGTTTTCTTCATACCTGCATTTTTTAACAGGCTGATATTATGTGCGAAAGTCCCACTGACTCTGCTGTGCCCATGACTCATGATACTGGAAAAACCTACAGAAAGGGCTTTCTCATCCACCTGGAAGATAGCTAGCCCCCTTTTCATCTCTTCCATCAGCTCCAGGTGTCCTCTCAGTTTTGCCTCCATTGGCATCGCCCGGCTGCCATTCTGAAACACAGCGAAAGTGATATTGTGTACGGTGGTATTCCCAAACACATTTCTGTTCCGGAGATGGAGTCCATACAGTGTTTTGTTGACCATCATATTGATGTTACCTGTAACAGGCAGAAATGATTACCGTGAAAAGAGTCCTTTGGGACAGAAGGAACAAGAAATGTATAAGCAACATACAAATTATCCATTAATTTAATAGTGGTAGTAAAAGAATTTCTGTTTATTATAATAGATAATTTAGCCTAATCTAGAGAGTGAATCAGTCTATCGTTGAGAGAGAGTTTCTCTAGTAGTAGAAGTGTCTCTGTTTAAAACAAATTACATAATATTATTTCTGGCAGCTGTTTCTTTTTATTCACCAAGCTGCTTGTGTCTTTATGCCATGGGCTACTCTGCACTGCCTTCTGAAGGAAAACTTACAGAGGGACTAGGACCTATTACTTGCCTAACTCCAGGGCAAACCATCCCTCCAGAGCTCTGCAGTGACCTGCTCCACCCATGGAGCCATTTGGAAGACTAAGGACCTCAAGTCATACCCCCCATTTCAGAAGACCTGCATAGGAAAGATGCCACCCACTACTTCCTTCAGTCAGTGAAAATATGAAAATGAGCAAAGTATGTTTGTTCATTAAAAAGTAGTTTCCACCCAATGACCAATGGTTCATTTTGCATGCTAAATACTCTCTTCTGCACTATATGCAGTTCAGTCAGGAATACATGAAAATTAAGAAGCTCCCTTAGATAGCTGCAGACTTAGCAGCAAAACACAAAGTAAAAAAGTACCATCATGAATGTTGTTTTTGCACTTCAGTAATCCACTCAGAGAAAGAAGATGAGGTGTGGCCTTTAATCCAGCAAATGTGTGTTGGACTCTTCCATTCAGAGACAAAACCAAACCAGCTTTCTGCTCCCTGGCTACCATGAAATCCATGTGAAGCCTGTTTTCATTAAGCTTCATCTCAGAAGATATCAAAAGTCTAAGAAGACAGAGATAAAATTTGCTGGTAAGATGTTATTATGATTAATTCACGATTGTCAAGACAAGCCCCCCTCACTCAAAGCAGGACCAACTTGAGCAGAGTGCTCTGGAGCGCGTGTGGTCAGGTTTGAAGTATCTCCAAGCATGGAGACTCCTCAGACTTTCTGGGCACTTGCTCCCGTGTTGTGAATCAGTGAACTCGGTGCCGTGCAATAAGTACATGCTGTTCACCAGATGTCTATAAAACTACCCAGTAAAACCACTCAGTAAAGCCTCACAGATTGGCACACTGATTTTTCTTCAGATTTCCTGGATGCTTTTGTTACGATCCCTAATAAAAGAAAGATATAAAGCTGGGCAGAGTTAGACAGAGTTGGAAATGAACTCCTCCCTGCCACAATATGGAATCCCTCTTCAGTGCTGATTTAAAAGCAGCACTGAGAACTCAGCTTGAACAATAATTTTAAATGCCACCACCCTTTGAATTTGGTAAATGACCCAACAACTATTTCTTCGTATCTTGGCCCCAGGCTGAACACTGCTGGAGAAGCACAGCACAGCTTTTTAGGGAAACCTGCTGGAGCAACAAGCAATTCTGTTTTCAGCATTTCAAGTATAAGACTGAGATACAATTTTCACAATGCCTTGAACAAACTGTCCATTAAAATGTGTGATTTTCTAGTCTCAAGTATACGGCACAAAATACCTAAAAGTGAGGCAATCATGTTTTTGTATTGTTACACATCCCTCCTACAAATGGGAACCCTCCTGAAACACTGATGACAAGTAAAACCTCAGTAAAAATCCACTTGATAGGAAGAATTGCACTACATAATTCAGGGAGGTAAGATTAATTTCATCAGTCAGCAACTGAAGCCAACTGAAGTCTGTATAGACTGCACTTTTTTAGCAATTCCCCAGAAACATTCAATCTTTTATTTTTCTCTCTTTTCTCCCTGTAAAATAAATCCCAAATAAACTGTCAGTCCAGAAATTTTAAGTGTTCTGTTTTACATCCTGTGAAGTTAGCTGCACTAACTCGCTCTGTTACAGCCTGCCCTGGTATTGAAACAAAGAAATGTACTATTGGAAGCCCAGAACTACAAGTAAGCTCCATCTTTTATCCTCTTTTTTTTTTTTTTTTTTTACTAGTAAATCTAATGTATCACAGAACGTTCTTCAGCTCCTCTATTAACCAAAATTCTGATTTCTCTACCTTGATGGAAATATTTTGCCCATGAGCTGGAACTGTATTGATTCTGGGTTTGTCAGGATTGTCTGATGGAGGACAGCCCTCAGTTCAACAGCTCTGGCACTCTTCCTGTTTCCATCGTTCACATCAACCTCCAGCGCGAGCATGTCCCTTCCATTGGAATGAAGGTAAAGGGAGCCATTGAAATTGCTCTCACCATAACTCTTTAGGGTTGCCTGGGCCTACACATAGAGAAATATAAGAATAGGACATTAAGGATCTCAAATCATAACACAGAATACTGAAACATCACTTTGAGGAAGAAGACTGCGGACAACAAGTTGGACCTGGGAAAAAGCCGGGGGGGAGGAAGGGGGAAAGGTGGTTTTAGTTCCTGTCTGTTTTTCTCACCATATAACTCTATTTTTATTTGGCAATAAATTAAATTAATTTTGCCCAAGTGGAGTCTGTTTTGTCCATGAAGGTAACAGGTAAGTGATCTCCTTGTCTTTATCTCAACCCACCACACAGGGTAAAGTTAATCCTAGAGAAAGAGCCTTTAGAATCGGTAACAAAAACTGCAGATGACACTTGATTTTGCATATAAGCCTGTCACCATGCTACAGCTTTCACAAAAAAGTTATGAACTATGTTGAATTTTAAGTACAACTTAACTTGACTTTCACACATTTCTGAATTTCGGCCAAAACACAAGCCACCCATTCCAACTGCATGTAGCCATCTAGCTAGAACAAACCCTAACCATAAAAAGTTAATTGCTGCAGTTTACAATTTACGTCTCTCCACAACACTCACTGAAATCCGCCTGAGTTGACCAACTTCGTAGCATATACGCACACACCTGTGTTCCCGCGCCTGACAGTAGTTGCAAAGCAATTTCTGGCACACAGTTAAACAGCTCCCGCGTTGACAGGTATTCCTAACACACACGACAAGCAAGAGACTCAACACAGGTCTGAGTGCATGCACTGCAAAAGCTGCAAGTTCAGGCAACAAGACTGTAATAACCAGGGAACTGACCTGGGAAGACACGTTCTTGTTGATGATGGCTTTTACACTCGCACCGTAGTCAAAGTGTTCCAGTTTCGTCTGCCTGGAGAACAGCTCCCCGCTTAGGCCCACTGCTTGCGGAAACTCCAGCTATTTGACAAAGTAAAATGTAAACATAATCACAGCATTCCCATCAACTGCCTCATCTGATTTCACATCTGAACTTCCAGCATGAAGTGGAGGATGTATATAAGCAAATGTGTATAAAATTTTACCAATTTTACCCAAATACACTGAAATATAAATCAAATGCAGCAAAAAAAGTACGAAAACAAAAGGCAAGTGCATTTCTTACAAGATATTATTGATACAGATTATGATTTGATTTGCTGAGATACCTAGGGCCTTTGTCAGGGGCAAAACTTTATTGAACTAGGAAGTGTACAAGCATAAACCGGTTATAATTCTAAAGACAACGCAGTAAAACAGCCACCAAGGCATAAAAAATGAAATGCTGTAAATGAAAACCACCAATACCTGGAATGCATGTGTCACTTCCATGTGTAAAAGATGTCTAAAATCTGCCTCACTGGACTTCTCCTGATATCTCCCTAGAAAGCTGAGGACATCTTCCTTATCGACCTTCAAGGCAGTCTCAAGCTCATGCTTCACCTATGCGTTAAGAATGCAAATAAGCAAATTGCATTCAGTATGAATCCTGTACATTATGAAAGATGAAAGAAGTCATCCCTACATATTATGAAAAATGGAAGAATTGCGAGCTATTACATTGTGGCTCAGAACAAAAAATGAGCAGAGCAAGAAAAAAATAACTGTGTCTGGTAAGAAAGATGAATAGATACACCTCCATAAGGATGAAAACCCTGAATCTATTCCAACACAGTACTTGTTATTATTATTAATATTCATGCATAATAATATTTTAAAAATAATATATTAAGTATTATTGTGATTTATTACCACACAACATATTATTCTATATTATTATACAAAACGTTGTAGTAGGGAGGCACCAACCACATTATTGCCCTCTGAACTTACTGGTCGCAGCATTTACACGGTGAGCAACCAAAGACCTATAGCAAGTTAGGTCTGAAAAGACAATAAACTGTAAATAAGCAGGTAACTAATCTCTCCTTCTAACTGAATTTAATGGGAAATTTACTCACATTTTGGTGACTTCGAGTTATAATGCATATTTCAACATCTTTGGGAAACAACCTGTAGTTATAAGGATGAGTTAACCCAGCACAAATCTGAAAAAGAAGTTTGAGAGAAAATGCAAGGACTGTAAGATATATACAGCATATCACTCCTTTGCCGGCTTTTTTGGTATGCCACATTAAAGGAAATTCTTGTATAACTCACATAGGGGTTATCAGGTTGGTAACCAAGTGTAAGAGTTTGAACTGTTTCCTCCATCCCATTTATCAAAATGTTTGTTTCCAAGAAATAGTGCTTTTGCTTTTTGTCAACCGTAAATGTCTCCTGCAGAAGGAAGCTCTGCAGAGCGGGCACTTTAAAAGGATGCCTGGAACAAAACAAGGAATCAGCAAAGTGTCAAAGATCTTAATAGACAACTACAAAAAGAAATCTTGCAGAGTTCAACTTGAACTCCAAAATTTTCAGTTGCGGATGCCGTCAGGTGCACAAGCAAAGCAGATAGAACCAGGAGCTCTAAGAAATTACTAGAGCACGATTACAATTTCATACAAACCACACACATTTCCCAGAATTTCTGATAAAGTTTCCACCCTGGATTCAGGAAAGGCTCGGAAGAGCATGGGAGAGGGCGATGCTCTGAAAGTCTGACATGCATAAGCGGTACATACACTTCGTACACCTGCATGGCCGGGCCCTCATTTCAAACAGGGACACTGTCCAACAGCTTATGGCAGCTTCGAAAATCTCACCTGTCAACCACATTTTGTGCTTTCTGTGGAAAAAATATCTGCATGCCAAGAATCCTACACAACAGACGTTTAGCCACTACATCATTCTCAGAGTAGTTTACAACTTCAGTGTAATGTTTTATGGGCTTTATTAAATATTTCTGCACATTTACTTAGTTTGATGTCTTGGAAAAATGCATTAACTTTTATAGGCAGACATTGGACTGCCTTTATACATGTTAGGATATCTGGTAGAGCTCTTCATTCTTCATTTACGTATTCTTTCCATTATTGAAAAGGCATCTCACAGTTTTTTACTTATCTCCAAGACGCACAGTGGCTCCTAAGGAAACCTGTGCACTCCTGTTGACCCTACTATGCCTTAAGAAAGCTGAGATGTCCCCAGAGATGATCCACATGTCTCAAGTATGAGCACACATTTTTACCAGGGCCTTCAAGCTGTGTTTTGCTAATGGATAATGAAAAGAGAAATTTCAGACCCAGCCAATAACCAGAGGTAGCACACTCATTCTCATCAGGAAATGGAAAGGTGCTCCAAAAACTAAACAAGACCACTTGTTCTGTGTTTTAAGGCGGATGCCTTTGGTTTAGACCGGCTATATTATTTCTAAGAACTAGAGAGAAGGCATCTGGATGGCACAGAGGATCAGATGTGGATTTTGGAACTTCTCACCACTTCGAAGCTTGGACACACCGTAAACCCTGCTGTTTCCATGAACAGAGACTACACGCCCCAGAGAGCTGCCAACAAACGCACTGCCACAGCACACACAGCCTGTTGCCTTTGGCAACTTTGATCACTACCATTTCAACAAGGAGGGCAAAAGCTAACGGATGCAAACAACCAGCCCACGAAGGCGGTGTGCTTGGGTGAGTTCAGAGAGCCAGACAGGTGGGAGCACAGGCTCTGTGCATCTGGCACTTCCACGCTGTCAAGCCCAGAACGTTTCCCCAGAGCATCAAGATGCACATTAAATTTAGGCCAAAACATTCTTCAGAGACAGAAATAAGACAACTACTGAACCTGAAATGGAGAGTTCCACGTTTCTGATAGAGCATATTCTCCTTCTTCAGCTCTTCTACCTGACCTTCAAACTGCAGCATGACAGGCAGACTTTTGTAATTTCTCCATACAGCTTTCACAGAAAAGTTTGTCTTCTTAGGCTGCACTCAGATCATGAGACCAGAAGAGGAAAGGACAATTGCATCAGATTTACTGCATTCATATTCAGGAACGTCAACAGAGAAACCACCCGTTCAACAGGCTGCAGCGAGGCTGTCATTTCACAGATCAGCCCCTTTCTGCTTCAGTTCAAATCCCGATCTCCATTTATGTAGGATTAAAAGGGACATCAGTAGAAAACTGACTTCAGCAGAAGACAAATGGCCTGTGATGTATCACTTGAGTGTAACTTATTTGCAGTATGAGCAAGCTTCAGCTTTGGTGCCAGTACATTTACATACAAAAACTGATTGGATTTTCAAAGCATGGAATGTGACCAGAAAAACACTTTTTGTTTTAAGAAGTCCTGCAAGGAACTGACCAAAGTAACTGATCAAAGTATCTCTTTGGAGGGCAAACTGCTGATTACACTTCCTGTGCTGCAGACACCAAGCAAAGCAAAAATGATTTTAAGATTGGAAGGGATGTAGAGGCTAAAATAGCACATAAACCCTATGCTCACTAGTAGGTAAGATATTTTTATCCTCCAAGACACCAGAATCTTCCACACCTGCCACACATCGGCATCAAAACTTAAGTAACCACATCTACAGCTCTCTTTCTAGCCATGTAGTCTCCTTCTGTCCTCTTCTCCCTGACTTTCTGTCTGTAGTCAGCCTCCCAAACAGGTGAGAAGCACTCAAAACTACACCACACCAGTTTTGGTTTGTTTTCTTCTCACATCTAGTTTTACACTGCAGATTGTCAAAACAGACAGAAACAGAAGCAGCACCAGAAGTGTTTAAGTTTCAACACTAGCCATAACATCTCTCAGGAGGCTGGCAGACCAGAAAAACACAGTGCTAAGTCAAAGAAACTCCATTTGTATTTCTTTCTTACCACTGTCAGGTTCTGATAGCTGGCTGTGAAGTTAAATTCCTGTTTTGTACTCTTTATCTTAAAGCAGAGCAATTTGGCTTGTTCATTATTCTCCAGACGAATCTCATTCTTTACAAGCTGATTCCACAGAGATACCATTTTGCTATAGCTATGCAGAACATTCCTCCCAAGATGATTTAATGTGGATGCCTGAAAAACAAACACATTAGTCTGGCTAATTAGTTAGGACAGACAGAATCCTATTGTGCCAGCAGCACAGAGGTGAAAAGAATGCACTTTCTTGGAGACCATCATTACAAGAACTATTAGAAATAGTGTGCCAGCTTTTCCATTACCAAAATACTTGGAATTGCCATAAAGTTCTCAAAGTTTATTTTATACCCTCTAAGCAAGGGAGAAAGAAAAAGCTAAATAGTTGAAAATAGTTGATGAATATTTTTTCTCATCATGATTGTTTCTCACAATCCTCCACACCATGCCTGAACCAGCAATAATCTAACGAGGGAAAGCTGCAGTTCAGAATAACAGAACACCTTAGCCATAAACCTAAGTTAAAGATTTAGACAATTGCAGTGAATTCTAAAAGAAAGGCAAAAAATCCAGGCTCTCATCCCATTTATATAGAGATAGACAAGAAGATACACTTCTCCAGGACAAATCCACACTTTGCACAGTGACAGACATTTATCATTTTGCTTAATACACAGCAACTGTGACGAAATCAGTTTTAAACCTCTACTGCATAGCCCAGTCTAAAATAAATGAGCAGGAAGCTTGGACTCGGGGCACACTGGTTCCACCCAGGAGATATTTAATCCTTTTACAGAAAGAATTCCAACAGGAAAGACAGCAGACTACACACTGAGAACTGGCTATTGAAGGTGCTCTCACAGGTTGGTGGGAGACTGGAGTCCTTCTCCAAGTCACAACAAAAGAAGTAACCATTCATTTCTCAGGATTGTTCTGAGCCACTGAACTTTGCAGCACTCTAGCCTGCGACCGGATTACCATTTCTCCTGCTGAATCTGTTCACGTTGCAGAGTTACCTATGGAGATACGTAGTCATTTTGTAGAGATAAAGTGGGATAAAGAGCAGCAGCAAAAACACCTCAGTGGCAAGGTGTTCTGCCACAAGACCAGAACCCTTACATTAACAGAGCTGATAGAGAACTTCTACAAACAGTGCCGTATCACGAGGCAGCAAGTGCCGTGAACATGACAGCCTGTTGAGCAGGATACTCCCCTGGAAGAGGCGGGTTACGTTCATCTCAGGCAGAGGATACCTTTAAATCTAATGCCTCAAATTTAGGTGAATGCTGTAATCACTGGGCTCTTAACTTAGAGGTTTGGCTATTGTTCTTCCTACTTTTTAAATAAAGACACTCTCAGCTGTTCTGTATCACTAGGGAAGAAGTTTTAAACATTTCTTACATGATGATCTAATTTTCCTACTTCCTGCAACTGTTAGCTCAGGGCAGGGACAAGAGAACTTTAAAATACTAACCATTATTTGTGCACTCCTAGGAAGAACTCTGCCATCACATATTTGGGCTTTGTGCAGGGAGTGGTGGAGTCCCGTTCCAAAGCGGGGCAGAGGTGGTGGCCCCAACATTTTTTCAAAGCTAATGAAGAGACCCTGGCTGTGCGATTCGGCTGCCCCAGAGGAAGAACAGCTCATCATAAAAGCACAGAAAACAGATGAGCATAGGCATTTCAAGATCCTCTCTTACAAGCTGGCACACAGTACGTGAGTTTCTCAAACAAGCTACTCCACACAGCACGCCGAACAAGCGTTATTTCAGTATGATGACAGTTTTGATGGGTATCTACCACAAAGCTCACCACCAAAGCCGTACGCTCCAGGGAGCATCAAGTTACTAACCTGCAGATACGTGGTAGCTGGCGTGTGAATGTGAACTTTCCCTTCCTTTTCATTGCCTTGATCTTTATAGAACAGTTCCACTACGAGATTCTTAATGTAGAGCGCCTTTCCAGTTGTCAGCTCCATGGTCAACGAATAAGCAGAATGCTGAGGCTGATCTAGCTTGTGAGCTGCATACAGATATAGCCACGGGGTGTCTATATTTAACCCACCTGAAAGGAACATATATTAAAGCTGGCAGAATAGTGAGATTTTGAGCTACCTGGATTACAACTCCACTACAAACCTGGTATGATGCTGGGGTTTTGGAGTGAGGCTAAAATGCTACTATCAACCTATTCTCTTCCCATCGCCAAAATCTCTGGATGGTACACAATGAAATGGATGTCCTTCATAGCATAACACACCGCATAGTGTAACACATAGGGAGGGTTGCTATTAAATGGAAATTTGTCAAGTCCAGTACCTAAATGGCACCAGGAAAGGGTTCTACTGTATGATCTGCAACAACATGTGAAATCCTTACCTGAACTGTAAGTCTGTAACCATTATTCACATAATTATAATGATGGCCTTAATCAAAGCTGTGCTGGCATTTGGCAATGCAGAAATTCAACTCCGCAATACACCCATTTCAAACAAGATTTGTAGGTTATTTTGGTAATTAGTTTACAGACAGCTCAGAATGTTTATATCTGACAAGCTGCTGAAATGTCACTGGTAGACTGTCAAAACTTTGCTGGTGATTTATCAGACTACACCATTCACTCATCATGACACCGTTCAGTAACTCATGCTTATTTTATGAGACAGTCACAAAGTAATCTCCAAATGTTTAAAACTTTAGAATTAATTTAACCTTAGTGTGTTTCACCTTAATGAGCAGAAAAACATCTGTTAATTCAGTCCACTGTATCAAGCCAGCTGTTTTGCATTAATAAGGATCCAAGTTTTTGTGCGTATGGTGTATACTAGATTTGAAAAGAAACGCATCTCAACAGCAAATCTACACGCTGAGCGAATCGCTGCCCTGATTTACAGCTTCATCTACTGCAGCATACATGGTAGTGGCATTCAATTCAGCTTAAGCACCAAGTGCCAGAAAACTGATCTTTGGCACACCACTGGTAACTTTATGCCTAATTGAGAAAGAACTCTAAAAATGTACAATACAGCTTATTATTATAAAGGCCTACTCCCTGCCGTACATCATGAAGCAAGAGGTCTAAGATAAATGGGATTTCTTAAAAAACATCCGTACATATACATGGGTGTTTAATTTATAGCTTGAAGTACACCATTAGAATTCTGCTCAGTGTCCCATTTTCTAATGTTCTTAAAACAACTCTCTAAAGAATTTTTTTAAAACATGGTTCACTTCTTGGTCAGCTATCTCAGACAAAAGCTAACAGGACATTACCGGTCTACATTAGGAACATGGCCATCAGACAAGCCACCCCCTCTGCACAGCACAGGAGAGGTTACATCTGCAACACTGGATCTGGTTTTGGAGCACCTAGACCAAGGTGGATGGTGAGACACCAGAAAGCCAACCGGAGAGGGTTGCTACCATGACAAAGGGCCTAGACAACAAGACCTGTGCCACAAAGAGAGGGAGCCAGGGAGTCTACTGTGGCAAAGGAACAGGGGAATCTAACAGCTGCCTACAGTTAACTTGTAAGTAAATGGCAAAGATGAGGAACACAAACCCTTCAAAAGGAGCAGACAACACAGGGGACAGTGGCCACAAATTGCACTTGGAGAGGCTAAGGAACTGCTGGAAGAGGCTAGCCAGCTAGGCTGCGGAAAGCTGGAGGTTTCGAAAACTCAGCTAGACAAAGCCACAGCAGATATGACCTGCCACTGGGAACAGTCCTGATTCGAGCAGGAGGCTGGTCTATGTAACTTCCAGGGTCTGCCTCTTCCAACCAGTACTTCTATGATTCCGTCACACCCACAGAAAACTACCTCACAAAATCCCGGCAGCAATTTTCAGTGCCTGCTTTCCTAATCACAGACTGGAAATGGTTTGTGACTGATGAAATACCTCACCTTCCCACTTCTTCAGGCCATTCCTGGACGCACCTTTCCACTGCAGCCCAGCCACAAACGGCACGTGGTCATTATACTGCACCTCAACGTTGGTGCTGCTCTGCAAATAAACCTGAGAGCTGTGCGCGTGCTGCAGCTGCGTTCTGTAATTCACCTGTTTTTCCAGGACTTGAATGGTAAACTGGAAAACAAGTAAAGCAAATTTATATAAAAACAGGATCCCATCTGCATGGTTCTCTAAGCTAACACACACACACACATAGCAGCAGGAAGGTCACAGCTAGTGTCTGCTCTGCACGTTTGCCTTTCACTTTATCGGTCTTCATGCATGCTGACCAATTGCAGATTGGGATTTATTTAATATGCATTTTTTACATCTATGGGAGATTCAAAAAGGAAAATTTCCACTAATTTTTAGACCATTTACTTGGTTTTGGGGGGGAAAAAAAAAAAAAAAAGAGACCATAATTCTAGGTCAGTCTACACTGGGATCCCAGATAAATTCTATCCTTACAGGTACTCCCGATGGAAAAAAAATAACAACAACCCACTTCAGAAAACTATTACCTATTCTTAGAGAAGAGCACAGAAGAACTGCAACTTCTAAGAAATAACACAAAAATTTACAGGAATGGTTTCTGTAGCTTCTGTAAGAACTTTCTCGAAATAAACCAAAAGGTTAACAGGGTATGCCAATTTAAATAATTATTTTCTTTCTTTTTGTAGCCCATAACTCTGCTTCAAAAGAAGGCATAAACCCCCTCTAAGGCTTTTAACCACACTTTACTACATTGGATAACATTTTACTGATCCAGGGTAGAAATTAATTGATAACAAAAACCAAAAGAACAGGTCTGATGTCAGTTCAGCTATTGCACTCCATACCAACTTTCACCTAAATGCTGTAATACCCTCAGTTAATATAACCCACACCCTACTTCCACATTGTATGCGCAAAGGAACCTTCAGAAATCGCTGTGATCATTTTATAGGTGCAAACTCTGCAAAAAACTCAGACCGCATTACACCCAAACATTTTTAGTACTTGAAAAATCCTTCTACTGGCCTTCTCTTGTTCATTTTAAATGTCAGTGATCTCTACGTGCCTGGGTTAAGACCTTACCTAACTCAGACTTCTTAGCCTTGTATATGTGACATATCATTAATGCACAACACAGGAAAAAAAAGTCTTAATAAATAAATCCACCCCAAATTTTTTCTTAGTTTGTCTGTTAAGTATTTGAAGTGAAGGTCTTACTCCTCAACAATCACGATTACCTCCATGAAATAGTTGACTAGAGACGAACTGGAACTGTTCTTCACTGCTTGGCTGATCAGCAGTTTCTTCTTGTTGTGTATTTCATCCCAGTGTTTCCCATAGCTCACTTCCACCTGGGAGGAGAGCCAGGAGGCACTCGCTTCATGTTTCAGGTGAACCTACAGAACAGAAAACCACCTTTTTCCTGTAAAACATGCTTTCTCTTTTTCTCACTGTTGTTAACTGCCTGTAGAAACATTCCCAAGTAGCAAGCAAGACTAAAGCAGAAAAGGTTGCAGATTTTCCAAAGAAAAATCACGTTCCAACAGAAGATATAAATTCATTGTACAAAGCCCAAAACTTTCAGTCTGTGTGCTGCCAGTGAAATTGCTTTTCTCAAGAGCTGGGGTAACTGGACTCCGGTACTCCTGATGGACTGCCCCACACGGATGCACTGTGCAGCTGCAAAGCCTGGCAAGATTTTGCTTCATGGGGAATCCTAACGCTTCTTGGCTTCACTCTAACTTGGACCGAACACAAATCTGAAAGGATACACAATGTCCCATTAATTCCGAAACTTATTTTTCAGCCAGCTCTCTGTCCTGCAGCAAATACGCAGCTTTAATGGTGATTTGCATTTAAATTAACCTTTGTCTTTATGTCATCTGTAAAGGAATAAATATTAAGTAGATCTGATTTTCTGCATGAAAGGGTCACACACACTGGAATTCCTAAGAAAGCATAGAAATCTGAACCAGAAAATTAACACGAAACACTGTAAAATGCCTTATTTTCCAGACATATAACTTCTGATGAACAAGCAAAGACAGTTCCTGACTTTATTAGTTACAGAAGGATAGAACATGATAAATCACAAACTTATTAATACTATTGTTTTATATATAAAAAAATTTTCCTCAACAAACTTTCTGCAGAGGTTCTGTGAATTAATAGATGAAAAATGGCATCATTGGAGAGTTCCATCACTTACAGCTGTAACAGACTGCACAAATTAGCACCTGGACTAGATCTCTTTGTCTACACAGAAAGCAAAGAGGAACAAGATGAGCAGAAAAAGACTGATCCAGAACTGACATCCTGGGCATTGCTCTGTTTAAAGCCTCAACACGCGAGTGACAGAAGGCTACTCAGCACACAGGTACGCAAGTGCTTCGGTCAGTGTCTCTACCTTGTGATTATAGGTTGGAGTCTGCGTACAGTGAAATTCATGCGCGATCTCAAGTTTGTACACGCCACGGGCACCTGTCTCCGCTTTCACCTTTTGCCGCATACTGCATTCACGATGAAGATTTTTTGCCTCTCCTGTTCAAGTGAAATCACAAAGTTACCTATACAAATAAATCAGAAGTAAACTTTCAAAATGATAACCATATAAACCCAGTGCTGGCTTCAAGGTTTATATTTTTCAAAAGCATCATCTAGTGCTGTTGTGAGTGTTCAGGCATGTTTCTGTTTATGTATATAAAATACTCCGATCAGCATGTCATTGTTAGCAAAATTACAGGGTTATACCTGTGCAGGTTTAAGAAAACTTTACTACTCATATTACTACATGCTCTCTCTGACAGTGCAACATACTTTGCATATACAATCACACTGCAAAGCTTACCATGACTAGCTACTACAAGTATTTAATACCTTGATGTAATCATACTGATATCCACCTGCTTTGTCCAATAACACTAACGCACAGTTCACACCTTGCAGCTAGGAGAACCCAGCCAACTGTTTCTGGGAAACAGTCTCTCATATTTTCAAACATAGGTATGCAATCATTCATTCTGTATAAACACCTGAGAACATAAATTAATTAGGAGCAACTCCCACTGAAAAAGCGATTTTTACTCAAACGTTTGACGTGCTTGTGAAGAGCACATTAAAAAATGAATTGTTTTTTATACGCAGACTCAAAGAGTAAAGCTTATCCAAGTGAAAAGAGAAACTTGCCCTAGGTCTCAGATCACAGTTTAAAAACCAACTGACATCTTTCTTGTTAAGAGAGTGTCCTAAACGTACAGGCAAATAACTTGCAGAAAAAGGAGACAAACGGAATGCTTTTACTTTGCCTCTTTTTCACTGTACCTAGGAGTCCATATTGTATCCTCAAACCATGAGACCACAAGCCCTCACATTGTTGGAGAAGACCGATGACGTGAACTCCAAGAACACCTGGGAGGTAAGTCTCCCCTTCCAATGAGTATTGTCTCAGCTTATCATCAACATTTCTCTCCAGAAATGCTACAAAAAGAGCAGAAGTGATTATGCAGCGGTAGAACACAAAGTCACTTTAGCTAGCAGCAGGAATACTACAGTGGGAAAAGCACCAATGCCTTCAGTCTCATTCCGTCTCACTGAGGAACCCCACGATGTACTACTCCCTGTATAGTAATCAAAACGACAGAGCTGGATGTTCAGTCTCCTTCTGCAACTACATATACAGCCTGTAGACCTTGCTTCTCCGATACTGCTTCAAGTTTAGAGAAACAAACACAGCCAAAGCTGCTTCGAAAAGGAAATCAATTCCAACAGACTGATCTTTTAACTAACTAAGAGCTAACACGTGAACACATGGAAATTTACTTCTACATTAAGTCAGAGGTTTATTTCTTCATTTCCTTCTACATGAAGTCAGAGCCGTTACGGTTGTGGCTTTGCAACAGAAGAACTGATGCAGCCTAGCTCTCCGAGGACAAGAGTCTGAAATCAGACCAGAACCGTTTTTAGATGCAGTCACTGGCAATCCATGTGAAAGCTAAGGACAAAGATTGCACCAAAATATGATCTCCACAATGCAAACTGGCATTCTGCTTTCCTTAAAAGTTAGTTTTATTTGAAAATACTGCATAATCCTATGACATTTCAATGTCTTTGCCACGTGGAGATCATAGTAAGAAATAGTATGGAAAAAATGAGAGCCTTAGAGTTAAATTACTGGTTTATTCCACTGTATTAATTTACCTTTCAATGAATTGATGTTATACAAATAGTAAAGCCCTCTTTCTGCTACCTTCTCTTATATTTTCCTCTTAGTGTATTTGTGAGGGAAAAAAAAAGATTTCAAGATTTTTAGAACAACAGGTCTTAAGAGACATTTAGCTACAGGTATGTGTCTCTGCACTGTTTCGTACTAACAAAAGTGAAAACCAGAAAATAAGAGTTGTTATTGCTTTGGTGTTTTTTTGTTAAGTGATTTCTTACATCTTCTTCCCTCCACCCTCTTCAACAGTAATTAAAAACAGACTTAAACCCCAATTTATTTTATAATTCCTACTGTTCTGAAATTCATATTAGTACTAATTTATCAAGGATAATAATTTTTAAAAAGAGTCTTACTGATTTGAAAGGAACTTTAGAAATACATGTCCAAAACAAGGCAACCCTAATATACAAGAGCTCCAGAACTTACATTTATATGGCAAATACTTACTGTCCTCTAACCTGAAAGAAAGGCCGCATCCTTCAATAAATTATTCAGGGATACTGAAACAGCTATCTTCTTGCCAAGTTGTTTAGTGATGTTTCCTGACAGAATGATAGGACTGCTCTGCTTTATCAGCTTTACCTCCAGTTGGGTCATGTATCTCTGCTCTCCACTCAGCATCTGCAAATCTGTCATTCCCTAGAATAAACGAACAAATAAAAAACAAAAACAAAACCCAAGCCACTCAACAGTACAAACTGAATAAGTTTTGAGAAAGCAACAGTATAGACTTGCCTGTTTCAGAAATGAGGTGAGAGGAGGAAGAAAAGAGGTTTTTTTCTACACACCCAGCAACTCCCCCCTCCATCTCCCCAAACCATAAAACTTGCTGTTAGTAAATAATGGGCAGCAAGGATGGATCTGTTTTTCCAGTTGTACAAAAATCACAGTGGTGTGAGATGCTATTTCCCTCACCTCCTCCTGCCTTCAGTAGTGACTGAAATCACTAAATATGTTACAGTACTGGGCCAAAAAATAATCTGGTGTTACTGAAAATATTGGCAGTCTCACAGCAGGTAACTAGACTTAGGTTGGACTAGATGCAAACTGAGCAATATGCAACACCAATTAGTGTTTGTGAGAAACACGCAGTCTTTGTTGAAATGTTACTCTAGAAAAAAAATAATCTGTTAAATAACATGCTCACTGTAGGAAAATGGAGTGTGTTTGAAACCAGCTGGCTTTAGCAACCCATATAACCCATGGCATCCTGCTATGGGTATCAATTGCATAATGAAAAAATTGTTAGAGTCCTGGAATAGGAACAAAAATGAAGCAGAGTTTCAGCGACAAACTCCCAGCTGCACTTTTGTTTGCTTTTTCATCCAAGTTCAAACACTGGCATTCTTTTGTGTATTCCCTAGTGCTTGAAAAAAAAACACAAGTGCTGTGACACAAAGAACAGAATCTTGGAGATTCTTACATCTATAGAGTCCACAGAAGTGAAGAAATTAGCCTGGGCTTACTCGGAGTCTTTATGCATGGTCAGAACACAGGTCTGAAAAACTGTGTGATGACACACGCACATAATGAGCCACAGCCCACACGAGTCAGTGCGATCTTCTCTACTGACTTCACCCTGGAAGCAGCCCAAAGGTTTTGAGTACATCTGAATGTGAAAAAATTGTTTTCCATTACTTGCAAAAGCTTTTAAAACTCAGCAATTTCACACTGAGACTATCTCAAAAATATATAATAAAGAGAACTGGTAATTTCTCAGATGGATTGCTCACAAAACTGTTTTTCAGTATGTGTGTTTCTCATTGCCTTTCTTTCCTGTGCTTTTATTTAAGTATTCATCCTCATATGAGAGCTCGTGACCTAAAAACGTACCTTAATGTAATATACATCTCGGTCATCTACTATCAGCTCCAGGTGTCCAATTCGTGAATTTTTAGGAAACTCAATTCTCCCTTGGAGAAAAATAAAACCGTTTACTTTTTCTGGACATCTACTGTTCAGTGATGCTTCGAAAAACTGTACCCAAAATGACAGTTACCATTGTTGTGCACAATATACTACAGAGTAAAAACATGACAAATATCAAAGCAAAGGAAGGAAGGAAGTTAGGAGCAGAGCTTGCAAAGGCACTGAAGTGTCCTCAGAATAGGCATCTCATTTTGAAAGGACAGTCCGATGAGAAGAGGCAACGAAGCTGTCTCCAACAAACCAGCTTAGTTCTGGAAGCGATGTATACACTTCCTTTAGGCCTGAGGTAGAACTTGTACGCTGTGTTGTGTTGTGGAGACATATCACGAGCTCAGAATACTGCGCACCCAAAGCTTTGCACAGTGCAGGTAAATCTTCCAGGCAATCCATTTGAAAATAACCAGGAACAAACAAATAAATAAATTTTTAAAATCTTGGGGGACAAATTCTAAATATGTGACATGGTCGAATACATCAAAAAAACCCAAAATATCACCTGACCAGCATGGCAAAGAAGCTGAAATATGTTGTCTATAATATTATCATATACTTATCAGTTTACATTGCATCAGTGTGTCTATTGATGTTGTTTTCTATGTTACACTGTAATTGAAATGTTACTTTTTTATTATAATGCACAGCAACATCATCGTCAGTACTTAATTGCTTTGGCAACAAGTAATTTTGTATCCTAACTAACAGAATACAGCAAATCGAACTTCAGGAACAGTAAGGCCAGTTCAGCATACGTAAAAGGTTACAGAACAATCCACTGCGATCCTTAGCCTTAACTTTCATATACACTGGTACAGCTTTCCTCTTCAGCGCGAGTTCGTGAACCAGGCACTGAACCTCTGACTGTGCAAAACAGTCGTAACCAAGACGCAAAAACTACTGGGAACGGGTGTTACCCAAAGCAGCAAACTGAATGGCGATCACACAATAATGCAGTTCTAGCATTACATTGACTGAAATCTATTGTTATTTCTCTGTTAATGCTGAGGACGTTCTCCTGACTGACATTAACTGATGGTTCTTAGCTGAAAAACCTACCATCAATTTCTATTTTTTTCTTTGGTTGTATAAATTGGATTCTGAACTTCTTTTGTGGGACGCTAAAATTTAGGTCAACACTGACATCCCTTTTCAAGTCTGACTTTGGAGTCCCAATGAAGAAGTGGAGCACAGCTTCGTTTGGGATCCATGAATTCTCCTGAAAGACAGAAGGGATAACCACATTTGCAATTGGCATGGCACTTACAAAGCAATTGATCACACCGAGTCACACCACACGACCATAGCCACCTTCACTGCTACAGTCATTTTTCACCTATCTGCTTTTCAAGACTTTCAGCAAGAAATGTCCATTTCTCACGGGCTGTATTTCCCATTCCCTGTACAGTGCTTGTCTTGGGAAACGCTGTCTGAACACCTCGAATTTCACAGCATACTGACCTTCTCTTGAAATTATGCTGAGTCCTGCCAAAATTTATGGAAAATCAGCCCACACTTCCAGTTATAAATTCAAGCTCCATAGCTCAGGCCTAAGTGACCAGGATTCGGCAGGGCTGCCTGAAGCACTTACTCTGGCATCAGCGGTGGGATACAGCACCCGGCACCATGGCCCTGCAGCAGGTGGGTGTCTCAGCTGTCAGGTCTGGCCCTGCCCCGCCTGCAGACCTCAGACTCTCAGGCAGAGGTGACTGCCTGTTCCCCTTCCTGCTCTTAGTGGAGGAAATCAGAAAAGCAAAATCACGAAGGGGAAGTTCCTCTGCTTCTGGCTCTTATCTCACTGTCTTAGAGATACTGAGAAGTGTCTGAATACCGCCAAAGCCCAAATTGTCTCCCAGGGAAAAGAATTAGCTCAAGCCCAGCAGCATACTGGGCTGTGACAGCAGACAAGACTCCGGCCCCTGTGCATGTTAAAGACCTGCACTATCACTTTAGAAAAAGCCATGAATTCTTCATGTCCCTTGCAGAAGCTGAAAACCATTCCTTCCTCAGGCTTGCCCAGACTAACTTATTAAAACAACTGACAGCCTTCTGGAGTGGATTCACAGGAGCCTAACTCCTGCTCTTAAACAAGGTGTTGAACACAAATTAACTACTTGCGTTTTGAGGTTTTTTGTCACAAAGAGAAGCAAGTCATTGCAGCAAGGCCAGGGCGTTTAGCACTGGGCAGCAAGTCAAAAATCCTGGTCTCTACTTCCGCTTCTATCAGTTTTATCTAATCAAATCACTTCACATCCGTGTGTGCTGTTTTGTGTATGGAAACAGCATGTACCTATTACCAGCATCAATAATTTGTTTTCAGTGTATTTTCCCACTGTAATGGGAATAGAAACAGTAATAATGTAGACTATGGAACCCTGTTAAGTTGAATATACACAATACTGAGATACATCATTCTTTCACTAAAACCAAAGCCAAAGTAAAGCATGCCATAAAGGTACCTGAGGAATATAGTCATACGCAGCCTCCACAATGTACTGCTGCAGGCCTCTGTCTTGCTTCGTTAATGTGACAGCCACTCTCCAAGGCCCAGTAAGGGGCAAAAGCAGACCACTGACTGGGTCAGGATACGACATTTCAGAACACAGCTCCCAGCCAGTCACCTCAGACACTGGTGGAAGAGAACACTGGAACATGCAGTTACAACCACAAACAAAGAAAACATGCAAATGAACACTGCACTGAAGACCTTTTAGAATTAGTATGTAAAAAAGAAATTCTGCAGAATAAAATGATCTGTTGCAGATATTTCAGAATGATCAAGCTTTCCAAGGCAAACATGATGGCTAGACTCACCTTCCTTCCTAGTGCAAGATCTGGTTTCTGCGTGGTCTTGGAAAACATCTACATCTTCTGTCTCACCCACCATTGTGAAGTAGAGTTTAGAGCTACAATGAAGAATTTCGAATAGCCATTTAAAAACACTTGTGTTAAAGTTACAGTAATATTTAAACAAACTTCTCAGTTATATGCCATCTTCTCCCAGATGGGAAAACCAAGAAAGATTAAGTTCTGCCAAAGTCCATCTACATTTCTACTAATTAGCAGTAATTTTTATCCACAGTTTCCACGTTTAATCTGTCGCTATCTTGAGATTCCTCTGCAGTTCTTCACAGTCAGTATTGGATTTCTCTGTTCTGAGGTCACCTTCTTGCAACTCCACCCACTTCCTGGTCTCTGGACATTTTTTTTTCCCTTAGGCTATGTATGGACATCAGTTTTGTTCCACACTTGAAGTTATCCCAGAAATTCAGAACTTCACTAAACTGCTTGTACAAGAATCATGGTCTCTGCACTTGACTGAAGCAAGAGAGTTAATGCAGTATCTAACAGACTCTACAGTCAGTCTTTTGTTCAAATAATGCACAGTACAGGTTTGTAATTATTTTGACTTTCACTCTGGTCTGTCACGCATCCCAGCTGTGAAAACCAGAATGACATCAGTAAATTTCCCAGAGTTCTAAGGGAATGGATGGTTTAAATGCAAAGTCTAGAGTCATTTACAATATGCCATCACACCGATGACCTCAATGCCTTCTACCTGGACTCCTATCAAATCTGAAAGTCCAAAGAAAAGAGAAAGCCAGCAGAAAATAAAAAGAGCTAACCAGCCTAGCTTACATTAACACAAGTAATTCATTTGCTTAACATCTGACAGTTGTTGAGGTGGTATTTTTACAATGTAACCTTTACCTAACATTAAAGAACCTAAGTAAAAACTCACCAGAAGGCTACGAGCACACCTTGCTAGTAATATATTCCAAATTACTCCAGTGTTTTGCTAAATGCCATCTGTAGAATTAATGCTAAGCTCTTCCTCCACCACTCAATACCCCGAACTAGATTCTTTGGACACTGAAGTTCCACAAACAGCACTGACATTCAGTAGGAAAAAACAGGGGTGTATGAAAAATTCATTCCCATTTTAATTTCCTCTTCCTTTCCTTCCAAATGGCAGATTTGGACTATGAGTCTCTGACAAAATATATTTCAGCTTTATTAATGAGCCTGCCACTTAAGTTCTGATTCAAGAAAGTTATCACGGTTACTATTTTAGGAAGATGTCCTTGCTTATTCTTACCTCATATTAATTATCTCCATAGATTCTTCTGGAGTGTTCAAGAAAACTTTGAGCTCTTGCCCCTTTTTTACCTGGATTCCCCCATCAAGACTAGTAGATGTCCTCATGCCTGTTAACCAGCTTAGGCCAGCTTGTCCCAGAGTCCCCACAGTTCCCATTTGGACAGAAAGCTGGACAAACGCACTGTTGAAAGATTCAGATACTTATTTTTCTATAAAAAACACTTTCATTTTAAACCACTTAATTTAAACAATAGACTGCCCATCCTCTTCAATAAATACACAGCATTTGATGTGGTAACATAGCACATTTGCAGCAGTTATTACCTTGGCTTGATATATCCATTTAGAAAGAAATTTGACTGTTGTTTGAAATCTGCATTCCCTTTGATTTTTATGTTGATTGCTGCTGAGGCATTGACTGACAGCTGAATAGGAAAGCCTGAAATTGATGGAAACCGCAACTCTTCAGTGGCCAAACTCAGCCTTTTATTAAACTGGACTTCTCGCCCCTAAGGTGAAAAAACCCAAACAAACAAAAACCGGAATCTTATATTGCAGAATAAAGTCAGCATTCAAGAATTTTTCCAGATAAAACTATTGTCTGCTCTTGTATTGGCTTTGCGCGGCAAGGCTTTGGTAGCAGGGGGCTGCAGGGGTGGCTTCTGCGAGAAGCTGCTAGAAGTTTCCCCCATGTCCGACAGAGCCAGTGCCACCGGCTCTCCAAGACGGACCCGCTGCTGGCCAAGGCCGAGCTGATCAGCCACGGTGGCTGCGCCTCTGAGATCACGTGTTTAAACAAGGGGGGAAACACTAGGCAACTGCAGCCGGAGAGAAGAGTAAGAATATGTGAGAGGAGGAGCTCTGTAGAGCCCAGGGTCGGTGCAGAAGGAGGGCAGGAGGTGCTCCAGGTGCTGGAGCAGAGGGTCCCCTGCAGCCATGGAGCAGACCATGGTGGGACAGGCTGTCCCTGCAGCCATGGAGGCCCACGGGGGAGCAGATCCCTACCCGCAGCCCAGGGAGGACCCCACGCTGGAGCAGGGGGATGCCTGGAGGAGGCTGTGACCCTGGGGAGAGCCTGCGCCAGAGCAGGCTCCTGGCAGGAGCTGTGGTCCCATGGAGAGAGGAGCCGGAGCAGGTTTGCTGGCAGGGCTTGTGGCCCTGTGGGAGACCCACGCTGGAGCAGCCTGTTCCTGAGGGGCTGTACCCCATGGAAGGGACCCACACTGGGGCAGGGGTAGAGCGTGAGGAGGAAGGAGCGGCAGAGCCAAGGTGTGATGACCTGACCGCAGGCCCCATTCCCCATCCCCCTGTGCCACTCGGGGGGAGCAGGCAGAGAATTCGGGAGTGAAGTCAAGCCTGGGAAGAAGGGAGGGGTGGGGAGGATGGTTTTCATATTTGGTTTTATTTCTCATTAGCCTACTCTGATTTGATTGGTAATAAATTAAGCAAATTTCCCCAGGTCAAGTCTGTTTTGCCCGTGACAGTAACTGGAGAGTGATCTCTCCCTGCCCTTGTCTCGACCCACTAGCCTTTCCTCGTATTTTTTCTCAACTATCCAGCTGAGGAGGGGGAGTGATAGAGCAGCTTTGGTGGGCATGTGGCATCCAGCCAGGCTAAATCATGGCAGCTGTGAAAGTGTTTTTAACTGAGCTGATTTGGGAAGTAAGGTAGAAAGCAGCCCAAAGCCTGCATCTGGCCAGGGCATGAGTTAGACACTGGTCCTACCGCAGTTAAAAGAAAGAATTACATCCTGTTTAAGCATGGAAAGATTTGAATGAACAAAGCAAGAGGTAAGAACTATCTGACAACAGAACAAGTCCTTGCCTAATGTATTGAATGCTGTTTAAAACCAATATATACTGGTGTCTATTCTAGAGTTCAATTTAGAGAAACATTAAGTACTGTTTTGTATATTTTACATATCTGTCAGAAAGTAGTTTCTCAAGGCATTTACTTTGAAACAGCAAAAAGGTTCCTTTTACCTTCAGAAGTTTGACAGTCAACTCAGCCAGATTTAAAGAATAATGTTTCATCTGTTTTCTTAAATCTTCACAATCCAAGAAGGTAAGTTCATTTCCAAATATTTTCATGCTTAGCTCACATTTCAGTGCCTTCTTTCCCATCGTTCTGTCAGTGAACTGTCATGTGATACAGAAATAAATCAGGAAAAGAATTATGTTTATATTAATTTCCCTTCAAACTTGTAATCAACAATTCCTCGGTGCAGGCTATGCTATTAGCAAACAGACATTATGTTCCCTTTTATAAATATTTCAAGACCACTTGTGACCCTGGATTAGTAACTGTTCTTTCCAGCTAAACTTCAGCTCCATATCACACAAGCTGACTTTCACTACGAACACAGGTAATGTCTAGTCCTAAGGTGACTGGGCAAAAGGAGAAGTATTGCAATACATACCCACAAAAAGATGAAGCTTTGAAAAATAAAATCTCAGTTAATACAACATTATGGGTGCCATGATTGCTAAATAAACTGCTAAGAAGTAAAAATTCTACATTTTCCCTCCTTATGCATCAATACAACAGCAACACAACACGAACATGAGCTTACACTGTAAGAAGAAAGTCTAAGAAGATGAGTCCCAAGAAGAGAGACGGTCTAAGACAAACTAAATGAATCACGGCCCCCAAGTTTTCCAGATAATACATCAACACTTGAAGTCAATTCTCAAAGCTTTCCTGTTACATACGTAGAACATCGTGCTCTCCAAATATGGGTAAATTCACAAAGGGTCACTGTAACAGCTGACATCAAACTGGGAAGTCAGATTGCAAACAGCATGACTCAGGAACTTCACATCAAGCAGCTGTTCACAGTGCCGCAGAGGTCAAGAGACAAAAGGACACCAAAATAAAGCGGATCAGAGCTCAAAACAACAAGAGGAAGCCCAAAACACAGGCAACATACTCCTCTGACTGAGAATCATAGTTTTGAGACAATAAAACAATGTGAAAAACTGAAGATCTGTCTCTTTGTTGCTTTATGTTTTATGCAGCATTAAGTTCTCTACAAGTGAGTGGAAAAACTTACATGTGCTTTATGCAAAGGAGTCACAGTAATACAGTGCTGTTGTCCAGTGCTAGATGGGACCCTAAGTTAACTGGGGAATGTCATCAATTTTTCCCAGATCTACAGAGTCAGTTACCTTTCTGACTAACTCATTCATCTTACTGTACTTTCTACCAGGACAACTCTGGTTAGCGTTTCTCAGCTTCGGCTTGCCAGACTTGGTCACAAGATGATCAGCAGGGCTGTATCGCTTTGGAGTCAGCTTCCTCTGCTTGACTCTTCCTGCTCTTTCCAGGGGGTTCTCTGACTTGTGGTCTCTTTCATCAGCGTTTGCAAAAAAATGGTCACTGAAAGTAGCAGACTTCTGCCTAAAAATCTTCTGCATGAGAGCTTCAGCATTCTCTAATCGTACACCAACCTAGGGGAAAGCATACAGGACCGAAAAGCCTGACCATGAGATGCATGAGCCACATCCAGTTCTACAGGCAGAAATTAAAAAAATACATCCAGATGCAACCTTTAGGTTTTTGTACAAAGAGTTTCCATACAAGATCACAGTGGTCTACAAAGTTCAGTATCCTACCTCATGTAGCATTCAGTAGTGGATATCTCAGTATTAAATCTTTCCAGTAAAAACTCTTTGGTTTGTTGATTATATGAAGCTCAGTACAGCCTTCTTCATTCCCCTACTGGTTCATTTACAACATGAAGGGACAGCTGGAGCTACTGCTATTTTAGCATGTTACAAACAGTATTTCAGTTGGAAAACAATAATGCACCCTTTTAGTGCTCCTGAAACAAGATTCTGTTTGGAAGTGTGAGTGCAGTAGTATTACTAACACATATAAATCCAGGGCATATGACACTGAAAAAATATTTTGTTCCCTTGCAAGCTCAGTGGGACTAAAATAGTGACTTCAGTTAGGTATATACGAATCTATCCCTTGTGTTGTAGGAACGGTGTATCCAAGCCAATCCATCTCCCACTGTAAGTCAACCGAAGGAATCTTATTATCCTAAACAGGAGCTAGAGCAGCCTCTCCAAAAGCACTGACTTTCACCTTTTGAGTCAACATCAAGAGCTGAATATTAACTCATTTGGCTAGTGTATGGCACTATCAGAGTGAAAGTGCTTTTATCATGACTAAGTCCATTACATAAAGGAGTCATCAGCCTGAGGCAACTTTGCTGTAGCAGTGAAAGGTATACCTTCCTAAAGGAACTGGGATGGGAAAATAGCAAATATTTCTTTTCACTTCAATACACCAAGTGTCCCGTGCGCAGGGGGATTAAAAAAAAAATCTACAAACTTGCCTCCAGCAGATTTATAGCCTGCCCCATAACGTGAACAGTCAAATTTGCCATGACTGATCGTGGTAGAAAAGATGCAGGAGAAAAGATCACTGATGCTTCCATATTTGCACCTGCACCAGCTGCAACAGAAAATATCAGACGTCTGTCATTTGGAGATCAGCTATTCTCATATAAAGTATCATCATTCTTTGGCAAACTGCATCTCTTCTCTTTAAGAAGATGGTGACTAAAACATTAAGTCAACAGGAGAAATTACTTAACATTTCAATACAGCAAAGACTTTAGGACATTACTGAACGCCTATGGTATGACTAACAATAAAAGAAGAGCATTTACTATACGTATTGTACACAATTGCACTGGAAGAGATGGACAGAAAATCAAAATGTTGCTATGAAAAATATTATCTAGCATTTTTGCTAAAAACAAATGATGAACAGATAGTAAACCAGGAAGGAATTACTCTGAATCTTTTCTTATAGCAAGGAAATCACATGAATCAAAAGAAAAAACCACATCCCAATCCCCTGTTGCTGCAAAGGAAGCTCACTAAGGAAGGAATCAAAAGTTGGTGTTCGCAAAAATAATCTAAGTAGTTCATTCGTTCTTAAACTCCTCTCTCACGAAAGGCAAAGCTGCATGGTATCTGGTTTGCTGGAATTACATTTGATGTACTACCATTAAGGTCAGAGCAGAATCAAGCCTATATTTGCATATCTGGGTACTACTGAGTCATAAAAATTAAAATTGTCTGGAGCAACATGTAAAGGACCAGAAAAGCCATGTGGGATTTTAATAACCCATATGCTACAAAGGATTAAGTTCTAAAACTCCACATACCCGAGTGGAACGTGACATCGGAATATGAGGAGTATTTCCACGTCTCCTGGTCAAAATCTCTGCTAAGGATTTCATCAGGGATAGAATCTCGAAGGTGCTCCTTTAATGGATCATCCGTCTCCAGAAGCTGAGAGAGATGACTCCAAACAAAGGAGCCCACTTAAATTAAACAAAGAAAAGCATTTGGAGATTAGAGAAAAATTAAAAACAGTTTTAAAAACCGATACAGGAACTTTTTTATTTATCTATACCAGAATTAATCCTAAGCCATTCCCCTGACTGCAACAGAATTCATTCATTTTCAGCACCATTCAAATCAGTCTGATGCACCCATCTTTACCATGGTCAACTTCTTTAAATACTGTCTTATTCTTTCCAGCATGGCCTATGAGGGAACATTCACTCTGCAGTTTCATTTATGCCTCTCAGCTAACAGGCAGGCAAGGAGGTAAGGTTAACCTACTTCTTTACTGTTTGCAATGGATCTTCTATGCTAAGTTCACAGGAATGCGGCGGGGGGGGGGGTTGTGCTAACTCAACACACAAACACTGAATACTGATATAACTGCATTTTTCACAACACAACTTTGTTTTTCATATTGCTTTTTCTAAACGTGGCAACTAAAAAGTAATATGTGCTCTATGCCTTCAGAAGCACTTGTAACTCAAAACTCTGTATATGAATTATTTAGGTGTTACATCAACCAAAGACAAAGGCAGGAAATCAACAAAATTCATGAGTACTGCATCAAATTGCTTAAAACATACATTTTGGATGGACTTGAGGAGCTCCTTTGTGTACCAGACAATTTCTGTTTTCTGCATGGAGCCACAGTGAGGAGAGTCACTGAGGGTACCACCTTGACAGTATTCTGCAGGCTGATGCAATTTCTCTATGTCTGAACTCTAAACAGAGAGGAACAAGTCCCTTCCAAAGCACACACCACATCCCCAGGTGAACACCATGCTTAGCCTGAACTCCTAATGGCTGCAGGATATACTGGTCTGGACACAACATCCTGGTAAAATGGATACACGCTTCAAGTTCAGAGCTGGCTAGGATCCAGACACATCAGAGTGCAGACAGAGCCTGCTTTCATCTGCCTGCAAACAACCTTACAGATACCGCTTTCATGTTCGCTCCTTCCTGACAGATTTAAAAGCAAAGGATTAGTCTAGAGGTAGTCTTTGCTGAATGTGGTGAAACCATTCACAACAAACCTTCTTTCAGCCAAAATATGGGATCAGCTTAAACATCGGTGTGCTTTGGTAATGAAGAGCTGATAGGATTCTGTACTTTCTATAGAGCCTACAGTTTTATTTCATAATGGCCCAAACAGCTTCTCTTTCAGATATGCTATTTAGATAACACAACAGTTTTTAAACATAGTATAGAAGATTTTCTACTCGGTATCAGTTCTCAATTCGGTCTCTAATGTCAGTAATCTGGTTCAGGTCAGACAATAATTGACCATGGAACCACAGAAGCAGGAAGCACAAATCAGAACAAACTGTCGATGATTAAGACGTTCTGCTTATGCTAACCGCTTCCCCAGATGACTGCTACACCATTGACCAGCTATCACATATTTGGACATATGATTAACAGCCCTCGCAAAGTCCTTTTCACAACATTCCTAACACAACATGTCCCAGTTCCTACGTTTTGCTTTTTCTCTGTGTACCAACAGTTTCCTGATGCCATTTCTTTGCCATCAGATCCACAGCTCTCATACTGTGACCCTTCGTGGCCTTTCAGTCGCCCCGAAGAACCACTTCTGGCACAGGGAAGAAGCAGCTCCCACTCAGCCTTGATGCTAGCTGCAGTGAGCCTTAAAGTTCCTAGGTATCTTAAATCATCCAAACAAAACCAACAGAGCTTCCTTTACAGTCTTCAGATCTGCTTAGTTTCTGTCTAATGCTATCTTTAACATATTGTGAATGATATTAAAACCATACCAAAACTGATGTCAAATAATTGCCAAAGAGGACAGTACCAAAGAGAGACCACAGTAGTGAGTCCTTGTAATGAATATTTGTATTACATGAAGTAAACAAATAGTAAATGTGGATTTAGGACCATTAAAAGGTAAGTAAGAAAAAGTTTACTTTATACCTGCAGCTTGGAATATTTTTGTCTGCCACTTGCTTCCTTCTCAATTTTAAAAAAATGTAATTTGCAGTTATCCATTTGTACTTCTAATGTACTAAACATCAAAGATGCTCCATGCATCTCTTTCTCAAGAGCAATCAGCTAATGAAATGTTGCCAGTAGAAGGAAATCATTCTACGAAGAGTCACTCCTTACTGACTATTGCTAAAATAACACCATGACAATTCCAGTACAAAATGTGGCCATCATACAAACGGTCTTTTAAAAACAACCTACAAAGTATTAAGATTAAATAAAAATTGATGTAAATTGGTACCATTACACCTGTAAAGTAAATGTTACACTGAAGTATTAGGAACATGTAACAATTCAACAGTGGCTTGGCTAACCTTGACTGGATGTTTCTTTCAGCAAAGTATTTTGTACTTGTTTAAATAACTCTTCACGCGGACACTTCATTGCTATATAATAAGCAGCAATCCTTATTTCCACATCTTCGCTGGTTGTTTGATACAGCTGAACTAATATAGCATTCTAAGAGAAAAAAAGATAAGTGAAAGATCACCAAAAAGACGATGATGATATTTACTCCCCTAAAACACCTCATCTATGCACTTTCAGGTAGAGGGGGGGGGTTCTTTCTGAAAGAGATAGCCATTGCTTTACACCTGACCAAGTCACCTCATGCAGCACGCATACAAATGCGTGTACATAGTCTCTACAGTACCGTATCCACAGATGTCCAGAACAAACCGTCTTTATGACCTGAATTCTGTATCGACTAAGTTATACAGGACTGTCTGCAACACAGAGTCTCACTCGCCAGCACTACCGTGAATGGTGGTTTTATTCACCACAGAGTAGAGTAGTTCTATTATATTTCACACACGTGCCATGGCTAACACACAAAGAACAATGGCGACATTTTTGTTAACAGACTTTTAAGATCATTATTCCTGGTCTTCATCAAAGGGTAGGACTGTAACAAATTAATTCTGTTCAATAATTCCTCAGTATCAACAAACATGAGTTGTTTGGTGAACTGCCAGGAATTAAGACATTGGTGACTGATACCAGTAACATTTCTACTAGCATTTAACGCCCCGAGTTCACCCACAGGGTGTCACTTTAGCAGTGCATCTGCTGAACAATGATGGTCGTATGGCAACATATAGACTTCATACTTTCAACAGGTCTAAGACACAACAGCACACTTCAGAACTGCAGAAGAAGCACGTTATGCCAATCCACGCTGCTACTAAATTTCAGAAAGCCATAGAAAATGCTTCTTCAAGCTCAAGTCCATGTGGAACCTCTTGTTCTTCTGGGTAAGGACTGCCAGCTTTGCCCAGGCTAGCACTCCTGGCTTTGTCATTCTTTTTAGTATCAAGTTATTTGAGATACACAAGTTCCGTGTTTTCTTCTATTAAACCATTAACAAAATGTTCTAACTATGATAGGGTACTGTCATTTACAACAAGCTTCTTACGTTAATACTTAGCATTTCAGAGAATGACACAGTGGAACAGGCTAAAGGAGAAATCCAGTACTGCGGGTTTTCAGCCATAACCCACACAGGCACAAGCCACCCAACTGCAGTAACTTTTTAAGAAGTCATCAGCATTATCTCAGTCCCTGGACGTGTTACCTCAACTTTAGAAAAGCACATTATAGGTCCTTTCATCAGCGCGGTCCTACCAAGCTCTCCGACAGCAGAGGAGCTCTGCTGAAGACACGTTTGCACTCGTTCCTTATTTGTTCACACACTTCATAACTACTGCAGAAAGTCAGAACTCTGGGACAGCGCCAGGAAGCCGTCTGTCACCTGCTGCCCATAAATCACTCACCTCGCCAGAACAGGGAAAGCGCCTGAAGGCCTGGACAGCAGCTAGACGAATTTCGATCGGATTACTTCTCAGGGAAGCACACAAGCTCAAAACGGGAGCGAGGGAAGCTGCTGCCAGTCCCGCGTTTCCAATGGCTTTTAACACCACTTGCATCTGTAAATACAAAGCAAGGTAGAATAAAAAGTTCTTTACATCTTGTCAGCTGTACACAAAATTTTACTGCATTGACATTTTCTGTGCAAAATTCTCTGTTTGAAACGATCGCTGGTCATTTGGGGAGTTTACTGCAGCCCCTATTGTACCAGCTACACTCTGGCTTTAGTGGGAGGACAGGATTCATATGAATATGGACAGCTGTTCTGAAGCCACGTAGCACTTTCAGGTAAAATCTGGTTTATACCTGGTGGAATACAAAGCATTTTTTAAAAACTGCATTGCAATGGAAAAGCAGAAGTCACCGATGTGATGTACAGTAGAAGTTTTTCAAATACTTTGGTATTTCCTCCCTTTTGATTGCAGACATTTTGACCATTTAGTGACTCAGCACAGAGTTCTGGACACAATAACCCATTTAAAACAATAATTTGTCAACAGATGCCATAATGTTACCAGTTTTCTTCACTAAACATACAGGAAACATGTGCAACTTCAGAACCCAGAAAGCATATTCCTGCTGGCAATCAATGGATTTTTAATGACAAGCTCTGTACTAAAGTTTAGAGCCCAGAGACTTCAATGCAGTATGGTGCCTGATTTTCCTTTAACTGACAGTCCTCTAGAGACAGCTATACCGATGCCAGTACAGTTAAAATGTTCAAAAACCTCCACAACTGTGGGTCAAAGACTCCCTTCACTGTTGGTTTGAGACACCAGGTGGGAGGTCTCAAGAACACCCATGCTGATAGGTTGTACGTGTGGAATTACAAAATTTTATCTGCCCATCCTACCAAAGAATATTCATTTACAAAGCTCGTATTTGTGGCTTTCTGGAAACCCGCTGAATGCCATTTTCATCAAACAAGTTCTAGATCACAAAGGGAATACAAAAGTGAAGTGTTCTATCATATGCTTCTATACGACTGATACCTGGCTGAGTCCTTCTGAATCTCGCACGGTACAGTTTCTTCCCAAAAATTTTCCCAGAGTCCTCACCACAGTCTGCACAGCGGGTACATCACCACAGGAGTCATAAGCCGAACAAAACCTATGTAAGAGAGCTGTTACTCCTAAGAAGCAGCTCTGGCTTGCTCTTGTTGACTTCAGCAAAGGCTGTAAACAAGCATAAAAAGAACAGGGTGTTTCAGAAAAGCCATTCTCATTACTACTGTAACACACAATAGATGACAAATGTATCAAAATATTTAGACACTAAAACTCAATCTCAGCAATGCATATTTTCAGACAGCCCTTAAAGGATTTAAGCAAGCAAACAAACAAGAACAACCCTGCAGATATATAGTGGAAAATTCTTCCACCCTCACACATAAATATACAGGTGAAACTAGTGTCAACATGACACCAACCTCAGTTCTTTTCACAAGAAATCATGCCCTGCGTGCTTAGGAAGGAGTGTGAAAACTGAACTAAACTATTTTCCAGGACTCTCAAAATAGTAAAACCCGCACCAGTAGACAGTTATCTCTAAGTCCCACCCCAATACTTAGCAGAAAGCACTGACAGCTCAGTAAGTCACGGGTAGTTTACCATTTTTAGAATGAAAATAAGTTTTTCTGTCCCATAAACCTGCAAATTTCTAATTTCTGTATCCTCTAAGAAAGCCTGTTACTGCTGAAAATCCCACCAATTCATCCAATGCCTGCGCTGCCCAAATGGACTCCAGCTGACTGATTTCATGCAGGTGCTGTGGAAAGCCTGCTAACACTGAGAGCTATTTTTTGTAATCGTGGTTGCAACCTGTATGATTTGGAACAGCAGGTTGTGACATAGTCCGCAGGATTCTCCATGGCTGATCAACGGTTCGTTAGCACACAAGCCAAGCAAGCATAACATTTTACTTTATCAAAAAAATACTCTTAATGGCTCATTTAAGCTACAAGACTCTCTATGATTTTATCACCTGGAACACTGCAGCTTCACAAAAATACACAGCAAATCCAACTTCAGACTCTAAGTGCATGAGAGATCACTCTGTATAAACCCAGCAGAACAACAGATCTTTAAAGGAAAAATACACTATAAAATGGAGCCAATATTACTCCACATATAACTAACTTGGTTAAGGAAAAATATCAAAAGCTGTAATAGCGCTGCATATACAAAGGCTACAATGTCTCCAGGTGCTAAATATAAAGCTTGTAACAGACCAAACTGGAGAATAAAGATCTCTGTCCAAAGCAGGGGGTAGCTGCAATACCACCATTCTCCTCACACTGACCCGACCTTGCAACTAAGCAGCCTAACCAGTCTCTGGAGTCCACAGGGTAGTACACGCCACTTTTTTTTTTTTTTTAAATCTCTAAACTACAAATACTAATCAAGCTCCAGTGACCAAATGTGACTGCATCCTCTTTTGGAATCGAGACTAAAGTAGCCTGTAGTTTCACCATCAAAATCACCTGGACAGATAAGAGTTTTGTATAAATCTGTGAAAAAGACTATCACAAAATACAAAAACTATGAGCCATCCAGATTGATGATAAATTAAAAAAGAAAAAACAACATCCGCTCACAGCAAGAGATTCAATCATGCCCGAGGTAGGTTTGGGAATGAATGAAAATGACCAGAAGAAATATTCCACTTTGTCTTCCTCGACTTCTCCGGAAGCTATAATTTCTTTCATCAAGACAACACATGCCTCTGTAGCACAAGACGGGAGAGCATCAATTAGCGGCTGCCTGTCACACAAGAAAAAGGTACAGAAAATCTAAAACGACCAGAATACTCATGAATCAAGTAACAAACACAATGAGGTTGGGCTTCTTTTGAAGTAAATCAAAGTCCATCAGTTTAGCAAATGCCAGACTCCACGGACACCAACATTATCCTTTGGTTTAGTGACCTTACAGCAATATGCCTCAGCCAAGATATGATACAGTGTATTGGTGTTTCAAGAACTGGGTGTAACCAGGCTTTTAAGAAAATACTCTATTGCTTTCTCTGAAAATGAAGCCAAAACATACCCCAAGTTTGACTTCTAAAGACTGAGGTACCTTAAAGCACTGATATTTCATTAAGGGAACTCTTTTCTTTCATTTCACCAATAACAAAGGAAAATACTAAAACTGAATTGACTAGCTTTTACTTCCTATGCTTTCTTAGACCTTATTTCAGCGGAAAGGTAACACCAGCACGACAGACAATACACGTTTCAGCATTTCAGCGTCCCTCTGTAAATATTCTGTACCTACATCCTATACTGGTGGATGGACACTTTTGCATGAACTAGGCAGCAGCTACACTAAACTGGGTAAAAGCACTTGCATCAGAGTGAGAGCAGTCCACATGGGACTCTTTAGCTCCTAGTTAATGACCTTGTCCCAAGTAAAATTAGTCTAAAGTTAATATAGAAAGAGGCAGAGGAGTTTAGATTACTTTCTAATATTTAAGAACCTGACTACTTGTCAAAAGGTGAGAATAAACCTAAGCAAACAGAAAATCTGCCCCTTTTGCATGAAGCAAAGTATCAGACAGAGTTACAAACATAAAACCTGATGTTAGATGAATTTCAAACAGGCTGATGACATTTTGTACTGAAATCAAGTAAAAAAATTGTTTCTTCGCTTACGCTTTTCAAGATATTGATTTCAGAGGGAGAAGAAAAATTGTATTGATTTTAATAATACTGGATTAGTATTTCTGAGAGTCTCAAACCACTGGATCAGAACTATTCCTGACTGCAGAGGCGTTGGCGCCTCATATTTGAAGCCGCAGCAATGACGGCTATAAACCATCCTGAGATAGTTTCTATAAACCATCCTGAGATAGTTTCTATAAACCATCCCCAGGCTGCTGCTGAAAGGCGTGGCTTCAGCACGTCCACACGCCCAGCCTAATGTTTGTCTCTTCTCCCCCATAAGTACTAAGGGCACAGAAGGTACAGATCCAGGTAAGCTTATTCATAACAAATGGCATTAGACACTTAAAACCAGAAGCACTGATTTCCATCTAAGCCATGACTCAAGTCTCCTGTGCACATTCTTCCTGAAATGTGAAGTCTGTCTGTGGGCATAGGCATGGGACAGGAAAGTCTATTGTGTACACAACCTGCATTCAGCACAGAGAGAATATAATCCTTCTGTCACATAAACAGGATCTGCAATACTCATTCTTCCTCTAAACTGCTCCAAAATTAAATCCAACATTTGGGCATGGATTTAAAACATTAATGATTTTAAATATTTACAATGCATTTCTTTACTATATATATATATGTATTTACTTTAATGTAGTTACTAAAGGGCCCTTACCAGTTGTCTCTGCATTTAAATGAAGATCTTTGCCATAGCGCTTTTAAGGCCTCAAGAGAAAGATGTCGAAGCTCAAACACAAGAGTCATGAAAAGGTCTGCAGCCTGTAAGAGAGCACAACAACTGTAATGTTACAGCTGTGCAGAAGCCAGCTTTAGAGAACAGAGCACAACAAGACACTCTGGCTGACACCAGCTCTCTTCTCGGAGCTCCTATCTTCCCTCTCTCCCTTGCTTTTGTCTTCAGGCTGCAAACATAGAACGAGAGCGGCTTTCACTCAGGACGTCAGCCAGTCCCCCAGCTAACCGTGCTCAGTGACCACTATGCACACCACCAGCACACAAATGAATAACAAACCAAAAGGCAGTGCTGTGGTTGCAACCCAGAAGAGAAGGCCATGATCTTCTCTGAGTCTGTACAGCAAGACCCTGGCTGGCCAGAACTGCTGACACAGCCTCAACACAAAATGAAACAATAGTCAAGCAAACTTTATATTAGTCTTAATTTTATGAGAAAGATCGTTTAACTGAGGCTTGGCCAACCCTTAAAAGTCTTGCTGGAGTACCTCTGGTGCTGTGTGAAAATATCCCATCTTACTGGGCAAAAGCCCAAGCATAACTGCTCTTACCTCTGCAGGCAGCACAGGATTAGTTAAAACTGAACAGAACAGACTATTTCGGCTGGAAGGGACCAACAATGATCATCTAGCCCAGCTGGCCAATCAACTCCAGGCTGACCAGAAGGTAAAGCATGTTGTTACGGGTTGTCCAAACACCTCTCGAACACTGATATGCTGGCGGCGTCTGACTGTTGTCGCAGAGGAGCGGCTCTCCCTGGCTCAGCTGAATTGCTACACCATACAGCAGCTATTTTACCTGCAGTACGTTATCACACACACTTCTCAGCATAAAGAAATCCTGGCACTTCATTCATAAGCTGCCCCTTGCCCTTGTGGGCAAAACAGAAAAACCTACCTTAGGGTTACTTCTTTAAAAAAATACTAACTTTTTCAATCTAGTGTACAGCTGAAGTTTAGTAATTCTGTTTAATAATGTATTTGCATGTGCATGGCTAAAAGAAATTAAAAGCAATCCCGAGCTGACCACACTACTACCTGTACTAGACTTCATATTAAAACACCCCTACCGCTCCCACTCCCCCCTTCACTTACGTGGCAGTATCAGTTTCCTGCCAGGTGAAACAAAGATTTCGCAGAAACTACCGTCTCGATGTACTTTTGGATGTGTATTATATTACCAGCAATAATTTTTATTTTCCAAAATGTGATGTTGGAAAACAAATTAATCAGCTATTAAACTAAACTGAACACATTACCAAGAAGACAGAGCCTTTCTATTTGCACGCAGTACAAACCAGGCTCTGTGTTACCTCCCCAGTCTGTTTCCTGCTGAGAAAGGAGGATATTTTCTAATTTTTTCAGATTATTTTCATTTGCATGTACACTATTCATCACACTGTTATTTTGGCCTCAGTATAAGCTTTTGGAAAACGGTATTTTAAAGGATAAATAGCATGTAGATGTGTCCCTCTGAGACCTGATCCAAAGTTGAAGAAGAGAGACAGGTCTCACTACTCGAAAAATTAGCAGAATGTTACAGAAAGTAGCTTTTATGTTCATTTTAACCTAACTTTATAATGTACAAGTTTTACTCATGGTCTACGTCATATAGATTCACTGCAATTCTTTGTTCACTTCAGACAAAAGGCTTAGACATAGGACTACTGCTCTTGTTCCAAAGAAAACATTTTTCTTTGTGTAAAAATCATACAAACAAAGTCTAATTCCACTTAGTGACACTTCCAAAGGTCTGGAGAGAGACCTACTCTGATTTCCTGACCTTCCTTCCAGGAGGTGCTTCCAAAAGCAATGAAAAATTGCAATAACCCAGTGTCAGCGTTTGATTTTAATATAAGACTGCCAAGACATTTTCAGTAAAAAGAAGCTGTCTTTCAGTAAGAAGATGGAGTAATTTCTTACTGTGTTATTTGATAGGCTGAGAGAATATTTTTCAGATCTAATACAAACATTGTTAATGTTTTTGTTCTTTTGGGATTTCTTTTCTTATTAGCAATGCCATAGTAATTTCATCAAATTGAAATTTATTCTCATACATGAAGCCCTGCATAGGTATTAATTGCAATAACATGTATAATTCCATAGCTAAAACTCAGATCCACATGTCTTCTATTCCATTCCACTTCATTCCACCATCAACTTTAAGGCCTACTTTAAAAAGAGATTACCAAACCCTTGAACCAGATTGCATTTCATGGTCTATAAAATATCCAGAGAACTGTATTTAATGAAGTTCTTGATCTGTAAAACATAGGCTCTCTGTGCATTTTTCCCCTATGGGCAGCAGGATCAGGGAGCTGGGGAGCCCCATGGATGTCCTTGCAGGAGCTGTGTGGGCAGCTGCTAAGGAGCTCAGGTGGCTCCATCAGCTGGAGGCTGCAGCACAGCTCAAGATCAAATTTCCAGATTGATGTGTTCCCAGGTGATACAATTTTAGACTGTAGACTGATTTCATTCTGCTTCACACCTGCTGAGTAGACAAGCTCCCATCTAATAATTCAGTGCAAAATTTCGCAGAGAAACAGCTATTTTTACTTCCTAATAACAAAGCTTCAGAAGGAACTGTCTGGTCAGGTGGGCTGTTTTTATTTTTTAAGGTAGGCTGCAATGAAATCGAGCTGTCAGATAAACAATAACCTCATAAATTCCTCTAACTGGAGGACTGCAATAACAAACCACATGCAAAGTTGGCTCCCATCCCCAGCTCCAAATGAGACATAAGGAAGCCTGGCTTTTATTCTACGTAGAGGCTTGCTTTTTCTTCTATCTGTAGACTTACTGTAGCTCTACTTAAAAAAAAAAAAATTCCCTGAAAGCATTAACACAGTATAGTTTACATTGGAAGGTAAAGCAGTAAAATGTTTCCCAATAAATGTGTTTCCATTTATGATATATACAAACACTTACCCTTTGAAAGCTTGAGACCTTATTTGCTGCCAAGTATAAGCCCATGTAAACACAAGGGAGGTTGCTTTGAAAACGTGTCCAAGGAACATCTTTGGTTTTGCCTACTCATTTATGTCCTCAGTGAAAGTGCGAGGCCTTCTCTCCATTAAATTTAGTATATCTCTTTGGAATCACATTGCTATCTCTCCTCCTTACTTCTGTTTTTCAGCTGATTTCAACGACACATATGTTGAAGAACAAGTGATCTCCTTCAATTGAAGGCCAAGTGTGAAATCAGATGCGGGTGACACACTCTTCTCCCTCACGTCTACTGGTTGCACAGTGACGGTTATTCTCTCCCTGTCACGGCATAACTTCCCTTCCCTCTGATCCTCATCAATTCTTTCTTATTTGGTTTCTCACCTTGCCAGTGACTCAGCCCCGATTTCAGGAAGGATGTAACTTTGCCTGGTCACGGACCAGGTTTAAGTGAACTAACAGGCCATTCCCAACACTATCTTCTAAGGCTTTCCAGTTCACAGCAGACAAAGCCTTCTGCTCCTGCTAAAGTTATTATTACAGTCATACAGAAAAACAACAGTCGAATTTCAAAAAGAAAAATCATCCATGTAACTATAGTATCTTAATTCATCTTCCTCACCGGGGGAATATCCTGTTGTACTCCCTATGCCCACAAGTTAGAAACATGCAAATCCTAACACCCAACTAGGTAGTAAGTAGCAACTAGAACACCTTATGAGAAAGACAAATGGTGAGGCCATGCCCTAAAGGTAACTCTTTTGGGTCAGACTGGGGTACAGGCGTTGGGCAGAGCGCATCTGACAGACTTGCCCACACCGCTTAATGCACACACAGCCACACTCACCAGTGCTACTAACCCAGCACCCCAATCCACACAGCCAAAGGTAACAGCAGCCCCCCAGCAGACGCTGTGTGACAGGCTTCCTCCAAGCCCCTCTCAAGTGAGGGTCCCTTCTCCCCAGCCCTTTGACCATTCTTTGTCGGTATGCAGCTTGTTCACTTCATGGTCCATTAGCTAATCTACATTCACACTGAAATTCAATCTTGGCTCATAATAGCATTAAAAAATTAAACAACAACTTTGCTTCCTTGGAAATGACACACTCTCCACCCCTATTTTCTCAACCCTTCACCGTTTTCCCTGGAGTTGGGGATTTTCCCTTCCATTTATTCCTAGTTTTGTGTCCTGAAAGAAATGCATAATCTTGCCTCATTCAGAGTCAAACAATAAGGGGACAAACAAGCTATACAAGCGTAAGAGCAGAGCTGTTTCCCAAGCAACGCTGGGGGCATTCCCATAACTTCTTTCCTGGCCCGAAGGACATTTTATGGGTTGGAATAAGAGATAATAAAGATCCCCTTTGAAATGCCTTGTCACACTGAAGGAACACCCTGGAACAGTGGAAATGGCTGACAACCAATCAAACCCTGGGTTGGGACAGGCATATGATGAATAATTCACCTCTTTTTTAGGCAGTGGCACAGACAGCAGCCACTTGTGCTAATCTTCATAATTTACAAAACAAATTTCCCACACATGAAGCCAGTGGGCCTCTTTGGAGACATCCCACTGTTACTGGGAAAAATCATCTACCATTCTTTCAAAGACACTGAATTATGGGTGTTCAAAAGAAGGTAGGATTTAGAGAAAGCTTCTCAGGTCCGCTGCAGTACTGTCTTTTTTCAACATTTTCCAAGCAGTATTTAGATCCTCTAGTCTGTTCCCAAATGCCATTACATACTGCTGTTCCAACGACAGCCACGTAGAATTAAGCACTGTCATAGCCAAAGAGGGTGCTTTCATTCTACATTAGCAAGAACCATTACTTTTACAGCTCTGTTAGAAAGATGGCAGAGTTGCTTATACCTCAGAGGAAGAAACCATTCCATACAGCACCACCCAGAAAGGCTGCCTGCTGCTTTCTCCTCAGCCCTGAGCTGAGGCCTTTGTCTGGTGGGGATACCAGGTCAGCCTCTGATCACCATTTAATAGGCTGGGAGTAACTGCCAGCGTGTAATTTATCCTAGCTGACTGAAGGTGCCCATTTCACTTGTTGTGACCGCGGTCCTTCTCCAGCCTATGCCTCTGCCTTAAGTCTGACGCCACATTACACAAACACCTATCTGTGCTCATCAATCACAGCTAAACCTAAGAGAAAGGTGAATATACACAGTGTATTAATTTCTGAACAGGCACCACTGGCCTGCAGAGCTGTGATCCAGCAGTGCACTCTTCTCCAGTCCCCACAAAGCCTGTACTCCATCTCCCAGTACCTGTGTCCCCACTAGGGAAGAGACAGGCAGAGCTTTTGTTCTTTGACATAGGACTTAACCTAGACAAAGGAAAGTGCCTTCTCCTAGGCTAGGTCTGAAGCTTGTTAACCTCACCTGTACCTACACAAATTTACAGGAGAAACTATAGTCCTATTGCACAAGAAATAACCTTGCTCCAAAGTACGAGCATCTAACAAGACAAGAACATCAGAGGACAGGGAATGTATCAGGAGAGAGCTGAGTAAACTCATCAGTGGCAAATTCACGGAGGAACCAAGGCCCAGTTCAGCACTTTCCCCATTAGACCTTACTTGTTTTCTAGTAATATTCTGGCCATGAATGACTTAGACAAGAATTGTGTTGTTCTATTTTCAAATTTACACTTTTTTCACATTGGTCTGTACAGGAACTTCATTACTAGCAAGAACCACTCCATCTGCAGCATAAGGGGATATGAGGTGCCCTCTCTTTTAGATCACTGCTCTTGGTTCATCTCAGGTCAGCAACGATTAAGTGCATCATCTGTTGATCCTTCTGGGCTGTATATAACAGGTGTTCTTGATCATGTCTGAATTTCACAGAAGATAGTGATCTTCATTTCAAAAAGCAACAACTGATCCAGCTGCTGCCAGTATCAACAAAAATTACAAGACCTGAGCGAGCTAAGCAGACCGGCAGACTCTCATCTAGAATGATCACAGAAAAAAATTAAGCTACTTCATGTTCCATGTGACCAGAATATTCCACCCTATCTTAGCAGTATTCACCAATGAAAATGGTTTAGGTGAGAAGAGATTCCCTCTGGACCCAAGCACCATCCCCAGAAAACATGACATTTGTTACTAGAATTCATCAGAAGCACGCAGAACCACCCAGCCAAGATCCACAGGCAAGGGTTTCACGTGTGAACTGTTCTGAGGGGATGAGGCAACAAGGGGAGGACTGCAGAACCCCAATAAACACGGAAACAACTGCACTACCAGGGGCAATATCCTACACGAAAGCTGCAGAAAAGGGTTTTTACAATTAAGCATCAAAACCATCAGTGATAACCCAAATCTGACACCTTTTTTCTTTGTTTTTTTCCACAGTAGAACAAAAATCCAGAACATCATCTTTCAGGTTAATTTCGAATACAGTTCAAAACTGCTTTTGCCTAATATTCAGGGGTCATATAATGTTCTGACTCTTCAGTTTCATTTATTGTTTATAGAGGAAAATGACATTTCAAAGCATTTTCTCTTTCCATAATTCCACATCAAAAAACTCCCAAAACAATGGCAGGGTTTGGTATTTCAAAACTGCTGCTCTCCTAGTCACCTCTTAGCCGTGTAGGAGAACTCTCAGACCACAAAGGGCCTTACAAGGAAACGGAGGTTATGTGTAAAAGCTTACCTCAAAACTCGCACTATGTGCTAAGCAAAGCTTCCACACCAGCTCAGTCACTTCCCCTCCAGTGGCCTCCCTCTCAGTTTGTTCCCTTTCATAGAGCATGCTGGTCACATACAGATCCTTGGAGTCCACTGGAAAGACATACGGAAAAATCAGATATCTGGTGGTTGCTGGCCATTTGCTATGGTTAACCCTACATGCTGGGGGAAATTTTCTCTCTCAGCCTTCATTTCTACATGTAAGAATCTCTCTAGTCTCAGCAAAGCCAATATGAATACCTGCAGTCAGGGTGAAGTTAAGCACCCAACAGAATAAAGGTCTAAAGACAAGCGTGACCTGAAAGAAAGCATCAGAGAAACGAGACAAAGAAGATACACATGCAAAAAGTCCCGCTTTCCATCAATATGCCTCTTACAATGGCCCTGCTACTTTACATTCATCGTCCTTTCCAATTTTATCTAATCACTTGCTCCTCCCAAAAACTCTGCAGGAGATCTAAGCGAAATAAACGGCTTGGCTCTTAACCTCTTCCCGAGGAAGAAGCTTCTCATTTTGTGTCAGCTTAAGTATAAACAAAAAGTGTCCTGGAAATTTGCATTTTCCTTTTAAAACAACCCCAACTATTTAGAAGCAGACACAAAAAAAATTATGTTTCTCAACATTTAGAGCTCAACTTTAAGCTCTTTCCTCACACAAGCCTCCCATTGATTTCAGTAAAATCATTCTCCTAAGGAGAAGCCCACAGAGCAAAGGAGGAGCAAAAATTGAAACAATTCTCAGCCATGGCATGTGCTTAGCTCATTAGGACTTGCAACTGTTTAGGCTCCATTTGTACACAAACTAGGAATTGCCCACAGACACAGGAAGGCTGATGCACTGCGTACAAGGGGGCTAGGTATGTAAAGTATGTAAAACAAGAGTTGGCCATGAAGGAAATCAGTCACTTTTGGAGACCCACCCAGCTTCCAGTTAGAGCAGGCCCCAACTCCCAAAGGAGGGACAGCTGTCCGCAGCCCAGCCTGTAAAAACATCCACTTTTACAGAGTTTAATGCACGAAAGGAGACACCAAGTGCAAAGAGTTCTCCCAGGCAAGACGCAGTCGCAAGATTTTTCTAGGAGATAGATTTACTTTATTTTAGCACAAACATCATGTTACCTTTTTTGTACAATGTGTCCATTTCCACTTGAAAGAGTTTCAGGGAAGACTGTGTCTGCGTCTTTGCCCCGCTGCCCTTCTGAGAGAATGGTGTCACCAGGTTGGACTCGGTACATTCGGCCTCTGCCAGGACCGCATCCCTAACGCTCTGAACACACTCCAGCTTGGATGACAGGATCTGCTGCTCAGACTGAGAAGAACAGACACTTCAGGTAAAGTCTTGATGACCTGTGTCAGCCTGCCCAATCCCTTCTCCCTCAACTTCATGAAGGACTCCGGTTCTGTGGTACAGCGCGAAGTCTCCTGCACAGACCTCTGACAGCGCCCAGCCTCTGGAGGTTCATATGCTCTTTATTTTCAACCTAATTTTTCCATCACTGCAATGCAACTGCTGCTAATTTTCAGTGTCAAATGGCCTCAATTCATTTCGGCTCACACAGCATTAGTGTTAAGCAGATCTTCTTGGTCAGCAGAGTGGAGAAAAGCAAAAGGCTGGTAAATTATGACTAGCTAGTGCAATACAAGAAACAAGTAATGTTCACCTAATAAAAATGGCGCAAGATACACTGACTGTATTTGCCACAAACAGTGGAAAGCTGTAAGTCTGGCTTTTAGGAAAGCTTCTATCTTTCCAAAGTTTTCTGCAAATAACAACCTTCCGTGCACGATATATTTTTCTTATCCACATCTCTATTCCTCTCTTTCACAGTCTACTTTCAGTTTACCACTATAACATATTTTAATGACAGACTTTAATGCAGGTGCCTAACAACCTCTAGCATTTACACTACAGCGCTCAGCAACTACAACGCAAATTTGCATTAAAAACAAATTCTGTGAATAACAGGCATTACACAACATTCATCATTTCTTTGTTAAGGATTCAAGTTTGGGCAGACACACACAAATATAACTGAGTGCAAATGACTATTCAAAAATGTTTTCATTCACATTATGACAAACATTCCCACTAGCAGAAGTATCTAGCATGAATTGCGAGCCTGGTACTTAGACTCTTCAACGAAATTAAAAGGCCCTGCGGAATAATCACTGCCGTTCCCCAACGCTTACCGACATACGAGGAAGAGCAACAGACTGCACAGCAGTAAAAGCAGAATAGCGATGAGAGCAGAGGTTTAAATCCTTTGTCTTGACAAGAAGAGGACCTTTTCGCCGATACCTGGTTGGGCATATTCCCAGAACATCCACCTAGTAACAAACGTACAGTGTTGAATCACACATGCACACATACAATATAAGCAGGTATTATCAGCTATCACAATTAATTTCAATAACTGCTTTCTTGTAATAACAATGCAACAGAGACCTAAATTCTCCCTTGCAGGACACTGGCTTCACCACAAAAGCCACTGAAAGGCAAACAATTTTAAAGACTTTGGTCAAACTTTATAATAGCCAAGGTTTGTTGATGCGTTTAACTTTACTGTGCTATTCTGAATCAGAACATTTACAGATGTATGCTTTTTCATTTAAGATTTTGTGGGTTTGCATGGAAGCATTAATTCAGAAGAGCGTTTTCTACTCAAAAGAAATGAAATTACATATAGGTGTCCCAAGCCTTACTGCAGAACTTTTATTTAAGCACTGATATGTAGCAACAGCATGAGAACGAGGTAGCACACATCGTGATGAAGGTCAATCTAGAGACTGCTCTTCACAGCAGCAGAAGTGCAGCCACTGAGGCATCTCAGCGGTACTCATGCAAACACATGGGCAACAGCAGGTTACTCTGGACCATTATTTCAGTGTAACACAGCAGAACTTGAGCTTAAGAATGAAAAAAAAAATACAAAGAGCTCTGAGAAGCCTCATCTTAAAGTCTCCTTAAATTAATGGAATAAGTCATGATGAATAATCATGAATAACGAATACTGTATTTTCCCCAGAGAACAGATAAAGCACAAGCCCTGGTGTTACAATTCCGCAAAGCACTCTGCAGTACACACCTTTTCCTCAGATAACAAGGTAGTGGATTCCAATCCTCAACAAGAATGCAAATCACAGATAATTTTGTAACATTCACTACAAAAAAGCAATCAGATGGCCACCACTGGCTGCTGACCAGTCACCAAGCGGCAAAACCCTTTAGTTATTTAAACAGGGAATATACTTATCATGCACAAGGGCTAACAGTCACCCTAGAGCCTGACTCTCTCAACGGTCTCACCTCTTCAGTGACTGCACCGGCAGCGGATGCTTGTGACGTCTGCAGGACACTGAGAATGCCTCGCTTTATGTTCAGTGCCCAGGTCTGTTCACTCCTCGCAGGACAGAGCTTCAGAACTTTCCCATCATAGAAACAGAAATGAAGAGGATGCTGCTCTAGTATTTCCCTGCAATAAAATAGGTCATAGTTCCTTGCTTCAAACAGTGGCTGCAAGTCAGTTTACGACATTAGACTCAGATTTTCTGAACAGAGCCATCCCTCCACAACGGATCTGTCTTATTCTGTATCTCCATTCTTTATAGCAAGTCTCTATTCTTCATTCATACACCCTGACCCTAAGAGCCCTTAAAAAAACCCAAACAAAACAAAAACGATCAAGATAATCACAGCATCTTCGACATAATTGTAACCATAAAGCCAACTCCTGGTAAATTCTTTACAAGTAATTACACGGAACAGCAATGACTTGTTTAATGTAAGAGAGCTACTCCATTTTATGATTCAGGGCAGTTATGATTCACATACTTTAGCATTGCTCAGCATGTCTCAGCTGCAAAGTAACTGCATGTACTCTTTATCATTCCTCTTCAGCCGTGATATGCACAGTAATAACTGCCTTCCAATCAACCCCTATCTTCCTGCTCTGCTAGGTCCATACACTGGGGCTCTATCCCAAAGTGCTATCCTGGACTGAGAGTACAGTGTTTTCTTCTTCTGCAAGAGATCACTTTTTAACATTCATTAATGTACTTTAATCATCCCCCCCTCTAAATGGGGAAAAATAAGCCACTCAGAGGAAGAATTCTACAGCAGCCCAGTGGTCAGGTCCCGTACAGGCAGATACACAGTTCATCTGCACATCAACGTGGAACTGACTGTTCTTCCGATCAACCAGGTTACAATGTAAGAGAAAAACTGCTAACGCACAAACACCTGGCTAACGTCTTTCCAGGAGAAGAGACTGTGCATGTGGGATAAGGGTTTCTGAACTCCCAGGCAACTGCGGTTGCTTTTGCTGCTATCTGTGGAAATCACATGCATGTTCAGAGGACAAGCCAGACCACTGTATGTTCACAATAGGCTGAGGCAAATGCTAATAAGGTTCACTCGTCTGAATAACTATTTTCAATAGCTGAGTTTCACTGAATGCTTTCTTTACTACCTCTGTTTTTTGGCTTCTCTGTGAAGAACAAGACACAACTGCTCCTACCTCTATGAAAATCCTACAAATACATTCACAGAAGAAGATGTGCCTGTACCCCGATTTGAACCCTGATGTCACTACCCATACTGTGGAACACAAAGCTCTTCCTGATGAATATAAAAAGCAACGCATTTACTCCAAAGCTGCTCTTTTTGACCCTTTGAATTGAGTCAATTATCTCAGTTCTCAGTGTTGTTTAAAGGCTGAGAATCCAAGTGGCAGGACAAAGAGGAAGATTACAAAGCTGAGCTTAATCAGACAACAGAACCGATTTTTTTTTTATGATACAAGAAGCATCAGCTCTCTGGGAAAATACCAGACCTCCACAGTTTGAAAAGACCTTTTTGTACAGGCATCTTCACTAGAGTCTATACCTTTGCAAGTCAGAGGGAAACACACTGACATATGCTATGAATGAGCTGCTAAAAACAAAAACATGCAAGGAAGAAAATTACATTAGATGAATAAATGCAATTTAAATATCCTGGAATAAATATCCAATGTTTTGCATACTGAGACCCTTAAAAACCAAGGACTTCTGAAATGTACTTAAAAACTCGAGAGTCTGTACAAGTAGCAAGTGCAACTCCAAGAACCAGTGAGCAGTCCATACACGCCGCTAGCCAGCTAGAGGCCTGGCAATTTGTAGCCAGAACAATCTTCATTGTCTACTCTCCAAATGATTTCACATACAAAGGGATGAAAATTAGGTTCAAAAAACCCTCTCATTTTGCTGATGGTGCACATATCTTGACCCTTGCTTTTTCAAAAAAAAAACCCCAAAACCCAATTCAAACTAAACAGAGTATGAAACAGAGTGAACAGCATCAAGTCAAACTACTGCTAAGCCACATAGCTTCAAGAAATCAAGAACCAGACCAGATTAGAAGTTATTCTACCTTAGACTGTCCATTTCCTTCAGAGGCTCCTCTCTGGATGCAAGACTTTTCTTAATTTGTACATCTTGGACCTAGGAGCAAAGATTATAGAGCAACAAATATCATTGTCAATAGGAACTTTTGGACTTTGTCACATAAGGATATCTACATCGTATGTCAGACTACAAAAAAAGGCTCTGTCTTGCAAGCAACGCAACTGCGATAGCCGCATCTTCAGGTTGCATATCTGAGATGGCTTCCATCACTCACTATTAAATACATTTTACACAGCACTATTATTTACACTTCTTTCATTTTCAAGCCAGAAGCAATCACCTACTCTGCGGTAAAGTAGGAGTCTGGAGAAACTAAAGTCCTTTCTACTCCAATTGAGAAGCAAAATGACTACCCATCTCAGTTGACTCTTGAGACTATATGTGTTAAAGTTCTCAGTACTCAGTTACCATTTCACAGCTTAATTTTACTGAATTCAGAGTAGAAAATGCATACTTAAGTTCACTATGGAACTTCCTAAAGTACTTGCAGTTTGGCTGGTTGTGGTAAGGAAGAACTGTTCTCAACTGGTAGGGCAAAAATGGTGGCTCTACCCCATTTTAAGCACAGCACAGACTGCAACTGCTGGTAATTTTTTTTCTTAGTATCGTCTACATTTTTTTTAATAAAGACAAGCATTCAACTACATGCTGTTTTGCATATCTTAGGAGGCTTCAAATTAAGATAAAGAGCTAGAAATCAGAGAATCCAGCCACTGATATTGTAAGGCAGAAGAGAGTGACTCAATCTGAAGACAGTACCCAAATTACCATTTTTCATGTAAAATCATGGGATCACTAGCCAGTTAATTTTATCCACATGGCCATGTTAGGACAGGGATAACTATCCTATTCTTCATTGGCCTCACGTATATGTGTATACAGCACATACGTGTCAACCCCCTGCAGAACCCATGAATTATCCCTCCTGTTAACCTGAAGGAAAAATCAAGGCAGGGGACAGAAGGTTATTTTCCCAGCTCCCCTGCTAAAGCACTGTAGCTCTCAAAGTGTCCTACCGCAGGGCTCACCCCAGCAGAGGTCTGTAATCTGAAACTGGTCTGTTGCTCTTGCCACTGTCGCGCTCAATGGAGTGTTACAAGACCGAATTTTACACTGTGCTAGGAATGGCACCAGTCCAGTACATTCTACAAGTTTCTCAAGTTCTCTTTAAAACGCTTGCTATTTTTAAAATACCACTAGAGATATGGAAGTGCTTAAAAATAAACCAAGTTCCTCTCAAGGGACTAGTTTCATCTCCAGTTCTGCACTTCATGTGACAGAACTGTGAAACTGTCATGCCTCTTAGGAAAGAAAACAATGATTTGTTTAATCTGCCCTTTAAAACTGGCAAATACTTAATTTGAGGACTTGTCACATCAAAGCAATTCTGCAACTCTAATTATGAGATCCAGAATTGAACTGGCTTTTAATTAAAAGAAAAATAAATGTTTTAAAAGCAGCAGTAATCCCAAAGAAAGATACAGTTCCACGTTAACTCATCCCAATGACTCAGACAATAAAGGTGATACTCACTTTCAAAACCATCTGGCAATTCCCCAACACCTCAATGACCACTGTGCTCTCCAGAGAGATGCCACTGCTTTTGTCAAGGCTTCCCTGCAGGAACGTGCTGGTGACTGCTGAATACCTGTAGCTGTATCGAGCTCTTTTAGGGAAGTATGATGCACTGTATCCTAGGAAACAAACAAAAAAAAATTTTTTTAGTCTATTAGGCCTCTCCCTCACTTTTTTTTTTTCTACTTTTTAATCTTTTGGCCACTAGAATCAGCTAAACAAGGGGTTGGATATTCAGAACGTTCCCTTCCCACTTGGACTTGCAATTGAAAGAACTGGGTTTCTGAAAGCACCCTGCATGCTGGCACTAGCTCCTGTACGGAAGGTGAAAAGAATTCCCCTCTCCTATGCACATAACCTCACAATCTCCATCAAGGCAGGAATCTAATTTCCAAGAGCAGAAAAGGAATGCAATGGATTTATGACATGATGCTATTTCGACAGCTTTCAGAGAGGAGCAAAGCAGGACCTTTGCAGCAGCAAGACGAAAAAGATCTGCTGATATATTCAGTGCTTTTCATGCCCATGCTGTGGCTACACATACGCAGACAAACTAAATGATGCAGCTTTTACGGAAAGAACTTTGTTTCTGAAAGCCTGCCTGAAAAGATCCAGGCTGAGGAAAAGCAAGCATGGGAAGATAAGGATTACTTGTACCTGTATGAAGACTTTGTAATGACCTTGCAAATGTCGATGGGTAGCACTGCCGTCTAGTGAATATAATGTCAGACACCCTCACGTGTGCTGCATGGTCTCTGTACTCCTCTAAACAAAGGAGATTCTCTTCTAGCCCAGCTGGTAAGAACTAACCTTGAAAGGATGAGATCAGAGTCATAATACCTTCGATACCATTTTGGTGGCTGGGGTGTGTGTGAGATTGTGACAAATACGGTGTCCCTAAAAGATAACACATCATGGTATGACCTTAACTGGGACCACTGAAGTGCAGAAGAGGGAAAATTCTAAGAAAATATTCTGTCCTCAGATGAAGAAGACAACACCTAGGAAAAATGACCACTGTGGCTCCCATAATAGAGAGCTGCTTCTTCTCTGCCTCTGCAGCAGCACTGCAACACTCGAGCACTTTCAACAACAAAGCTCCAGACAGATGAACAAACGAAGGGTCTCTGAGCCACGCTGCTTGAGCAGGGAGTTAAGAGGCCAGGGTAAGATCTCGCTGGGAGCAGAACATCCATGTGCTCCCCTTACTGTTACATTGAAAAGAACTTTTGCATATTCAAGTACCTGCTGCCAAGGTAAACGAGAAGTGTAAATTACAAACTACACCTTAAGCCATTCAACCAAACCTTTCCGGGTCAGCTCAATGGCCTGTCCTCCCGCCCATTCCTCCTATACAGACGAGAAGTTTCATGCCTGCTCACTGAAGAAGCCTTTCTTCAGGCCTGTTTCAGTAGGAAAGCAGCTAACACTGGGTACTGGTAAAAAAAACGCCCATATGTCGGTGGGTTTTGTCCTGCACTCGTTTAGCAGTTTGCTTAGCTCTAATGTCTACGAGTTTCCCAAGTTCACAGAATGTGAACTTTCGGCAGGTCTGAGCCTAGTACAGCTTAGTGGAACGTCTCTGCTGCTTCCAGGGATGCCAATCACTCAGACATAAGTATCATTCTGCTAAGAACTCAACAGCCCTGCTGAAGGGAAGGAAGTTTTCAAATCCCTCCTCCCTTATCACATACAAAGCCTGAACACAGTCTTGTTCTACTCACCTGCACACTCCATGAAACAGGAAGCTCCGTAATTTAAACTCTGCAAGGATCCTGCAATGACAGGTAAGAGAATAGAAAAGCACTGAAAATTATGGTGTAGCTCAGGGCAGGCCTGCTGCTTTGCAATTACAATGAAATAACTGACACCAAAGCACGGCCGTTAAAAACAAAAAAAAATTCAATGAGGTTCGCTACCAAGTATACAGGGACAAGACGTTGCTCTCGCCCCTTTCCACATGTCTATACCCCACAAGCACATACATAAATGAATGACATGCCTTAGTATTTATTGAGGTAGGTATGGAAAGCAACAATACTACGGATTACCAAGCAAATTAAAAAAAGGAGTTCTTAATCCAAGAAAGAAATACATATTTTATACAGCACACTTCTTCACACCCATTGGCTTTTAACGTCAGTGCAGTTAGGGAAAATATCTATTTAACTAAGATTTTTATTGCACATGGCCATTCAAGAAATCAGAATTATCATTTAAAGCAGAACAACTGCATGGTTTACTGCCCAAGAAAAACTTTTCCAGCACCAGGACACTAAGGCACACTCAAACATCACAACTCAAGGGTGGCAGTTGGGTAAGACATCCTGTAACACTGGAGAGCCTGTTCTCCAGCGTAACTTTCATTCAGCCTTTGACTGGGAGGGCAGTGAATTCCAGGGGAGGCAGAACACACTTACACCACACAGATGGAATTGCCTCAGATTCGCACTGGCGTGAACAGGGTGAACAGTCAGGGCTGCTGCGTACAGAGCCTCCGTTCCTCCTCTGCACTCTGTGCACACACATCTGCACAGTAAACTAGTCAGACTCTCACTCTAATGCTCTGACGCTGAATGATCTTCAATAAGCCTGGGAGAAATACATTCATCAGGTACTGCAAGCACTGCTAGACAACACAGAACACCATGATGAACTGGAGGAAAAATCCTGTTTTCACAGAGAAGTTAAGCAACAGGGATATTTTTAAGGTATCCATTTCCCGCACATCACTGTGATTGTCTCTACCAGCATGACAAGCGGGCACTCCAAGGGCTGCACTGATGCAAATCATGCTTCAGCACACAAAACAAAATCACTGCAGGTTGCTTTCGCCCCTGGCAAACACACGAGTACTATCCTGAAGACTGGCTTACTGGTCCCAATCTCTTGAGAACTCCTGTGATCAACTTGAGCTGAACGGCAGGAATTTCGAAAGAGGAGCCCCGTGATGGACAGGTGAGATGCACGTCCCAGGACCCGGTCTGCACTGCTCACCCTCCCCAGCACTCAGCTGCGCAAGTTACCCCAGGTCCTAGGTATCGATAGGAACGTGCACGTGGCAAATCACTCAGCTCCCAGCTGCTCGTCTGTGCTGCAGCAATACACGACGAACAGACACACACACATCAGTGACCCTGCTGCATTTCAATACATGGCACTTGTACGTACCACGGTGAAAGAAAATGCTACTTTATTAATACATCGTGTATTACATGATTTAATTTGTACTAAAAGCATTCAGCCCTAACTTGCCATTATTGACAAATCTCTCTTAGAAATAACTCCCACAAGCAGTTCAATGGTAAGTCTAATCACCCCCAACCTCTATGCTACACTCTGTGCCGACGAAGCTCCCTGTTAAGCCATAACTAACATCCCGGTGTTGCTCAGCTTCGTCTCCCACTGCAGACAGAAGCTAACAGAGCCTCTTTATTCTGGTTCTGTGCTTTTGGATGTTTTATATCTGCTATACGCCTGAAGGAAATGCTCTTGTCAAACTACAACATTAAAAAAATATTATTTATTGGAGCCTCATTTTCCCTTTTCCTATTCCCTTTTTGTGAAATGTCAGAATTATTGGCAGGACGAAAGAAGCGGATTCACTGGTTTTGGAACAAAAATCAGAAGGCGTTTGTTTCTTCAGCACCCACTCCAGCTTACACACATTTTTATTCCCAAGTATAAAATTTAAGTTTCTGAAGAGTAGAATTACATTTTTCTTTAATAGGTCTTACCCCCACATTTACATTTTCCTCCCAACAAATGCTCCTTTTTATTTTGCAGAAATAATTCTCTGTATGGAACTTCAGATTTTACCTTTAAAGTATGAACAACATGTTATTTGAAAGCAGACTTGGTCCTAGTGCTACAGATATCTGCAACAGTAAAAAACTTTCTGGCATAGAGAGACCAGGTCATGCAACATATTAGAATTATCACTCGACTATTAATTTTTATAAATATACCTATCTATACATAAAACATATGCATTAAGTTTAGCATTCCAAACCCACTGCATTTGGAGAGAAAGAAATACACTTCTCAGTCTTCCTGGGGGAAAGCAATCATCCCGAAGTATCTAGCGGGTCAGGTAAGAAAAGGGCTATCTACCTCACCCTTCCCTTTTAAACAGCGGAAAAAGGTAGTGTTAAGTTAGTGGCTTTTAATGAAGAAATCAGTACAAATTATTCCAGAACCTTGAAACAAATAGGGTAAGACAAACTTGGAAAAGTCATCTCTGTTACGCAGCATCAGATTTTTAAGACGCTGAGCACGCCTCTGCAGGACCAGACTTCAGAGCGCTCTCAGCTCCCGCGTGGACACCTGGAAGCTACGCTCACAATGTTCAGACGCGCTCATCGCAGACAGATGGGGCGGCAGGCTGAGCGCCTTGGACAACCAGGCACTCTGGTAACTTTGATCAGGTGCCTAAATTTAGAGTTTCTGCTCTTCGCTTTGATCTTTCAAATTTTCAGTTTTCTTCCATAATTCATTTTGGTTCTAAAAACAGCATGCACTTCTCTCTTTTCAGTTGCCCGGACTAACAAAGGACCACAGCACTGACATTTCATGACCTATCCACACTTTTCAGAATCCTTCATCTGCCAAACACCATAGTGAGCGCAATTTTAGCACATGACACTCACATGTTATTTTCAGGTGAGATAATGAATTGGCTGGCACAACCTCAGTGCTTCTGTTGCTTTCCCTAGTACTGCTGAAGGAAAACGCACTATTTAACTGCGCTCCTTTATGCGCAGGGTGCCCTCCCACCTGCCCCATATCACCCAGAGAGCTCAGTACAGCAAACTGCTACGCTACACTGAAAATTGCGGTGAAGCTGCTACAAGAATTACTGCAAACCTAATTTACAGCATCTCAGAAGTTTTGCCAGTGAGATCACTCCTTAGCAGAACTATTTTGCATTGAGAGAGATCAATCTTAGCAGAGGAAAAAGTTTCTTCTACTTACTCCCTGAAGCTCCTGCCACAACAGCACAGAGTAAAATGATGGTGAGCAGCCCCATGGCAATCGAAATCACCTCCTCCACCCAGAAGTTACAAAACCCACATCGGTTCTCCTCTCAAAGGCCCCTCTGAGCAAAGCAGCGACAGCAACTCTCCTTCACAAAGCAGGGGTTCGCTATTCCACCTCCCCTCGCCCAGGCAGAGGAGGGGCTCTGGAAGGACAGCCTGCAGAGGGGAGAGTGTGCCTCTGGAGTAACGGGGAGAGCGCCGCACACACAGCCTCCTCACCCAATCTCTAACAGCGTTTCAGCCTTTTGGCAAGTAAAGAGAGAGAAGTTACCCTATTAGAAATCCCACTAAACTGCAAGGAAAAGAAATTCAGTATACGGCATCACAACATAGCAAATGCTCAGAACAATCCCACACAGTAAGTTTAAAACACATAAATAAATTTTAAAATCACCCTAGCAATCATTTCCTGATGATTAATCAACCAAAGAGGGCACAGGGTGAAAGCAAAAGCCTTGGGGCTGAAAGCAAGGTGTTCCCACTGGAAGCAATCACATTGATGGGAGGCAGCTCCTCCCTTCAGTCAAGTCCCAAACCTCAGACGGATGAACTTGTGTGTAAATAATACCGAAACCCTCTAAACTACAGCCCTTCTGGTAGCAAACTGGTTTTTACACCACCTCAGACACAGGTCTTCCAGGGTTCACAGAACCTGTGGCAAAGACCTTGCACTCCTGCTTGCAGGAGACTCACCATCCACCGCGCGTTCCCGACCCACGTGCCCTCCCCGGCAGCCAGCGTCCACGCTTACTCTTCACACCTGACACCATCAATCATCACTTACGTCACAGAGGCGTTGTCAAAACTCACATCATGCTTGCATGCTGAGACTTTCTGCAGGAAGCTGCCGTGGACAGGCGAAGGTCTCTGTTCTCCTGCTGCCATGTCTTAACCTGCTGCAGTGAGCCTCTCTGGCTTATCCTGAGCTACCGTTTACTTCAGACCAGAGTCACAGGCAGAAACCACAGGCAACAATCCCACACACCGGGGCTGCTCTCCCCCACCAAGCCTGTGGTGTCACAGCCTCTTGCCTGAACTTTCCCCATCAGGCAGAATTTGCTCAGTTCAAAATGCTTACAAATTTTACTTAAAGGGAAAGCAATTTCTCACATGTCCTTCACATAGATCAATGACCAAAGAAGATGAGAGAGAGCAAGTCAAGTCTAATAAAATATTCCACAACGAAAACTCGCCCAGTCTAGCAAAATCCCAGATCTACCAAACGCCAAACACAGGGACAGCTCAGGTCTGAAACTGAACAACAACAGCAAAAATTGTTACAGATTTCATACAGCGGCTCGCATTTCCTGTGATCAACCCACGGAGGTACCTGAGAAAGCCTTCTTCCATCTCCACTGTGATTTTTCAGAATATTCTAATTCTGAAACTGCTTCAGAGATCTCATTGTGGAAACCTTGTGACTTGCTGGGTTTGCCATTTCCACTCTGCTGAGCTACGCAGTCTTATATTTGTTCTAATTTTTCATTTTAAGATTACAGCTCACCTGGATATAGTGCATGCTCTGTACGTTACCTTGCAGTCATTCAGCTCTTAGTCTACTATCAGCAACATGGATAGCAGCAGGTAAGTTCACGGCTGGGCATGAATATAAAAACATTATGAATTTACCAGAAAATTGCTATATTGTGACAATTCTTTTCTTGAACCAATACTATTGCTCATTCTCCACAGTAGCCTGACTTTTAACCATTTATATAGTAAGATTTTTCAGCGTATTTCACATAGCTATTGCAAAATAATGTAAAAGCATAAAACTTACACTGAAGTCAGTGGGAATATCAAAATTGGAACTAGACAGAATTTCTACTTTATCACAACATCTCCTAAGAACTGCACAGCCCAACAGCAACAAGTTACAAGCAGCCTTTGTGTGTTGCGCATTTGTAGCCCTACCCTCGTATTAATGAACCTGATACTCTCTAGTAAGCTTTCCACTTAGTTTATGTTAACCTCATGTACAGCACCAATCTCCAGAGTCAGCAGAGTACATAAACAGGTCCTTAATTTTAAGCACAAGCACATCCCAAAAATTAAGCACGTGCTCAAAGCTAAACGCTTCCTCGGAACAAGGCTGTTCTATTAGTCATTTCATCCCCCACTTCATCATCAGAAGCTCTTTCAGAAACCTTTTTGTCTCTAAATAGCCAGATTTTCCTTAGAACGCTGCGGGTGGGTTTCTCATTAAAAAAAAGAAAAAAAATCACAGAATCACAGAATCACAGAATAGTAGGGGTTGGAAGGGACCTCTGTGGGTCATCTAGTCCAACCCCCCTGCCGAAGCAGGGTCACCTACAGC
>Ga0065711_1026304_pt1 | contig 79920 bp, 55 predicted proteins | sample Hoacrofraction12_FD_59098 | JGI IMG/M metagenome (GOLD analysis project Ga0065711, IMG submission 59098) | Hoatzin crop microbial communities from Cojedes, Venezuela - Epithelial fraction 12 v2 (version 2) | ecosystem: Host-associated > Birds > Digestive system > Esophagus > Crop | place...
GCCTGGACAAGATCCTGTGCAGCCTACTGTAGGTGACCCTGCTTCGGCAGGGAGGTTGGACTAGATGACCCACAGAGGTCCCTTCCAACCCCTACTATTCTGTGATTCTGTGATTCTGTGATTCTGTGATAAGGAACCTCCTGCTTCTGCTCCTGGTCCAGCAGTATGGACCATCAGCAGATGAAGAGGATGTCTGCAGGCCTTTGCCAATACTGATGCTGACAAAATTTTTTTTTAAAACCCACTATTTTTCAGGCAGCTCCCCAAATCCATGTGCGATTGCCTGGAAAGAGGAGGGTAAAGAGTGAATGTGCCTCTGTCGTTGCTGTTTAGGAGAGAAACTGCTTCAGCGACTTGGCGTCAGCCTGGCATTTTGGGAACTGGATGAGATGTCTAAGGTTGGGGTCATTTAGGGCTCAACTGAGAACTGAAAATATGGCATTTCCTGTCTTTACCCAGCTGAGCTTGGTGCCCTGCTTTTACCTGAGCTGAAGGAAGGTTTGGGGCATCTAAAACTGGTGTGGGGCACCACGCAGACAGAAAGGCAGGCCATAGCAGTGGCCAGGGAAGGGGAAGCCGTGGCACAGCTGTGAGTATGGAGGTCACTGGAGGATGGTGGCATGGTGATGAGCTGTGCTGTACTCAGCCATCCTCTCCTGCCAGTCTGGTGAGTGCCAGACCTGCTGGACCCCATCACAACTGTGGCAGGTGCTCAAGGGCAAGCTTTTCGGCTTCGAAATCCATGTGCGTGTGTGCACCACTCTCCAGCTAAGACGACAACGACCCTTTGAAATGTTTTTCTGCATTTGCATTTACAAAAGCTGGATAAGCCTTTTTGAAAAAAAAATCTGATAAGTAGCAGGCAGTTGAATTAACCACTGTTGACTGTATTGCTGTCTCTTAACAAACTCCATCTGTATGGTCTCCCTTTGTAGACACAATTTTATAACTTAATTTCCCTACCAAAACATCAGTGTTTACTTAGTAAGAAATCTGTTCTTTGTCAGCTTAAAACAGTGATTTCTTTATTACCACTCTGCACAAGGAATGACAGCACAGAGTTGGCACTGGAGCAAGTCTGGTTGAGTCTACAGCGTTGTAATGGAAACAGGGTGAACCGAGGGTCAAGTATAATGGGGTTTGTATACAGAAATGTGTCTGCATAAGGAATAGCTGCATGAGATAAGAGAATGAAAGATGAGGCCTGCAGGTCTCCCTTTGCATGACGGTGGGAGGGAGGTGTCGCCATAGGTACATGGCGCTGCTGACATGGGAGACGGGGTTACCTCCACGCCAGCGTAGCAGAGATGTCTAAATCACGCGTGCTCTGGCGCTAGCTGATGTCGGTGGGTGTTGGATGGGTTGGGGCGGTGGTTGGTGATTACTCTGAGAATGTCTTGTATGTAATTTTTATTGATTTCGGGAAGCATAGGGTTAATGAAGGGTTTAAAAGCTATTACAGTCTGTCGCCTCCCTAAAAATTCTCCAGTAGAGTTGTCAAACATGGTACAGCGAATTTAGCCTGAATAACAAGAGGCTTGCAGGGGTTTTTTGCTATCTTTCACAGCACATGACGGAGTTTTTTGTGATTCCCAAGCGTTTTGCAAACCACAGGTTGAAAATCACTAGTGGAAACTTTCAGCAGTAAACAGCTGGGGAACATCAGATCCCTATTCCTTTCTTGAAAAATGTGTTGTACTGTCCCATGTCATTGGAAAACTTGAAAAATAGGAGAACAGCTGTAGAGAATGACATCAGCAGATCTGGGTGCAAAAGGTTTTTGCAAGGAAGGCTTCTCAGGCGGTACGTGGATGATGAGATACAAAACACCTCATCCCTGAGCTGATGATTTGGGCTGTGCGGGGAGCATCCTGGCTTCTTTGAAGTCTGTTGGAGCAGTACAGTTCAGCAAGAAGTGCTGGTTTTACCACAGGACTGAGCTTCTGTTTATTGCGTTAAGTTTCTCCTCGTAGAGAGCCTTTCTCAGTCTTACACTGCAGGCTAGAGCTGGCAGAGAAATGCCAGTTATTCATCATAGTCAGTTATAGAAAGATTCAGCTTTCTCTGAATTATTTGCATTCATCTTTTTTCTATGTAAAATTGACTCCCAGATGAATGTTGTCCAGATATTAAAAACATCTCTGTTTCATTCTGGTTCACCTACTTTCTAGTGATAAAAAAAATGAAAGAAAAGAACTGCTAGGTTAAAAAGAAGAAATTAAAATGGAAGAGTTAACTTATTGTTAATCCTCTTATTTTGTACAGAAAACTCCAGACATTTCCAAGAGAAAAGCTTGTTTGGAATAAAAAGGCTTTTCTCCCTGCAGTCACATCAGTGAAAAACTTTTACCTAGTACTGCTCTTCACCGTATAATTGCTTGCTTTTCAGCATGCTCGTAGCAAAGGGAAGGATGGTTAGATCAGCCAGCCTGCTGGATCAGATCTTACACTGCATCTTGAGCTCTTTGAGTGCCATTAGCATTTCCTTTTAGAAGTGAAGAAATATTGACAGTTTGGTAGGTTATCTCGCATTTTACTGCACGTTAGGGCACTTCAAAGTCTTTATGTGGTGATGGGAACTGTCATGAAGTAGACGTAAAAAGGGCCTTTGGTCCAACTAAACCTGTCATCAAGAAGATTTAGGGCAGATGGTTATTATTAGAAATCAATGTATTTATTATATATTGTTCAGGAATATTTCCCTTTGGAGGTTACTGTGAGTGCTGTTGCTGTTTAAAATGTGTCAAATGCCAGTAAAATTAATTCCTGCAGAAAACCCAGGGAGCCCCAACCAAAAGCTTTGCTATTATAGGAGTGCCTGTCTTTTCCTTCTTTGTGCTGTGATGCACCAGAGGCAGGTACGCAGGCAGCGTGCCAGCAGCGTGCCTGGGATGTGCGTATGTGTGCGTGTGAGATGTGTTTCTGTGCAGCTATCACAGTCCTTGCTACATACAGAGCTCCTCTGACTGCTGTGTCTCGAAAGGCTTTACTGGGATCTGTGCTGTACCTGTTCCTGTTTCTTTTTATTCCCCTTTGTTAACCACAGTTTTCTGGTTGCTTCCAACTGATTACAACAACTTACTGCTGCTTAGAGCAAGAACAATGTATTTCTAAAGCCTGAACACTGATGCTTTCCCCCTCTACTTCAGGAAAGAGAAGTAGGACATTTCAGGCTTTTTATAATTAGTTGGGTATAGGTTTTCCTTCCTTGGTGTCTTGCTTAGTTATAGGATTTAAGGACCTTGGATTACGGGAAAAGGACATTCCCAATCGACAAGGAGTGTATTAGCAGCAACATTAAAGCTGGAAGTCGTTGTCCTGGAACAAAGATTCATTTTCCATTCACCCCATGATTTAGAGCACATTCCAACCAAGTGATTTGGCTATGGTCTTCTGGCATAACATTGTTTGCCCTTTCCCTGACATTTTGCATATAAAGAAAAGTTATGAGCTTCTTGGGCATTCAAGGTACCAGGAAATGCAGGAGTCAACCTAATTTGTTAACATGAAATTATAGATGTCAGACATAGACTCTGTTAGTTAACGTTGGTTAGAGTAATGCTGCAGCCAGTTGATTGTATTACAGTCATGATGAAGAGGAATGGTCCTTTTTTGCTTTTCTGGGATATGACGGGTATAGAGCCAAGGCAGATTTAAAGTGTAATGAATGAATAAGCATTTTCTATGGTTTGCCTGACTCTTCCATGAGCTCCACTGCTGTGATGTTGCTGCCACTGACTTGCTCTTTCCACAACAGGTTAGAACTGGCATCACATGGAAAGGGACTTTTCAGAAGCACTGCAAGAATCGCCTTTTAAATGTTAAACCCCTCTGTAGCACTTGAACGTTATTTTCTTTTAAGGAGAAAAGCCCCGATGCAAATGTAGCATGGCAAGAAGACACTAGGCAGGGATCAAGAATTCAGATTTCCTCCCCACACACATACACTTCCCATTTGTTTTCCCAAGTCCAGTGTCTTCACAGCTACAAGAAAAATATTCACTCGAAAGTGTTAATATCCTCAACATGTGTCCGAAGGGAAATCAATCATATGCGGCGAAATGGCTGTGTCGCATCTGACACATCTTTCCAACACCCATTTCCCACATGCCCTCACCAGCACAGAATCCTCTCAGATCTCCCTCAGCTTCCTGCCCAGCTCTGCCATCAGGATCTGGTCCATGTCCACACCTTTCCCATCTCTTTCCCCACTGCTTCCCACCTTGTTTGCCCCCCACCACATCTGTAATGCCGCTGTCCGGCCCTCATCCCCTCCCCGTCCTGAGCCCGCAGTGTTTCAACATCCCAACTCTCCAACTTTGTGACTGCCGGAGTTAAGTTCTTGTGCCTAGTGGTTTCAATCTGCAGTTCACATGCCTCCAGGTTTGCATTGCTTCTTCAGTCTGTCACTGAACTACTTTCATTGGCTCTTGCACTTTTAGCATGCTTTCTTTCATGCCTTTTCTCTCACTCTGCTTCCCTCTCTCCCTCTCAGCTATCTTCCTTGAAGCTCCTCTTCTTAAAATATGCTTCTTCTCTGAAGGCTTTCATCATTAATCTCTCAAGAAACTACCTTAGAGACTCATCTGCTGCTCTTTGATTTATTCATTGTGGGGCTTTTTTGGTGGGTATCTCACAAGAACTGAGCTGGTCATGCTTCTACCTCCATCGCTAAAGGAAAGCTTGTGTGAAAAGGTGGGCTTTCAGAACTTAAATTAAAAGATCATGTAAGTAAGATAATTGGATAAAAAAGGATATTAGGATCTGAAACAGAATGTTTACTTCCTTTGATGTGCTTTGGGAACATATGTCTGCACAGTGGGCTGTGTGGCTGATTAAGTATAAAACAACCCAAGAAAACATCACCACTATTATGCTTAAATCAAAGATCTCTTCTCACAACACTAATTTGATTTGGGTTTGAAGGTCCCGTATCAGCTCTGATTTCTACCTTTAATGTCGTGCTGCTTTGTGTGTTGTATAATGGGGGACAACCTTACTTATTAAAAATTTGCATTTTTCATCCATTTTAAAAACAAATATTGATATTGTTGTTGTTATTGTGTTGCACTTGTACCTACAAGTGTCAGCCAAAACTAGACCTGCATTGTAAATGCAGCAGAAATGCAATAAGAAACCCCATGTAGTTAGGAAACTTTCTAATTGAAGGCCTGTTCCTGTACTTAGGCTCAAAAATTCCCTTCCTCCAAATGATGGTGCCAACAACCTGTGAGCTTAAGAACATTTTTAACTTCTGGTGGACCTTAGGTGGAAAAAAAAGTTTCACGCTCTAAACCACAATACTTTTGATTTCATTGATAAAATAATAATACTACTCCTATATCAGATGACATTAAATCTGTTGTTCCATTTGTTCTTGGTTTTAGATATTTTGAATTTAGGATTGAAGTCAGGCATGTCTGAAAATGGAATCATCTTTTGAAAGGAGAAATGAAAGGTGTTTAGCTTTTTTTTTGATTTGGAAACAAAAAAATCCTTTTTCTTACCTGGAGCAATTACACTGACCTCATACGCTAGAAGTTGCATTAAGTCTTGAATATGTTTTTCTAAGGGATGGAAAAAAAGACGTGCTAAGAAATGGCACCCACCTTAGAATGTGATACTGTTTCCATAGTGCAGATGGAAAACAGAGGGCTCGACTAACTGGAGACTGTTCACGTTGCTCCTGCCATCAGTGGCAGAGTTTCCTTTGACTTCAGTGGTACAAGATCAGACTTTAAGGTGTGATTTTTAAAGGTATTTAGACAAATACTGTTGCCACTGGATGCATGGTGGAATTTTTCATAGTGTCTGCCTCAATCCTTCTCAAAGCAGTGCCCGAACCACAAATCCACAAATAAGGGATTTTATATTCTGAGATTTGTGTCTGTTAAGGCCCAGAGGAATTACTGCAATTATCTGATCTGACATCTACAACACTGGCCATAGGATTCCCCCCTGTAATTTCTACAGTGGGAGAAATTACTCTTTCCTACTATTAAAACTCCAAGCCTCGCAGTACACTTAGAGTCCATCTTTTAGAAAAACATCTTGTTTTGCCGTAAAGTCTTGAAGTAGTGCTGAATTTACCACTTCCCTCCGTAAACCCTTCTAATAGGAACTTGCTCTCGCTGTTAAAATATAGTTTTATTTTTCTTGCTTTCCGTGCCTCAAAGCCATTTTTGAGGGGAAAGGAGAAAATGGGAACTGCTCAAAGCATGCCCGTTAAATTTCTGCAGAGACGCTGTAGTAATTTTTGTCCAGCTTCACAGCTGCTTGTGAGTACATTAATTGCTGAACTAGCAAAGATAGCTCTGATTTTCTATAATATTCATCTTTGTGGGTATGGAAGAAGAAAGAAGATACTATTAACCTCATTTTAGAGCTGAGAAAATACAGGAAAAAGAAATAAAATTAATTATGCTGATCATCCCGACAGGGGAGGGCAGGGAGTTAGCAATGATGTCTCTTGAGTCCCCATACTGATCTCTTCTTAGCAGGACATGTAAGCTGGCATCTTTGAGTTGATAGCCCTATATATGAGCATCAGGTCACTTTAGTGGATACTTATCAACTTGTTGCAGTGCTGGGAGAGCTGGGAAGCGTGAGTGATTCCCCGCCACCTCACTGCCGGGCTGCCCAAGCTCCCTGGCAGTGGCTGGGAGGGGAGAGGCAGCTGCAAGGCAGCTCCGTGCCGCTCCTCCGGGCGCATCCTCCGCTCTCTGAGCCGAGAAAAACAGGAGAGGGGCAAATCTTTGTGAATGATCAAATGCCATGTGATTTCAATAGCTGTGGCCCAGGTTTGACCTCTGAAAGGTACCTTGTTTTGAGGGACCTCTTGGGGTTTAATTCTGAGGGTACCGCACAAGTGTCGCGACCTCTCGCCCTTCCTGTTGTAAGGGACTTTAAATCAGGAGTAAACAGAGCTGAAGCTGAGGGGCTGGCAAGAGCTGTTTAGACTGAATCGTTTAGCATGAATCCTGGGGCATTTTAGGTTTCCTGCTGGGTACAGCTTTGGCATCCCATATGTAGAGTGCCTGCCACGAGCATGGTCCCCTTTTCAGGCATCCATATAGCTGTCCCCCATCTCGTGCAGATGTTGGGTGGTGTTCTGGGTACGCAGGGCTGGTGAAAACCAGGCCAGGAAGTTTTATTTAAAACAAAACAAAAGCAACTATTTTTATGTGGGGTTTAGAGGGGATTTTTGGCTTTAAAAGCTTTTTTCTTATAGCAAAACACTACCAGGCTATGATACCCCTCCCCCTGAGCAACTTTGTTCCTAGCTTCCATCTCTGTGTAGCAGCTATGCAGCTTTTTTATGGTACAGTAAAACAATTGCCTGCAACTGTCCATATTCCATTAAGCATATGGAAAAGTATTCAGCCCTTTGTTTTCCACTGAATGAATATATTTGGCACGTAAGTATTAATTTAGACTAGTCATGGGACATTAGTGCTGGTTAATTGTCCCCATTTTTCTGGATTTTATTTAACTGATGGAGAATATTTCAGAAATGTGCAACCTCTTTAACTGTTGCATTCATTGCTGGGTGCCCCTTGCAGAGGCTCCAGACCTGCATGCAGCAACAGGGACATGGTGCCGCATCTCCACCATGCACGATTTTGGGATTTCTGGTGCCTGACCGCAAGGGGAGAGCAGGATGGGAAAAAAGTCACCCCAAGGCCCAGTTTGTAGCAGCCAGCACTGATTTTGCCAGCCCCTAAGGGGTTTCACTTCTCAGGAGCCCAGCGCTACTCTTCTGGCATGGGACCATGAGCGCAGCACACACGCACCTCCTGTGAGCCACGGCATCCAGGGCAAGTGTCTGCCAGGCTCTGAGGCACACGCCAGGACACACTGGTCCACCTCTCTGAAAACCATGGGGTGAATTTTTTTGCCTTGCTTTCCAAAGAAAAACTACTAGCTCCTTCCCCCAGCCATTTGGATGAGACTGTGGAGCTTTGGACAATCTGGAGCTCCTTTGAGTGAAACCCAGGCAGCAGGAAAGTTAAGCAGACCTCTTTTCCCCAGTGAAGGGCAGTCAAGGAGTGACCAGCCCCTGAGAAACCACCCAAAATCTCCTAGTGTCCCACGGGCGGTGCGTGTCACATCTCAGATGCTGGTAGCTCTTCTTGTGCCAGACGTGCTCCTCTGCTGCTGTGCACCCCCGCTGCCCAACAGTCCCACTCTGCAGGCAGCTGGAGCCAGGTAAATAGCGCAAGGATTTCTGCTCTCTGAGAATGGTTATCCACTGCACCGGCAAAGACCTGCTCTGTAAAGCCTTCAGCAGTGCGCGTGCCCCCAGCATCACCATGAGGCCCAGCAGCCTTTAGATGAGGTCAGCTAATGTCTCCCCCACCTCAGCATCTCCCTCTGTTAGTGAGTGGGGAAGGGAGAGCCTCTCGTGGGTGGGAGAGGAAATGAATCCAGGCTCGTGTTCTTCGTCAGAGATGCAAATTGCTCTGCAAGTCCTGAGCATTAATTATAGAGCTGGGCTTCTTGCTGGAGCCGCAGGGAAAACAAGCCCCTGGCTCCTGTTACATTTAATGGAGTTTGGACACCCAATTCCCTTAGCCTATTTGAAAACCAAAATCCAAGTTTCTTCAGAAATACACGTGTGCAGGTGAAATCCCTCATCCAGCTGCAGACAGCGACATTGTTACAGCATTGGTTTCAGCAGAGCCAGCAGCTCTCCCCAAGGAACAGCGGTGTGCTCGTTGTGCCATCCACGGGATCCAGGGAGGGAGCCATGGGTGATGTACGGACAGCGGAGGTCTGGGCAGGGAGCTCTACGGACACACCGAGAAACCCAGCTCTGACACCTTGGCAACATTGCACGGACTGGTTTACTGCACTAAGGTGGATATCGTCCCGCTGTGGGGCTCGGGGCATGGGGATGAGGAGCCCTGCTTGCCCAGGAGGTGAGCTGACCACGGGGGCAGAACCGCCTTCCCCCAGCATCGCTTCGTGTCTCCCCCATTTAAGCCACTGCCTCTAAAAAGCAGCAGCTAGCTGTTGTCCCTTTGCCGTTCTAGGAACAGACCTGTGAAGCTATGGCTGCCTCTCACTGTGTATTTGCAGAGTGCCAATGCGATGGCACAATCTGGGCCTTGGGGATTAGAGAAGAAATAATGCCAGTAGTGGAATTTGAAGAAAAGGGGAAAAACCTAACTTCTGGGAAACTAGGAGCAGACGGTTCCTCCAGCCAAGCGAGCCATTCCTAGGAGACAGCCACTGGAATCCACATTAGTTTGGGACGTGCTGCGCCGTGGGATGGTGCTCTGCTAGAGTTGTAGGCGTACGAGCGTGAGACATGGTCCCTGCCTGGGGGGGCTGACGGGAGCCAGACCCGGCTGGCAGTACGGCTGTCCTAGTCCGCGCACGGAGAGCTCCGGCAAGGCAAGGCTTTAAGCAGAGCCATGAGGAGAAGCCTGCTCTCCAACCCGGTCTTCACGCACTCGGTCAGCCTCCTGTTGAAACACCGCCCGCGCCTCCAGCTGCATGCGTTTTGGGTGAATTCTTGATCTTTTTCCCAGTGTTACCTCTTTGGCCAGGGTGGGGTTTTCCTGTTCTGAGGGACTCCAGCATTTCTGCCCAATTTAGCACAGAGAAAATGAACAGCAAACCCTTCATATTGTTACACGCATTTTAGATGTCGGACTCACAGTTTGATCAGCGGAGGCTCCGAAGGCTCGTAAACCTGGTAATACATAGTTTCAAGCCTGCATCAAAGAAGTTCACAACCCTTTTGGGAGAAGCTGTGAGTACTGATGAAAGAGGGAACTTATTGTATATGTAAGAAAACTTCTTTCATGGCTTATGTATTAAGGCAGGCTCTGTGGCCCAGGGAAGATTGGGGCTGCTTTTAATTTACATCCCCCCTCACTTATATTAAGTCTTCGTCAGAAGAAAAATTAGTCAGATGTTTTCTTAATGACATCATTTTTTTTAATCCTGTTTCATTTTTTCCAGATGAGGTGGTGGAGATTATTAGAAATGAATTGAAACTAAATCTGGAACAGAGACTTTGATTCACTTCTCCCTCCTCCCGGTAGAAATAAATTGGTCGGCTCCGTGCTCGGCCGCCTTTATTAGCAGCCTCGACAGAAACCAGCCCCGGCGGCCTCGGCTGCAGCTTTCCTGAGCTTGCTGCAGCCGCGGCTGACATCACGGCGAGAGGCACCGCAGAGTGACTCGAGAGGCACTTTGGTCGCCCTGTAATTTTGGTAACAAAATGCCAGAGCAATGCAGGTGGGGAGGTTATGAGGTTTGAAATAGCCATGCCGTCAGAAGTTTGCCTTTCAGTGCCAGAAAAGAAAATAGGCTTGATGCTGGTGGGTGTTCCTTCGGCGAAACCCTGTTCTTGGTCTGATGAGCTTGTGTGTGTGTTGGTAGCAGTGCTTCTCTGCAAGTCCTTTATATCTGATAGGTTTTCACTGCCTTGTATTTCACACCAGTGAGCCATGGAGTGTATTGCTACGGGAAAGTACTTTGAACTATAAATATTTTAAAAGGCATTTAATTTACTACCCATCAGCAGAAAGTGTTCAAAAAGCCACAAGGTTTACTAATTTATCAGAAAGACAGAGAAGCACGCGGAAGATCAAACAAAGACAAACATGCTCGTAAACTGCTGAAGAAGTCTGCAAAGCTTATATTACATTTCTGTGTGGTTTTGTTGATATGCAAGTATTACAAATAAATTAAAATGCACCTGAACTGTTGATAAGGCAGGGTGGGAGCAAGATCCTGAGGTGAAGGTGGCATGTCTAAACTGCTCAGACCCTCGTGTTTGTGGTTGTCTGTGCATGGAGAGACAGAGCTTACACGCACTCACTAACGGCATATTTGGATATTCTTAGGGAAGGAGATTTGTAGTACTGTCCCTTAGCTCAGCCCATGCTCCAGATCCCTGACCACCGAAACCCCGAATCCCTGTGGTCTCCCATGCCCAGGGTGCAAGCCCGTGGGGTGCACGTCCATCTCCCTCAGCTTTGCCAAAGCATCCAGCCAGGGATGAACACCGTCCGTGCCGTGACCTGCATCTCCACACCAGCTCTGCTTCCAGCAGTCTGTGAGTAGACAGAGAGCTAATGCAAAGCAGATTTTGCTCTTTCATTTTGTCTAATGACAGCTCTGCCTCTTTTGGTGTCTAGCTCAGGTTTTCTACTTATCAGGTCAGGGTGTGTAACTTTTTCTCCCCTCTTGGCACCCTCTGTGGTTTGTCTAAGAGGCTGGAGGGTACGATAGGAGACATGTCTAGGAAATGTCCCTGCGCTTTCTCTTCCAACTTTGCTCACCCTGAGAAAACTGCTTGAGTGCAGAAACACGCTTGTGATATATTTTTGTTAGCTGCTGAATCCCTCAGCATTTACTGACTTCTTTCTCAGGTAACATTCAGCCTGAGGAAGATCTGAGGGGTTTAACAGAGATGGCCCTCGAAAAGCATGCAATAAAACCTCTCCTGAACTTTTGCCCTCTGAACCGTACTGCTGATCTGTCAGGGAGGTTTGTGCAAGCCGTGATGGACGCAGGTAGGGAGGGCTGCTTCATCATCGCTGGCTGAGCCACGCATGCTGAGCCAAGCAAAGGACATCGCCTCCGCGTCGTATAAGTACTCCTCGTGCCTGTTGTATCCTTTTGTGGGCATCCCTGCCCAGGGCTTTGCCTGCACGTGGAAGCACTAAACCTATGGATACCCAGGGGCAGCAAGCAGCTTACAAACCCTGGGTTTGCCTCTAACGTCTTCGTGTAGCCAGCCTCCCTCTGCAAGGAGATGCGGTGAGATGCCTAGCATGGAGCATGCAGGTGCTGCCCAAAGGAGCTCCTGCCCCTTTTCAAGGCAGCCATGCTGGTGTGAGCCACCTTGCACAACTACACGTTCAGTGCAGTGCAGGTGTGGGTCCGTGGGAAGCTTGTGCTGGCTTCAGGCGTATCCCAAGAAGGGCGGTTTTTTCCTACCATGGCCTCAACCTCCTCCCTCATGGGCAAAGGCGGTGGGGTGGGAGGGAGGAGGGCAGCAGGCGGCTATGCCTGCTCCAGGGAGGCTGTGAGTGACGGCGTGTCTCTGTCTCCTTCCCAGGCCTCCTCCCCTGAGCGGCAGCCCCGTCATCTCTGACATCTCCCTCATCCGCCTGTCTCCGCACCCCGCTGGGCCCGGCGAGTCGCCCTTCAGCCCGCCGCACCCCTACGTGGCACCTCACATGGAGCACTACCTCCGCTCCGTCCACGGCAGCCCCACGCTCTCCGTCATCTCCGCTGCCAGGGGCCTCAGCCCCGCCGACGGTAAGACGCTGTGCTACCGCTACTGCCATGATTTTGTAGCTCACCAGCGCTGCAATTCCCTAAAACCTTGAGGATTTACAGCTGCAAAGTCTCCGCAGCTGCTCTCTGAAGTGGGAGAGCTGTCTCTTTTTCTTTTTTTTTCCTCCCTTTAACTACACATTTGTTTTGCATCATTTCACTGAGAAAGCAGAGCGTGAGAATAGCTATTACTGCTGGATCATATTATAAATATTTTGCTTAAAGTACGTTCCTTTCTGCAGTGCTCTCAGCACTCTTATGAGCTTCCCCACTCTTCTTTCTCTACCGGGAGTCCTGTTTCCCCCAAAGAGAGTCACAGTCGCTCTGGCTGCCTGGCCTGGCTGGGACTGACGTTGCAGAGATGAGGCAATGCCGGCTGGGTTGTCCCCTGTTGGCTTTGTGTCTCAGGGCAGGATGGCTCCCAGGTGAAGGAGAGAGGCCGCACTTTCTTCCTTCTTACTCCTGGGCTGCCCTGCAGCAGCTTTCTGGAGAGGGCGAGGGTGCGCAGGAGGCTGGCACTGGGTGTACGCGGAGGTGGTGATGGTCTCTGCGTCCCGGCAGACCCTGTGTCAGGGACCTGGGGACAAAAACGGCCAAGGAAGGAAAGCAGAAATTGCATGACTTTGCTTTTACTTGGGGAGGTGTAAGTCATGACTTACTTCATCAGAAATGCTTCATTACACGATTGCAGGCAGCTGGCTCAGTGCCCAGGGAGCAGCCGGCACTTGGGCACCCGGTCTCCGCACACCCAGCAAACCCCAGCAGCTCTCGACTCCCGAGCTGCTGTGGTGACAAGCAGCCCTTGGCCGCCACAAAGCAAAGTGCACGAAAGAGCAACGAGGCCCCCGGCTTAGAGCCTGGCAGCATAAAACCGTCTCCTATGGCTGAAAAATACATCGCTAGGGTGATGGGGAGATGCGTGTGTCTTCTTCCCTCCCCCAAAACATCATCTGAGCTCCCAGCCGCCCGCCCCAGAGAGGTCTGATGGCTGACGTGTGCGTGCTCTGACCCACCCTCCCCTTCCAAAGCCAGTTTCGTTATTTGCTATCAGAAAAAGGCATTGTGTTTTGGGTTGCTTTTCTTTTCCTTTTATTCTTTTCTTTTTTTAAGGCGGTGGTAAATAAGTTAATGGGGCAAGTGGGTGAGGAGGCAGGTTTGAAAAATTACGTCTGGGAGAAAGTGAGCGTAATTGGCTTTGGCAGCCAAAATGGTTTTATGCTGCCAGACACTAAACCTAGCTCTATGCATTAGACCTTGGCTTTAATTTCCTCGTGCTGCTATCGGGAACTGGGCTGCATTTGTCTTTCCTTCCTAATAGGCAGGGATGTTAATGCTGACAGGGTTACTGCTGCCGGCAGGCTGGGCCCTCTCCCCCCCTCCCTGGGGTGCCGGCTGCGTCCGAACGGGAGGATTATTAAAAGGGAGAACGAGAGATTGTTTATAAATTTGCGGAAATGGAGGAATGCAGAGGCCCCAGCTTAGTTTCTTTTGTCCGCAGAAGCACGCCCAAGCGCACGTCACGAGAGCCCTATGTGGAGCCACACGGCCGGGGCTGGCGGGGGGCGTGGGGGGGAGACGCGGCTGACAACGTCACCGCCGTGGTCTAACATTGCGGTGGGAACCATCTCCCCATGTTTTTCTCCTCACCCGCGGCTCCAGCAGTGGCTCACGAGCACCTGAAGGAACGAGGTCTCTTCGGGCTTCCCCCACCACCACCAGGAGCCAACCCCGCCGACTACTACCACCAAATGACGCTGATGGCCGGCCACCCAAACCCCTACGGGGACCTCCTGATGCAGAGTGGGGGAGCAGCCAGCACAGCCCATCTCCACGATTACCTCAACCCCGTCGACGGTGAGTAGTGGTCTGGGGCCTCCCCGGTACATCTGAAATTTTGGGACAGGTGGATGGGGCTGTCCTCCAAGTGAAGGTTGCTGTACATGGTCCCTCTGCCAAAACCCACTGGTGCTGCACTATAATTTTTGGCTTAAAATGTTGCCTTGTTCACATATATATATATAAAATATATGTAATTTGAAATACATATGCTATGGCCTTTTTGGGAGGATGACATGGCTGCTGCACAGGTAGGAGATGGACTGGTGAAGTTGGCAGGGCATTGCTGCCATCCCACTGCATTGGCCATGGGTGGCCACACTGTCCCTGGGGGTGAGCTGCAGCTTCCCATCCCACCCTGTCCCCGCCCCAGGTTTAGCCTGGTTGGTGTCTGGGGCAAAGCCTGGCTGTCTCCATTGCATAGCTGTACTCAGCATGATGGACTCCATATCTTGATTGAGACCTTTCAGGTCCCCAAGGAGAAAAAATATGTTAACGGGGAGCCCAGGTGGAGAGGATATGTTAGTACTTCGCAGAAGAAAAAAATTACAGGAATGTGGTATTTGTGCTAGTATCAGGCATTATAAGCTCAGAAAGTTCTGGCTCCTGGCTAAATGAAGAAGAAATAAAATCATGTTAGGCGCTGCGGTGCTGAGTCACCCCTGCGGCCTGACTGCTGCCCTGCTGAGGATGGGTAAAATCTATGTGGAAACATATCCAAGGTCCAAGTGATTTTTAGAGACTTTAGAGATTTCTTTCCTTCCACTTCATGCCATGTCTTGTAAGAACTGGGGCTGCTCAGATATTACAGAGGGCAGTTTGGGGATTATTTCTGCTGCAAGAAAGAGAAGTCTCAGCTCAACTTTTGGATACTAGCCTCTGTTTTCTGGGCTGCCTTCAGATTTGCCTGTGGACCATTATAATTTTTGGAGTGGAGATCTGCATCATTTCATTACCGCTTCAAAGTTTCTGTTGTTGAGCTTTTAAGATGAAAGACGCTGCGGTCTTGCTGCTTCATAAAGTGACTGATTTAGAATGATAAAAGCTGCTCTGGCTGTTCAGTGATAGGGGCTTATAGATATTTCTAACAAAAAACCAATTTCTCGTCTGCAGCTGCTGCAGAAGTTTTACCTGATAGTCATTTTCTGCTGCCAGTTCCTAGATTGATCGGGAACCTGGATTCTGGTCTGAAAAGGAAAGTGCATGCTCCTAGGTACCATCCTGCCTCTAACACCCAAAATGTATTCTGAGCTTCTCTGCTACAAAGCAGCTGGTCAGTAAGACTGCTCTGTCTTCCCTCCAAAGAGTTAATGTCTGTGGTTATAGCAGATGGGCGCAAACCAGCGCTGCCAAGTTCTCCTCGGGCTCATGAACAAGACTCCTTCCTCCTTGCCTCCTTATTAGTCCATCTCTGACCAGTGGTGCCTCACTGAAGTGCCAGATAAACAGCCAGTAAGGGAAGAAAACACAACTGTTTTCATGCTAGCGCAGGCTGACTCTTGGCACACCAAGACGCCCATCCTCTGGTTTGCTGAAGATCAGTTTTTAGCTGAAGGCGTCTGAGATGCTCCCCTTGGCAGAAGACTTTCTTCCTGCTTGCCTTCTCCTGAAAACAGCTCTAGAGTAAATCACATATCAACGGTCCTGGTTTCATGTGGCCAGGCTCACAACCATTACTCACTGGAAAGCCAGGGCTCGCCAAGCATTTGTTTTGATTTTTCGGTAAAGCTTTGTTGATGAATAACTAGAAAGTCTTTTCTGGGCCTTCACATGCCTGAGTGAGATGAAAACTTTCAAACGTCATGAGGGTATGACATGAGACACTAGAAGGCTACTTTTTAAAAACGTGAAAAGGAGCAGCAGCCAGTCTCTGGTCTACACATTTGGGTTTATCCATCACCCAGAGAGAAGAGAGATTTGTGCATTATCAAGGCAGAGGTTAAAATGGACGGCTCTGAAACACTGGCTGAGGAATCAGAGTGTCCCTCTCTTTTTAGAAAGTTATTTCAAAAATTTAAATTTGAGGGGACTAAGTAAATAGTTGAACAGATAATTTAATACAGCATTCTCTTATGATGCTTTTCTGAGACAAGAATATCACCAGCATGCATAAAACTTCAGTGAATCACCATCTCACAGCATCTTTCATTCAGAGAGCCCTTTTCTTACCAGAGAGCCCCAGAACATCAGAACTTTACAAGAATTAGTTTGCTGAAAATGCAGTTAGCTCCTGTCAAACCGCACGCAGCACCATCACACATCTGTGATAACACTGGCACCTGCAAAAGAAAAAGAAGCAGGTATAACCATGTATTAAAACTGGCCTATTCAGTGTCCTGTCACCTCCAAACATCTGCAGGTCCACAGGAGCCCTAGACAGTGAGTATGGGTAGTTCTTCCACAGACACATACCTGGGCCCTTCTGGTTGCTGTCATTGTATTTCTTAGAGAATTTCTCAATGCCTCCATGTTTGTCAGTGTTTTTTCACCCCACTGGGCATCTAGGGCATCAGTGTCAGCTGGAGCTTGTTGGTGCCAACCAACTGTCAGGTCTGCTGAGCGTTTCGATGGTGACAGAGCTAGGGTGCCTGAGAGCTGCATCTCTTCAGCAGGGTTTTCACTGTGCAGCTAGAAGTAGTTAAACCGCTAAAGCAGACCAAATTTGTTTTATGCACCAGACTGCTGGGCTCTTCAGGCCAGTGCCAGTGAAGACTAAATAACCCTTCAGTTAGCTGTCCTGTTTCATTCTGTTGTTCAAACAGAGACTCTAAATACAAGAGTGGAGTTTGAATCCAGGCTTAAATCCATTTTCTGGAAAGCTTACACTTTCAAATCAAAAGTGAACTGCTTTCCAATGTCACAACATTGCTGGTGGGACACTTCTGAGACTAATTTACAGGATCTATTCACCAGATCAAAACAATCTTTTGCATTTCTATTCTAGAAGTGCGTGCCACATGGTGGATTATTCTAGGTGACAGAGTGGTTGCACAAGAGCTTCCCTGGGACAGTAAAGACTGATGGGGAACACAGATGAACTTGGAGATGACTACAACTTTCTGAGCATGTTTAGTGTTTCCAACTGTTTTTTACGTAAGCACACGGGCTCCTGTGACTACCCTCAGCCCTTCAGGAAGTGCCATTTGCACTTACCCAGACTGACTCAATGCTTGTACTGTTATAGACCTGTACATCAGTAGATCTCTCCGTACTGTACAAAGCAAAGCTGTTTCACCACCGTAGACCCAGAAGAGAAAGGAGATCAAATGACCAGTGAGCAGAGCAGTGGCAACTCTGGGAACAAGACCCTGCTCTTCACAATAAAGACTCTCATAGCCAGGGTGGGAAGGAGAGATCATCTTTAAATCTCTCACTCCTGTTTTCACAGTGTCAAAAGCATGAGTGGGTTGTCCATACCGAGTCAGGGAACGGGAGAGAAAGATTTTGAGTTCAACTTACATCGAAGTGGCACTGCACAGAGGTAGTCACCCAGGTCAGGAGGGCTGCATAGACATGTTTGTGCAACCTTACAGTTATTGACAGCAGGGATGACCCTGCACTGCTGGCATGGCATTTCATCCAGTTGTGGAGCTAGAGAGGGGATCCCTGCCCTGTTTCTTGCTGCCTGGTGCATGGCAGTCAGGAATGTCTTGATCATGACCAGTGGTTTGACTGGGAAAACCCTTTTCTCATCCCAGGAGAGCCGACCAGCTAGCTAGCGGCTGGCAGTTACCTGGGGTGTGGGCGAATCATCAAGCAGGACTTTATTCCCCCAAGGCAAACAGTGATTCAACTTCACTGGCCTCTTTTAGTCAGTGTTGTTGGAGCATTTCTACTTCAAGTAAATGATTTAATAATCATCGGAGTGAGGAGCAGGGCTGGCAGTGCAGCCCAGTGGTTACGGCAGTCAGCAGGATGTGTCTGTGAGAGGTGAGCTCAGGACTCTTCTCCAGCAGGTTTGCGCGAAGCGGGTGCCCCGTCAGGATGGATGGAGAGAGCCCAGCCTCATGGAGTCCCAGGAAAGAAGAGCTTCAGCTGGGGCCTGAGGGACCAGCAGCTCAGGGTTTGTGGCCTGTATGTGCTGGATCACAGACGACTTCCCAAACAAGCCAGCTGTTGGCTACCCTGGGCAGACGGCGCGCCCTGTAGTCGCTTCCTTAAAAACTCTGAAAGATTTTTTTTTTTTCTTCTTGTTTTCTTTGTCCCAGCACAGAATGGAAACTTGCTGAAGTCTCAGAAAAAGGTTCAGAGAATGAGAAACAATTTCCCACCCATTTCTAGCCAGCAATGCTGTTTTCTTCTCCAGAAAAATTTGTGTAGAAGAGAGAAAAAGTCCCAGAGCATCCCATAAGCGCTCTGTCTGGAGTCCCACTGCACTCTGGTTTCTAAAGAATTCAATTTACATATGCGAGTTGGGTCGTCTAAACAGTTACCTTGTGGATTGGGAGTAGAAGAATGCAGCCTTGTCTTTCAGCAAGGATTTGAGGGAAGCATTAGTATTCCTTGAACTGCAAAGCAGATTGGGCCCAGGGGAGGGAAGAAAGAAAGGTCCCTGGACAGCATCTGGTGCCAGAACAAATGTCCAGCATCTGCTGCAGTGTAAGATGTGTGTTGCCACTGCAGAAGGGGAGAGGGGAGTAAGGAACTGGTTATACAAAGTGTGTTTGTAGTCTATTGCTGCTGCTTATCGATTAAGGGATCGTCCTGTGATTTTATGCTGCCCTTGGATTTGCTGTGACGATGGAAGGCAGGGGATATTTCTGTAGGCTTTGGGTGGAGTTTTCTTGGTGAGTGGCCAGGAAGAGGGACCATTTTGATAATGCTGTATTTAACCTGGGGCTTGGTCAGGGGTTGCAGTGTAAGAGGTGGCTCTGGCCGTGTTTCAGTGAGGAGCGGGGATGAGCCATCTGCAGCCCACGTGCCTTACGGGCTCTGCCGTTTGGAAGCAGATTCCCCCAATGTCCCTCTGCACTCAAGATCACGGCAACATGGTTGTCCGTAAAGAGACGCCTGAGATTTCCTTGCCCAGAAGGAGCTCCCACTGAGTGCCCGGTGTTTCCTTTCAGGAGGGCTTTGCTGCTGCTATTTCTAATGCTATACGGAGGTCTGATATCTCCCTTTAGGAAAACCATCTCTTCTATTGTCCCTCTGATGGACCGCAGCCATGGTGAGTGGTCGGAGCAGGAACCTCTCCTCCTGCCTCCCACGTGAGCCCCGCGGGGTCTGATTCTGATCTAGCAAGACAGTGCTGGGAGCAGCCATGGGAGTCAGACCACAAGCTGGTATGTCTAAAAATCAGAGGCAGACCATTTAGCTCATTGCTGACCTTTTGTGGGTAAATCTAAATTGGGAAGAAAATCCCAGTTTCTGAGCAACCCATGGATGCAATAATTCATAGACCCTGTAGGAAACTGCCAAGGAAGCTTATACCTTTTTACCAAGAAATTTAGACTTTCCTCCCAGCTCTAGGATGGCTTGGGGACAGGGCTGGGACATTTGGCAGACGTGGCCAGTGTCACTTAAAAATTCAGCCTTGAATTCTTGCTAGTTTAGAACTGGGATATTTAAACCCCTCCAGGACAGAAATGGATTTCAGTTGTGAGTTGTGATATTTACATTTACCCTACAAAGATAATGCTGCTGTAAAGTCAAACTTTTTCTACTGAAAAGTTATTCCACGCAGTTTTAAAATGTTTTTAAATTACGTGGATTATTTTTATTTTCTAGAATATAGAGTTCAGCCTGTGACACCCAGTGTATCTGGGTCTGTGTACTAAATGGTATGGGACGGCCAGTGTGCTCCAGTTAAAATGCTGTAAAATGTATCTGGAACTGGCTTTTGTAAGAAGAGGGAGCAGGGGGAAAAGGCCTATTTGGCAAAAAGGTAAATTTTTTATTGACCTTCGTGTATTGCCATCCACTATTGCCTGTGCCCAGAGCTTTGGGCTCAACCTTTACGGCATCTTTCTGCTCACCACTTCGCATCTCTATTTTCATCTCCTCCTGTCTCTGAGAGCGTACAGAGACGGGGACAGTCTTTTGGCTTGAAATTTCCTGTCTCTTCAGGCCTAAGGATATTTTTGTTGTGGCTTGAAATCTGAAAGAGTTTTGAATTCTAAGCAAGTATGTTTAGCTTTTGCAAAAACAACAAAAAAAGATCAAGTTCCTGCCATTCAGAGCTGATAGTTTTAATATACACTGAATAAATAAAAACCAAGCTGTTAGTATGTCCAAAAAATGAGCACATAAACATAGCATGTTTTCCAGCTGGGAAAGAATCAGTCTGAAAGTAAAGATGAGATAGCTCAGACAGGGGTGTCTCCAGGTCAGCGTTTAAATTCATATTTATTCCATGTTCCAAAGTCCATGGTGGTCAATAGAAAGCATCTGCTGGCTTTAATAGGTGTTTATTCAAGGTGAGAGGCAGAAATAGAAGAGCAAATTGACACGGGGAGAGCAACCACTAGAAAACACCCACCCTGGTCATGCTGTAAATGTACTTGGCTGGAAATATTATAGAACAGCAGAAGAGGCAATGATACTAAATAACTCTTGGAGTTATCTTGCTTCTTGCTTTGCTTGTGGGCTTTGGCCCATTCCCATCCCTCAGAAGTATTCAAGGAAAAAAAACTGAAGGTAAAAAAGGTATCCATCTGACGTAGAGAGGCAGAGAGAAATTAATTTTGAAAATTGAAACTCTGGTAGATGAGCAGAATTAATTTTAAAATCATTTCCTATTTTTATTTTAACTTGTGAACTGTTCAGATTCGTTTTAACCTATTATGACTTTATGTTTCTTCACAAAACATCTTTTAGAACAATAACATAAAAATACCAGGCTATTTTCTATTGAGAGCGTTGAAGGGTGTGCTCTGACATTTTGGAAACTCTTCCCCTCACATATTTTCCAAACATCAAAAAAATCTTACAACTAACCCTGTTCATTTTGATAAGTCAGCATTTTTGAAGGGGAGATGAGAGGGGGAGTGCTAGTGGCAAATCCTCCTGAGGCTTTCCATTCTGTGTCTGAAGAACGGGTCCTGCCTTCATTTACTTCTCTGGGCACAGTCGCTGCTGAAGGAGTTGGATGTGGTTTTTCCTTTGAAACGTCACTGGACCTCAGGCAACAGATGATTTTGCTTACGTATTCAAGTGGCTGACAGTCAACCCATGTTGAAGACCTTGCCTATGTCTGCAGCTACACAAATGTTTATCTTTGCAGCCGCCTGGTATTATTTAACGTTCGTGCTCAGTGTCCTCAGACCAGTGGATTGGGTCAGGTCAATTTTACTATTAAGAATGATACTGGTGCTGCTAATCTGCTTTCGAATAACAATTTTGAAAATATTCCCACTTCTTAAATGCACTAGTGAGAACTTCTTTGTGTGGTTAAACTCCTTTTCCGCTTCCCACATTCTTCCAGGCACCTTGGGCAGGCTATCATTGAGAAAAGAGGAATTATTCATCCACAGCAGGATTTTAGGTCATAGCTTTCCCTGGAAGCCCACAAGACCTAAGAGGCTTTTGTGTAAAGCGTGATCCCAACCTACTGGATCTTCTATCAAACATTTCAGATAGCCCACAGTACTCACAAGATCTAGATTAGAGCAGACAGTAATGCAATGCATATTGCTGGTTTTGGGCTGGAGAAGTCCCAGGCCAACTTGCAAATCTGACAGCTTCCAACAGAGTTTTATGCAGGGAAAAAATGACGTACCTGTGTGCAGCAGGGAGGGGTGCTCACGTTGGATGCACTGCGAAAAACCAGGTTTCTGTTGGACTTGAGGACTTCTTGCCTCTGCAAATTAATGGCGACCAATGGCTGAACTAGCACTGTGGACATAAATCATGGGAAGGAACAGCGAGAAATGAGTACAAGGCTTTTCTTTCTATTTAGTAATTTATCAAGGGAAGTGGCACATTAATAAACAGATCTCCCTTGAGGTGTGGGAGTAACAGAGATAAATATGACTGTCAAATCTGGCCTGCTTCCTTCTGTTAGAGAAGGAGGAGACTGTGGGAATGCAAATGCAGACAACAATATCTGTCTCTGGAAAGACGCATATTATTTGTAGGACAGAAACACTGACAGCTCAGCAGAGATGGAGCCCCATAGCACTAGGTGCAATACATACAGAATAAAACACAAACCCTACCTGAAGGAGCTCATCTAAATAGATGACACTGGGAAATAGGGACACAGAAAAAAGAAGCAACTTGCTCGTGGAGATACGTTTGGGGGGGACAGGGAACAGCACACAAGTCTTCCCAGGTCATGGCCCATGTATTGAATCAAGAAGCCTCATAGCCAGAAATAAAAAAGAAAAGAAAAAAAATTAAAAAGAATAAAGTTCTATTAATTAAAATCAGTACATTAATATGTTGCAAATACAGCACAGTTTTGCCCGTTATATTCTAGACCCAAGCAACCCTTCTGTTGCGCGGTCCAGGGCTCTGGCAGGGCCCAAATTTCATGAACCAGATGCGAAGTTTGGGAATGCTCCACTCCAGCCTTTAGGCAGGGCCAGCCTTTGCTGAAGGAAGTTTGCTCATTTTTGTTTTGCATCCATAGTGCCTCCACAAACCAGCTGCTCCTTTTCCAGCTCCTGAGGGAAGTGCTGCTCACCTCGGCAGAACAGGGCTGGAAACTGCCAGCCACAAGCATTAGGAAAGTTTGAGTCTAGTCGCTCCAAATCACGGGACACCTTTAACACCCAGGAGGTGATTTTTACAGACCTGTATGTTCTTTCTGTTTGCTACCTGATCCTTAAGTTGTGTTTTCAAGGTTCTCCCTGCCCTGTGGGGCTGCAAAATGTGGTTATACAAAATACTATGAGAAGAATATGTTCAGCAGATGTGCAACAACGTGATTTTTGGGAGAAATTTCCAGTATTGTCAGTATTGCACCTAGAAAATCTTGAAGTTTCTCAGGTATGGGACAGAAGTCACAGGAGTGCTTGGTTGAAGTACCAACTTAGCCTTGGACTTCCAGTAGGACCTTGGGCAAGTCACTTCTCTCATGCAACGAGGGACATTATGGGTAATAATGGGACGGTGGTACTAAATTGCATCCAGGTGGTACTAAACACAGCACCCGGTATGGTAATGACGGGACTGCTTAGGTACGTGGGTGAGTCATGTGGAGACTGGGAGTCTGCAGCCCAGTCACTGGTCTCAGGGAAATGTTGACACAAACTTCTGCAAGCCAACACAAATCAAGGAACCATTTGGTCACGCTGGCAGGATATATTTTACCTCCTTGTACATCCATTCACCCTCTCCCTTAGCAGCACTGTCGTCAGGATGGAAAGTTCATGCTCTTGCAATGTGCCAGGCTTGTATTTGGTGATATGCAACCAAAATCCATCCCTCCAACCAACTAGGGGAAAATAGCTCATATTGCCTGTCTGGGCAAGTTGCTGTTTTATTCGCAGTGTTTAGTACAGTATACCCACAGCAAGCAAGCGGGGAGACTGCTGCTGGAAAAGCTAGGCAGTAGTACAACGCTGCACTCACTGAGGAAGGGAGCTGGAGAAGCTGAGCCCTCCTGCACCCCTGGGTGGACAATGGGGATTACCAGTCAGATCCCACGGTGAAGTGGCACGTTTCACCCTTAGAAATCTATTTGTTTTAAAATAGGCAGCCTAAACACTGCTCTCATTGCTTTGGAGGGATGAGCCATTTCAGGCAGGGCTAGGGCTTGGGCAGGCTTTGGATCGGGTACCCTGGTGTCGATGAGCGTTGTGTTATCGCTCCTCCCCAGCTCCTGTCCATGCCACACTGGAGATTTGCAGGTGGGTCAGGCCTGGGCAGAGTTTCCTCTGGATGAAGTCAGTCGTTCCAGTTAGCAGGCTGAAACGCTGGGGAGGCCAAATTCTTACAGTAGTAACTTACCATGTATTACAGGTCCACAAACAGGCCTGGCAGGGTTGGAAATGACTTCATGCCCGAATGATTGACAATTGCTAATAGGGTCCAGGCACTGGCAGGTCCCCTCGGAGGGGGAGAGTTTGAACTTTGTGCCTGAGCTGCCAAATTGGTTTTCTTAAAACTCTTAATTTACTTTCAGGGCTCTTGGAGCCTCACCTCCTTCGTTAATTAGATGGTCAGCATTGTGCTTGCGCTCGTTTGGTTTCCGCTCGCTCCGCACACAAGCACATGCACCATCTCCAAGGGTCACCCTGGCTCTGATGTGCTGCTTTTCTGGCCCACACCACACGTCAATGGGGACGGCCGCACTTACGCAAACCTTGCAGGGTCTTTTCCCTTTTAATTTTACCTTAATTTAGTGCCAATGAAAGGGAGTGATGGACAGGCTTCTGTTTATCCCTCAAGGAGGGCAAAGTAAGCAGGCATTTGCGGTGCTGCCTGACCTTTGTCACTCAGCCCCCAGCAGAAAGGAAACCTCCCATCAAAGTGCAGCTGGTCCCTGCACTGCTCCTGGCTCCTGAGCATCCCGCAGCAGTCACGAGTGCAGCAGGTCTCAGTGCCTCCCACCCCCAAAGCTCCCGCAGGAAGGGAGCATCCTGCTAGTTTTGTCTGACAAAGTCTCTCTCTCTTACAGTGTCTCGGTTTTCGAGCCCCCGGGTGACTCCAAGATTAAGCCGAAAACGAGCCCTGTCTATCTCCCCGCTGTCTGATGCCAGCATTGACCTCCAGACAATGATCAGGACCTCTCCAAACTCTCTCGTGGCATATATCAACAACTCCAGAAGCAGTTCAGCAGCGAGCGGCTCCTACGGCCATTTATCCGCCGGGACAATCAGGTAAAGCTCTGAGACTGGCTCGTTCAGCTGTGTAACCATCCTCCGAAAGGAGGGGTGACCCTCCAGCAAGGGAGACCTTCCCTTCCTCGAAACCTCTGCTTTTATGCATTGGGGGGCTGTGTAGTCTATGAAATCAAAGCCCCCATCTGGTTTTGCATATGGAAGGGTACTTCATGGCATAGGACAGAGGAGCAGTTTGCTTGCTGGATTGGGATTATTGGTTACCAGACATCCAGTAATTACAGTATGATCATGCCTCCCTCCAAGCAGAAGCAGAGAATAAATTAGTTTAAAAAATGCTCATTGTGAGCAGTTGGACTGATTAAGAAACACTCTGATTTAAGAGATTGCCCCAAAGTATTCTCCAAATTATTGGGCCACATCCTTAAAAAAAAATGTTGCCTGGGTGGATTTAAAAACCTAATTCTAAAAACATATTTAAAGCAAATCTAAGCCCTTGAGTAAAGTTTTGCTCAAACCTTAATTAAAAAGCACTTACATTAGGCAGCTCACTGTTGTCAATTCCTGCCGTGATTGCTTCACCCAAGTTTCACAACGTTATTGTTCTTTTTATTACTTAACTGTTCAAAATTTTAGTTCTAATTAACACTGATGTTGCAAAGCAAGGGTTTATAAATTTATGCACTCCTAAAATTTGTAGGGGAAAACAGAGACATTACCATTAGTAACTGTAACATTAATTTTATCGGTTACTTTATCCGGCAGCATCACTTAGAAATTGACTGCAGAATCAAACACACTGCTGACTTAAACAGCTACTCCTTGTCTGGGAATCGTATTTTTCTAGTCTTGTCACCTGTTGTCATTAAGTGGGCATAGCTCCAATCTCTCATTTTATACTCAGATTTTAAGCTTTTTGAGGCAGCATCTGGTATTTTCAACAAATCAGTAGGGTGCAGAGTCTAATCCATTGGCCATTTGTTGACCTCCAAAGGAATAATCAAGTAATAATACTGAATCTGAAATTGTTCTTGGTGTTCTAAAAGTATTATCTTCAGTGTCGGGAATTGTAAAATGGGTTACATATAGAACAGGATAACTGTCAGCAATCTGGGGTGAAAAGACTTTTTTGTTATTATTTCAACAATGTCTTAGTGACAGGAATGCAATCCTTTCTCGCCCGCTCAGACCTAGATCCTAGTAGCATGTCAAAAAGTCATTTTCAGACTTTGCTGTAGAATAACAAAGCTGTGCAGCAGCCTGCCATCACACCTCATTTGCTGCAGCACGTATTGAACTCCCAGAGCTCTTTTACACTGTGGTGATTTTTGCCCTTTATTCTTTTGGTCAAGTTGACATTAACTAGTTTGGAACAGAAATACTAATTGTATGGTCACCAGCAATAAGTATTTTCCCTAAAAGCAAAATTGGAAATGAAGCGTGTTGCTAATTATCGCGCCATTGTCTGAGCACTCACTCCATGGGCAGATTTAGTGATGTGAGAGGAAATACCACAAGGGTAAAAGTTCGGGGCAGCCACCTTTTAAAGGTGGCAAATAGCTGATTTAAGGGCTGAGAGTCTGTGGTTCAAGCATCACCTACCTAACGTACAGGGAGCAGAGCATCTCCCATGCTTCTCCTTCTCTGGCAATGGGACTCACCCCTTGGAGTGAACCCCTTATTTCCAGAAGCAACGCTTCATTTTTATGGCTTTTGGCTGCTGCACCCTGGCTGAGACCTGTTGCCCCCCGTTAGCGCCCAAGCAGGCAGGAGCTGGTGGTGTTTCTGGTCACCGCTGACCTAGATTGGAGCCGAACCAGTGACCTACATACGAAGGGTGACATACTTCAGCAGTCCCCAGGGCCAGCACTTGCCTCAGCTGAATGCAGAGTAAGTTGCATAGTTTTGGACTATGTTAAATGGATAGTTATTCATCCCCGCTGTGACCTGTGCCAGCTGAGCCAGGTGATGCTGGTTTTTTGTATCCAGGGTAGCATAACCCCAAGGTTGTGGGTCTGCAGAATAGGTCTGCCTGGGCAAACTCAGGAGCCTCGGGGGCTGGAAAGCCAGGTGTGTCTGAGTCTGGCCTTCTTCTGCACTCCTCGCCAAGGGCTTTGGGTCTTTTTAAACATAGGAAGCAAAGAATTTACAGTCAGTCTGACAGGTGGGTCAGGTCGAAGCTCTTCACAAGTTTGCTGAGGCACACGAGACGAATCCTGTCTTTGTGGTAAGCAGGCTGTCAGGCTTGTTGTGGCATTGAAGACATCTACTGGGACATTGCAGCCTGTCTCCTGGAGTCTCCAGGAAGCCGAACTTGAGTCAGTCGCTAGCCAATATGATAAATACTGTTTAAAATAACTCATCATCATTTTTCCTCCTCCTATTCCTGCAGCCCGGCGTTCAGCTTCCCCCACCCCATTAACCCCGTGACATACCAGCAGATCCTGACCCAGCAGAGGGGCCTGAGCTCAGCCTTCGGACACACTCCTCCCCTGATCCAGCCATCCCCAACCTTCCCCCCGCGCCAGCACATGGCGGTCATCTCCGTCAACCCGCCGCCAGCACAGATCAGCAGCAACAGCAACTGCATCTCTGACTCCAGCCAGGTAGGGATGGTTGTCCCAGCTCTCCCCGTGCATGGCTCATGGGGAAATGGAGACATGCTCTCCATGGGGTGAGCGCTGTGCTTCATGGTGGCTGTGGCAGTTTTACCCACTCTCTTTTTACTCACATTCTCCTTTATGTCGTTTTTTTCTTCCTTCTGACAAAGCATTTCTGGACTAGTGATAGCCAAGTTTTGCGCCCATCTCCCTTGCTTGCGCACTCACATACCTACCCATGCAGGAACCAAAGGCCTTGATCCATCAAAGCATTGAACATGTTATGCAGGGTCATCCCAGGCAGGAAATCTTCTTCAATGTATGCTCTGTGCTATTGAAATTAAGGGAATTCAGCACATGTTGGAGTGTTTTGCCAGATAAACACCCGAGCGCTGCGAACCAGGCCTCACCAGTTCCTTCACCAATCACCCCTTCTTTTGTTCTACTGATGTGAGCCCTGCTGATGGTCTTAAAACACTTTATTGCTTTCTTCTTTAACAAATAAGTGCATCCTACCTAGGACCTCTAGCCATTTTACTTATTGTTCCTTCTTTTTCAGTAGCTTTCTCTCTTGGGGTATCCCTGCTGTTGATTTTTACTGTTAGGGTTTGTAAAAACCAGGGACTGGATTCTGAAAACTAGGAATGCCATGATGTGTGTGAAATCCCACACCTCAAATGTGTCCGTGCAAATACCTGTGAGTTCACACAGGCACATGCATGTATGCACAAGCCCTCCACATGCACTGTGTTAGCGAATATGTCTAGCACATTTTTAATCATACCTTCCCATTTTTGTTCCTTGGAAGTTTAAATACACAGTTACTTTTCTCCCCAAAGGCTTCTTTCACCTCATTTCACACTCATTTCTAATTGTTGTTTTAGTTGTATCATACTGAAATTTTCACACTGGTTTATTGTTTTAGAGTTTCTCATGGCTGCTGCACTGCAAATTCTGTTTGTTATTGAAGGTTATTTGATTGATTGGTTTTGTTTTCTTCTGACAAACTGGCTACCAAAATAATGTGGCTGGCAGGAGTTATGCCTCTGTTTAATAACTTTCAGGACCAATCTTGAGCAATTAGCAAGAGTGTATTTAAAATGTTAATGTTCCAATTTTACGCACATACAATGGCATGTTTTTTTCTCCTGAAGCTGTTCACATTTTTTAAGAGCTCAGCAAAATATACACACAGCCTTTCATGCACCCAGCGTGCTGGAGCCCTTACATGTAACCAGAGTCCCCCACTCACCCCAGGAATTTATTTTCGCAGCAAATCATTTCATTGCATTGGGAAATAGAATTGTGGCTTGAGTGGGGGTTGCATAAGATTTGATGGTTTTGACAGGGACTGGATCGCTCTGAAATGAAGCAGCAGCAGCGAGACCAAGCTCACTGGTGAGCCTGCAGAAGCTGACGCTGTTCTGGATTCTCCTCTCTCTTCCATCTCTCTGCCCTGCACAAGCCCACACAGCAATTATGGCCAGTAGGCCAATACCCTGTTGTCCCTGGCCACTCCTGAAGTTCAACCTTGACTAATTTTTTAGTTAACTTTTGATGAAGAGGTGGGCTGCAGTCAGTCTCACATCCCAAACCCCTCTGCCATGTCTTGCCTGGTTTTCTTTCCTAGAGCAAGCAGAGCAGCGAGTCGGCCGTGAGCAGCACAGTCAATCCAGTAATTAACAAGCGCAGCAAAGTCAAGACTGAAGTCGAGGGCTTGCTCCCAGCATCCCCAACCACACAGGTAACCGTCCTGGTGCGAGACATGTTGTGGGACCAAGGCAGTGAGCTACTGGGTCTCGTTGCCTTTGGGAATGATAGTCTTGGCACCTTTTGCTGCAGCTGGAAGCAAGACATCAAAGTCTGCCAGGCAGGCGGGTGTCTCTTGGAGCATGAAGCCCAGCAAGCTACAGGGCAGAGCTGTAGTGATTGAGTGGCGCGTTCGATGGGTGCTTGGAAGTCAGGTTGCTGTTGCTGTGCTTGGACACAAAAAAAGGAGGGAGGGACTATTTCAAGGGTCATGACTTTAAAAATGATGTCTGAGTTTTCCTTGCTGCAAAGCAGCTTTAGTGTTTCTGAACAGGCATAGACTAAGAGAGAAACTTGCATGTAGGTAGAAAGCTTGCAAAAAAAGGATGACTTCTTGATTCAACCAGGAATTGCTCCTAGAAACATCCTTTACACTGGTGACACAACATTTGACACCAAGAAGGGCCCAAAGGCCCTTGCTTTCTTTCTGGAGCTCTGTGATTGCAAACTGTTTAATGGCTGACAGTATCCATCTGACCGTCCTTTATCACAACTGTAAACTATCAGGAGTGCTCTGGGCACTTCATTTTCATGAAATATTAGGCCATGTTATTGTCAAGCGAATGGAAGAGTTGATGACAAATTTCTCCTTCTGCCCTGGTTCAGGAGCAGGTCTCCGCATGATGCATGGGGACAGCAACGTGTGCAGTCATCAGGGGGCTGGTAAAATTGATGAAGATAGCATATCAGGGAAAGATAAACATGCTGTAGTCAGCACGATTAGGGCAAAGAGGCATCTCTCTGGAGCTTTGAGTTTAGGAGTGTATCTACATGCCGCTGCAAAAGCACATGCCCCAAAAAAGCAATCTGGCCACCACCCAGGCTAATAGGGTGGTGTTTATTTCTTGCAGCAAATGAAAAAAGGTCTGAAAGCTATCATTTGCTTTCTTAAGCATCTGTAGCAGAGGAGCCATTGGACAGACAGCTGCTTGCTTGATCACTGTCATCCTCCGTTCTCTGCTCCAATGTGAAGAGATGTGCACTCACCAGCACAGAATATTTGGGTAGCATTAGCCTGGCTCAACCCTGCAGACCTGCCCCAGAGTTTCATCCACTGGGCCTTCTGTGAAATAAGCACTGAAAGAAAGGGGAGAATCATTTAAAGTCGTGCAAGGAGGCTTGATTAGAATAACAAGGTCAAATTAAGGGAAGGAATATGCACACTGGTCATCTAACAGTCCCTAATAAGAAGATCTGTGAAGTAATATCCCAAGGGAAATGTAGGCTTCACATCTTGCAGCATTTCAGTATTGACTGGGAAATCACTGGAAAGCACCTTGTAAGAGACAGCCCGTTCTTGGCAAGAAGAACAGGTTATAAGACTCAATGTAGTGGGTGTCTCCTCTTCAGTTGGTCTAAGTGACAGCAACTTGTTAAATTTGGGGATTCCTATTCTGCAGGAGACTGTGCTGAAAAGTTGAGTTATAGTCAGTTAATTACTGACTGATACATTTTTCGCAGAACATGAAGCTCAGCCGTCCCAAAAAAAGCCTGCATGTGTGTGTTTTGTTTTGGAAATGCTGTACTGGAAAAACCTCATGTGAGTTGTGGTTTGAGTGTTTAAAATCCTTGGCCAGACAGCATCTCCCGTGATGGCTTGTGCTATAACTAATGCAATCAAGAAAAGATTTGTGGGACACAGTGGAGCACCAGGCATGAGGGACCTGAGTTACTGTGCTCTTAAGATACCACAATAGCTCCAGTACAGATTCAGATTGACAGTGAACTAGCCAGAAATGAAACAAGTCAATCCTCTTCAATGAAATAAGATGGTTTCTATTCCATTTTTCCAACAGAAAGTATAAAAATTTTGGCAAAAATTTTTAGTAGAAAATGTCACTTTTCCAGAGACCACACTTTGCATGGAGAGAAACATTTCAACAAAAATAATGTTCACTGCTCAGCCAAATAGGAATTGAAGGAAAAAGAAGCTGCTGTTTGAACTTTCTCACACTATTGCTCTGGGGTCTGATATAGTTTGAATCTCCAGAAGTCTTTGTGTAAATTACTACAGTTCCCTGTCCCAAGACCCAGCTTACAATATTTTTTTTTAAATTAAGAGCTAATTAAAACAAATCTTTTCCTCTACCTAAACTTTTGAATTGAGAAGTCACAGCTGGCATGTATGTCATGAGCTAGTTAATGAAAATTGTTGAACTTTTGTACAGTACATCTCACTTTCCAAGCCATGTAAAGCCATTAAGACACTAATCATTGCAGTCCCTCAGTAGGCATTGGCAAGGTGTTGGTGGGGAAGGAGACAACAGCCAGATAGGTCCATTTGGGCAGGTCAGAGGCAGTTTGAGATGGGTCTGGCTGTGTCTACATGGTTATGGGGCCAACTGAAGCATCAGATCGTGAAGAACTGTTTCTGATGTGGTCAGTCACCCGAGACGCTCCTGTCTAAAGCTGCCCTGGAGGTGGGGTGCTCTGTGAGAGGCAGTAGTAGTAATGGGGAGGAAAGGAAATGATGGAGGTTGAAACCTGCAGGGCTTTGTATTGCTAAATTCCCAAGTCAATATTGACTCCTGATTGCCTTCTCTGTAATGCAAGTGTCTGATGCATGCAGAGCTAGCAGTTGTCCTTACCTCTGAATTGTACTAATCATGTTGTATGTTACATTATTGTGTAGGTGCTGATGCTTTAATCCTCATAGCAGCCATAACAAAAATCTTCTTGCTTCTTTTAGCACTGAGGAGCTGGCTAGACAGAGAAAGGAGGGAGCTCACAGCGTGCCCAGCATTAAAGTAACTCATTTATGAGTCCAGAGCCCCTGGAGCTCTGCTCTGCAACCCACTCATCACTGAGTCTAGCTCTAGCTTCCCAAATTTCACTGTCTCAGAGGAGTACTTTGAGGGCTCACCACTTTGTCCCTGTGGAGCACCCTGCAGGCATAAATCTTTGGGTAAGGATTAGGTATAATTTTCTCATCTATTGAAAAATGCAGAAAACAGGATCCCCCCTCCCCAACCCATGTCAGGTGAGTGTGGTAGCCACTAGGGTCTGACTGCTCTGTGGTTTCTTCATGCTCTTGTTTCCCCACTCTCCTCAGATTAGAAGTTTTGCTCCAGCAAAGAACACAACCAAAAGTCAAAAGTCAAAAGTCAGTCTTTTCCTTTCTCCAGTTGTTCCTGGAACTGCCCACGACCTGGCTGGAGCCAGGCGCCTCTGCAACCATGGCTTTGTGGTGTTTCATGTCTTGTCATTAACTCTGAACCATTTGTACCAAAACTCTGTAACTCATTATTTCATAATAATCAAGGATGTTATATTGCCACAACGAGCACGGTTTTGTGATCAGTTGATACCTGCCCTGTAATCTATGAGTGATGGAGGAATTCAGATGAAAAAAGTTCACCTTATACAATGCACCGTTGTGTGTTGCAGGAGCATCTGACAGACCTGAAAGAAGATCTAGATAAGGATGAATGTAAACAGGAGCCTGAGGTTATTTATGAGACGAACTGTCACTGGGAAGGGTGCACAAAGGAATATGACACTCAAGAGCAGCTCGTCCATGTGAGTAATGGCTGGGAGGAAACCCCAGCGATAAATTTGGGTTTCTGTGCACTTGTCCTCATTTTTTATCACTAGCTGCTGTACAGCCAGAGCTCACTCTGGGAGCTACTAAAGGTGCAAATCAGAGATACGGTGTGTAAACACTGCCAAAGCAGGTCGCTGCTCCCCAAGGAGTTTAACTGCACGAAGCCTCTCATAGATTATTTGATGTTTCTCTCTTCTCAGCTGCTGAGGCTGCAGTTTTGGTCTCCCTTGTGCATGACCCAATGACAGAAGGCTCTGTGCAGAGGACCTGAGCAGAAAATGGGGAAGAAGGCTGAGCCTTTTCCTCTTCACTGGCTGTATTCACTGAGCCTCCCCACACACCTACACCAGCTATGGGTCAGGGATCATCCAAACTGTCCTCAGTACTTGTCTGCGCCATGAAATCCTTTTATGCTGGTGTGGTATGAGCTGTGGGTCATAGCACTTAGGGGCTGTTGACCTGCTCAGCTCATCCCTCCTACAAAAACAGAACACTTTCAGAGTTTGGAGATATGCTCCAGTGTCTCCATCAGGGTCTGAAACAGTGAAAGTGGGTCGATTTTTTAAAAAGTGGGATATAAGGCTTCGGTAATCACAATAATGTCCCCAAACCAGTGTCAAAACTGCTCTCTGAAAGATCCCCAAACCAAGCCATTAATCAGATTTTCAATTCTAATTAATTCCAAAACTTTTTATGTGCTTTGCTTCAATTGGGAATCCATCGTTTAGTTTCCTTTGGCTTCTTGGGTCAAAAAATCCCACAAAATCAGAGTGAGTCCCTGTGAAATCAGACATGATCTTTGTCTGAGACCCACCCTGCCCCTAGCCCAGCTCCCTCTCAGTCCTCATTTTTGGTCTGTGGTGCAAGCCCTGTTTGTTTGAAGCCAGCCCAGAGCTGCTGGGATTTCACCTGCCCCAGAAAACTTGCTGCTTGCAGCAAAATGTTGGATCGAGCAAACTGTGTGACAGAACCTGCTGTCTTCTCCTTTCCCTTCAACCTTTTGCTACTTGCCCCAGCCAGGCTGCAAGCCTGCCAGGGGCCATCCATGTGCAACTCATGTGTAGCCCTCTTCCTGCGGGCTCGTGTCTGCCTTCATCCTTTTTTATATATCCACATTTTAGCCATGTTTAGATGCCACCAGTTAGGTGTCAGTCTCCGTTTCCCCAGGCTCTGCACACAAACATTATCTTAGCCCAGAGGGATCACACTCTAAATGATAATTCTGTATATGTGTTCTTCTTCCATCTAAGGCTAGCACCTGCCCACCTCTGCCAGAAGTCACTGGTTCAGTGCAATAAGTCCTTGAGTACAGACAGATTTGGAAATGGTTTTCAGGGCCAAATGAGTGATAAGGTGCTTAATGGGTTGCACATGGCATGACATGGGGCATTGCTTTTCTGGGGTCAAACCACAGCAGCCCTGTCAGATGGGCTGGGCTCACATTTGTCCAGCAGTATTCGTGCATTTCCCTCCCAGACATAAGAAAAGCTCTTTAACTCTGCCCAGAGCAAAGTGCAGGGCACATCCAGGCAGCTCAGCAAAATTTATTTCCAGAGAAAACCCAAAGAAAAATATTTGACGGAATGTCCAAAGATTTTCCTAAATTCAGAAGGTTATAAAAACAGAGGTTTCTGTACTATGATTACTAGTAACATGGGGTTGTGGATTTGGGATGCCCAGAATACACATGCAAATGAAATGCAGATGTCGTGGGCCAACTTCTGAGAAGATGGCATCCCATCTTGCATGGAAAAACTCTGGTTTCTGTGCAGAGGAAAGTACCTGGGCGTGTAGGGTCTGCTGTCCATACGCAGTGGGCAATGTGGTCATGGGAGAAGCACGTGTCAACAGGGAACAGCAGGAGGGAGGACATATTTTTGCAAGTACCACTGTTGCTCCCAGTCTGGAATGTCACACTCACAATTTGGGAGAAGCCGAAGAAAATCCTCCAGCCAGATGGGGCTTTGATGGGAGCTGTGGAGCCATGGCTGAGTGTGGTGAGTTGTGCAACTGCTCCTCCATCGTATGATGGGAAGTAGATGTTGCCCAGACAGTGAGCTAATAAGCCTGAAGGGGGGCTACAGTCCCCCTCCCATAAATGTGTCTTCCTCTGGCCCAAGCAGGACTGAACAGGCAAGCCTGTGCACTCCCCCACTCCTAGCACTGCTGTGCATAGTCTTGGTTGCAAGTCAGATTCCCACGCAAACAGAGCCAGGAGACATGTCTTCCGAGTCTGGTCTGGGTGTGGTTTAGTGTGTCCATGGGTATCCTGGGCGATTCACCAGATTTCCACCATCTGAGGCTAGAATCTCACACCAGTGCCATGTTTTAAAACCAGAACCATAGGCAGATGAACTCCAAACCCATCCAAAACCTCTCCTACACCCAGCCTCTTCCAACCCTCTCAGCACGCGGCTTTGGCTGTTGGTGTTCGTCTGTGGTGCCCATGGGACCAGCTGAGCACCATGTGCCTCCTCTTGCACCTCAGTAGACCTGGTGCCCCAAGCAGCAGGTCCCTGTCCCCAGGACTGGGCCACAGCACACAAAACTCTGGGGCTAGATTTCACTGGGACTGTGAAGGTCGGTGATTCTGTGTTACTGCGTTTTTGTGTCCTCATGCTGCCTCACCACCCCAAGAAAGTCTCAACCCGAGCCACAACATGTGTGCCTGGCCTTGGCCAGGGGGACAAAGGCAGGGGCTGGAAAAAAATCTCAACGTCGAAAAAATAAAACCCAAACCCAAAGTGGTTTATTTTAGGATTTCCTGTCAGTGACTGTCTGCTGAAAACACAGGAGCGAGGACAGGCATTATTTTTGGCAGCGAGACCCCATTCAGAGAGACAAGGCCGCCACGGGAACAGTGCTGCCGACGGGCTGGTCTCCGGCTCTGTTTATTTTCGGCAGGGCTTCATCTGCCCTGGGCTGGGAAAAAGCCACCCTCGTCTTCCTCCCAGGGTGGATGAAGGCACTGTTCTGAGTCTGGCTTTTCAACACCCCAGCACAGGATTTCACGGACCCGAGTAATTAGCAGTAATTGAGGCTGCCGCGTTTTCCTTGGCGCATAGCTCACAGATGCTGTCATTTCCTGCCAGCCGCCAGCGCTGGACAGCAGGTGGATGTCTTAGGGCCGGCGTAGGGTCTGGCACAGAAGAATCATAGACTTGTAGAACCATTTAGATTGGAAAAGACCTTTAAGATCGAGCCCAACTGAGGCTTGTCTCCTCCTGCTCCAGCAGCCCCCCAGGAAAGGGTCCCAGATGCGTAAATGCAGCACAGGAGGGTTCAGCAGAGACAAAAACGACTCTGTCATCCTCCCCAACAGTGGCACCAGGGAGGGCTCCTCTCTCGCTGGTGCCAAGGGTCCCCATTGCTTTTGCCAACCTTCTGTTTATAGCTGCTTTGGACCCAGCGCCTGGTGTGCTGAGTGTCTTCTCCTGCAGGACACACCAGACTGCAGAGCTGGCTCCCGTGTCCCTGGTGTCATCTGTGCACCTGGGACCCAGGTGCAATGCCTGACCGCAAGCACTGGGGAGGGAAGTGCTGGCCTGCAGAGCACCTGGCTTTTCCAGGAGTGACCTGCTTTTCCCTTCTCTCCTACCAGCACATCAACAACGACCACATCCACGGGGAGAAGAAGGAGTTTGTGTGCCGCTGGCAGGACTGCACAAGGGAGCAGAAGCCCTTCAAGGCTCAGTACATGCTGGTGGTGCACATGCGAAGGCACACTGGAGAGAAGCCACACAAGTGCACGGTGAGCTGGCAGGGATGGTGCATCTCAGCTTGGCAAGTGGGACACTGGCCTTTGGTGGTCCCACAAGTGTGTGTGCAGACACAGACATGGCTTCATGCAGGGCTCTCCCATGGTACCTGCCGGCACCCAGCTCAGGGCCAGTGCAGCTTGCTGTGTCCGGGTTAGAGCCACTTGCAGCTTACACCCTGGGGAATGGGAAGGAACCAAGGAGGATGGTCGAGGTGTTAGTGGGCAAACTTGCGTTTCCTTGGGCAAAATGGGTTCAGCTCTACCACAGAGAAACAGAGTGACTCAGGATAAGTCACTTCAAGTGGGAAACCAGTCAATTTAGTTACTTACATCCAAGAAGGAAATCCAGTAACCCCACACTGCAGGGAACCACCTGACCCTGGTCATGTCTAACTCAACATCACCCAGTACTGCTGCTGGGGCTGCAAGTTTCCCTCATCCACGTACCTGAGTGTGCACAAAAGCCTCCTTCCAGCCTGGAATGCCAGGCAAACACCTCCTGCCTCTGCTCTCTTGATCCAAAGGTAAGGTCAACCACTGGATGCTTAAACCCCAAGAGGAGCTTAGTCCCCAGACCTTCTGCATGCAAGCAGCACTGTACTTAGTTAAACACTGTCTGAGGAAGAGCATGGAATGTTAATTCGTGTCTCAGCCCTGTGGGTACAGGCTCATCTAGCACATGGGAGGGCTGGGCTCACCTCCCTCTCAACCTCGAGATATTAAAGCCCATGTCTGCGCTCACGCATGGACTCTCCCACAGCACTGCTGGCTGATGTGGGCAGCCAAGGGTGCCTGATGGGGGGCACGAGAGAGAAGTGAGCCTGTGGAGTTCAGTGGCTGTGGCTAGATGATAGGAGAGGAGAGCTGTTCGCCATCTCTTTCCATATATGCATCAGCCCTTTTTACTCCTGAAAGCCCATCCATGTCTTTTGATATGCTCTGCTCCCGGTCTTCTCCTCCTGCCAGTTTTTCATACCTCCTCTGCTGTCAGCATCACGCTGTTCATCTCCCCAGATCCTTGGGGATGAGTCTCTTTTTCTGCTCGGCAGATGTCTGAGCTCTCCTCCCATATCTTCCTCCTCTTCTGCTCCATTAGTCACTTCCAGCCCTGCTCCCTCCCTGGCTCTGCATCAGCTCCTGCTTACAAATATTAGGATATGTATGATTTGCTTGCTGCATGACTCCTTTATCAATCTTCCAGCCCTGTGTTCATTTAATTTAGACCATAAGTTCCCCAGGGCCCAGGGCCATGTCCTTTGTTTTAATCTTCTAAAGCACTTTACCCAGTTCTAGTGCTTTACCAATCTTCCTTAAAAGTATCAAGGAATATTGATTGTTGGTGTGCTACGAAGTGAGCAGTGAGGGAAAGTCCAGTCCTACCCTTGCAGGTAGAGGCACTCAGAAATCAAAAAGCAGCAGGGACTGCATCTTTGTCAGTGCTGTAACAGAGCAGGAAAAAGCACCACTGCACAATCCCGCCTCTTTCCAGCCTCACTTGTGTCGCATGGGAGTAACGGCAAGGCTGTGCGTGTTTGATTCTCGAGTCCTCCTCTGCCTTCTGGAGAACTGCAGTCCCTCCATGTGTGATATGTCGCAACAACTCTCCTGAACTGGAGTACCACTGGTTTCCGATAGCTTGGGATACACGGCAACTCTGCAGATGGTGCCCTTCTGTGGCAGAGCATTCCTTGTCCAAGTCTGGCAGTGATTTTTTGAAGTGCCATTTGTTTCAGACAAGAAGTTTGTGGTGTACATAAAGCTACAGATGAGCCCAATTGCAGCCTAGGATTCGGTCAAGGATTATTTCAACAGATGACAGCCAGAACTCCCACTGACATAATCAAATCCACACGTAAGAGTGGGAACAACTGCTTTGAACATGCACAGGCTGCTTTCCTTAGAAGCTCTCATTTGAAAATGTGGCCTCAGTACTTTTGCTCTCAATAACTGCATTTTTGTGTCATTATCCAGCAAAACCAGAATGGACACATGAGTTGCCTCGTACTGAGTTTCCTTTGTTTTCCAGCAAGTGGAATGGTGTATTTCAATAACCGTAAGCAACTCAAGTTGTAAAGGACTATTTGCACAGGGCAAGAGAAGAAAGGGATATACTGTGCTACGTCGAAGTCATGGCATGTTCTGTGGGCCAAATTGGCTAATGAAAGTTGTCTGAGGAAAGGTAAATGGATCCATCCCAGCCCAAGAAAGCTGTGGAAAGCATCAGCTCTTGCAGGATGCTCCTACTCTCCTTGAAGAGGTCTGGAAATCTCAAGAGAGAAGAGCAAGTTTGCCGTATGTCCACCATCCCTATGTTAGACCTTAAAGGGAAGCTTGAGTAGCTCTACTTCTTTTCCAGAACAAAGTTACATGAGACCAGCCTGTGCCTATGTGTTTCATGGGTTTCATGGGCTGCATGTTTGGCTCGCTCCTTAGCAGTGCAGGTGAGTCCTGCGCTTTTGGAGCACAAGGAGACAGGTACCGATGTTATTTCATGCAGCTGCCTTTGGTTTCTGCCCAAAAAAGCCAGACCTCTGGACACGTAGGACCACTCAGCTGCCCACAGGGAAATCAGACATTAAACTGTGGCATGACCCGTCCTGCTATGACACCAGTTTCTTCACTGGCTGAGGCTCAAACATAGCAATGTGAAGTTCTGTCACATCTGGACTGAACATGTAGACAGATTTAAGTAATTTGACCAAAACACAACACCTTGCAGCTTGCACACATTACAACAGGAGGGGCTGCTTGTTGAAATTTGACTTGTGTTTTAAGGTGCTTGAATAGGAAGTAGCGCATGGGCTGTGCAATGCTCCCAGCTGCACAGCGGGTGCAGCGTTAACTGGAATTTGGAAGGGAGCCTTGCATTTCTTAAAACTCCTTCCAATGTTTGTAAGGTCCCACTTGTTTTGCAAAGAGCATTTAAGACAGCCTCCTTGGTTTGAGGTGAAACCCTCCTAGGCTGCAGACAGGGCAGGTGCAGGGAGAAGCCTCCAGCCCAGCCAGAGTGGAGGGTGGCAGGACTCACACCACCCGAAGCCTCGCCATGTCTCCCAAGCTGCTACTTCTCATTGTGTGGGCAGCTGGTTTCTTTCCAGGACGAAGGTTCCTGGCCTGTTTTGTCATCCAAAAATCCATCTGTCTTCAAGATTGAGAGCTTGTTTTTTAAACTGGTAATGTCAGACAGCCTGACCACAGCATCCTCCGAGAGTAAACCCAAGCTGTAATTTGGGAAACTTCAAAGCTTGCTAGACTTCTACTTGTGTGTTAGAGAACGGTCTGGTCTTTCCAGTGGTGGTGCTGGTGAAGTTGCAAGGTTGGTCAAACTGTCAAGAAGCCATCAGTTCTCTGGGAGGGGAGGGCCTCCATTTCTGAGTGTGTTAGCTGCAGAGGGATGGCAGGAGGGGATAAGAGAGCCCTGGGGGGAGAGGTGTTCAACCCAGATGGAAAATAAGTCTCTTGTTGAAATGTCAGGTGGGTACCCAACAAGGAGCAGCACCTTAAATATGACTCACTGCTGAAACTCTTAGCCTGCCTAGGGAAGCGAATTCTCCTAACAAAGTGGATGTTGTTCCCTAAAACACAAGCCCTTTAAAAGGGAAGAAAAAAAGAAAGAATGAGAAACAGATGAGAAGGGTTTAGGCAGGGGGAAAATGAAATTTTTCTGGTTAATTAATCACTCCTCTTGTGTTTTTTTATTTTAGTTTGAGGGTTGCTCCAAAGCCTATTCCCGCCTGGAGAACTTAAAGACACACCTGAGGTCCCACACTGGAGAAAAACCCTACGTCTGTGAACACGAAGGCTGCAATAAAGCCTTTTCCAATGCCTCGGACAGAGCCAAGCACCAGAACAGGACGCATTCCAATGAGGTAAGCCTGTGCTCACCACAGCTCAACGGAGGGCTTTTTTTCAATTTTGCTGACAATAAACATACACTTTACATGCTGGACTCATGTAAAAAGAAACCTACTGTAATGAGAGGTTTTTCTTATTTTTTAATGGGATTTATTTTGCTGGAGAGCCAGACCACGTTAGCTTTATATTTATGAAAGCCATGTTTGAAATCATAAACAGATGTTAAAGTATCCAAACTTTTTAATCGGCTTTGGAAATTAAAGCAAGCATTTTCCAAATTTATAATTTTAATAGTGCAAATCGGATTGTACAGTTGTGCACGTGGTGTTTAATATTACTGTGGAACAGGCTTGCAGTAGTATAACAGCTACCCTGGATCCTGATGCTCTGGAAATAATACTCCCTCCATCGTTTGATGTACGATGATAGAGCACAATGCAACGCTTTGTTAACCCCAGCTAATTAAGACCCACTATTAGTAGTTGGGGAGCAGAGGAAATTGCCTTTATTGTAACGCATGTGATGGTCTGTTGCAATCAACCACGGACGACGATTGAAATTTATATTACCGCTAATTAGCTGACAGGGGGAGAAAAAACAACACTCCAAAGTTCTAATGGTGTTTGCAGCCATGAAGAATTCAGTCTGTAGCCTAATTTGCAACAGTTAAATATAGACTATTGGAGAACAGAACACAATTGCCACAGATGACAACTGTTTAAAGTGATGCCGTGTCTGCAAAGGGCTTATTGGGAGTATTGCTGTCTCTGGCCTAGTATCAGTCACTGATAACCAAAGCTCTGTAGGTTTCAGAGATTCTGTTGCAGTCAGAATAAGGACTCAAAGTCTAGGATGCCCTTCTGTGCTGTGTGATGCGGCTATGGATCCCAGTGTTAGTTGAACTGGTTTGGGTAGGAATGAAAATATCAGGATTGTCCTTCACGAGTGAGCCACTTCCCCAGGAGGGCACAGGTTAGAATTAAGCCATATCCACACTAGTGCTGGGTAGTTTGGGATTGGTTTAAGGCTACACTTGAGGCCAGGAGGGACCAACAAGATGTGCAACCTCCCATCTGCTCAGTAATCTGCATTCCCAGTAACAGGTGTTTGACGACAACTTCATTGGCTTACTGTTGAAGCTTCTTCCCCTGAAAGATAGGCAGTCACGATTTAATCTCACATTTCAGGTATTAGAAACTGCTTGTTGTCCAGCCCTGGATGTTTTCTCTGCCTTTCTCCAGCGCCGAATCCAACGTCCTTTTCATTGTTGTTTTTTCCACTTCATAACACTTCAGTGTTAAGTCACTTCCCATCTTCTTTCTCATAAACTAAATAAGTCAATCAAGCAATTGAAGATTCCCATTACTACAACATTCTTTCCCGTCCTTGTATCAATTTTGCATCTCTCTTCCATCCCTAAGGATTCTCATATGGATGGATCAAGACAGCTGGTATAACTTTCAGTGCTGGATACAGAATCATTGTGCCCAGTATGCACACAGTGAAGCAGAATGTGAGCTACTTTTTGTCCGTAGATCACTTGAGCTCAGATTCCCTAGAGCTTTTCCAGGATCCATCCTAGGCAGGCCAGAGTTTCCCTTGTGTTGGGCCAGCTGGTGTCCCATGTTCCTACAAGTGGAATTTTGGCTTTGGCTGTATTATTAAATGTCGTTTCTTTGATGGGTTCAGTTTCCCAAGTGATCCAGATCAGGAGCTGCACTGGATCTGGGATGACTCCTCACTTCGTCTGAGCAGAGCTAGTACACACTTGAAGGTCTTCTCCTTTGGGTTCCCATTGTGCAAGAAGGTGAGGCGGTAGGGCAGAAGCATTCAGCTTCTTGTATATGGTGGACTCTGAACTAATATGCTGACACTTGGCACATGCTGCATCCAACCACACAAATTAAAGACTCAGATAAGACATAGGAATTTTATCCTCTGCTGTTGCTGTCTCTGGAGGATACCAAAGCCTTCTCAGGTGCAGAAGCAGCACAGCCACTAGTGAAGGATTTTTTCCAGACCAGCTGAGCCTTACCACAGGAACTACATGGCCGTGCACGATCTCAAGTTTTGCGATCATGCTTACATCTGAACTGCTGTTCAACCCTCCTTAGTGCAACACAGCATGCTCCAAGACTTGTGGGAGATCTGTAGGCTGCATATAATGGCTCTCTGGGCTGTATTTTTGACACTCTCTTTCTGAGGAACATATAACATGATCCTTTGCAACAGATGACATCCCTCATGGCAGAGCCCATTACACTGGGCAGTAGGCCCGGGTGAGGGTCCTGCAACTAGCTGGGGCCATGAGCAGTGGGTTAGCAAACTGCACTGAGACCTTGGCTCACAAAACCCACGTGGATGCAAATGAGGAGTTTGTGGCTGTGAGTATTTCCCATTATCCACTGGTAACTCTGTTGTGTTTCCTAGCTACCTACTAAAGATTTTCCTCTGCTTGCAGTGTTTGCTTGGGATACACCACAGTTTCAGAGTTAGTCATCCATGTCTCCTCTAAGGGGAAAGTTCCAGGTTTCCTGTATTTGCCTCCATCATTCTGTGACAGGATGTGGGTGTATGGTCCAACATGCCGAAGTTCAAGGCTGGGGATATATTTCCATACTGGCTTTTGTCTGATTGTTGTAATGTCACCAGCGCTTTTAATTTTAAACCCTCACTGACAATTTGACTCCCTTCAATGGATACTATCAAAGTTACTCCCGGGAAAAAGGGCTTTCACCCTGGTGACCGCTCTCCAGTGCATACATAAAAGAATGCTAGGAGTTCATGGCCAGCCAAAGGCTCAGAGTGACGTTTTCTCCAATTTAAGCTAAACAAGGGTAAATTGCAGAAATTCAGTTCTGCTGAGTGCCTGAGGAGTTCTCCAGTTCTCCCACCCTAAGGAGTGCTACGCTGTATGTGCATGGGAGAAGGAGGGAGGCATCTGAGATATCCAGATTTTTGACTTCACTAGGGTATACACTGCATGAGATGTCAGAAACTGGATAACCCCAGGGGATATATGAAGGTATGCCAACAAAACAGCAGTTGTGCTCAGTTCAGTTGCAGGAGGTACGGCTTGATGAAGAGGATTGTTATACCCCATTAGGTGGAGTGTCTACTGTCCAAGTAACAGTGATGGTGTTACCCTAACTACCGGTGTCTGAAAAATCAGAACTATTCGGCCTAAAGGATCTTTATAAAAAGCCCTTGAACTGTTTTAAGTAGGGTTTTTTAGCATGTGTGGTGGGAGTTCTGTTCTTTGGAAGAGGTTTTAATAGCAGCAATGATGTTCCTATAATGCCTCATCCAAAAGGTTACGTGAGATTTATATACAAACTATTTTACTTTTTGTGCTTTGGTTTACCCCGATTTAAAATATATTAAATATTTACCTGAGTGGGGTGTTCTGAGGATTTGGTTTGTTCAAGTGATGTGCCAAGATCAGTCAGGAAGCATGATTTTGAATAAAAAACAGACTTTCAGTGTTTTTCGTGTGATGATGCTGGCTTTCTGCAAAGAATATATACCCCTTTTTATTTTTTCACTTAAGCTTCTGGACAAAATTACAAAACAGATAAAGAAAGAATAGGAATGGTCATTTTGGGTAGCCTTCGAACAACACCTGTCTGGTTTTTTTCATGGATCTCTCCTAGTGCATTGGTAGAAAAGTACTGAGAGTAGCTGTGAGGTTGAAAGCGGAACTTGTGATGAATTCAGAGCTTCCAGCACAGCAGCACCAGCTCAAACCACTGCAGCGCTAATACACTTTGGAATTGGAAACTCAATAAAAAAAAAGTTAAAAGAAGAAAAGTATCTGTTTGCTGACTTCTGTTTTCAGAAGCATGGCTTCAGCCTTGTTTTCCTGTGGCAATCAATGATTCATGAATTTGGGACTAGAATGCTATCATCTGAAAAAAACATTGCATGCCTGTGGTTTGTTTTGCACAATAACAGATTTCAAGGTGACAGGTGCTGGATTGGTGTGATAGATGGGTAGGGTGAATCCAGTCTGGCTTGGTTTTTCTGGAATTCCATCAGCCAGAAGGTCTCAGACTTTTTCTCCATGTAGACCCCACCTTAGCAGAGAGAATGTGTTTACGGCCAATCCCATACATCACCTCCCTCCCATCCGTAATCAGGAAACATTCCTGTGGCCACCCGAGCAAATACATACATGGGAAAGTAATATTAGGAAAGTATTTCATGAATTCTTAGCTGTCTTTTAATCCGGAAACTGAAAACAGGGAGTTTAGCCAACATCAAATGGCTGGCCAGGTCTGTGAGGATCAGCAGCAGCCCATAGATCACATCTTAGAGATCTCAGCCTTACAGAATCCTGTGGCGCAGATGCTCCACATTTTGCTGCTGCCAGCCGCTATGCTGATTGTATTTTCTTGGCCCATACACTGTACCTGGAATATCTGGGCTTGCTCTAAGTATAACCCAAGATTTACTTGTATTGACAGAAACCCTACGTCTGTAAAATCCCTGGCTGCACAAAGCGGTACACAGACCCCAGTTCCCTCAGGAAGCATGTCAAGACCGTGCACGGGCCTGATGCCCACGTCACAAAGAAGCAGCGCAACGATGTCCACCCGAGGCCACCTCTACTCAAGGAAAATGGGGACAACGAGGCAAGTGCCAAGCAGAGCAGCAAGGTTTCAGAGGAGAGCCCCGAGGCCAACAGCACCACAAGGAGCATGGAGGATTGCTTACAAGTCAAAACGATAAAAACGGAGAATTCTGTGGTAAGAGCAGTTGTTTTTGGTAGAAATGACACAGCCCCTAATTCCTCCAACACAATGGGGGCGTGAAGCATTTGCATGCCATTTACCTCTCCAGGCAGTTACACTTCACCTGCCAACACCCTAGAGTTCACGTCCAGAGATGAAAAAGCAGGTCAGGGCACAGTCCACTACATTTCGCACCTTCTTACCCAGCATCAGATTCCCATCCTCGTAGTCATGGGGCCCACGTGATGCCCAGTGTTGAGTTTGGCCTCCCTGTGCTGTGAAAGTGGGTCAGATTCAGAGTGTTGTGGTCAAATGAGCTTTACCTACCTCACTAATTTAAATTGAGCAACGACCATAGGGCACAGATCGATGAACGCTTCTTCAAGCAGAAGTCCTGGCTTAAGCGGTCCCCTTTCTCCTCCTCCCTACACCTTTCACTGTTTTTCTTTCCAGGCTGCTGCTGCACAGCAGTTTTGCTGGCACAACTCTATTGTGGGCTGTCTGATCAAGCCAGTGGGGATGAAAGTGGCTGGTTTATTTTTGTTGGGTATCCTAAAGCAAGTTCAGTTCCTCGGTCCTGTCCACCATACACAGAAGCATAGAATAGCTGAGGTTGGCAGGGACCTCTTGAGATTGTCTAGTCCATCTTCCCTGCTCAAGCAAGGTCAGTTAGAGCAGATTGCTCAGGAGTACACGAGTTCAACACACAACTCCCAGATACCACAGAAAATTGTAGCAGGATGATGGGGCAGGGGGGTGAAACCAGGAATAAACACTGGAGCAATGCTGTGGCCCACAGAGTACAGGCTTGCAGTCAACCGTGATCATGTTTTACAGCCCCAAGAGAGGCCAACAACTGAAGTAAAGAGCATTTTTCAGCCTTCTGGCCATTACAGCAGCTCCACAGTAGGCAATAGTGAGGTCGATGGTGCTAAAGAGGTGTGTACGGTGATGGGTCCGAAAACATTCAAGCCTCTTCCACTCCATGCTGGAAGCCCACCTGCTCCTCAGCACACCACTACTGGTGGAAGAGGTGGAACATTGCAACACATGGGTCACTTTTGCCTTTTGATGTTTCTCTTCACCTTAATACTCAAAATTCTGGTCTGCTGCACCAGTTCAGAGTGGGGCAGGGTATGGCCTGGATACAGCAGAAAAGACCTTCACCTGCAAAGGAGAGAGTTCACATAGTCCACAGGCCTCTCACTAGAGCTGAAAGGACTTTGAGATCCAAAATACATATTTTCTTGATTTGAATCCAGGCTACAAGATTGTTATTCCTATGAAACAACACGCCCTGGAGCTACAAAGATCTTCTAAAAAAGGTGAAGGGCTGTGTTGTTGGACAAATTACTAATGAGCAATATGTTTCAGTTAGGAAGGAGTTGAGTATTTTCACATCCAAAGTGTCTCTGATTGACTAAAGTAACAGTTTTACTGTGGTGAGGCTCTGTATTGGGTTACGAAAACGGAGTGTGAGAACCACTGGACAGAATGACCTCCCTCCAATACTCTTCCTTCATGTGTTTTGGGGTTTTTTTTCTATGAAAACGCGGACATAATGATGGCTCCCCACCCCGTTTCTCCCAAAGGTGTGAAGTTGTTTTTCTAGCTCTCTGCGCTCCCAGGGTTGCAGCCAGGCTGTCTTGCTGGCAGCAGGGCCATGGGTCAGATGTTCCTCTCCGCTCTCCCCGTTCAGCACTGCGTACTTCACTTGTGCATGTCTAACGGGCAGCATCTGACCTGGCAGGCCCACATCCAACTCCTGTTTCCTGGTTAAGGTCAGGGCGGTGGGAGGGGTGAGATGCTTCACTGGTTCCAATCACTCCCAGGTCCTTTGTTTTGATCCATCTTTGAGTCTCATCTGAAACCCATGGAGATGGGTGGGGAGTCTCTCCTAGGGGCTTTTATCTGGGCCCCCAAAGAGGGAAGGCAGGGAAGACGGGGTATGGGAGAGGAGGAGATGTTGGCAATTCGTGTTATATTCTGCACTCCCCGCTTCTTGCTTTTACTAACATGGTACTTTCTGTTAATGCTGTCTTTGTCCTAACAACCTGTTCTTTATTTCCACTTACCCTTCCTTACTCTACCTTCCTAAGGACAGTCGGTACTAAGGTAAGCAGAGAAATCCTTTGTATTAAAATAGCTGTACAAAGCATGGTCTCCCGCAGACCTCCTGTCTCCAGCTAAGCCCTGTGGGGTGGAGGCGGAGGCTTGTGGAGCGATGGGAGGGACAGGGGATAATTGCTTGAGTTCAGAAAGGGGGAGGACACTGTGCCCGAGGGTTCCCTTTGCTGCCTCTCTCCCAGCATCACAACTTGCTGTTAAATCCTGGGACTGCAATCTCTACCATCCCAGCTGGAGGGTAATGAGGCCATCAGAGGTGGTCAGCCGTGCTCATGAGGGCTGCTACAGAGCAAAGTAAAACACTGCATCACCCTGCACTCCCACACTGGCCTGGGGCAAAAGAAGTTGCCTTTTCAGCACTACCATTTTCTGACAGTTGCTGGAGCATGGCCCTCGAGGGGAGAAGCCTGGCATCCTGTCTAGTAGCAGCAACAGCTACCTCAGAGCAAGTTCAGACCATTTAGTGTCTGCTGCAAATAAACTACTCAATGTGAAAAGCAATTCCTAATGTAAATAAAATAAATATTTATGGTGCTTATCTGCCTTATCTGCAAGTGGGAGTTTGCAAACAGCAAACCAGGTTTTTATCTGGCTGGGAAGTTTTTCAGCTAACTTAATTATATGTTAGGGTATTTTAAAGACAGAAATATGTTGTGTCTGAAATACTTTGGCCTTGATCCTGTGTTAGATAAGCCAGTGCTTGCTGCAATATACTTTGCACAACCAGGTAACATGCTGCTTTGCTTCAAGAAGTAGTTGTCCTTAATCTTTTGGAGGAACAGCGTTTGGTTTCTCTCCATCCTCAAGTTGAACCCACTATAATTTTTCCAGCTGTGGGGTGCTGCCCTGCCCTCCCCCCCTAGGGAAGGTGCCCCTGCCCTCTGGTACGGCTGAGAGGTAACAAGAGAGTGGAGAACCTGGGATAGGGCCAAATACATGGAGCCTGTTGGGAATGTTGAGCTCCTGGTTTCTTTCCATCCATGTTTCCCCTGCCCAATTCCTCCTCTTTTCCTTCCCCAAGGTGTGTCAGTCCAGTCCTGGTGGCCAGTCGTCGTGCAGCAGTGAGCCTTCACCCCTTGGCAGCACCAACAACAATGACAGTGGAGTAGAAATGAACATGCACAGTGGAGGAAGTCTGGGAGATCTGACGGCGTTGGATGACAACGCTCCTGTTGTGGACTCAACGGTCTCATCTGGTAATTCGACAGTCAGCCTGCAGCTAAGGAAACACATGACGACGATGCAACGACTTGAACAGCTCAAGAAAGAGAAACTCAAGACAGTTAAGGATTCCTGCTCATGGGTGAGCCCAGCTCCACAAGCCAGAAACACCAAGCTGCCTCCCATCTCAGGAAATGGTAAGCCCCAGGCCTGGGCCATGCACTGTAGGAACCCACTAGATTTTGACTCTGGTTTCATAACCAAGAGTCTGTCCTGGGGGAGGATCATTTCTTACTGCCTCTGAGTCAGCCCTTGCTGGATAGAGATGTCAGGTAAAATGGAGAGCTCGGCTGTAAACACAGCTGTCTGGTGATACGCAACAGAAACCCAGAAGCTTAATGTTGCAGAGCTAGAAAGGAGGCAGAGGTATTGGTGTCCTTCTTGTTCCTGGGCTTGCCCAGGACCCAACCACAGCTGTCCCCACTGTCCTAGTGGCAGCAGCAAGACTGCTTGGTTTTGTTCCAGCAGTAACAATTCCTCAAGGGCTGATGTGCCTCCAGGGATGTTGCTGGAGCACAGCAGCAATCCATACAAGGCCGTCATCCTTGATCTTGCTCTGACAGGCCTTTTGTCACTTTGAGAGCTCCTCGTTATTGCCTGCATCTTCATATGCTAGTTTCCCGCTGGCTGGGGCTTCCTGATAAAGGCATCTTTATGACCCCTTCAGTGCTCTTCTAACTTTGCCAAGAAGTCCCAAGGCATAGGGCCTGGGTTATACTAAACCTCAGGTCTTAGTATATTGGAGCTTCTTGGTTTACTCTGGGAAGAGCCTTTGAGGGTCAGCTTTTGGACTCTCAGCCTCCTATCTCTGACTTCTGTGTAGCTGTCTCAGTGAGCAGCTGTGGTTGTAGCTACATGATGTCTCCATGGCACTGGCCACACCAGTCCTACTTTCTTGCTACTGAGAGAAACCCATGTGAAGGCTCTTCCTCAGTAGCCAAGCATCGGTGGGGTTGCAAAGACTCTGCAGCAGGGACTGCTTGTCCTCTCTTCCCAGCCTTTTTGCTCTTTGTGCATGGACACAGAGCTGGAGATGAAGCTTTGCATTCAGTGGCATCAAATGAAATTCAGTATCGTTCCCTTGAAATATTTGGAGGTGGCTCTGTGTGTCTGTGTTCTGGCACCAAAAACACGACCAAGTGAAATTTCTCAGCTAACTAAACCTTTTCTTCCCCTGTCTTTCTCTCAGGCTCTATTCTAGAAAATAGTGGTGGTTCTTCCGCTACACTGCCTAATCCCAGAATAATGGAGCTGTCTGTCAATGAGGTTACGATGCTGAACCAACTCAATGAGCGCCGTGATAGTACGACAAGCACCATCAGCTCTGCCTATACTGTCAGCCGCAGATCGTCAGGGATTTCCCCGTACTTCTCCAGCCGCCGCTCCAGCGAGGCTTCGCAGCTCGGGCACCGTCCCAATAACACAAGCTCTGCCGACTCCTACGACCCTATTTCAACAGATGCCTCCCGCCGGTCAAGCGAGGCGAGCCAGTGCAGCGGGATGCCGGGTCTGTTGAACCTCACACCAGCTCAGCACTACAGGCTGAAAGCCAAGTATGCTGCTGCCACAGGGGGCCCTCCTCCGACACCCCTGCCAAATATGGAGAGGATGACCCTGAAGAACAGGATCTCACTTATGGATGGACCAGACCCCACCCTGCCCTCCGTCCGCCTCCCGCCAGGCCCCAGGCGTTGCAGTGATGGTAACACCTATGGCTACCCATCAGCTACAGCATTTCCCCATGAGGTGCCAGGCAACTGCACAAGGCGGGCGAGTGACCCGGTGAGGAGACCTGCTGGAGACCCCCAGGCCCTCCCTCGAGTTCCCCGCTTCAACAGCACCAACAGTATGAACCCCTTCCATCCTCCACACCCCACGGACAGGAGGAATTTCGGCCTCCAGAGCTATGGGCGCTCAGATGGGAGCCTCCCCCGACATACCTACTCACCCCGGCCACTCAGCATCAGTGAAAACATCACCATGGAAGCCATGTCTGGGGAGGCAGAGGTGCCCGTTGGAGATGATGACATTATGCTGCCAGACGATGTGGTGCAGTACATCAAATCCCAGAGCAATGGGGTGGTGGCTGAGAGTACTTCCATGGGGTACAGCAACGAGATGCAGAGCTTCCAGGGAAGCGGGAAGCTGCAGCCTCCTGCCTTGCCTGGACAACGTAGGACGGCAGTGGCTGAGGCGAGCATGAGCCACCTGGGACCCGTGATGGCAGAGTGTCCCATGAGCTTTGATACTTCCTCAGACATGAATAAAAATAACATGCCCGTCCAGTGGAATGAAGTCAGCTCGGGTACAGTTGATCTCATGTCCAATCAGTCGAAACCGCAGTTTTCGCAAGGGAACTTAGCAGTGGTCCAGCAGAAGCAGAACTTTGGTCAGTACCAGAACTACAACCAGCAGCAGATGCAGATGCCTGAGAACAGCATGAATGTAACACAGCAGAGCTTTATGCAAAGAAATGTGGGCATGGATGGGCAGAGGCTAAACTGTATGCAGCTGCGGCAGCAGCCGATGAGCCTGGGTCCCAGTATGAACCCTGACCTAGGCTTGCACGCAGGGTATAACCAGCCTCATCAGATGCTGACCCCCAGTGCAATCAGTGGCAACCCAAATCAGATCTCTCCTTCTTGTAGCAGCATGGCAGCAAAGTCTGGACACCATCTTCACCCTCAGCAAATGGACATGGCGACTGACCCTTCTTTAATGGTGAGCAGCAACAGTGAGCGCACGATGCTGGGCCAGGTCATGCACGAACCGAGTCAGCAGAACTACTCATCTCAGCCGACCCACCTGAACTTCCCCATGGCTCAGGAGGCCTTCCATCAGCCCGTCGTGGCCTCCAACCAGACCAGCTTTGAGCCTCAGCAGAGCACGATGGGCTCAGCTGCACAGATTTATCCACCCAGCATGGTCCAGCCTCGTCCGCCACCCGAGCCGAGCCCAGCCAGCAGATCCCGAGGCCTGCGCACCGTGCAGCAGCTGGGCTACATGAGAACTCCCCACCCTACAAACACCCTCAGCCCGGGACAGGAGGCAGCAGAGGCCATGCATAAAAGAACCAGCGACATGTTGCCGGCGCCGGCCCAGCAGTGTGCGGACGGCACGAGGGATAACAATTTGATGTATTATTATGGTCAAATCCACATGTACGAGCAGAACAGCAGCTTTGATAATCATGCGGACTGCCGGGTCAGACAGCAGCAGTGTGCGCTGAACAGCAAGCCGGCTGCTCTGCCTTCCCCGGGCACGAACCAGGTGTCCAGCACGGTGGACTCACAAGGTCTTGAGCCGCCCCAGATAGATTTTGATGCCATCATGGACGATGGGGACCATTCGAGCCTGATGTCGGGAACCCTGAGCCCCAGCATCCTGCAGAACCTCTCCCAGAACTCCTCTCGCCTGACGACTCCACGAAACTCTCTGACACTGCCCACCATACCCGCGGGAATAAGCAATATGGCAATAGGCGATATGAGCTCCATGCTAACCACGCTGGCGGAAGAGAGTAAATTTCTAAACATGATGTCATAACAGTAAAGCACAAGGCCTTAGCGCTATCCAAGGAGCTGTGCGTGAAGCAGTCTTATGAATGTGCTTTTCAAAAATAATCTGTTTCAATAGAGTAGATTTTTTTTATAAGTATTAAATACGTTAAAGGGATTCAAAATGAAAATTTTAATAAGTCTCTGTACAGAATTATGTAAACTATATCTGGGCAGTTCAGCACCGCAAGGGTGCACCTCTAGTGTTATTTTTTGGCTTGGTTTCCCAGAGCACTGAACGATATCACCACCAAGCTAGGAGACTGCATGAACATGGTTAGAGATGAAACCCTCCCTCCCTGGCAGCACTGTAAATAGCACCCCACCATTTTCAGTTAACTACATGTGCAAAAAATTTCATTTTCAACCCACCCCAGAAAGAAACAGGAGGATGCGGTTTTGATCAGAATATAAGCCATACTATGTATTCTGCTCTGATGAGAGTAGGGTTTAGCTATGTCTCCAGACAAGCCCTCTGCCAGCAGTATTGTTTTATACCGTAAATACCTTTGTACCTTGCAAAGAGCGTTGATTCCAAACAGCTTCTCAGCAAAGTGCCTTACTATGCTTTCATGTTAAGTAGCCAAGGCCTCTCTTCCTTTAAAAATCAAATATAGTGTATTGCCAGAAGCGTATATAAAATGTACATTTATAAAAACATAGTGGTGTTTCTGAGAAAACGTTGGAAAGACACACTGATGAGACACATAAAAGGTGAGTGCACTCTTTGATCAGATGTGTTTACAACGTGGTTTATATCACGTGCTGAGTGGAGCAGAGGCCTGGGAACAGCAATCACTGCGAAATAATCCCCCGTGGCAGGAAGGCTCTGGTGTGCAGACTGACACATTTTGCACCCTCTGAGCGCAGTGGTTTTCTGCAGGGGCCCCGCATACGTCTTTCATGTCAGCTTTCTGAAGCGCACATTACCATATCCCTGCGTGGCTTTGCGACGGCTTTGCTTTCTGTTGGGTTTTCCATGATAAGGTGCTCACGTACAAAAGTGATGGCGGTGGAGAGCGTTTTATGATTGTTTCAGCCCGGTCTGCACTGTGACATCATTGTGGGAGCTTGTTTATCCAGCCAGGCTTCATCTGTGTAACATACTGCAGGCAGGGCTCTGCCTGGGCTCCGTGCACACAGCGGGCACGTGGCTGCACGGATGTGGGGCCGAGCATGAGCTAATACACCCTGTCCTGCAAGGAGGCTTGTTGGCATGTACCCAGTGCTGCATTAACGTGTCCACAGCTTAGGTCATCAAGAAAAGAGCTGTTGGATGCACAAAATATACCGTGGACAACCCGGAGCGTTAGCTTGGCCAGTGCTTTGTGCTGTGGTATATAGCTACTCTCTGTACCCAGCCTGGTTGGGTTCAGCAGTGCACCTGCAGTCCACAGCATAGGCAAACATCTGGACAGTCTCAAAACAGGTATTTGAGTCAAAAGAGTAGCTGGGTCAGTGAGAATCTCTTGGAAACGTCCTTGGGAAAGAGATGGGAGGAGCAGGCCCTCCCAAAGCCGAATCCTTCACCAAAATGGAACTGCTTGTAATGATGATCAGCTGTTTCCAGGCCAGTTCCACCTGGCACTGAAGTCAGTTTTAGTTGCATTATTTATTTTTACTGTCGTCAGACAAAAGGGTAAAAGCGGAGGGGTGCATGTGCTGGAGCCGGAGGCCTTGCTTAACTTCTGACTGCGTTGGGTAAGGACAACTCTGTTCATCCTGCTCTTACAGCACCAGATACTCTGTACCCAGTATGTTGAAGGGCAGCAGACAAGTGTGGCATCCCCCCTAGGTTCTCACAGTTTGACCCGTCATGCATCTGCAGAGCTTCACTCACTGCTTCCCGTCTCCCCTCTCCAACTCATATTAATGTGACGTTCTCACTTGCACCCAACTCCGTCCCCTGCATGGGACAGGGACATCTTAGTAAGGGTGCTTTCTGGTGTCCCTGCTTTGCTTTTGCACAAACAGGTGTCAGGCTCGCTGTTCCCTGCATGAGCAGGGGCTGGCATGAAAACTCCACGCGCTACCTTCAGGCAAAGTTTGCGGTATCAGACACGCCGGCAGCCGTGCTCGGCAGCAGTGGGTTGGGACAGACCTGCTGCCCGGCAGCCCTGGGTGCGGCTGGTGCAGGAGGTGCTGCTCAGCCTCCTGCGATCTCGCCCGTCCTCGTCCCAAACACAGCAGGTGCGCACAGGGTGCTCTTCACGCCTCGAGGCCCCCGTGACTCCTACTGATGTCCAGGGTGCACGAGGACAGGAAAGCAAAGCAAGGTGCCTGGCTGTTCATTTGTGTCTCCCGTGATACTTGTGTTTAAAGGGATTGTTTTATAGTCCTCTGTATATATTCTCCTGCAGTTACTGACCTTGCCCTTGCCTTTGCATTTATGAAAAGAGGGCAGTACATATTTTAGGACATTGTATGTTGTCCTGGACACTTGGAGTACAACTGGGCATCCCTTGTGCTGAGATGGATCAGGCTTTCGTGCCCTTCAACTGCTAATCTGATTTTTTCAACAGCTGCGCAGGGCAACAATGGTTTCTGAGTCCCTCTTCACAGATATCTCGTTAGCAACAGATCAAATATAAAAGCCAAACCAAATCTCCAATGACTTGAGATTTCTCAGACTTTCCAGTGGTGGTCTTCCTTCATTTACTGAAAAAAGTATTATAATAACCATTCCAGCACTGTGTATATTATGTATAGAAGACGTCATTACTAAAAGTACTGTAGGTGAATTGTTCTGTCAAATTTATATCTTAAGAACATTTTTAGCTGTTTTCTACATCATAAGAACGAAGGTAACATGCTGAACCTGTATATAAACCTTTTGTACATTAAAAAGTAATTTTTTTCATAATTTCTTGTGCCTGTTGTTGTTACTATTTATTGGTAGGATGGTTGGTCTCAGTCTGTCATTGCCACATCAACACATTTGATTGGACTCTGGTGGTGCTTAGGAACAGCTGGTGAAGACCTGCATGGGCCTGGTGTGTGAGTCACTGCTGGATATGCAGTGGTCTTGCCTTGAAGATCTTCCAGTCAACAATGGGATGGAGGTGACAGAGAGAGACAGTGAGGCCAGGGTGCTGCTGCAAGCACAGCCATACTGCCCAGGTGGCTTTCATTGGCCTCTTGGCAGAGGTGATTTGAAGGAGGATGAGGGTGTAACAGGGACAGTACAGGAGAAGGGCTCAAAACAAGGGCTGGAGAAAATTGGGAAAGAAGATTCATGGCAAAATGTCTTGTTGACCGTCTTTGTTAGTGTCCAAAAGGAGACAGAAATAGGACAGATCCGCAGAGCTGTGGTGCGCCATGACAGCGATTAGTTGAATATTGAGTGTGAAGAAAGGAGAAATCAATCTGTCCACTACGTACATGATGGGAAGCAAAGATATGGTGAGCAACAGATACATTGGTTGTGATCCAGTTAGAGGATGGTCCAGCCCATTGATGAGAAAGATTTCATCTGACAGCACCAAGCATTAGCTCAGCTACTCAAGAGACTGATTCTCAACTCGGTGTCATAGAGGTGGATTGGTGTGGACAGGACTAGAGCTTTAAGGGAGGGTGGGGAAGCTGTACACAGGTGATCCTTATGGGCACAGTGATGAGTTTGGAATGAAGTCAGCTACTGAGCAAAGCAGACAGCCAGTTAATCAGCCATGGCACTTGCTGTAAGTGACCCAACAGTTTCACACAGAAGCAACTGAAGGGGATAGAGTCATTTTCCTCTGTGCAAGATCCCTGCTGAGATGATTGGTAGAACCAGGTAAGTTTGGAACAAATCTTCACCCTGCTGTCTGGGTTCCATCATAGTCCATGATGAGAGATTGGCATATCCCAAGACAGAATTTCTTTTTCCTTTTCCAGACACATAGGATGCAGTGGTTTTTCCTCTGGAAGATATCTGTCACTCTTCTCATTGTTTACAGAGAGATACTGTGAGAGAGTTTAGATTAGATACCTTCTCCAGTAGGGTGAGATGAAGCCCATGCTCCTGTGAATCTCTTGCACCAATCTAGTTACCCTCAGAACAGTCTGAGGTTGAGCCAGTGAACAAGATGTTGATTAATGTGTTAATGATCCTGTTAGTCTGCAAATCTATTGAGTAAATATCATACCCCTCTGTACTGTCCAAGAACTACAGAAAACACATTTAAATAAATGCGGTAATATTATTAAAAGGAAATTGTTCAGAGCTTTTCTATTGACAAAAGGCTTTGGAGACTCAAATCAGCTCCTACCGCTTTTCTACTTCAAACACTTAAACTGGGTTTCTAATCTAGATCAAATCCTTCTTTTAGCTGGTATTTCACTTTAGAGTTTGATCAGGGCACACCTCTGCCTGTGTAAGAACATATTTATTACTTAAACTGGGCTAACATTTCCTAGGAGCCCACCCTAGGTCATGTACCAGCATGTGCATTTTTACTGCTCAGACATCCTGGAATAAAGAGGGATCGAAAGGCTCATTGCTCCAAGTGTAAGCAGGTAATAACCCTTCCGCCACAAACGTTGTTTATAAGCCAGAGCCTGGAGTTCATACCACTGTGGCAGCTTCATAATATTCATTTAACCTTGTTTTTAATCAGTCATATTGCTTATGAAAACGAAGGATCCTAACAGGGCTGATTCGGAACCTCTTTGGTGAGTGTTACCTCACTCCACTCCCAAAACAAGTGGATGCATAGGAGGAGTAAGATCCCCCTCCGGGTAAAACCATCACAGCTCTTTAATATTGCACTAATATCTCAGGTTTTCCTGGAGGGGAGAAAAAGCCCATAAAAGCTACTGTTGCTGGATCTGATTGCACTTACTGAGTACGGAGTCATTCCAACCGCTCTTTATTGCAGTGGTCTCAGTAGGGATGACATAGGAGCTCTTGTTCTTTATGAGCTGTTGGATCTACTTGGAAGAGCATACGTGTTGTAAATAAATGGTGTGTTTTATATTATTGGAAGGACAATTTATGACCATCCAAGGCCTCTTGCAGACAGCTATTTAACTTGTAAGTAAAATGACCTAACACTTAAGAAATTTAGAAGCTACAAAACAACCTATGTTGTGGCCAATATACTTCTTTCTCCCTGATTTATGCTCCATGTAGAACTTGAAATGGCTATATTAAATATGTTTGTAGTAAAAATAAAAATTAAATTTTAAAAAAAGAACAAAGTCATGTTTTCACAAATGCTGAAGTCTTGTGACTACCGTAACTTTCTCCAATTGCGCTAGCACCTCTGATTCATTACACAGGTCCCTTCTCCTCCCTATTTCCATTTTTCTCACACTGGCCTGTCAGGCAGATATGTAGGGGGCACGGTGGCCAGCCTGCTGTCAACTTTGAAAGAGCTGCTGCACTCAACTACAGTGCACTTGCTGGAAATCTCTATCTTACCGAAAAGCAAATTCTGCAGCTGCTACATCTGTCCTTCAGAGGCTATTTTGCCATCACACCTTTACCATCATTTGCAGGGTGGTATCAGCAAGGAGCAGCAGGCGTGAAAACACTCTGAAAGGTAGTTTCTGCATCAGGAAACGGGGCATGGGGCTACATAAATCTTTGGTCTAAGTTGCTCTGCCTAGTCTTAACTCTTATTAAGTACAACCCAGGCTAGCCTCCATAGGAAAAAGGACATTTAAGGAAGCGCTCAAAGCAGAGTCTTGGTCTGATGCTCTGAATGCCTTCTAAAGGAGTCTCTCTTTCCCTTTCCCTTTCTCCCTTTCTCTCTCCATTCACCATACAGAAAGCCTACAGATAAAGACAACCTTCAGAAAGACACACACCCCTTTTCCTTGTCACTATGCCTTTTCTGTTGCTCATTGGGAAGGACCCCAGAGTGCTCTGCCCATACAAACATCCCCTCTGCCAGGGTTTGATAGATAGACAGTTGCGTTTTTGACTCTAAAGCAAGAGGAACAGCTTTCCTGACACCTGCAGAGGGAATCATGCAGAAGAAGAGCATGCATTTCACAGCTGGGTGTTGGCCAGAGTACCAAGGTGTAGCAACTACAGTGCGGTGGTAGTGGTTAAAATAGATCAAATGAAATGAGGACAGCAGCAGTGAAGGAAGTAAAACTCAACAAAGCAGGGCTGATTTTCTTCATGGCTTTGTGGCTCCGAGTGTGTCTCCCACCTGCAAAATTTCAGGGGCCGTGAGGAGTTACTGGTCATGACAAAAGCAAAACAAAGAAGTGATGCTTATGGCGGTATAAGAGAGATCTATTTTTGAAGTTTTTAGATCTGTAGAGCTTCACATAAAGGAGTTTTGGGAACAGCAGCACTGTTTTTAGCTCTGCTAACTGTTTGGCCCACTGCTCTGTTGACCAGTCATGCAAGCAGTTATCACCTGAAGAGGTGGTGTGACTGGTGGCACAGCAGCCATACTGCACTCGGAGGGCTTCAGCCACCTGCTCGGCATGGCAGCGAGGACAGCTGAGGAACACAGCTGGGGCTGATTCACAGCAAGCTTGGAAAGGCAAAGTGGCCCCAGGCCTGGAGTCTGTAGGTGGGCTGCCCCACCCTTTGGCAACACCAGCATCCTGCCCTTGGCTGCAGACCCCAAAGCAAAGGCGCTCCCAGCCTCTGCGGCTCAGCCAAGCTGCAGGAAGCAAACGTGCTTCTCCCTTTCTGCCCACTGTTATTGTATAGCAAGAACCTGATAATCTCCAGGTGGCTTTATTGGCCCCATTTCCCAGTTGGCAAAGCAGCCCTCTGAGAAGGTACCTGCCTGCTGCGCTTACCCGTCTGACTGGCATCCGAGAAAAGTGTCTCAACTGACTGAAAAGCAATGTGTTAATTTTTTTTTTTGAGCAAAAAGTCTTGATGTGAATCGTTTAACCTCTGTGTCACTCATCAATAATGACGATAAGTGAAATTCGATAGCGCTACGTGAAATACACAGAGGATTAAACATCACTCTAGGCACACTGAAAGTGGGCGGTGTTACCTTATCTGGGAGATCTTAAGGAGGGGTGAGAAAATGGGTTTTGCTTTGCAGTCCAAGAGGCTGCACCCCTGTAATACCAGCACCGGCTGAGGAGGGTGCTCCAAATGGTGATCCTAGTCGCTTCCTGCAGGCCAGTGAATTTCCCTTGATAGCAGCTGTCCAAGAACTGAACAGGTCTCACCTTGCTTGAGGAGCTCTCAGGAAATGATTGCTTGTCTTAGCGATGTGAGGAGATTTGTCAGTGAATATGAAAAATGTTTTCAGGGAATAGAAACTGGGGCTGAGCCAGGTGAAGGTTTCTACTTAACTGGAAAAAAAAAAATAGAACCCAGCATTTCCTTTACTAACTGAAAGTAAGTGGGAACATTTTGAACGGATCAGCAGTGGTCTAGGTGTTGAAAACACCAATGGCACCAAAGTAGTTGAGAAGGCTTTTCTTAGAGATGCTAGCCAGCTTTGGGCCACTGAACACTTCCAAAAAATGACCTGTAATTGCCCAAATTAGAAGGAAAATTTAAAATCTGACCTCATTCAAAAAGTCTTCCCAAAATTTAACACATATTAATAGTGCATTAACAAGTTTAGCCTAAAAACCTTCCAAATCTAAACTATGAATTTAGAAGGGCATGGGGCTGAGACACGACTTCCCAAGTAGTCTTGTAAAACTGACATCAAAAGGCTTTTCAGCTAAAATTTTATCAATACATTTTTTCATGAAAGTTTGAACTGTCATATTCTTAAGAAAAAAAAATAGTGTGCAGAGAGCTGGGCTGGCTTCATCATGGATGAATCATACCAGAAAAAGTCACTTTGCCAAGGGTCCCGTGAGAAGCTGTTTTCCACCCCTAGTATTCCTGCGAAGTTCTTCTACTAGTGAAAATTTGGGATCAAGCACATCTCACAAAAGATGAAGGTATAAAATAAATTCGGGGGCTGAGGGTCTTTTAGATTAGCTTATTCACTCTTTCTAACAGGAAAATCCACATTGCTAGGATTTAAAATTATCCGGAGTAACACACAAAGTGTTGCAGTGTGTTGCAATTAGATTAGCTAAGGTAAAACATCTTTCCCAGCCCTTATTTCAGTGCTGACACAATGTACTTCAGGCAAAGCGCTGGTCCACAGATGTTTCAGCAGGTTCAGCAGGGCTTGGAGACGGTTCAGTGGGAAGCATAACTGGTGAACAAAGGCGGTCTTTTCTCCCTTCAGAATAAACCCCACAGACAGAGGGGAGCAAGTTTATGTATTTTAAGATATTTCAAACACCTTTACTACTACAAAAACAGACATTGCTGTTTCTTGAACAAAAATAACTGCAGAGCCATCAGGAGGTTGCAGTTGTACACTTGCTCTCATGTACATGCATCAATGCTCTCTATCAGATCTAATGAAAACTAGTCAAATTAGAAAAACGTCCTCGAATGAACCAAACTAGGTATCATGCCAAAAACCTAAGAAGATTCTCTTCTAGTATGAATAGTGCAAGTGAGGCAGCATAGTTTGTCTCATTAGCTTCATTACCACAGGGCCATCCTGTCACATGTGAGGACCCAAAGAGACTGTTTTGGTTTTGTGAAGAGTGGGAAAATAGGTGAAATGTGGAAAGATCGTATTTTAACAGTGTTATGAAGGAGGAAGGTGAGTACAAGGACGGAGGTAGAGGTCCAATGGCTGCAACACTCTGCCAATGGGACCATTACCCTGAGTCCCCACTCCCTTACAAGCGGTCATCCCTCCCCATCTTCTACAGGGCCAGATGGTGACCTGTGGCAGGTCGAGCTACTCCTTCAGTTTGTAGCTACCTTTCTTCTGCAGAAGGCTGCTGCTTGCTCTCCCTGCATCTTTCACTTTCTGCTCCTCCCACTGCTATATCCCTTCAATCTGACAAAACTTCTCTACTGTCACCAAAACCAGACCCTCTCCAGCGGTTATGTTGCCGCATAGTGTCAGCGAGGAGCATTTCTTACATCCAGCCAGTACAATTAAGCCAGAAAAGGTCTTGAAGCTAGGCCTGGCCTCTATGTTTCTTTTGGTGGTGGTGGTTTGTTTTTTCTTGAGATACTGAATATTAAGCCTACCATTGCTCACACATAAAGAAAGGAGAGAAAGACAACACTTGTGGGCAAAACTAGCCCAAAGGCTGAAACCTTGGCCAAGAAATATCTCGCTGACCTCAAGGATTTAGCTAATCCTGTCCTCAGAGGGATTTTTGCTGGGGGCGGATGAATGTAGCAGCTTAGTAGAGCTGCAAGATGAGGCTGTGATGAGTTTTGCCTAGGTGTGGTCAGCAGTATAAAAACCAAAATGCTCCTGTAGATAAGCAGCAGGAATGGGGAAGGCATGGAGATGCTGATCCAGCATTGTGAGAGGAGAAGAAAACATGGAGCCCCTCTGGTCACAAATGCCCCACATTCCTTGGGCTTCAGGGTGTTTTCTCTGGGCAGGGCATGCCACTTTTTAAATGAAACTTGCCTTGGACCAGTGCCACTGCCAGTGGCACAGGCTGCTTTCAGCTGTCCCGGTGGGGCAGTCGCTGCTGATATTTGTGACTCCCAGCTGCAAGGCAGGGGTGAGGCTGCGCATTATGGGACAGTGCTGGAAGATGTGGGGCTGATCTCGTCAAAGCAACATGAGCTCGCTGGTCTCTGTTGGGAATGCTCCAATGTTTAGGCCTGAAAACTTGCTGTTTCAAACGAGCCATTTGCTTTTACAAGCTGCTTTAGTTCAACTTCTGTCTCATAGAGCAACCTGCTGCTTCACTGAAGAACAAGTCAGGGAGTTTTGAGTTTACCTACTGTATCTTGGGGTTGTTGGTTTGGATTTGGTGGGGTTTTTTATAAAACTGCACGAAATGTTGTTTTCATTTCAGCTACAACAGAAATAGCTTTTTGTCCACCTGGTCAACCAGCAACAGGAAAAGCCCAAACCAACTTAGTTTTTAGGTGGAGACAAAACACCATCAGTCAGAGGTGCCTTCAGTGGAGAAGTCAGAGATTTTCTTCTATCTGTGCAAACTGAGGAAATCCTACTCTACAGCTTGCAACATGAAATTTCTGTGAAGAACAATGTGGCACCTGTTCAGAAAAGTCTTCTGTTTTTTCACTGAAAGTCATGGTGGGAGACAATCATGGGCATTACATGAAGCATAGCAGAAAGTAGACAAAGAAGCAGGAGTAGGTCTGAGCTTGCTGACTCAGAAATGACAAGCTATATCCCCCAGGTAGGACGGGTAACTGAAAGACCGCTTGCTAAGACGTACAGCATAATGCATAAGAGCAAGCTCTAACCACCTGCAGCCTTCACACTGTGCTCAGGGTGGGTTGCAACACAGGACAGCTTGGTATGTGCTCTGTGTGTCAGGAAACAGAAGACAGAGTAAGTCAGGGTATAACCCAGTTATGGGGGACTTCTAAAAGATCATATGAAAATATTGGAGATGCAACAATTCTTTGGATATGGTTTTCTGGCAGCCATGCAACTTCTTTTTTGGTTTTGCAGTGTACAGAATGAGACAATACTGGTAGCATCATTTCTTCAACCAAAAGGCAAAGATCTCATTCAAAAGTTTATTTTAATGAAGTCACAATAAGGCCTCCAGCTGGAAAGGTTATTTATTAACCTCTTATTTACAAATTGAGCCCTGATTTGAAAATTAGGCATGGTAATTTAATATTAACCCACATGTCAGAAAATAATGAGACAAACTACAGGGAAAATTGCATTCCATATTGCAAAAGACCCATTTTATTTATAATGACCAGGATTACAAGTCATGCCAACGTTGATGGATCATACTTTAAAAATCTTGATAGCTCATTCCTTTCTATAATTATATTTATTACAAATTAAATAAGTTGTGGACACCCTTGATATACAAAGAGACAAAATTAATTTGTGAATCAGTATTAATCTGTCATCAAACTAAATGAACTCTCTTTCTGGCAGCCTACTGAATGTAATGTACTGTTCCAGGCATTCCATGATCCTCGGGACATGAAAGCAGTGGAAGTTCAAGTCCAAGATGTTGAAGGAACATCTCTTCACTCGGATGTCGCAGTATGGCTTTTAAAATTGAGAGGTGAGATCTCAATAGAAAACTTGTTTGATCAATTTCTGGTAATCAAAACGAATTCAAACATTTCCATGAGCCTTGGTGTGAGCTCTTTGTGGCCAGATGCCTCAATACAGTCAACTCGTAGAGCTCCATGGATCTCAAGGCAACCGAGCCCTGCAGCCTGGCCATCCCTCAGCCAGCAAACTAACCCAGCAGACGTGGCTGCTATATGCCACCACTCGGTTCAGCAGCAAAATGCAGTGTGCAGCTTTTTAGCACTTTTCCTGTGACCCCTAACCTAGATCACGCTGTGGATGTTGAAAAGGCTTGTACATTACTGCTGTCCTTTCCTGGCAATTCAGGTCCCGAGTCCTTGGGGCAAAACCCTACTGTTCACTGTGGCAGCCGTGAGTGACACCAGCCCAAGCAGTGTGGGTGATGCTTGCTCCCCTCAGCCGAAGGAGAAGCAGAGGCAACTCTTCGGATGTTCCTGGATGAGATTACAGACCCTAATGCTCAACAACTGCCACTGCGGATAGCTGAAATGTGTGTCCATCTGCTCTGGGGTTTTGTGCCTGTAGACAAGGAGTTCTGCCAGCTTCAGGAGGACTCGGGCTTTCTTCCAAATTAGTAAATTTGGAGGGTGGAAAAAAAAAGAAAGGGAAAAAAAAGGCTCAATATTGCAGGTTAGATCACATTGTCCTGGTGAATGTAAATAAGATGGGTGGTGGCTGCATGGCAGCCTGTCCCCTTGCCACCAGCCCTTCAATCCCAGCATCACTCCCAGAGTCAGTACTAACGAGCTGATAGTCCAGTTGTTCCTCTCCTAAACAGGGCACAGCTCATCTCAGGCAGTAGAAGTGCTTGCTTGTCTCTTTGGGGAGCAGGGTATCCTCCCAGTGTTTGCAGTTGTTGTATTTTTAATTTTTTCACCAGCTTTTCTTACTTTGTTTTTTCCCTGCACACGCAGAGCTATCCCAGATGGAGGTGTACAAGCTTGTCATCTTGGAGGCTAATTTGAAACTACGGAAGATTGGACCCCATGCAAAATTGGCCAAAACACACTGAACTCCCTGCCATAGTTCGCTGATCTCTACATGTCATTTAGCAGCTAGGATCAACTAATAAGGTGCGGGATGTAGAAATGTCATTTAGAGTTACCTACCTGTAACTAAATAACTTTGTAATGAATGAAAGGCCATTTTGAGCTGATGCCTTAAAGACAAACTTCATCTCCACAAAGAAAGAAATACGACTCGAGCAGAGACAGCACGCATATGGCATTAACAAATCTTCTTTGTGTTTCTGTAGTAAAGACTGACGCCAAGTGAGTTGTGCACTTGCATCTTCTTCATCTGATTTTGCTTTCATACTGATGATTCCACCTCAAAATATTCTTATGGCTTTAGGTCTGCTTGCGTGGAGCTGGCGGGCCCCATCTCTAGGAAACAGAGAGGTGGAAAGGTATTTCTGAGCAAAAAATTTTGTCAGGTTAGCTTCAGTTGTAGAACAAGAACAGTACCTGGTTTTGTAATATAACAGTAATTAATTCTGACTGTTCATAAAGGAAAACTCAGTATTGCCAGAAGAAATGATTTACACATCTTTATATGACAGTGTTTTTCCATTCACCTTTCCTGGAGCGTTTCCTTCAAAAGACGTTAAGCCCATACATTACTATTTAAAGAGTCTAATTCAACCCAGGCAATAATGACCATAAATATTCATGATTTTGTTTTAACATTAAAATAACATCTGTTTCAAAACATCTGCAATCTGTTTTCAATGCTTCGGTAACATTTAAATTAACTGTAACTAATACAATAAACCACGATTAGGGATAATGATAATGAAGGATGCCCTATTAAGAGACACGAACAACATGGAATTGAATGAAAAACAAAACGGGGAGGGGGGGACAGGGGGGGACCTAAACCAAACAGTCAGATACCAAAGCTCCTTGGAACTTAAATTCACAATTATGGGAGAGTTTCCTCTGTGTGGGACCATTGTTTAACGGTCTCAGCTGCTGCGTCTCAGCTTTGCTTGGGACTTGTTCAACTTTCCACTGCAAGAGCAGTAATTTACAGCACAGGCGGTGTGACTGCTTCTAACGTGGGGCGGGGAGGCTCGTGCTCTCCAGCTGAAGGGGCCCGCAAAGTATTTCTGAGCTGGAAAAGCCAGCCGCAGACTGCGCAGGGCTCTCCCGGCCAGATGTGGTTACCGAGCCCTTTAGCCCACCGGCCGGCCAGACATCCCCGGCGAGCAGCGATGCCTGATGGCTGCGCTCGCGGGCACTGCCATCTTACAGGGCGTGGAGTTAACCCAAATGGTTACCTTTGCCCCGGAAAGGGCTATTGTTTTCTGCTGTGATTTCTCCTCCTGGACGGGAGAGATGACATCATGCACATCTGCATATCATTGCAAGGGGAAGGTGAAGGTCGGGCGCATGACGATGCTGAGGAGGAAGGTTCCCATCCTCTGCTGGCGGCTGCTGGTGGGCTGACACTTGGCACCCACCTCCACGAGACCCACACCCACTTTGCACCCGCAGGTCTCGGCTGGAAAGTTTTACTTTCATGGAAAATCTTGGAGGGTCAGATCATCAATCATAAATCAATTTGTTTAAAAATTATACTTAAGGGTTTTGTGGTTTGTTTGGGGTTTTTTAAAGCCAGCCCTCCCTCTTTGCTTCTCCCACTCCCTGACAGAAATCCAGGAGGTGTTTTTAATCTTCTGGACCAAATGCAAAAGGCCAGAGCAGCAAAAAGCAAGGATTACAGCAGCTGGGTTTGCTCTTTTCTGATGATTTACTTAAAAACAAAGTTCTATGTTAAAATACATTTTTTCAGTCAAAACAAAGCCAGGACTTGGCACACATCTGTGCAACCTCAACGCAAGAAGAGCAGCTTACACTGCCAAAGTGACACCTTTTTACCCCCAAAATCCTCTGGCAAGCTAAAGAGGACATTGCATGGGCACAAATAGCTCCAGGAATAACCCTGTGTCTATTCATATTTGTTGGCCCAAGTACTGCCCCCCTGGCGTAAACCCTGCACCCTGGCTGTGCTCCCGGCCCCTGGCATCAGGCTGGACCAGGTCCTGGTGGGCCACCACCGAGCCGTGCCTCCGCGCCTTTCCAGCAGTGACAAGAGCCCGTGGAAAGCAGAGCATAAATCCAAGCCATTTAAAGTGTGATTAAGACTTCCCCTGATTACTGCTCTGCACGATATTGAATGCTTCGGCTGTCGGTGATTTATTGAAGTAATATATAATGTGCTGCATTCAGTTAACAGTCCCCATCAAGCACAATCTAGCTGAATTAAAAAAAAAAAAAAGAGAGACAGAGAGAGCGAGGGAGAGGAAATCTCCTTGGATTTAAGGGAAATTGAAATATGTGCATGGTAATCTATGTCCAAAGATTTAGCACTTCAAAAAGTGCCAGGTGCTGATACCACTGGCTAAAATCAGCATTGCTCCAATGGATAATGGTCTCAATGCCGTCCTCACCCATTCCTTCCCTCCACCACTGACAACTGGCTCTTACACCCGGAGTTCTTTGAGGCAGACACTTGGCTTTGTGTTTTTTTCAGTTTTTGGTGTTTTTTTCAGTTTTATTCCAGAGTGAACGTTTAGTTTCAAATTCTTTGGCAAAAGGGATGCTGCTCCACAGTGTTTCATGCATCACAACCAGCAACCAAACCAGAGCAGAGGAGGTGAAACTGGTGGTATCTATAAACTGAAAGCGAATAAACTGGGGCTGACATTCAAAAAAAAGGAGAAAATAGCAATGTAAGCACTCAGTATATATCCAGCGCTTTTAATGCTTTAGTTTTAATAGCAGAAGTAGCTGTTAGTTATGCAGGGAAGAGGTTTATTTATTTTCATATATGATATTTGATGTATCATCACTCTTTTAGGATCTGATTCAATGAGATACCTACACAGTGGGCTAATTTTAAGGCGTCATCTTCAATTAACACTGATTTCAATCACATGCCTTCCAAAATAAGGTGGCTGGCTTAGAAATGATAAGATTATAAATCAAACGTTTTATCTGACATTTGCTTCTATGTATCCATGCATCCAAGTTGCTGGGTGTTTTTTTTTCCTCCTGAAGGCATAAGCATTGGAAAGAACTTTTAAAGACCAGTAACAATGAAAGCAGATACACATACACTAGCACCTCTGCTTGGGCTGTCACAAAACACAGATGCAATGCCCCGAAATCACAAGCGTTTTCAGTGCAGTACTCAAACTTCTCCAGCTCACCAGAAGCGGCACCTGAAAACACACATGGGGTTTGGTTTAATTTCCTCAGTTTCTAAGACTGGTGAAAGTAGATCCAATGCCAAACCCGACACTGATAAGGACTGCTGACTGCGAGGACACTCAGCCCCTAGAACAGAGTCCCTGCTGTCAGCTGAGACCCCAAACACAGTCACCAGCAGAAGAATTTTAACAAAAGTCCTATTTGCCCCTGCAGCGCAGGCATGTAGGCTTGGTCTGGCTGGGGAAGCTGTGCACTCACAATTGGCTGGGGGCTGGAGCACTCGCTGAGCTTGTGAAGATGCAGAGTTTGGCTGCTTTGACATCCCTAAAATACACACTGACTGCAGTTAATAACTTGGCTCCATGTGGGTGCATTTTGATGCAGCAGCAAAAGGCATAGACTTGACCTGAGGTTAGGCACATGCCAAATGTTGAGGTCTTGCTCCAAAGTTTAGGAGCCCTAGAGCTTCTCTGGAAAATGTCTGTAAGAATATTTTAGCCTGGGCATCATATTTTCCCTTAATCTCACTCTCAGAAATGACGGCATCTTTTAGCTGAAACCTTCCAAATCAAATGCAGCCCGAGGCACGCATCATTAAAAGTCTGGCAAAGTTGTAGACTGCTGGGTCTTCAAATGGGAAGGCTCAGGCAGCCTCGCAGAGACATCAGAGACATGGAAGTCCCAGCTCTGCTGACGAGCTGCGACACCGCACACCTCCTGAAACCCAGAGAAGCATCACCAGCCCAGGACCCGGATATTATGAACCTCAATATTGCAGCAGCAAAACTATTGCTATTTCTCAGCCCAATAAAGCAAAAATTGCATATGCAATAAATTGCCTTTTTTGTTGTTTTTTCACAGTTTGATTATCCGTCATGATAAGACATTACTTAAAGCAGTGGTGACACTGTCTAATCATTCTTGTGAAATATAGACTTCTCTCTCCACTTCAGACAGAGCCGACATTAATACACATTTATGCAAAGCAGAGCTGGAGCTGTCAGGGGCTAATCTTTACAAGTATGATAAATGATGTTTATTTTCAGTGATGGAACGAAACACCCGGGCTGACAATAATTGTAATAAAAAGGACAGATCAACTTCTATAAAGTGATTGAATTACCAGTCTATTGCATTAATGCCTGATCTTGGCTCTGTCATAAACCTGCTTTAGGTTACCAATGACTGCACATTAGGAAACATCCACCTTCAAATAGGCACCCTGCCCTTGACCTGTGGAAATGCAGGGGAGTCACTGCTGGCTGCAGGTTTTGGCCACTTTTACTATTGTTTTTTTACAGTAAAGTAACATTCCCTCTGCTCAGGCCGACAAAGAAGCACTCCGTGTCTCCTGAGCCTTGCAGAAAAGTTGCAAATGCTCGGCAGCTACACGTGCCTCCTCCACACACACGTGACACCCAAGCTTCTGTATGCAGGGACGTCGGTACTGAATTTGCTGCTCATGCCTGCAACGTCGGTTGATTCACCAGCACCCACAAGCACCAGCACAAGGGCTGGAGATCGCCAAAGCCCCATTGAAGCAAAAAAGGGAAACAGGTTAACCTTCGCCACCTGCTCAGCCAAACGGCAGCATCCTGCACTAGTCAGGGCATGATGCAGCCCAGAGTTGTGCAGAAAAAGCAGAGAGGTGTGTCAGACCACTGGCTTAAACCCCCCTGTCCCTTGTGCAGTCAGACCAGGCTCCGAGCAGAAGGCATCCTCCATGTCTCCACCAAAGACAAATATCTCAGAGGTAGCCTCGGAGGACAGGGCTCTCTTCTCCTTGGTCTTTCATTTTGCAGAGAAGGACATTTTGATATAACGTGGGCTCCAGAGAGTCCACGATTTGTCTTAGCTTTATCTGTGGGGTTTGCCAAGAGGGTGCAGCCGCTAGCGTTTCTGTGGTTGCCATGGCTGTGACATGAAGGAAGAAAAAAGGGCCCTTCAAGCCTTTGCCAGACATCCCAGAGTGTGTGTGGGGTGCTCACAGGTACCATGGAGACACATGTGTCAAGCAAACCCCCACATCCCTGCACATTTGGGGCTCGGCCACAACCCACCAGAAACGGGCTAGACTAGGGAAGTCATGTTGCCTGCCCTGTTCTACAGCTCACCTAGGCATCCATGGCATGACCAAAAACTCTCATAAATGACTGGGCTAATTGATTCTTCTGTAAATAATTGTCACAGAAAGTAAAAACATTTTCAAATTTCAGAATGGGACAGATATTGTGGGAAAAAGCAGGGAAGACAGACAAGCAGAGCAAAATTCTGTGCAGTTATATCTGTGCATGTTCATGCACCTATTGTTCCGTGTCTCCTCCCAACTAGGAATTCTGACAAAAGACTAAAAACCAAATAGGAAAGGTAAAAATGGGGTTCATCAATGACCTTTCACAAAACAACAATTCTGGAAACACTTCAGGTCAATTGAAATATTTTTTTTGCATTTTTGGATTATTTCTTTTATAGGATTTCCATTCCATTATGTTTACATTTAGTGTATATTTCATATTTTGAGTATTCCATGATTCTATTCCAGTCCAGATTTGTAGAGTATTATTCTGTTTCATAATTCATTTTGCATTATTTCATGTAAGAATTTGTACTGTGATATATATGAATGCACAGTGGTGCCAAAGAGAAGTAATTTCAGACTGCAAACTTGAAATGTCCCATTCTGACAGCTGACTGCTGACTGCTGTGAGCTTATTTAAACAAGTTATTCTGATTTTTTTCCCCTAAACTTAAGTTTGTCCGAATTGACACACTCCCATGGGACAGTTCAATTTTGGCAGAGCAGCATTTTCTGACAGCAGACATGAAGCAGGAAGCTTTCAACCTTTCTCAGTCATGTCTGTTTGTCCGCATATGACACTGCGTGTGGTGCCACAGGGCAGGACCCCGCAGGGACTGGGAGCTGATGTCCGTGGCACGGGCTAGGCAGCAGGCGCTCTGAGACAATGGTTTCCAGCAGCCACAGCTCCTGCCCAGCTGATGCTGAAAGGGTGATAGTACTCCTGAAGGTCCTAAAAGAGAGGATCATGATTTTGCAAGCAACATAAGGCAGGTAAATATGATTGATCTAGACAGTTGACTCATTTTATTGAAGAGCCCCAGCATCAATTTCTTCATGAAATAAACCCTATCTCTGCTGGATATGTCGGTTCCCAGCATTGCTGTTACAAGGTTTCATCCTCCATGGAGCTGCCTGTAGTCAGAAATGCGACAGACCCACTGGCAGTGTGGCTCCTTTGTGCAGACCTGGGACCGTCTGGTGTGAAGCCAACAGATGTGGCACATTCCTAGGATGGTCCTTCAGCCTCCAGAGGGCATGGGGAGAGAGGAGGAAGATGGGTAGCCAGATCTGCTCATTCATCTGGGGCTATGCAGGTGGGTTCAAGGCTGGAGGCGCTTCTTACCACAGTCAAGGAAGAGAGGTACAAGAGTGCCAATATCCCCTGTCCTACTATCGCAAAGGGTGATGAAAGCTGTTACCCCACAGCCCCTTTCTCTCCCTCCCATTTCCTACTCTAAGCACTGAGATTTTCTAAATACTCCACCATTTCTTAAAAGGGGGATATGTGCGTAGGCTGTGACTCTCATAAAGAGGGCAGAAACCTCTAAATTACATCATACCCCAATTTTACACATCACATAACGCTATATATTCTCCAGAGTGAACTATTGTCAGCATTAAAATCAACCTCATTGGCAGCTAAAGATTTTTTTCCCCAGACAGCAATGAGAAAAGATCCAGCACAAACTCCTGATCATCCAGCGTTGCCTGTGTCTACACTTTGATGGCAGAAGTGCTTGAGGGCTGAGTCAGAGCAGCTATAGCTGCTTCTGTCACATCGCATGAGTCAAAGAGACAAGCAGGATCCCATAACCCCATCATCCAATAAAGTCAGACAGACACCAGCATCCTCCAAGCATTGCCATCCTCATACATGCTGGACTATTAAGCCAGCCCTGCAAAGTGCAGGTGTTTACCTAAATAAAAGTAAGCAAAAATAAAAAAAAAAGATTGTCTCCTCCCCTTGTTCTGGGACAGCTGTCACCAGCATGGCTGCATTTCCCTGCTCTGCTCAGAGGCTGCTGGGAGGCAAAATACACCCGAAGTGGCAAGAAAACATGTGGTATTTTCAGAGAAAATGTTTGGCTTGTTTTCTTTGGGTACTAAAGCAGCCAGCCTGCATCCTGGTGCCGCTTCGGGCAAGGCAAGGGATGGGGCCAGCGTTACAAGCCTCTCTGGCACTTCCCAGGAGGAGGGCAGGGAAGCCTGAATACTTCTGATTTTTTAAATAACTGGTTTCCTGCCACAGCAGTCAGGTAATTACTTTTTTCTATTTTGTTTATACCAATGGACCTGTCATAAGGAAAACTAGAAACACCTCCTTGCTTGGCAAGAGCTAAGACTTGTGCAGGCAGAAAAGCAGAGTGAAAATCCAAGTAAAGTCCCTGGGTGGTGGGGGCAGATGCCTGGGGTGGCAACAGGGATGAGCTGGGGGCTGCAGCATGCAGCACCCAATAGTGCCCAGCCTTGGAGAGTGGCAGCAGTTGCCACCACCCTGCTGGGGCACTGACCTCCAAAGTCTATGTCTCTAAAGAGGTGGTGAACTCAAACTAATGTTTTGTGTGGTGGTGGGAGCAGAAGGACCAGGAAGAAGAGGCAATGCAATAGCAGAGGCTGTCGGTCTGGTTCCCTCAAAACATGGGGCTAAATCCCCAAACACAGAGGCGGTCACTTTTCAATACCAGGTGTTGGTGAAACAGGTTGTGGTCCCAAGCTCCCACTTCAACCCCGCCAGCGAGAACTACTGCTCTTGCAGCTCTGCCCAAAACCCCAAATCCAGGGGAGTGGGGGCGGTGGGATTGTCACACTCCTCATATTACTGGTCTGAATGGACTCCCATGGTTTTGCCTGGGTGCAAGGAGGGCACACTCACATAACGTGCCCCCCAGCAGCAGTGCAAGACCCCGGAAAAGTGAAAAGCAGAAGAAGACAAAGCACTGAGACCTCATTCCCTGGCACAGACCACAACAAGGGCATCTTGCCGAGGCAAAGAGCAGTAGCATGAAGGCCAGGGGAGAGCAAGGCCAGGGTGTCTGGCATTGCACAGCGGAGGGGTCACACATGGGGTTTTTGCTGAAACTGTCAGCATGGGGAAAGAGGTTTCTGAGGCTCGAGAGCATCAAAAGGCAGAACTATGACAAAAAATTGTGCTAACAGCAGGAACATTTCTTTAATAAGTCTCCAGACAAATAAATCACAGCTTAAGGAGAGATTGCAGTGCTATTTATTAGTCATTTGTGCATGATTTGCTCACACCATTGGTAGTGGAATTTCTTTTTCGGGTATTTAATTTTCATCAGAAATGATTTGTGTGCTGCACAGTAGTTCGTACTGACACCACCGCCCCGCAGTGCACGGGCACCTGTAACCAACCACCTACAGACGGCTCCAGCCTGGAAGAAAAATGCTGACGGTGACCTCCTAAAGGAGATGCCCCAGTCATTAAAGGGATTAACTTTCACATGTATCTTTCTTATTCTTCAGAGCTCTTAGGTTTCCTTGCTTGGCCAAGCAATACTTACCAGGTAGCACATGGTCCTTTTCGCTGGATTTGTTACTTTCAGTGATTTCCACCTCCCAACTTCACACTGAGAAGAAACATGCTGAGAGGTAACGGGTGACAAGGCGCAGAATGAGGGAGTTAAAAGGCTGGTGTAAAGGAAAACAAACTGAAATTATTAAACATACACAAATGACTTTTTAGAAGACTAAGTTAAATGCCACCTAGTTTGTACCTGCTGTTAAACCAAGGGGTTAAGTCAAAGCTGAATTTTCCTCCTGTACTTAACAACCAGCAATACAACAGGGCTAGGACTAAAGTGACATTGCAGAAGCTCTATAGCCATTGTTGCTGTACAGGGGAGATCTCACTGTTTGATGCTTCTCCAGAGCAAATATTCCCAGCTTTTGGAGAAGTAATTAGCTGTCTTTCAGAGGTCTTCACTGTGGGACCTAATAGCTGGTTTGACTGCATAGACACTGCTGGGCAATTTTTACATTTCCACTAGCAAGAGGTAGCAAAGCAAGATCTTGCGTGGTAGCCAGAAGCTTTAAAGCTCTCCAGCACAAGCAACAGCAAAGGCTGCCTACTTGGAATAGTTTAACTTACTTACAAATTAAAAATGAACCCCAACTCTTGTTTTGATAGTTCAGGAGACATTCACTTCTTCACTCAAAGCCCCAATTACCAGAAGAAGCCGTAAACCAAAGTGTTTGGGCTTTGGAAACCATTATCTGAGAAGCACAAGGAACTCCAGACTAAGGCTCTGCCATCATGTAAAATCTGTTTTTAACCTTATTCAGGCACACAGAGGGATTCATTCTCTAGCCAACTCCCTGCCCAAGTCCTTGAACTTGCAAGAAACACCAGCATATGTTCGTTAGTGCATTGGTAACTAGAGAATTGGAAGCACTTGTGGACTCTGTATGTGACAAATAAGTGCTGGAAAGTTTCTGTGGGGAATACCTGGGAGCACTTTTGGTTTGGGGCCAACTGGATGCACTCAAAAAAAAGATGTGAGGGACAGGGGGACTTCTGGCCAGCGGTTCCACTTTGTTGTTTCTATTATTATTCGTCTTAATTATGAGCATGACCTGCCAAAAACCTGAGAGTATCTACCTCCTAACTGAAAATAACAAATAGCAAATATTTGGGTCAGCTTAAAGATTTTTTGAGGTTTAATAAAGATTTGACTCCTCATGGGTATGCGCATGATGCCCTCCTGCTCCCTGGCACCATACGAGCCTGGACGTTGCCATTGTCTCACAGACCAACGGTCAAGAAGAGCAGAGCTGGCACAGAAGCACTGCAAGTACGAATATCATTGAGGTCACAACACACCACCCAGACTCATCTTCAGGCTTGCACTTACCTGGCAAGTTCAGGAGGTTTTTCTTCCCTGCAAATACCCCTCCAGAGCCTGAGTCCACCACCAACCCCTCCAAAATCCAGCAAACCTCTCCTGCCCCCTGCATACCTGTCACTCACAACATCTAGCCTCTTTTAAAAGGAAAGAGGTACTTTCCTCAGCATGAAACTAAGCTGTGTGTTTCCCAGGTTGGCCTGGGACTTTAAGCAAAGTAACACTGCAAAGAAAACTCCTGAACTGTGCAAGAGAACAAAGGCAACACATGGCGTGGTGGTGGAGAAATTGCTTCACTTTGAAAAACTCGAATGTTTAAGCACTTCTTCTTGTTAAAATAATTCAAAAACGCACACTCGCCCAAGAGGAGAAAAGCCAATGCTTCTCCCAAGGCAGCTGTCTGGGCCAGACCTCTCTCTGAATGTGGGAGTGAGCAGCTCCTTTCAGTCTGTTAGCAGCAAAATAACTGAAAGTGATCTGTTGGAAGCTGTCTCCATACACACAGGCATGCAGACACACACACACAAAGCTTTGATATGGGGGCCTGACTTCATTATAGCTGGCAAAAGCAAAGGTTAGATAGGCTTGGGAATGACGCTTGACAAAACCATACCGCGCAAAGGAGAACTCAGTTTCCCAGAGAAAAATAGAGCAGATAGTGGCCACATCTGGATTTTTTCTTGCTCTCACATCACTCTGCATTTCCTGGTTAGAGCTGGGATCTCCCCAAGAGAGGCTTTTCTTGTGGTATTTCTAGCTGGAACTGGATGCACCGCAAATCTCATGAGAAGGTATTTCCTTCCAAGATTCATGAGCTAGAGGCTCATGAAGCACAGATAGTTCAGGGAAGTGACCAACTGTGCAACGCTTTCCAAACATTGGAAAGCCTTTTGGGGGTCCAGTAGCGCTCACAATGTATAGGGTCCCATCTCATCCCCTTCCCACCAGCACAGACACTTGATGTTGCAACTGTCTGGAAAGCTCCTTACTTCAACACATTAAAAAGGGAAAAGAGAAGTCCCACTGTGTCACAGCAGAGCGGCAGGGCTTGGTAGTGTGCCTGACTGCTTCAAGGTCATAAAGCAGCTATCTGCCCAAAACTGCTGCTCTAGTTGGTAACACACCAAGAGGAGAGGAACATCACGAGATCACCCAACTGCTGATGTCCATTTCCAGGGGATATCGGATTTCCTCCATACTGGGAGGTGAACAATGTCCAGCAGAAGACTCAGCCTTTCTTACAGGAAAGAAAAACCTTAGGCCAACCCAAACCTTCCACTCCAGTCAACTCTGGGTCTAATCCATCTCCATAGCACACAACAAAAAGTCGTCTGAGAAAAACAGCACACGCTGCACTGCTTCAGATCCCTCTCCACCCTGGCTCACGCCCCTCTGTGCTCGGTCTCTGGGTCCTCTGAAAAGGTATAAAACTAACAATTTGGAAGTCACTTATCTGCCTGTGGAACACCTAAGATCTCAGTCCTGCCTTGCCAAGGGTTTACTGCCTGAACCCAGGTAATCCACTTAACTGACCTGTGCCTCAGTTCCCCATCTGTAAAAACAAGAGGGAGAGAGAAGTAACAGCATTTCCTGGCATCCCTGGGATGTTGTGAAGATTAATGCATTAAAGAACAAAGCGTGTCAAGATTCTCCAAAGGAAAAGCAAGTTGGAAGGTCAAAATAGCACTGAGGATGAGTGTGTTTCAACACAAGTTTTGTTTATTCCATATTGTTCCTGTCCAAGGGAGGTTTGAAGGTTAAAATCAGAGCAGAATAAATGTATCTCTGTGCTCCAGAGGCTACTGCTCTGTGTGTGGGCACACAGGAAAGCTCTCGGGAACAGGACGTTCGGAAATTATTGTGAAACTATGGTCAGGAAGAAGTGAAACCTACTGAATCCCCCCAGGAGCTGTTACTGCCAACCACTCTGTGATCTCCTCATGGGCAGAGGCTGGCGGACACAGAATCCCCTGCTCTTTGACCTAGATGTGACGCCTGGAGCTGCTTAGTCTGAAGAGGCTCAGTCACCAGGTACCAAAGCTGTCCCTCCTCTGCCTGGCTTTAGTGTGGTTTCAGGGTACCTCACTTTGAGTCCCCAAGATCCAACAGGCACCTCCAGAAAACCTTGGCTCAAATCTCCTGCAGGGTTAGAGACGTCTTTGTAATACAATTGCGCTCCTGAAGCACACCACCCTCCTTCCTTCCACTTCATCAATGTTCAAACCTGAAGGCTTGTAGCTCTGCCTCTCCTGGAGGAAATCTCACTCTAACAGTGTGTTTTGGCTCGGTATGTGTTGGCCAGGGTCAGACCACATGGGGACTGTGGTATCGTATTTTAGCACAGGACAATGGGGCTTCCAGGACCTTTTCTTTTCACATGAGACAGCCGCTGCTCAAGAAGCGTGGAGCCAGCTGGGAGCTGAACGCCCTCCAGTTCAGTCTGCAGCCTCATGCACAACAAAGTTTATTTTCCTTCTGGACCCGTGGGATGCATATTCCTCAGAGGGGACGTTTCTCTCTAGGGAGGTTAATGCTATGAATTCAGGCCTCCTTCAACTGACAAAAAAAAGAATAAAATTCAGGTCCACCATCTCCTGGCCTCTGTTAGGATATGTCTACCATTGCCATGAGTCTATTTGAAGAAAACCAAGCTATTTCTATTTACTCACTCATCCTGGGCATCTAAGCGCAGGATACATTGCCTCTGAACCCTCATGCCATGGAAACAACCATGTCAGGGCTGCAGGGACCTTCCAAAGTAGTTGCAGGTACCTTCAGATTCAAAGACATCACTGATACGCCTCACAGCCAGATAAGATCTTCATCACATCCCATCCCAGTCAATGATATCATGCTTAGAAAACTCGCTGCATGGGAATCGTAGGCATCCAGGCCAGTATTATGCATCCCAGCCCAATGCTAGGATCAATAGCTCTCCAGGACAAGACCAGCCCTGACTACTCAGCTCCTGTTCATCCAATTTGCCCAGAGGAGCTTGAAAGGGTCCCTGCTTTCATGCCATCACATATGGCCTGGCCGTTCACGCTTCAGATAATTCAAAAAAACAGAGCCAGCACCTTCCTCTGAATTATAGAGGTATGCAGCAATAAATCCAGGGTGCTGCTTGAGTGATGGGCTCCTGACATACCCCCAGTCCACAGCACCTGTCACCTTTCCTCCTTTGAACTAGTTTCGATAGTGGAAAAATTTCCCAAGGTGACGTGACACACCAGAGCAGGGGGTGAGTGTGGGATGCTGATGTTGGTGCCTCACTCCCTGTCTGAGCCTCTCACTGGGGGTCCAGCTCTGAACCCCTGCAGAAGAGCCCGGCAAGCACAAACTAAAGCGAGCAGGGATTGAAAATTCAAGATGGTCTTTGCTGTAGTAGGAGTCGAGGGTGCTAGGTGCTGACCCATGATTGCATGTCCCACTTTGCCCAGCCCCACTGAGCCTGAACTTCAATGAAGATTTGGATGATAGGGAAGGGCACATAGAGGATGAGTGTGAGGGATACAGATTAGATCAGGAAATATCAGTTTCCGAGTGTAATGTGGTAATGGGCCAGATACGCAATAAACTCCAGCGGAAAGGAAAAACACTGTTTTCCTGCCCAGGGTATATTGCACAAGTCACGGGCATCAAGTGCAGAAAAAAAGATTCAGGTTAGACAGCGGGAAAAATCTCTCTAACCATCAGGCCAATGCAGACTGTGGGGAAGCTGCAGAACATCTCCCCATTAGAGATGTTTAAGAACCAGACAGATTAATAAATATGTGTCTGGCAGCAGATGGACTTATTTGATCCTGCCTTCAGGCCAAAGGACCTCTTCAGGTCTCTGCCACTCCTCTGCTCTTGCAGCCTGCGTCCAAGCAGAAAAGCCACACCAGCCAGCCGAGGCTGCTGCTAAACCCAGCCCTGGGCTATCACTGGGAGCACTGGAGATCTCAATGGAAAATGTTCCCTTCTTGAGATGGCAGGGCTTCTCTTGCCAGCTTGCTCGTCTTTCCATCCAGGCTGGGTATGAATCCTACTTTGGAATAACTCACATGCACCTGGTTAAAACTGCTGCCAATGCAGATGTGTTTGACTTGTGGGAGGGGAAAAAGGGGAGATGCAGGGACTTAATGTCAGTGGAAAACACTAAAGGTGCAGCGCAGACATCAAGCGAAGCTCACCAGCTCCTTGATGGGCTGTGGCGATGCTAGACCCCTGTTGCAACCAGCAAGAACGCTTTCTCCCTCCCCACCTCTTGTTCTTTTTAATAGATACAGCCCATTTCAAACCATAGTTCCTGAGACCAGTCAGTAAAGGGTCATAAAACACCTACAGGTGTCAAAACAAACGTGCTGCCTGTGCCTGGTGCAGCAGGGAGGGTGGCTGGTGGTGAGCAGGACCCAGTGGTTGCTGGGCTGCTGGCACCCGCACTCTGTGCAGCACCCTGTGAACTCCCTGCCTCCGCTTGTCCTGCTCTCCCCAGCCCTCTGCAGCAGCACCCCTGCTTTATTTGGCTCTGATGGACCCTCGGCTAAAACAGAGGTCTTTAACTTTGTATGACCCGCCTTGCCTTGTGCTCAGCTGTGAGAAAGAGGAGAATTTCCAGCCAAGCTCTTCTCTACCACCTAGTGGGAAACCAGATTTTTCCCAGCGTGGTGCTGAGCGGGATCGCTTGCCTGATGCCTGAACAAGCCCTTTGCAGCCCATCTGTACTAACCCACTGAGGACATCCCAGCGACATCAAAGGCCAGAGCAGCGCCGGGGCGACGGGTCCCTGCCTGCCTCTCAGCAGCACCCAGCCTTAGGGGCCAGCAAGGCATGGTTGGGAGAAGTGGCCCCCTCCAGTACCCACTACTTCTACCATGAATAGGGACTATCCAGTTCCATTTTCTGATCGATCACCGAGCAATCGGGCACTGAAATCTGCATCATCTCAATGCATCTCATTGCAGCAGCCCCCCCCATAAAGCAGAGTTTCCTACTTGTGCGTAAACTCTCCGTGTTTTCCAGCCTCCAGCCACACCAGCTGAGGTTTTGGCACGACCCACACAACGCCGAGCTGCCCGCAGCCTCCGGAGCTGCCATGGCCCTGCGGCACCTGAGCACCGGCCATCGCTGTCTGGCCCGGAGGTGGCTCTCGGAGGAGCGGGGCTCTGGCCAGGCTCCGGCACAGGTAATTGCAGTCTGCTTACTGAACTTCCCCCTGCAGATACAGCCGCCTTCATTTCCTGTCCCAAACTGCGGGGTAGTGTTGCAGCGTGTTGTTAAACAGCCGCCATGCCCTGCCCAGAGGGGCTTGTATTTCGGTGGTGGGTGGGTTCAGCGCGCTCCGCGTACGGTCAGAAAACAGGCAAGGAGGGCGCGGGGTTAGGCTGCCGATTGCCCCCCGCAGCTTTCCCAGTGTGGTTTGGGCACTGTCGGCTCTCTAACGCTGTTTCTTACACAGCCGAAATCTGGGCACCCCCTTCCCCGGTAAGCAAGTGCCGATGGGGAAAGCCGGTCTCTCCTCTGACTGCTGCCAAAACAGAGCGTGCGAAGGGTTAACAGTGTGACCGCCGAGGGGGGTTCTCCTTGCAAACTGGAGACCCCTGCCAGTTTTATGGGGAGGGCTGGTGGGGGCGGAGGGACG
>Ga0065711_1026305_pt1 | contig 79915 bp, 43 predicted proteins | sample Hoacrofraction12_FD_59098 | JGI IMG/M metagenome (GOLD analysis project Ga0065711, IMG submission 59098) | Hoatzin crop microbial communities from Cojedes, Venezuela - Epithelial fraction 12 v2 (version 2) | ecosystem: Host-associated > Birds > Digestive system > Esophagus > Crop | place...
AAAAAAAAAAAAAAAAAAAAAAAAATCTTTATCTGAGGACTGGCTTACTAGAAAGCAGAATAAATTCTTCTTTTGAAAGTATCATAAAAACCATAATGATGCATCCCTTGTCTGTTGCATTTTCCCAGTATCACAGTTCAACAAAAGCACACCATATCTTCATGTTGTTTGCTCCACAAGCCATCTATCAGGTGTTTAAACAGGGCCTTTTATTCTCACAGCCCTTGGTGGACTACACCAAGCAACCACTGTCCCTCTGTGCTCCCTCTGCCTCCGATGGCTGCGTTCCTACAGAGCAGTGAAACACGTTTAACAAACTATGCATAGGTACTGCAGCTTTCTTGTCGCTGGAACAGAACTGTGGAACTCCCTATTGTTACTCCTAAGTTATTGGGAGTAACTTAGAAAGTTATTCAATCCTGCTTAACCTAATACCACCTTTGTGAAAGAAGAAAAGAAATAGATTTTTATTCCCACAAGTTGAAACAGATGAAGGAAACAGGTACGATATAAATTCTACTGTGACTGCATACCTCACTTAACAAGCTTTTATACTTGGCAAAAAAACTCAAAAGCTTGACAATGGAAGCAGCATACTGATCTTAGAAGGATAGAATATCCAACCACAAAATCCACATACTCCCACAGTCTGCTAGCCCATAATTCATATTCTGTCACTTTCATTTAGGTAAAAGTTAATAAGACAGTGTGAAATATGCTGCTGAACCAGGAAACAAAAGCTCTGAATTCCACAATGAATTGTTTGCCAGCTCTGTACATCTTCCATTCAATGAAAAAAATATGGCTATATTAAAATATCAAGAATCTTTGTCTCTGACAAATGCATCTATGGTATTTTAATAGAATATTAAATCATTAAGGTTGGAAAAGACCTCTAAGATCATCAACTCCAACCATCAACCCATCACCACCATGCCTGCTAAACCATCTCCCGAAGTGCGACATCTACACATTTTTTTAACTCCTCCAGGGATGGTGACTCCACCACTGCCCTGGGCAGCCTATTCCAATGCCTGACCACTCTTCCAGTAAAGAAATTTTTCCTAATATCCAATCTAAACTTCCCCTGATGCAAGTTGAGGTCATTGCCTCTTGTCCTATTGCTAGTTACTTGGGAGAAGTATGCTCTGAATAGAGAATAGGATATATATGGTGATAGTTTACTACTAAATGTGTGATAAATATTGATTTCCTTATTTAGAATCCCTGAAAAAAATAGATATCAATTACAAAGTCTGAAAAATGTTGAAGCTCCAACACTACTGTCATGATTTTCATTTCTAGTTGTCTAAGGCCAGAAAGATAAATCCACTACAGAGCACCTACAGATTTTGAATAATGGTTTCAATACAAGAAATGAAGCTTTCTGATTTAAAAACCAAATTCCTTGATACTGTACATGTAGCTTTAAAGTATTAGTTTAGAAATCCAGTTTTGGAAACAATTTACCTATATTATTAATTATATAGTTGTTAATAAGATGTCCCAAGACCACCTTGGACATAACGTTATGTAAAACAAAGTGGGGATGAATACTATTGATAGTAACTTTATACCTCTGTTATCCTTCAGCTTTTTTTTAATTAACATATGAGAAAACAACAAATAAAAGCTCTCAGTTATTTTGTTACGAGACATCAAAACTAATTTGCAAGGTATCTTGCTTTGAGGTTGCAGCAACTGATACCATTTTCAGAGACATGGACACACTTGTCACCGTTACAAGTAAAACTGGATGCTGGTAATCTCTGTAACACAACAGAATGTGTTTGCTAACATGAAGGAACAAAACGAGGAGAGTAAAACCATTTCATTTTCTCATTTGTAGGAAAATAATTTTAAAAATAGGAAGCAGAAATATGCACAATCCATCCACAGTGTGTTCCATCAGTTCTACAACACCTGGCACAACCCAAAGTGTAAGAGTTAGGTGGATGCAGCACCCTGAACTTCCAACTTTACTCAGCTGTGTAGGTGACAGCTATTTAATGAAACAGCATTTTAAGAGCATGAAGTGAAAAATCCGTATTGGGTGTTATTAGTGCCTTGTGTCTTCCACGTGACTGATAGAAAGCTATAACTGTTAAATGGTATCAATCAAATATAATGATTTGCTACTGATACTGTCACCTGTATTTAAGTGTTAGTTGCACTCCCTATGCTCTGCTATTCACAGCTGGGGAACATATAGCTCATGTCTGTCAACCTGAGGTTATCTCTGAACTGTTGTCACCTAAAGTCGTATTTAGACATTGTAGCACATAAAATACCTTTTTCTCACTCATCAACACTTTGCATTGCAGTGTCAGAACTAGACAGGATATTGTACAAAGGATCCTGACTACCCAAATTGATGGGGTAGATGTCAAAGTCATTTTGTGTCATTTTTTGGCAATCAAATGAACATATTTATTCACAGATGAAATAACATGTAATTATTATAGTTTTGATTCAGTTCTCATCCTTACTTCAGCAACAAACAAAAGATTTTATCTTGGACAGCAATGCAGATACTAAAAGCAATAGCAAAATAACATTACAGTAAAAAGATCTTTCTTAAAATTCCATCCAGACTTTATATTATAAACTACTTGAAAGGCAAAAAGAATACTGTCATATTTGTCTCCATGTTAGAAGCCGCCCCACAGCACAACTTTTATTTTAAATAAAGAGAAATACTGTAAAAGTTCAATAATTAAGAAAAATCTTCAAGCCTTAGTAATTGGAAGGGTCCCAAAATCCCTTTGTGTTTCATGCTGAGATGCATAGAGAGTTGTTCGTATTTAATTGAAAATGTATTAACATTACAATTTCAAAGGATCAAAAATAAAGGAAGTTTCCTGAAAATTTAAACCAGGCTTTCAGCGTTTCCTGTTGTGCAGAAGAAAGATCTATTTTTAATGGAATAAACTGTAGATAAGGACCTAAAGAGGGCAATTTCTTCATTCTTCAGGGAAGCTGCTGGGAAGTAAAATGGTGTATAATTACTTTGGTGGGTTTCCTTTTCAAATATATTTAAAACTTTGTGAAGGTTAACGCCCCTACACAGCTGCATTCAAACATAAACTTTATATGAATGGTGTTTTCACTAATTTTAGATTCTACTAATTTGAATTTACAAATACTAAAGACTACTCCTTTGAAATACTTAACAAGGTTTACACTTTCTTTTTCATGTTCTATAACTCTTGCTTATTGTGGGACTGCATATTCTTTTAATGTTAATTATTTTTCCTTCTTGATAGATCATGGATATCCATATAGCCTTCAGAGAAGCCCTTGATTACAAGTATCAAAACAGACATGTCAACTACAACGTAAAAAAATAAATGAACCCAAGATCCTATTTCTGAAAATAGATCTTTCCAGGTGAATATTTGCAACTAAACAGAATCTAAGCACATCCAATTTAAAAGACATGTTGGGAAGAACTGTAGTCAAACGCTCAATATTTTATTAATTTTTTTTTTTTAAAGCTGGTTTCTTACACCATGTGTTGTTTCTTAAAAACTTTCATAATGACTAGTTACTCATTGGTCATACCATTTTATTTAAAACTGCAATCAATGACATAATTATAACTGGGAAACATCATGCTTACCAAACTATACTTTTACTTTTGTCTCCAATTACCTGAAACTTTAAGAGGTCTGATGCATAAGCCAGTTGGAACACCTCAGACCAATACTGGTAGAGTGAGCAACTGACACTTCTTAACACCATAAATTAAATGATTACATCTATCATTTTTCCTTTATGATGTAAACAAAATAATGGCAGCAGAACACTGCCACAGGATCAATGTCTCCTGCTTAGAAAATAAATTCTTCAACACTTATGCAGCAGCAGGAGATTATTACTGTACAACAACAGTCGATGCCATTTTCTTAATTGCAGCAACAACCATTAGTGCTGCTGTTATGAGGAAGAATTGCCGAGTCTTTTACAACACACTTCCTTCCACAGAATACTTTTCTTGCTTCGAAAGAGGCAGGTGCTGTTGCTTTAAGGTACTGCTGTTTTATGAGAACATAAAATGACCAGAGAAATAGGCAAGGAAGTCTGCCTGGCATGCAAAGAGCAGGCAGAAGCTGATCATGCTGATTTAATCCCCACATTGGAGCTGGTCAGCAAACAGCAAGGATGAGGTCAAAACAGTTTGTTGCACAGAGGCATCCACACCTTCTTAACAGGGGAAATCATCACTGCAGTGACTCTTCACACATCTGACATGCACACAAGCATCAGGGTGCCACAGGAGCTGCTGTCTGATCCCCTCTGAAACCTACACATGAACTCCTATTCATGTATTCGTGTTCTTTTTAAAGCTGTGCCAGAATACTTGGCTAAGCATCTAAGGAAAGCATATGGTGCACCTTGACTGTATGGTAACAGCTAAAGTACATGTTCTCACACCTGTACTACTCATCCATAGATATTTCTCCAATGCATTCTCATGGTTCCTTTACCTACCTGTCCAGCCCTACTAACTACTGATTTTCCTACTCATTCCTTATTCAGAAGTCACCCCTGCAAATGGAGATACAGCTTGTCAGCATTTCACCTTTTGCTAACATATAAGCAGCCCTGATTTTCTCCACTGCTTGCTGTGATCAAACTACAAATGCAATGAAGCCACTAGTGCCCAAAATAATTTCAGTATCAGGCATATATTTATGCCCTGAAACTGTAGATCACCAGTGATCTTGACTGCTCACAGACTTCCATCAACACAGCAATGATAATCTACTTGTTAATATCATAATACCAAAATCATGGGTAATAAATCTGGGAGAAATCAGATTCCTGTTACCTCCTTCTAAAGACTGACATATTCTCCATCATCTACAGCCAGTGCTAGTTCTAATTCCTCATGTTAAGCAGAAGACAGGCCCCCCTTTCCAGGTGGGAACTCTGGAAGCACTGCACATCACCTCGAGTCTACATGATAGTGTTTGTCCTCTGTGTAGCTCCTTGTTTGTAGCTCCTTGTACAGACAGTTTTAACAGGGAGACCCGGCTTCAGCCATTCCCAGGAAAACCCATCTTACTGCATTGACTCGGGCTTTGTAAGGTCCAGCGCCCCAGGCCGTTCCCTCCAGTGGCATACAGCTATTACTGCTTCTGCTGTCTCTAAACAAGGGGACACTTTATTGCCGCTCACCGAGACAGAGAGGCGGATAACACAGCTATTAGCTTCAGTGGGATAACTATACTACAAACTACTACTGGCATTACATTCTCTGATACAAAGATAAAATCATGAGACTTCATACCTCAAGTCAGTGTTTTGCAAACAGAAGTAATAAGAGGTTCTTTCTTCAGATGCATTTCATATCTGCCAACCGCACATTGCCTTCCTAACACCCCTTTCTCCTAAAAGCATCATCAACATGGAAAAGCTGAACACTGAAAAGGGAAGAAATCAGTTTAGCTCCGTTATATCCATCCATTGTGGATACAGCCCTTATTTACAAGATTATACACGTAAAGATGCCATTTGGGTTTATTTACGTGACAGCCACAGCATGATCTGCTAGCAAAGCAGCCTATCCTAAGCGCTCTCCTTCTCTAGCCAAACTAATAACCAGTTCCTGAATTAACCATGATAAAAGAATGCAAGACCACAGTTACCATTAAATTTAATGTAAAGCTCTTCAGAAAGCACATCCACTTTGCTAAATCACGCATGGTAAAATATTATCCTGGACCTGACAAAATTAGGATTTTAACCTTGACAGTGGGTCAAAAATAAAAGACAGGAATAGAGAATATCTCAAATACTTCTGCAGTGTTTTTCCATGGTCCATTCAAACAATAGCATGGAAGACACTATTGGAAAGAACAAATGAAAACTAAAGCTCCCAAATCATAAGACAGATGCCAACAACAGTTTGGTGCAAGAAAGAAAAGCAGCAAACCACTTTTTTTAAAAAAGTAGCATGTAGATGAAAACCTCCAACAGGTTATACGTTATCTATGGCCTTATCTAGTCATAGATGTTATATCTAGCTAACTACACATGGTCGTATCTTGTTAAACTGACACTGTGCAAAACTATTGCCACTGTAGCCATTTTAAAGGTATTAAAATCATTCATCCTTTCCCCTCATATTTCTATATTTAAACGTATTCTTCATGTAACCTACAACAGAAAATTAAAGAATCCAGGAGGTCACCTCTTATCTTGTTTTCCATTTACAAACACCAGGCAAATCATACAGATTTGCAATTCACAAGTCTCTGGCCTTTTTCATATGCGAAAATTCACAGGGACATTTCAGAATAATGTCCAAATACCTTCACATTTCTCTGTGGGTTAACAAGTAGTTTAAAATGGTAACAATACAAGGCTGGTTTACCAAGCATATAGTTTAAACAAAATTTCCAAGAACATATTAAAGTAGATATTTATCTCCTTAATAAATAAAATTGGAGTCATAAATTTTGTGCTCCATGTGAAATAACTGGCAACTTCTATTCAGACAGATTATGTCAATTTGGATGTTATCCTCCAGAAAAACGGGTCGTGTTACATTTCGACAATTAGATTACTAGAGTAAGAGAAACAAAATATTTTGATCACATCTTATCCACCAAGTATATCAGATCACATCCTGAAAAAGCGGCAAGTCAAATCTTCAGCAGAATCATATTACGCTACTCAGATATATTAGAAAGGCAGCTTCCATTACAAATTTCTGCTATCACCCAATGACACAGTGGGCTTTGGGACATAGTTGCCTCTCTAAGAACACCTACTTTTGTCTTTGGCACTTCAAAATGAAGCCACATAACAAGAGACTCATCCCTTGGAAACAAACACGCAATTTCCAGAATTCAGCTGAGACCTCCTGCTTTCTTGGTAATGGTGCAGACAGACCAAGCAGGGATGAAAATGGGACACAATTCTTAAAGACGGTGACATAGTGGAGAGAGATGCACCTTTCAGCTCTTTCCAAGTTGAGCAAGATGTCTGTTACTAAGAATTCGGTAACTTAGTTATTGCTTACAAGCAGAAGCTTGTGGAGGTGACTGATGATACGACATACATGACTGGAAACATCTGATGTGGCTGAGGCTGTGCCGCCCTGCTCTCAACTGCAATAGAGTCAGAAGAGATTTTTACTGTGAGCATTTTCTAATACTTCACAATAAAAAGAAATTCCATGCTGAAGAAAGGAATTGAAAGCTCAGTCTTAACCTTGAGGTAGTTACATCATCTGAAGCAGCTGACAGATAGGCTCACTGGATTACACATACACACTCATATGCCAAAAAAAAAATAAATTGGCAACAGTTATAGATGTCCTAAAGCAAGACTTTCAGTTTATAATGACTCATGTAGTAGCTGCATTCTCAGAAATTAAGTATAGCGTGATATGGCTATTTTGTCAAAGTGGGGTATAAGCTCAGATGAAACATCCAAGGGAATGAGCCTGTTATGGCTTGGCAGCTGGGTAATTGCAAGAAAAGAAACAAGTGGTTTATACATCTGAGTCATCATCTACTGAACTAAATTATTTGAATGTGAGGGCTGTGAGAGCTTTCATTAACAAACACATGGGAGAAACTTTCCTAATGTTAGTCCATAAAGACAGGTAAGACAAAAATTGGCTGTAGAAAAAACAAGTTATATGTAATAACATTAAATAACCAGAAAGAAAATTTTGGTATTAAATACCAAGCTGGAATGGAAAAGAACGGTTTCAATGACAGTAAGAAAGTTGGTTCAGGCAGTACATTTACCCCTGTTCAGTTCACCTTTATGAATATGTTGAAAGATTAAAGGATGACAAATAATACCATGATTGAGATATTTTATTGGACAATTTTGCCCATTAGACAAATAGAAAAACCTTTGTCTCCCACAGGTAAGAATTCTGACTGCTCCATTGAAGCTAGACATTTATGGTCCAGGCTGTTTTGTAGTCAATCCAGTCTGATTTCATTGGTATCTGAAGTTTGTATTGAATGCCACAGGTTTGGAATGCCCCATATCATTCATTTGGGGCAGCTACTTAAGAAGTGCAAGCACGCACCAGATGCTTTCTGTTTAGCATATTTAAGAGCTTTTCTAAATTGAGCCTGCATAACAAAAAGACGTGGTCACTTTTCAGTCCAACTCTGCGCAGTAGAACACACAAAAATATTTAAATCACATTGGAATTTAAATGTATTCTTATGAAGTTAATGAAAATCCTACAAGTTTTGATGAACAGAGACTTCAAGGAAAGATTCTAAAAGGTCTGACTTCTTTACAGTTGCAGCTATAAAATTAGGGGATGTCAACAGTTCTCTCACCCTCTCAGCTCTTGCTGTAGCAGGTTATCGACTTTTACCTTTCTTAGCGATAGCAAAGCAGTTGGCATAGGTGCCAAAGTTGGACCAGCACCAATGACAACTAGTTAAAAAGCAATACGCATTTGGCACCAGACATCAACAAGGTTCACCATTACCACACAAGGATTTAAGCTATACATTTCTTGTGTACAGTCAACTGTCACTTTGAAGCAGATGAGACAAAGAGACATTTGTTTATGGGGCATGGTCTTCTGGAAATTATATACCATCATTCAACTCAAGTGCCACAGGCAAACTTTTGGGGACACAACTATCTTGCTGGTAGGCCTCACAGTTAGGCTCTGCATAGGGTCTAGGCATGCTGTTGTCTCCCCCCACCCCCCAACTGGTTTGAGCCCATTCAGGCCTGCCACATGGAAATAAATTAAAGTGAGAGAAATGGGTCAATGACAACAGGAAATTAACGGCATGGCATAAGCCTAAACATTAAAAAGGAGTAAGGAAGGAGGTGCTGGTGAAAGGCGTCTCCCTACAGTTTACAGACTTGCTCATGATCAGGGTTTCTCCCAGCTGACCTATTTCACTTTGAAGCAGTCAACATTTCTGGGCCGTGTCATTCATTTCTCACTTAGAGACCTGCTATTCTATAAAAATAAGAAATCCAGGCTCTGTACATTCATGTCTCAGCTTCCTCATTCAAATTCCAACTCATCTTCCTTTTGTGATAGATTACAAATCTGTCTGCATTTACAGACTAGTTACTGGTTGCCATGAATTTTAGCAGCTTACCTGGCTGTCTTTTTAGGCATTTGGTCTGTTATGGGAGACAGCTACCAGAGGATGAAGATGTTGTGTTGAAACTGGGTGCGTGTACATCACTTGGATCAACACTTTACTGTAATGATTTCTATACTATTTCATATCCCAAAGTCTCTGTGCAGGTATCATTACAGCTACATGATAACACCACACTTAATTTTTCATCTTATTTTCAACAATTCCACTTATCCAGCCCTTTTATAATCAGCCTATTCCATACTGTAGCTGAAGCCATTTAACACACACATTTCAGTCTTCAAGCAAAGATGTAGTAATCATGCTATGCTTGAGCATGTTTTGAGACAAGTGACACTGGGCCAGCAGTTTTAATTGCCTCGAGTTGGTTAGAATCAGATATAGCCACACACTGTCACAGTGTAAATGAAAGCTTAATGGGTATCAGAGATAAACAGAAGCACAAACAACTCAGCTGCAAATGAGCAAAATCTGTTCACGAGACAGTCTTATGAAATAATTGAGCACTTCTGTGCATTATATTTTCGCTTGGGCTACCAGCAATCAGGTACATCACCCACTATCAGGAATTACAAACCTGATTTCTCATGTACTGTGGTGAAGATGTGCCCTGAAAACAAAAGGCCATCTAAACTAGGTTCCACCTCTCTTTCTCAGATTGCTCCCACTTGTTCCAGAGCTCCCTCCCTGCGTTTCGCCCCCGCTGGCAATGCTTAGCTTTGCCATGAGTTTTAGATTTGTTAATAACCACACTACATACCCATAATGCTAACCACAGTGATGAATTCCAGGCTCTGTGCAACCATTCCTGTATTGCTGCTGTAGTGTTCCATAATTGGCCTGTCTGCAGGGGGGAACATGGCTTCCCTCTCGAATAATTTTCCTGTAAAGTCTCAACTCTTTCTAATCGCTCCTGACAAATAACTTCCAGCACTCCGAGGTTCTTATTTCCCATTGTCAGCAGGAATTGGAAAATATACATTTCTGGCTGTTAACATACTAACAAACATCTCAAGCACAGGTCACTGATTCAAACACAGGTCTCTCTTCTAGGCAGCTTCTGTTCCTGCCACGGTCCCACTTGATGGCAGCCCCCTCAAACATTTCCAGTAACCATATTACGCTGAAACAGCTGTGGCTCCCAGCTACCCTCTACTCTAAACACTAATCTAAACCCAAGGATTAACCTTAAAGTTAACACTTTCATTAATCCAATCCTATATAAAGTTAAACTTGGAAAAGATAGAGTAGCTCTCCAGCAATTTTAAACATCTGTATTGCCAGGATAACACTGTCTTCCATGGCAGCAGCAAGTATGGCCTGTGATTCAGTAATCATAGATCCATACTCTCATACTAAGGCATTTCACTGTGAAAGTCCAGAATCTGTTCTTTAGAAGCCTTTAGAAAAAACCCAGCCCGTACTTTAGTGGGCACTGGGTGCTCAAATTTCTGGTATGGGTGGGCTATCTAAAGTTTTACCACAGCACATGACTACTAAACACCATCATATGCTTGGATATGCACGTCATCTGCATAAAAAGGAGACACTCCCATCACACTGGGAAGTGCGTCCATCCAAGAAGGAGCCCCATCATACAACCTGACACACACATGCAATATTGACATATAGGACATTCATATATAATATGAGGAGACTTTGACATTTCAGTCCCAAGAGATTACTTGCTGCCACTTGAGGAATCTCCAAACAACCTCAAGGAAAGTGGGTAGCAGAGAGCAAGAGCCAGATCCATTTAATGACAGAGAAGGTGGGCAATCCTGATTTAAGCTACATTTAATAAAAATTACAGTAAAGACCTGATAAATTGAGAAAATTAATAGAACATAGCTGAAATTCATTACTTATTTATCATTTTTATCAGTCCTCTCATTTTAAATGTATAAGTTATTATACAGTTCTAACAAAACTGCTTAATAAAGCTGTACATCAAGTGCAGTACCTAAGATGGCCACCTGCTCAGTTAAAATTCTAGCATCAATACATTAAATAGTTATACCCCGAGGTATATATGTACTTTTTTCAGTTTTGATACTTTGGATTAGTTGATTTTCAACTACTACTTGTAACTACAGGATATGATCAAAAGGTGGCAGCAGAACTGTCAAGTATTCCTCCCTACATACACTTTTTATTTGCTTCATTTTAAAAGCAGACACAATTTTCATGACATGCCTAGTAAACAAACAATTCTCAAGGCTCATTACAAACTTAGATTTTTAACCCCTTTCTGTTAAAAGTTTTGTGCACGTAGGAACACATGTTCCTATATATGCTGCGTCTATATTGTCGAGTATGCAATGTAAGAAAGGTTCTTTGACTTGATTGTGTTTATACTCTTGGTTTTTCTGGGATCAGCTCACTACACAGTCACTACTACTAGCTAATTTAAACAACATAAACTGACAGCAATTTCACGTTGTACCATGACAAGTGTACAAGCATTAGCATCACAGCCAGAGTGTTATAGCTGAAACATAAAAAGGAGCACAGGAAGAAATCACTAATTTTCAGAATGTTCTTGGTTTTGACTACAGATGCATAATTCTAGGAGGATGCTGGTGTTCCAGTTACCGAAAAGTTAGCATTTGAAGAGAAACACTTAACAAACGTCCGAATCAACAAAAGATTGCATGAAGTGCTTTGTCTGCTACTGTGATTCTCTGCATGTGACCAATAATAGAAGCTGGCAAAACTCCAGCAGCTGTGTTTAAGTGTCTGCAATTTTGCACAGATGCCCAGTAACATTCTGGACAGCATGTGTACCATACGTAGCACATGGGAAACCATGGATAAGCACAATGAGTAGAAAAATAAAGGTGTGTCAGAATAATAGCAGGTTTGCAAAATTAAATACTTGAAAGTTTCTGTCTTAGCCTATCCCCTTTCTGCATATGCAAAACAATGAAATCTTCATTGCATAGTGAAATCTTCATTGCTTATTTTCTCCATGGGATTCGAGCAACGCTGAGAAAAAAGAAAGCAGTATGCAGTATTGATGACCAACCCTTCTATACTTTGCTTTCTCCTACCACTTAATACAGGGCCTCCTGACTTCACTGCACACTGTACAGAAGGGAAAATGAGCAAATTCGTGTGTGGGTTCATCAATGACTGTAATACTGCCACACAAGCCTCCCCAGCATTACATTCAGTTAAGCTTCCCTGCATTTTGTGAGGAGAAGCAGTGGTAAAACAAGGCTACTCTTCCTCCTGGCTAGAGGAGTGCAACTTGTCCACCTGGTTACTGGGCTTATCCACCTGGGGCTACATGGACAAAGCCGCATGTTCTCTGAATCCACACCTTCAGAGCAGGTGGAACCACTGCTCCCAGTCAGTGCATTGGTGGAACCACAGCTCCCAGTTGTTCCTTTGGCACATCCAGCTATGTCAGTGGAGGACACCCTATGATCTAAATGCAGCAGTGGCAAATGTTTCTCCAGGGGTAGGAAAGACGCAAGATAGTAGAACTGTCTGGGACATGTAGAGAATGTAAAAACATCGTTTTTTCAAAACAGGTAAGTCGATTGAGCCTAAGTCACTTTCTGTCAAGATGACAAAACACTGATCTTTCTGCATTCTGTGGTGAATTTTAAGGCCTTACACCAGAAAAATAAAGAACTAGGACACTCACAGATCACTCAACATTTGTGAACATGGTTCAAATAAAAAGCCTTATTTTAAGGGAAAAATAATAGCATTTAGGTTGACATTTTCCATGGTTAAAAGCAGTAACGTTACTGTAAGAGATATAAAATGTAACACATTGCGTAACTCCACTTTCAGCTAATTATGTTGTAATTTGATGCATCATTCTGGGTTTTTTTTCCCTTTTTACCGAGCCTTCATCCAACACTGAAAATGCTTTTGCAGAGTAAATTGAAACCAGCATTGGTAGCTGTATCACTCTTAGGAATTAAATCCTTTATGATGAAACGATACACATCATGAAAAAAACTGATCTCAGACTGATGCTGCTGGAACAGAACTCCATTCAGTTGCTGAACGATGACACATCCATCCCTTCTATTTAGGAACAACGGCTTTGCAACTCATTTACAACCTTACCTGTCTCAAGTAAGAAAAAAAATGAAAAAAAAAGATAATTGCAAAGTACAGTTTAACAAACTATTAAACTAATGATGAAGAAAACATTAAAACTAATATTTTGTGCTTTAAAACTGAAGTACAAAAGTAGTTAAAATTGTAATGCAGCTTAGATATTGCACTCTTTTGCTAATAATTTTGGGGTTATAACCAGTCATAGCAAAGCACCTGAGTTCCTGGTAATCACTGGTGGAAACGTTACCATCTAGAAACAAAACACTTGCATACTGCACAAATCCCCATCACCTGTGGCTTTTACTATTGGCAGCCACTTGCATTCATCATTGTCCCACTGCTACTGTGATCCTTCACATGCAGTTATCTCCATAGGACCTACTGTAATTAAGACGAAGAACACAAACTAGCATCAGAACAGGAAAAGACCATTTGGCCCAATGTACTCACTTTTCAAATACTTTTCTCGGCATACAGACTGACAAAGCAAATTCCTTTTTGAACTGAAGCTCAGGATACTGTAGGAACACAACACATGTAAGACGAAATAACAAAATCCATGTCACAGTGAAGTCAGTTAACAGCATAGATGGGGTTCCTCTTACAGACTGCTGACTTTGAAGTAGAAGAGACTGTCTTTAAAACAATTCTATTAAAGTAATTCAGCAGGGCAACTTCATCCCTCCTTACCCAGAGGGTACTGTAATTCCACTGAAATTAAGAGAATTATTTTGCAATATTATCTTGCATGAGTGCCAAGGGCAGTAGAATTTAGATTGGTACATCACTTACAATGTCTTTAAATCACCACACCATAGAACTACCTCCCTGAAAATTTTTCTTTCAAAAGTTAAGTTCCATATATTACTGTATATTTAGTGCCTTTATCTACATGCAACGTATACTGGTTTGTAGCATAAAAAAAGCTAGAAACATATGGTGGAGGGGCTGATAGGGATTGAAAGAAAATAAGATATTCAGATGACCTCCCTCTATTTTAATAGGCAGAATTAGAATGTATATGTCAGGGAGAAGTTCATTCAAACAGGAAATGCATAAAAGCCAGAACTGAAGCGACAATCAAAGACCAGTTATTTCCGAGTGTCTGCAGAGAGGGATGATGGGACAGACACAAATCTGATTCACAGCAAGGAGCAGGATCTAGTTGTACAGTAGCAGATAAAAGCAGAGATGAGGAATGGAAAGCTTTTGTAGAGTTATGGTGACTAAGAAAAAAAATATGTACCTGAGACTGCACAGACAATATATAGGTGATGATATGAACCAGAACAGTATGTCAGTATTTCTACCAGTACACTCAAATATTATACAGCCTGCACATCCGCATTACAGCCTGGAAATGATTTATTGGTATTTATGTTAATCAGATATTTAAGATACAATATACTTTAAAATTATCATATATTTAAAATAACAAGACACTGTTCTCTCATTCTTTGTTTATGCTGTAACACGACAGCTGTGATAACATATTTTCAGTTATTTGATGAATCCACAAACCATAGTCTCTAGGAACACAACAAATTAAAAGTGAAAGTAAGTAAATAACTGGATTAAATTAACAAATTATACCAGCCACCCTCAACAGAAGAAAAACATTTGAAGTAATGAACCACAGGAGAAGTGTCCAATCAAAATCATGTATTCTGCACAGTGCATAGATTCCAGCAGGTCACCAAAAGGTGAGAGATGTACAGGTTTTATCGAAAATGCCCAGCCTTCTCAGGCTCCTATATGTGGTGCTGTCTGCAGGTAGCCCAAACTCCACCCCAGTCACTGCACTAGAGCTTTATCTTCACTGGCTCCAGGCTTGCAGGGTGGCTTAGTCAAATAGAAATACAAGAACCAGAGTCTTAAGTGGAATTTACCTCATCTGAATACAGCAGAAAGGAAATACTGATTTCCATCATTGCAATGATACAGGAAGAAAGCCTTAGCTTCTAGCACACCGATAACCTAAAATATTGATGCTGTTCTCATCCCACCACGCAAAGGCAGCACCTGGAGTACTTCTCCTCCTACTCCCTCCTCAAGTTGCATTGATTTTTAAGAGAGGCTGGAGTTCAGTAATTCTAAAACCAGTGCATCTTCTAGGCTGTGTAATAGTAACTTGTCAGTCTAATCTTACATATCTGACAAGGAAAAGAATACAAAAATAATATCTTTAAAATTTCACACAGAGTTTACTAAAGACTGATATACACCTTCAGTCTAACCTACAGCACCAAGCAGGGCCTGCTACACTCTGCACAAGCTGCAGACTCTAAGTAACTCTCTAAAGATAATCCTAAACAGACCCCACGATGGTAAACCGCAGCAAAGGGTGAAAATCTATGATTAATGATCACTGTCAATTTAGCATCTCCCACGAGCCAGTCCAGAGAGCTGCAGCCTTGACATTTTGAGAGTTATCAGAATCAATTTAATTAGTGGAAAAATGGTTATTGTCAGTATAATGACCACTAACTGTTCCTAAAGCACCAAAGGAAACCAGAATTTAAGAGCATTTGAAAGGACTTACCTGCTCAGAGACTGATACTCTCTACGAAGTGGAGGATATGACACAGGTATGATGCAAGCTAAAAGGCTATCAAGAAGAATTACAAAAGGACATACAGTCCTAATGCTTCATAATAATTAAGCACCCAGTAACAGTTATCACAGCAATTACTGTACATGCATGATTGATACAGACTTTTCCAGGTTTTTAAATTATACTCTAAATGATCATACCACAGCAATTGCAGAAAATTACTGGTCTTTTTCCCACTAAACTGAGGTCCAAAAAGAATGGACTGGGGACAAAAAAAACCTCACAACCCAATCAGTTCTTTAAATAGATAATGCAGGACACAGGAATTATTCAGGATTTTAATGAGACTTAGTGCAGAAAGCAACAACAACAATCCCAAGGCAAAACCTCACCAGTTAGGAGACTTTTTATCTCACATTACGTTTACCTTCAGAAACCTTTGTGTCTCTGCAGTCTACGAGGAAAAAATTTTATGTAGAAGCTTTCAAAGATTGCCGAACAATCAATATTTGGGAAGAGCTATACGAGAAATTTCCCTTGTGATTTAGCAATGACTCTGATTCCCCAAGGTCTATGTTACTGACATTGCTGCAAATGTAGTGCAAGCAATGAAAAATGGAAGCTGTGCTTTCCCCACTCAAGTCATAACTCACTCTTGCATATACTGTAATTTAACCTGTGGAGATCCCAGAGGGTGCTGTATAAACACCATGTGAAAACTTAACCCAATCATTAAAACAGTATAGCGTATTTTGCAGATTACTGAACGTTTTCTAGTAGATCACTCAGCTGAACTTTCTTGCATTAAGTAAGGCTTTATCCAATTCATAAATTAAGTTTTCATATTAGGCAAATCACCAGAGTACTTTGACGCCTAAAATGAGCCAGTAGCTGAGAAATGAAAGCCATACATGTCAAACTTCTGCATGTTTGCTGACAGACCTTAATCTCTCCCTTAACACGTCACTTCAGGTGCCATAAGTCACTTTATAAAAAATAAAATATACAGCTACGAGTTATAAATACGGAGCTGGGTAGCTGCTAAAGTTACACTTTGCAGAAAAGCTTGATCTTTGGGTAAAGACTTTGCTCTCCCTCACAAACACTCAGCTGAAGTCTGGCATGCATTCAGATCTGATACCCACCACTCAAATTGTTAGCAGGTATTACCTGTCACATTACATTAGCCCCTCATCATGCTATCTTGCATCACGCCAGCATATAAAGTGATTTAATGGAACATGACGTGACATGTGTGATGTGACATGATGTGATGTGACAGCTACCATTTAAAGGGGAACACACCTATTTTCAAATCAGATGTGCATTATCAATTAAGCAGCTCTGGTGATGGTCAGACATTTATATGTCAAGCCCAAGCAAAACTAACCAGCATGTGTTGCCTGTGCTACTGAACTGATGAGCTGGGAATCTGCCAGCTACCCAAATTATCCTTGGGTAATTTGACAGATCTGTAATATAAGCTCTGTGTATCAGTTCCATGTCATATTTGCTCAGTACCACTGAAAGCATGTTTTTGCCATTTTTCTTCTTCATCCATCATAATTAAAATCACCTAAAATGCTGATTACCAAGCTGTAACTTCAGTTCTGTTATTATCAGGTGCTGCTCTTTGTATGTGAAAGAAAAAGAGGACAAAGAATATTATTGTGTAGCTGCAGTGAACAAAGTGCTGAGAGCATCGCAAAAATGGTCATTTAACTGACCAGATACAATGTGGAACTAATATGAAAGTTAGTAAGAGCAGCATATAGTGTGAGTAATAAAACCTTTTTGTATCCCCTTCTGCACGATTTTTCTCCCTCAGTAAAGACATTAAATGGTTGATGCTTAAAACCAAAGAAGATTTGCATAGGTGCAATGAGATTGTCATAAATCTGTTGTAGGCAACAGGCTGTGTAATACATGCATAATTCAAAAGGAGAGAGCCTGTAGATGAGTTTAGCGTATAAGTGAAATTCAGACACTGTAGTGCAGCAGCTTTACAATGCATAAGGAATGCATATTACCCTTATGCAGATTAAAGTATTGATTCTTCATCATTCTATAGTTTAGCCATTAATATTCATACAAACCTGTTGGTTGGTCACCTTGCAAGAATGCACAGAGCAGTGGAGAACCAGCCCTGTTTTCCATCGGCACTTCAGTGCTGGAGAGCTTTCTGAGCACCACAGTAGCATGGCTTCCTGTGAGTGATAAGCCTGCAGTTGCTGCTCAGTTGACTGTTTCTGATGATCTTGCTGCTGCTGCAAAAACGGGTAAAGCTGCTGCCTCTAGATTTCCCAATGCAAAAATTGCACTTCAAGGCCGGATGGCAGCTTGAAGGTCACACACACTGACGCCTCGCACGCCAGAGACAGGAAGCCTAATTTTAGCCCACAAGAAACTAGAGCACTGATTAGAAAAAATTAGATTCTATAATGCTTCAAAAGCTGTACAGTGGAAAATGATTCTTAGCACAATATATCCCATCATACCTAGAGGATGCAATGCTTCAAGGATGTCAGAAGAAAAGGTTTCCATAATAAGTGGTGGAAATGAATGGAAAGTAATTACACAATTGTCTAAAACAGGGCATGTTGAAAGAAACTGTGGATATAAGAGGATTATACAGCAATTCTGTACCGTATGATCATCTAGTCTCATAGGATAATAGGGAAATAAGTAGCAAGCTATGAGTTAAAGACATGGGAAATATTTACAGTTTTATTTCCTGGCATAGCAGTTTCTATAAAAATCTGCAACATGAACAGCAGACTATGCCACCTTCTCCTTCACAAAATACACCCAGATCTAGTATGATGGCTCCCACATGGGTCTGTCTTTACAAAGAGCCTGGTCTCACCTGACTTGTCAGGCACAAGCAGACAGGCTGTGTGGAGTCTGCCCAGGATGTGCTGCAAAGTGGCAGTGGTTGTTTCCTGAACTGGAGCCTGGTGCCTTAAGAAAGGAAAGTTATTTTGTTTAGAGAGGTTGTTTCATAGACAGGTCATTCCATTCATGATCACACATATTTTCCCCTTCTCCTCTTTGTAGTCCATATCATTCTTGCAGGATAAGCTGCACTTGCTTTCAGGGAAAAACAACACTCTCCGTGCACTCATTTTTAAAACTGTGCTTAAGAGAATTTAGTGACCAGAAGAGAGGGGTGGATAGCGAAGGGTCATGGCCAGCTCCTTACAGATCACTTTCAACCACTGCCGAAAATCACACTGGGAATCTCCAACTGGACAAACTCCTGGAAGAGCTCAGCAGGGATTTCATGGCTGCATGGCCAGCTCTGTGTTCACATACTGGTTACATCCAGTATACCACTAACACGCCGCACACGACGAGAACCAAAGATCAGTGTTTTACTTTCCACATCTTTCATTTTGATAGTAAAGCAGCTCTGGAAAAGCTTTTTTGTGCCCCTCAGGTTTATTTGGAATTTTCATTTTCCAGTTTACAGTTACATATATTGCTTAGCATTCAGACAGTCTTCATTGTGAATGATTTTCAGTTCTCAAATAGTCATTTCTGAACTTCATATAGTGCAATTTCAAAACAAGCATAACCAATTCATAAAACATGCCACAAAGGTTATCACCATTTCTCCTCTCCCAGACTCCACTTCTTGCCTGTGTCAAATCATATGAATAATGTCAAGATCTAGATTTACTTTTGTAAGCATTTATGAGCATATCTTTCCTAGAGCTTTTTAATAGAAAAATAAAAAAAACATGCCATGGAAGGAAGACAAAGTTAATGGAAGCAGTATACCATTCAAAAGTTTCAATAAAAATATCCTAGAGACACCCAGCCCACCATATACGGTGAAACAGGTGAAATACGTGCCTCCCTGCACATGCCTTTTGATGTACACTTGACTTGACACATCATTGGCATTAATTGAAGACTTTATGCTCATTAATCTACAGTTTATTTTCGTGACTCTTTACACAACCATTTTGAACTAAGAAGTTGCACCACCTCAATGACCTTTTACTTCATTCTATACGTACTTCATTCTATTCTTGAAAATGCATTGCAAGAAAGCGTAGTAGAACTGGCAAAGGGAAATCAGCGTTGAATTGTTTTGGGGTTATATTCCTGTGTTTTGAACCTTCAGGCACAGTTTTGATTTGATTATAACGATATCTTTACCACTGGGGAATTTCTGTTCCCATCTACATTTTAGAAGTTCACATCAAGGTCAGAAATTTCATTTTGCACTTAGATTTCAGATTCCAAGTCTGTGCTTAATACTTTTTTTTTTTTAGCAGAGTACACAGTTCCTCAAATTCAGGTAAATCTGGAAAGCAGTTAAGAAAATAAAAACAGCCATACTGAGTGAGACCAAAGACCCTTCTAGCATGGTATTCTGTCTCCAGCAGTGGCCATAAGTGGATAAGTAGGGAAGAGTATAAAACCAGAACAAGTATAAAAGATATTCCCCCTAATATTCACCCAGGCTCCTCTTATTTTCAACTTAGGGAATTCCTGAACCAGATATGGCATCTATGTGTTTAGCTGGTCTTCAGTGAATTTCTCCTTCATGAATTTGCCCTGTCTCCCCTTAGACCAATACAAAATTTTAGCACCTATTATTCTTTTGGCGAGATCAACTACCCACTACATGAAATCCATGTCTTTTTATTTGTTTTGAATCTGCTCCTGCTACCTTCATTTGATTTCCCCTGGCTCTTGGACAAGATATTGTGAAGAGAATGTGAAAAACTGAGCCTTATCTGCACTCTATATGATTTTATAGACTACTATCATAGCCTCCATCAGTCCTCCTTTTTCCAGACTGAAAGATTCTAATTTAATCATTCCTTATACAGAAACCCTTCCACTCTTCGCTTATCTTTTTAGACCTTCCATGGAACTCTTTTCAGTTCTATCACAGCCTTTTGGAGACTGGGGGGGGGCCTGTGGGGTGGAAAAAACTTCTCATTGCCTAGGTGCACGTGGAGCATGGATTTTCACACAATACTGTAATGACATTCATACTGTAATGACATTCTCCATGTTGTTATTTTTACTTTTCTAATGATTTCTAACATATGATTTGCCCTCTAACCATTGTTGAGCATTGAACTGATACCCTCAGAGTCTTACCTACTGTAACTGAAATACCTTACTCGAGAACATTCAGCATAAGATCAGAAGACATCATCACAGGTATACAAAGTCAGGATTTTTTTTTCTCATGTACGTCATCTGGCATTTACCTACATTGAATTTATCTGCTATTTCATTCGGCAGTCACTCACTATATCTGTTTCTCACCTGCCAAGTGAAAGAAGGCAGATGATCTGTGCATACTATCAGCATCCTCTAGACAAGTTTTTCAAAATCAGCTCAGTTTTTCCCGTCAACATTAGATAGCAGAAATTGCTCCTGTATGTGTTATTTGCCCCATCTGTCCACAGAGGTCCAAGCAGGGATTTATTACAGCTTACTTCACAAAAGTAACATCCTTATGGAGGCTCCACTGTACTACATCCCCATTTCTCATGCTTCTGAATATGTCTAAGTAAAGTTCCTCAGAAAATCTCACACATGTTTTTAATTTAATGTTGAAATAAAGACACTTTGCAGCAATAGTTCCATTTATAAACACTCAGCAAAATTCAGGCAGAATTCTAGTGGACTCTTGCCTGCCTACCAACTCCAGAGATCAGTCTTCTTTTTTACTACTAGCTCATAGTGCTGGTCCCAGGTCACCAGGACTCTGACATTGCCTAGAGTTTCCAGGTTTCAGTCTCTCTTTAACCAGCTACCAGCTAAAGGTCTTCTGGCTGCTATGGAGCCACGGTACTTGGAAACTCTGACAACTGAAGAACAAAGCTGACAATTCTCTCTGTTTTTTTTATATTTCAAGGAAAGGTTTTAAAAGACTGATCAGTTGTGCTGGTGTTATTTGTTAGTGGACAAACACAACTAACAATAATTGTGTTACTTTCTGCCCGCAGTTACAAGGAGCTCCCAAGGCTTTGTTGCATAGTACCTATTTCCTCTCTGAAAAGAGCTTGGTTGTCTTTGAAAAGGACAACAAAGCAGGATTTTTACTGTGTATGAATATTTGGGTTGTGGGGTGTGTGTCCTAGGTTTGATCCCAATTTGAGAAGATAAATAGGCAAAGAAATCTTCAAAAACTTTCATGTAACTAAATATTTGCATAAGCTCTACCACGCACAATTTGTGCACTGAAAGTGAGAAAAAAATACATTTGTTTAGATTCCTGCTATCTTCACATGGTATTTTTTCTTCAATTTCACAAATGTTAGTTTTGAAAATGTACATTAAGTCACATAATTTGGAGGATTTCTAAAACCAAATCCATTAAATTGTCAATGGACAGAATAAAGACTTGAGATTTATTTCAGCAGGGTGATAACTTATACGTTCATACTTGAAATTATTTATTCAGAGGAAAAAGATTACTATCCATATACACCTTTCAATTCCCTAATGAATTTTTTTCATTGCTAATGAAGAATTTTACACTTGAATAGTTGGCTGCTTAATGGCTTCCCATAAAAAAAATTAAATCAACAATGAAAACATGGTTTAGATACCCATAATAAGAGAATGGGGAAAAGAAACACACATAACTATCACAAATTCAGATATTTCTAGAGCGTATTTTAATACAAAACTGCCTAGCATATTTGTTGCCCAAAAAGTTTCAGCTATATTAGAATTTCAAAACATCTGTTTTCAGTGCAGAATCTATTTTTTGTTAGTATTTAAAAATATTCATAAGTCTCTACTTTTATGTGTGAGAACCACAAGCAGAAAAGCCCAGATTATTAGGCTTTCTTATGATTTCCACATATTTCTTTTCTCGTAGGTCTGCCGTATCTTGCTACTCTAATTCATGCAGATGATCTTAAGTCCCACTGATTTAAAAGGGCAACTTGAATGATGAAGGGTTGCAGTACAAGTCTAGTGCATTTCAAATTTCAGATTCCCAAAAAAAGCCAAAAATTTTTGGCTGCATAATTAAAGTATCTGTTCTTAAAACAGAAAAGAAACAATACGCTTCAGCTACTCTTTGACTACACGTATCAGTAATTGTAAAGATCATATGACTGTTCTTTTAGTACAGGAAAGAATCTCAGTAGTTTTATAACAGAACACTTCCCATGCGATTTTTTTAGAATATAATAATTTTAACCCACAGATTAAAGTGCCTTTCTCCTTCCATTATATAAATCCTACACCAGATTAGAAGACAGAATCATATCTCTGTCTCCATTATGACCTGAAATGAAACAGTTTTTATACTATATTGACAGAAATCTTCATCTCCAGGGGCCTGCATTTGCTCTTACTGAAGTTAATGCAAAAAAATCTAATTGGTTTCAATGACAGCAGTATATAGTCTGAGGCTCCATTCATGAGCCTTTCTGGAGGAAACACAAGGAAAACATTTGATTTGTGACCATTATCCCCTCTCTAGGGCCATTTATCCTTTCTTTTTGTTTTGCTCCTTATTTCAAAATTTTAATAGTTAGTCATCATTGCTGTATCTAGAAAGAAATTGTCATGTGGGAAATGTATTTCTTGGGCACCTATGAATGATTTTAAACTGCCAGCTCTCAGAGACAGCTACCTGGCTAGACTTCTGCTCTGTTACACAGTGCCAACTTCTACGTTGGATATTGTTCATTTTTTTTGAAAGATGTACAGAATTATATTTGTTTTTTGCATTAAAAATATAGATTTTTTTATTCATAATTCTGAAGATGCAAAATATTAGACTAATTGGGTTAGATTTTCATGGAAGGAAGTGCTGAAAGGCAAATTCATAACGCCAAACAGTACTCCCAGCATGCTGAACTCAACTATGTTACAGCATTCTCCATTACTCCATCACAAGAATAATTCTGCGTATCTCCAACGTTTCGAACAGGTAACTGTGGAAGACTGTATGGCCATCCACACTTCCAGTGAAAATAAACAAGAGAAAGAGCATGTACCACTGCCTTTCTAAGACTTCGAATTTTGTAAAATCAGGGCCAAATTGTAGGTATTTCCCTTTGCCTGAAGCTGCAGAAATTCAGTAATATTCACATTCTAAAAAAGCCAGTTCTAAATGGCCTCTAAAATTCTGTGGGAATTTCCAAGGCACATGCAACACAAGTTTGATTCCTAATTGTTTTTAATAACATTCAGACATATGGCAGTCTAAAGGCAAAGAGGAAAATAAAATCTTCAGTTGCAACATCCCAACAGTAAATATTTCTGCGAATACAGGAGTCTAGGACTTCCTGCATGCTGAACTCTTCCCATTCTGAAAATGAATACCACAGGCCAGGACAAAGCTGGAGCAAGGACAAGAGTATGCACATTACACAGAAACAAGGAAGTAAGAAACATCAAAAAGGCACAAATGTGTTTAGCACAAGTAATTCCACACAAAAATATCCTGCTTCTATTTTCATGTTTTCCCCTAGGAATACTTTTCATTGTTGCTGTTTATCTCAATATACTTGAAATAAAGCAGACAGCACCAGTGAAAATTCAAGAAGGAATATAGTGAAGAAATTTAGAAGGAAAGAACAATCGCCCATGGCCAGTCAGCAAATGGAAAGCTCAGTCACTATTTCCAAACAGAATGACAGAAAAGGTCAGAATTCACACTGCTCACATTAACATTGCAAATCCACATCTTCAGAAATGCGAGAAAGAATGAAATTCATTAAATGTTTGCTCATTTCTGCATCCTCAAATCTTCTCAACAATCAAATCTAAAACTAGTACAAGGTGACTATCTCAAATATTTTTCTAAAAGAAGTGAAATGCAGAAAAGGGTTTTCTGATTACTTTGTTCAATCAAACCAAGTGTTTCCACACTGCTAGAAAAAGTATTTTCATAAGCAGAGCCCAGTTGCAACCTAGTCACATACTAATAATACACAGCTCTTTTCTGAGGCATGTTATTTACATTATGGATTTATTATTGTCTTCTGTTCTGTTGACATGAAATAATCTTTCATCTCTTTCTGTGTTAGAGGAGTGCAAGCGTCCTTTGCTCAGTAAATAATTCAAAGACATATAAATATTTAAGAACAATAAGCAGTATATTTTGGAGCAGTGGAAGAGAAGTGAAATTAGTTATTTGTAGCTGAGATCTTGATTGCAGCAGCATAATTGTTTCTCAGTTTTCATTATCCCACAGTGAACCAAATTTCTGTCTTTACTTTCAGACACTGAATATTTTGTTCCATCTGTGATCGTAATTTTTACAAAAAAAAACAGAAGCATTCAAGCATGAACTTCCAATGTTTTCAAAATTCCTGTGCTAAACAAAAGGAAATTTACTTGTAACAATTTTTTTGTCCTCCATGCATCCCTTTAAGTATGGTACAATAATGTTTTTCATAAATATTGTGTTTATGGTTTAGCAGATACAACGTCACTGAGTACTTGTATATAAGTACCTAGTGAGAAATTTTTAGTCAAAAGGAGTATTTTATTTATCAGGTTGAAATAACAGAGAAGAAAATTTCTTATTCTTTTTATATTCACATACAAATTGTAGTTGAAATGATAAATCAAAACTGACCTACAGTCAAAAGTAATAGAAGTTTAGAAAGCTGAATAATGTGCAGACATAGCAAAAATTCATTTGGGAATCACTTATTGCTAGTTATTTTCCTATGATCTGAGGCTGACCCTCAGATCTGCAATGCAGATCTCCAAAATCTGGAATAAGACAGGCTGTATGGCCTGGCAGGAGCTCTCCATTAACATTGTTAATCAATTTTCATGTCATCATCTTCCCCTAAAAGCACAAAATCTGTACATCCCTCACTCTTCTCAGCACTGGATAGGTCTGCTCTAAAACACATGGAAGAAGCAAATCTTCAGCCTCTAGACAGTAGTGAATTTAAGGCACAGTTGATCCGGTATTAATTTTAAAATACAAAGCACGAAAAGTTTCTGAAAAAGATATAAAGCTATGCATTGCTTTGGTTCATTGCTTACAGTACAAACAATAATCCACCTCTGAGCAGTCAACCCTTGTCACTCCCTCTCTCTCTGTACAGGGATATTTTATATTGGAGCATTTGGCTGCACTTCTTCAACACGGCTTTGACAACTGCAAACCTCACTGCTATAGACAAGTGGTTAAACCCTCAGAAATTTACAACTTCAATTTAAATCTTGCTTCGAAGACACAGACAATGCAAACTTGAGAGAAAAATCTCTATTTGATCAGAAGTTTTCTATAAAGATGTTTGCATATATACTTGGTTTAAACTTCTTTTTGGCTGTTTTTGCGCATATTGAAAAAGGAAGTGTGCTCCATGCTTCAGTAAATGATAAGTGGGCACCCCATCCAATCCCCCTCATCACACTACACTGCATGATAAATACAGGACTGGGAACTCATAGAACCTGTGTCAGATGAAAAAGAAACATTTTGAGGAGATGAGATGACCAGGATCATGGAAGCTAGGGATTTACTTCACTCGATTTCTCTACAAAGCGACACAGCCTTTGGAAATGTTTGTCCATTTAAAACAACGAGATTTTACAAGCTTTGGTTTAAGTTCCATTCTTCATTCTGTTGTGCCTTTCCTTACCTTTCTCCTGAACATGGCTTGTTATCCTTTGGTTTTTTTCTCTTCCTGTTTGTTCGAAGATTATATAAAAAACTCTTAAGTCCACTAGAAGTTTAGGAGTTGCACCCCTGTGACCTTGGCAAAGATCAAGGATAAACTTAACATAAAACTGCTAAAAGGCAGTAGCAACAGAAATTGGAAATACCCCATTAGAAAGGACAGAAGAAATAACCCCTTCAATCCTCAGAAATATCAGAGATAAAACTGATACATTTACCTACTCCCAAATATAAAAAGCAACTATTTCAGTACTACAACTACCTTTTCAAACATATTTCTAACCCTACAAGAAAGCGGATTGTAAATTGGGGAACAGATTCATCAGCTGGTAAAACTGAGCATTTATCTATCTAACGCACAGTTTCTCATAGGTATTTTAGCATGCTTATTTTCAAATCCAGATCAAAGTATCAGAAAATACGTAACCAGTTTTATTCTAGCTCCAGACACTTAAGGCAAGACATATTTTCCCTTCATCCAGCACCTTTACAGGCATTTGCTTTTGTAGCTCCAAGAACATCTGAAGAGGATTGTACCTGGAAACCTGCATAACCAAGTGGCTTTTCAGTTTTGACCAAGCTTCCAACTTAACTACCTCTCCTGGTTAGTCTACCATCACTACCTTACCATTTTGGGACAGACACAATGTTTCAGCTGAGCTTTCTTACCACCAGAGTGACCAATGACTGCAATTACATGTATCACAGTAAAATATTGGAAAAACAGGTTACTGTGGGAACTCTTAGAAATTATCAATATAGCCATGGATTTTGTTTAGATTATTTTATGAGGAAAAAACATGATAAAAAGACACCCTAATTGACTGTATCCCATGGACTTTAAAAGTGTCAGAGCAATTTAGCCTTTAAAGCACTACATAAAATATTTTATCACATCTCTGCCTCAGTAACTTTAATAAACTACACAGCCTTCAGGGACCAGGCTCCTTACAAATTAACTGCCTTCAACTTGCTGCACAAGGGTCTTTATCTCTTGTCAGCTTAATTATGTGTTTAATTTTATTTTTAACATTTTTTAAAATGACCCACACCAAGAGAAGCCTAGATTGTTTAATTAAACAAATGAATATGGTTATATCTAGTACAATCAAAGCACTAATTTGTCATATTAATGTTTTATACAGAGCTGATAGTTCCATTGTAGTGCTAATACACTAGTTTAGTCCAAAGTTTATCAGCTCACCTTTCCAGCAATAATTTAAAGTTTAACTTTTTTCCACTGCCCTCTTACAACTAATTGGCTGTAGCTTTTCTCCATTATCTGTACAGAAGCTAGACTCTAATAAGTTATTAAGCAATTACTAATGCATTATTGCTTATGCATGTGTGTTCCAAATCTACACTCTATTACAGAAAGGCTCAAATGAGTGTCTAGTAGCAGAACATAGCTGCACAAGACTTTTCTCTGGCAGCCAATTTTCTCTTTTAAATATGGGACTAAACCAAAAAGCAGCCAGTGCTACAAATCTGCAGCACAGCCTAGAAGGAAGACCTTATCCAAGGCTTGATGTGCTCAAGAACAGCATCACCACCAGCCAGTACATTGGGTGAAACACCAACTGCCAACCCTGAAGGCAGGGAAGGGGAGAGGCTCAAGACCCAGGAGCCAGGCTCTGAGCTCTAAGTTGCACAACACCAGCCTTCCATGCTGGTATTCTTCCCTCTCAGCCCCAAGCAAACCCTCTCTCACAAAATTCAACAAGAGGAGAGGCACAGCAGCTACAGCATTCACACTCAGGACATGCAAGACTTGCCTCCAAATCACACCTGCCCAATGAGACCTCGAGCCATGTCTCATGAAGTACATTAGCCACTTATGCTATAGGGGAACGTAACAGCAGCAGAGACTTTCAGTTCTTTCTATTGAAGGGGGAGGAATGAAAAGCAAAAGAAGTTTCTCAGCACTAGTCCTCGGGACAACATTCACCTACAATGGGGGTCTGTATCCCACTACGTGCTCCCAAAGACTGTTCTGCATTTTACACTGAAACATCACTCAATAAGGACAGAGTCTTTGGAAATCAGGCCATTCCACTGCTCTGAGGCAACATAGAACAAAGTTACTCAGGCATGCATTCACTCTCACATTGTGGCAAAAAAATTGAGAAGCTCTGATATGCAAGAAGATTATTCTCCCTTTTCTTCCAAAATAACCTCTAGATCAGAGACCTTGTCCAGGAATGAGATCTTGAATCCTTTTGGATAGAAATGGGAGCTGAAGCCAAGTCTCCACACTCAAGGGAAGTACTCTAAACACTAAACTACTGCATAGCAGCAGTGCAGAAGGAAGGACAACAGCAGCACAGTAGTTTTGAGGGTGGAAATAGATTCAGTGGGGCTTCTCATACACAAAGTTACAAAAAAAAAAATCCAACACACTCCTGGGGCACTGAGTTAGGTACTAAGCCCTTAACTTTAGCTGAATTTAAGTTGCCCACTGCCCTCATTTTCCAGATAGTAAGGAAGAAAGGGAGCTAGTGGGATTTTGAGAAGAGACCCACGTGGTGGTTGGGAGCTGGTGGGAAGGTATAGCGGTGATAGCACCCTGTGGATGGCCCTGTATTTCTAGAAGTTGAATCTCCCTTTTGGGGTCTCCATATTCCTACCTTCCCCCTAGCACAAAGCCTTTTTCATTACAGAATTATTAGTATTTTGGTCTCACGATTTTTCAGCCAATATTGTGTTTTTGATGGGCTGACTCATTACCTGCACACACCAGAACTGGCAAAAATAGCATAGTACATTTTCCCGCTTTATATTAATATATCTCATTTGCCTCTTGCAGGAGACTCCTTAGAAGACATAGTCATGTAACATGGTACAGGAAGTCAGTTGTTTCACATATACTGAAGGCCTGGAACAACCTTCCTTCACCAGCCAGGTAACAGGGTCAACAGAAGCCATGACAGCAGATGCATGTCTGGTAATACCATGAAGCTGTTTTCCTACTTGGCCACATAGTGTATCTGGTCAACAGGCTCACCACTTCCAGAAAGCAGAGCAGTGAGAGTGGCTAGTGGCAACAAAATCCTCCATGTCACAGAAACGCCAGCTATCCCAATGGGTAACTTGCACCAAGGCTTTTTCTAAATTTGATTTTGAAACTCAGGTCAGTGGAAGTCAAATGTATATTTTTTGCATCCTTCAGTGCCAGGATGACACTGGGCAGTAGATGGGAACAGTGCATAGTGACACAAGTTTGATGGATGATGGCTGCACTGTGCATATGATATGCACAGTAACTTCAGAAAGTGATAGAAAGCACCCGGAAAAAGTCCACTTTGAAGGTCAAAGCTGACAGAACCTTCATATACGTGGGAAGATGCCAGTGGAAGAGCAATAACTTTTAAGAAAGCTACAAGAAGCAAAAAGCTGAAAAGTACAATTGCAAGACCTTGTGGAATTTATGGCTTGCTTGGTTAATATGTCTGTCTGGCTGACTGATAGTTCCATTGTGGTAATAATGCAATAGTTTAAAGTGAAGTTCAATCACCCATCTTTGTAGACAAAACATAGAATTTCCACTTTGTTTCACAGTGCCCCTCAGACCAATAAATGACGCCAGTTTTCCCAAATGCATTGCAGATGTTAATAAGTTACTAGCCAATTTTTTTTTGCCACATGCATCCAGGCATATCACTTAGTACATGAAGTTTAAAGACTCACACATAATGGGAAAGTTTGGGAAGCATTTTAGTTAGAATGCCTGTTTATACAAAGCCAAGATTTGGTATTTACTTGCATAGTTTTTTTGGAAGCCCTTCATTTTTAGGAATTTTATTTGTTCCTCTGCTTTTGTCTTCACTTGAAACCATTATGTTTTACCCATTACTCTCCACAGAAATGAATTCTTTTATCAATGAAGAATGATGACTTCAAGGAAGGAAATAGAGAACATCACATCTTTCCAAGATTAAAAAATCAAAATCTTGGTTTAGTATAAGCAAACTGCAATAACTACATATTGCAGGTGTAAAAGCATTGAACAGGCAATGGACTGAACCATCAAATAAAATAAAATAATTTATTTAAAAGGTACTATGTTTCTCCCTAGCTGTAAAACTATCCGAGTTAAAGATATGATTGATAGCACTTTTTTTCAATCTTTACCCACTAAGAGTCATTTTCAGTTGTGGAAATTATGATGAAGTTTAACTTCCCACAGTGGATGTCCAGACTACGAGATGCTCCTTTGACTGCTGCATGAATTCTGGCCAGATTAAAAACTCATACAAAATCACAATTTCTCATCTATGTACAAGTTTGTTAAAACCTCAGCTAAACTTTGCAAAGATTCATGTTCTGATTTGTGGCAGAGTAATCATGTTTTCCTCTTAGATTCTGTTGCTGATCTTGAAAATAAGCCAGAAAGCTTTTCCTCCCATGCTCCCAATTTGTCTTTTCCCAGTGATGAAGCACTGTGGAGGAGGAAGTCTGCTGAAGGCAGAAGAGCTAGACCTAAGGAATTAAAGGAAAGAAGGAAAAAGCAAAACAGATCAACTGACCAAGCAATTGTTTAAAGCTAGGAGAGTGTCCCTAATGGCCTATCCGCTTCACTGTGAAACAGAGCAGAACTGGGTTTGCAGCTAGATACCAGAATGGTTTAGCAATTTAAGCCTCTGCATACCTTTGTCTCAGAGATGGGCATTCAGACACCCCACAATCCCTAGCTCGGCAGTGTCATGCTGCTAACCAACTTAAAGTGCCTCTCATCTGCTCATGAGCCATATACAAATCAAAAGTCTGGTGTTATGCGTGTATGCCACAGCATGTCCATACACGGTCCAACATCCTTAACCCTGACTGTTTACATGGAGGTGACTGTGCTGCTTTATTAATGTTCACTTTTTATATATTGATGTGTAGTCATATTTTTATATATACACATATACACAGTCCATTAGATTAAGTAACTATTCTATATCAATCAGGTAGGGATGAAGCAATCCTCACCTACTGCAATTGGTAAAAAATTGCATATTACAAACTAGATTTGCTTTTCTAAAGCAGAATAATCAGTTTCCCACTCCACCTCCTTAGAACATCATTACTTCAGGTAACAGTACACTACTTTTACCTATAATGAAGGAATAGATTTTTTATGCAATAGTTAGAAGCTTTCAGAAGTGTGTCATGTAAAGTCATCAGATATTTTATTTAAATTGATAACTTCATTCTAGGTCAGTACCAGCTAAATGTCCAATTTATTTCTTCTATGCCTTTGTCATTTGCTGAAAGCTTTGGCAACAGCACACCTTAAGTTAATCCTAATATTTTAATTAGTTCAGAGCTGACAGCTAGTTGTACTTTCAGTAATAAATTTTAGAGTCACTGGAAAGTAGATTAGTCTGTAATTTAGGAAAGCTTGCTCATGTGTTTCACTTCTCTGTGACTGACATGCTCATGAGATTAAGCTCCAGCCTGGCAGAGAACCTGTTTTTCCTAGTACATATTTGCTTCTGAGGTCATAAATCATGTTTAAATCCTGATTTACCTGGTCTGATGGTGGTAAGTAGTTAGCATAAGACACAGACTCATTTGCAGGTAGAATACTCAGAGAAGTGGTCGCATACTTGGAGATACAGGATGGTGAATGAACTGATTTGGCCTTCCTCAGTTCTTTTTTGTCATATGTGTGCTGACCCAATACCACCACCTATGGAGGTCGCTGTGTTTGAAAGCAAATTAAGCTGGTTTCACCATCTTTCACACTTTGGACTAATCTACCTCTCCATACATATTTCTAGAAGACTTGTATTACCAATGCTCTTGTTCATCTCAGGTTACAGTATATCATTTATGACAGAAAGAAAACTAGTGTGCTCACAGGTAAGGTCTTATTGGAAGGGTGGGTTGTATTTTTTTTTTTTTTTTATTTGTGAGGAAGCTTGTTCTTCAGGTAGAGAAAGTGACCCTGGCGGTTTGACAGGGTCAGGTCAGATCTAGCCAGTGACATAAAATTATGCACTCATCATCATTCTTCAATGTATACTCCAGGGAATGGAACAGAAATGAAAACCTGTTCCAGCGTACACAAATCTTCTTTCTTTGTGGCTCCAGACACTACACAAGCACACCTGATTTTTTTTCCAAATGCCTTACAATATTGTAAAGTTAAAATATTGAATGTTACAAAGAACCATCAGATTTGAACCTCACATGTGCTTCCAGAAATAAAATAGAAATGCTCTTGCTATTACAGATGCTGGAAATGACTAGATAATGCATTTCACAACCATGCCAATGGTGATTTTCTTTCACTCATAATCTTTTGTTCACTGCCAGTTATTTCAGTTGGCAGATGTGGTTTCACAATCCTCTATAATTGTATCTGCTAGCATTGCATAGCTGAAAGTTCCTCCCAAGAGCATCTTTAGATATTTCTTACGTCCACTGCAGGTCTGTTTCCCATTAGTTATTTCCTTACAGAATAATTTCTTCAGTAAATGCCTCTTATCCAACTGTGGAAGGCAATCTTCTTATCCGAGTGTGATAGGAAATGGTACCACACATTCTCTTTTCAGCTTCTGGCTAGACTGGCACAAAAATGAAGTGACTATTCTCCTCAATAAGAGCTCAATTAACCCCACCGCAGATGTTTCTATATTTTCTCTTTCTATAATATTCATTTACATTCCCACAGGGGCTGACCAGAGAGGAACCTGTCGGAGAGTTTTCCTACCAAAGGGGCAAAAGGAGCAGTAAACAGAGTGTGCTAGATCAGATCAGTTTAGTAGCTAGTAAATACAGATCTAGCTATTATTTGATTTTAAATATTTTAAGAAATTCTTCAGGTGTTTTGACAGTGGGTATAAACAAGTGATACATTATAGATGTTAGAACTGATCCAGTAATTCATTCAAAATAATTTGTCCACAAGGTATAGGCATTTTTATTCAAGTATTTTTGTTACTTTACCCTGACCCTATAAACAATCTAATCAACATTTAACTTGTCCCCCACCACTTAATAAGATATTCATAATACACTTCAGGCAATCAGTTACATTAATAAAAAAAAGTTGAGTTTCTGTTGCTAGAAATATTTTGAAACCCCATGCATATATACACACAGCAAGTGAGAGTAAATAATTGCTGTAAATACAGTGAAAAACTGCTAAAATTTAGACTTTGTTAAAAACTAATTTGATTTCTCAGTTATGTTAGAATCATCACAAACTCTAATCTACAGCTGGTAGTCTCAACAGTTCCTTCATTTGTGTGTTACTAAAGATGGGTATAAAATTCCAAAACAAATATGGAAATGCTATTAAAATTGAAATTTAAAAAAATGCTGAAATTCTATTTTTTTATCATATAATTAGGACTACAAGAAAGGGTTTTCTTACTTACGTGTGTTTAAACTGGAACTTATTTCTTAATATTTTACTGTAATTTTTATTCCAGTCTCCTGTTTTGCACTGCTAACACATACTGTAATAAGATTTGCAGGACGATAAACAGCCATCTACCCCACCAAATATTTATTCTCCTGCTGTATTATTTTCCACTTGACTTTCCTTACTTGGATTCTATTTATGATCCTAAGAGCCCTAAATAATTTCTGATCTCTCTGAGGAAGAGGAGAGAGAAGATATTTAGAATCATTATAGGGAAATTTTATATTTGCTCATCCCATCCCACCGTCTTCTGGATCACTTGACTAAAAATCTAGTCTTAATTACATAATCACATTCAGATGAGTTTTCAGTATGTTTCCTCTCTGCATTCCCTGCACCCAGCGGGCAGAGGAAAGATTCTCCCCAGTCAGTACTTATTGGATTTTCTGGTTACTGTGGGACTCCTTTTCTTACTCCCAGAATATCATTCAGGAACTAAACCTACAGAAACACTGACTTCTCGTTAGAGTAATTTGTATCTTACACTTAGATTCTTCTTTAAATTAGATGTGAAAGAAAAAAAATCCTCCACAGAATCTGTTCAAGATGAATGTCTATAACTAGACCAGAGGAAATGATTTTTCTAATCTTAAAGTTATTGAAATTTTTCCTTAAGCAGTTTAAAATATACCCATCATTCTTTGTAAAGTATATTTTATAATGAAAGCATTATAAATTTATTTTTACAGACAATGAGCAATCAAATTTATAAGGCTCTCAAAACATTAATTAGAATTTAACAACTTTTCTTGAAAAAGGTGGTAGGTTCTTTCATATACATGAAAATGTTCATTTAAAAATCCTCCTCTTTTGCAAGAAAAATCATTTCATCAAGAAACATCAAACAGGTCTAACAATAAACCATTCTTGTGACTTACATACTTTCATTCGGAAAAGAAAATTCACTATGTCATAATAAAACTAGTTGCCAACTCCACAGCAGCAGCTGTACTGAACTCTACACAGCATTGGATATTGGGATGTCTCCTGTCAAGCAAACGTAACGAATAGCTGGGGTACAATCTAACAGCATCCAGTCTGGGATATACAGATATGCACCGAGATTTGGAAAAGCTACCCAGCAGTGATATTACAAGAGAGACAAGTAGTATAACTCACTTCCCAATCCTCTAGTCAATTGGAGCTGTCAAGTGGCACCTTGTACTTCACTAATGTGAAACTCTTAAGAGTGTCCAACAGTTGGGTGCTGTCAAGCATTTTGCTGAAAACTGAAGTCCTTAAGCAAGAAAGCCTAATAGGATATGTATGAAAATCATGCAAAGTATCACTAAGGATGTGACAAATCATATGATAGGAATAGCTTCAAAGCCCAGCAGCATGTGCCAATCTGTGCCCTGATTACTGATTAACATTTGGAAATATTTCAGAGAGAAGCCTGACTCTAGACAGGATTGGAAGTGATATATGTTATGTGAGAGGTACATTCATTTTCATAAGTGACTCTTCAGAGACTTTTGATAATTCCCAGAGGGACCTCCCTCTAATGATTTAACAAAGTGATCAAGGATCAAGGCACCTAGAATTCATGAACAGCATGACACTGCCTCTCTTTCATGTCTGACATCCTAAGGACAAAGAAACTATGAAAGGTTCACAGCTGTAACAAAACTGAGAGTTGTTAAAATACAGCACTGTAGTGGTAATGATGGCAGTTACAAAGGACTTAGTCTGAACTCGGCAAAACTTTCCATAAAACAAATTATTCCAGAAAAATGTCTCTCTAGCATCCATCAGCATAAATCAATGACAACTTTCACACACATCCCATATTCTTCAATTATGACTCCACTAAAGTAGCAGCATATTAGCTGGACTATTATCATTTGATACTCAGATCAGTGGGGAAACTTTAAAATCAATTCATTTTGTTCTACGTTACCTGTAAGACCACCTAGCTGTTCTCAATTGCCGCTGGTGTCTGCTTTCTTTGGTTTACGTTCACGTTTAGAAAACGTTAAGCATAAACTGATGCAGCATCACTACAAAGAAAAGAGCGCTCTGTTGTGCCATATGTAATATCCCCAAATGCTGTAAGAGAGCAGTAACACACTGTACTAGGTGTGGTTTACTATGAAGATCCTGTAATTTTGCTAGAACATTTCCAACTACGAAAGAACTCTCCATACATTTGTAAATAGAAATATAAAGAAAGCATGGACTGGTACATATAAAAAGAAACTAACGGGACAAGAAGGCACTGGGAAAATAACTGATTACTGTGTCAGCTTCTTGTGAACAAGTAGAGACAGACACAAAATTGAGGAAATAAAGCAGACAGGGAAGCTAAAGTCCATACGTTACCATAAGAAAAATTCTTCCCAGGGATCAATGTCTGGGGCCAGCAGATGCCAGGTTGGCCTAACAAGAGGCCACAGCAGTTAATGACACACTGAGAGGTTGAAGGGCAATGGAAATGGACAGATCCCTGAGTACAATGCTTCGCAGCAAAATGCAGATCTATATAGGAATGCTATTGCCAGAGCAGATAAGAGCATTATGATCATATTAACTTATAAAGAATGAAAGGGAAGTAACTTAAAAAAGCTTAACTACCAGACAGGTGTTTACAACTCCTACATACTGCAATCTAGGTTTGTTAGCAATGCAATATTTGCGTACAATAATTAAGCACAAATTTTTCTGTCACGTATGGAATTGAATCCTAAGCTCTTTTCCCACATCCCTATATACTTAGCAGTTAATAAAATCAAGTTCACTGACTTGACTATGAAGTTTGCCCAAATTCTGTTTCACATCCTTTCTTTTTACTCTCGAAGGCAGTTATGCTCATTTGCCTAATTAAACTGCTTTTGTTGTTGAGAAGACGAGAATGTGTTTCAGCAAGTCAGGATATATTTCCTTGAGGAAGAGGAATTCTGGGAGTTCTTATTCTATAAATTGATCCATCTATGTAAGTAAAAGAAATATCAGATAAATATACACTAAGCAGTGTATAATTGTTCTGCAAAATAGGTAAATGTAACTCAACCTGACTCAACTGAAGTCTATTGAAAGCACTCCCTGTGACCTCTATTAGAGTACCTTAGCATTTTGCACTGAAGCTGTAAGATCCAAGGGGCAAGTACTAAAGAAGGAAACCAACAAATTATGTTAACTGAAATATGTGTTGTCTGCCTGTTGTTATGAATGTTTTTGAAAACAGTACTTGAAATGTTGCCTCACAGGCACACTGATCATTTTGGTATATTTCATGGAACCTTAGAAAGCAAGTTCCATGCCAAGCATCAAATATTTTTTTCAAGTTTAAAAAAAAAGCTGCTTAACATTACTAAACTTTGAGCATGGAAATGAGATTCAGGTAAGAATTACAAAACTAGACCCTGACTCAATATATTATAAAATATATATATTTAAATAGAATGTAAACTCTTTTTAACAAAGATGAGGCACATGTGAACAGATGAAGAGTCTAGCCTCTGATATTTTATTCATATTTTAATAATGCTGCTGTTTGTATTCTCTCCCCTCTAAGAGAAGGTTATACCTGTCTTGATGGCAATTCTAGGTAAGAAGCACTTCAAACTATTTACATCCAGACTCGCACTTTCTCAAAAGTCTTTGGCATTTGAATGTAGTGTTTCGTTAAAGGTCCTCGTTGTACCCAGGAGACAGATAGGATCCCAACTCACACTTTTCTCCTTTTAACCTCTGTAGGACCTGCACCTTTTCTAAATAAAGAGTTTCTAAGTTTCCTCAGTGGACAAAATCCAAATCTTTATGACTACAAAAACAGTGAAAGAACACTCCTTGCCCTAGCGACCTTTGGAAAAGGAGTATACCTGTATACCATGCTCATTGCAGCTATACTTAGGAGTCTTCATTCTCTTTCCATTTTAGTCTGTCACTATCTTTTCTCCTAAATTAATAGGAGTGGCTTGTGAAATCATAGATCTGGTAAAAATATTCTATTTGGAAGGCACAGTAAAAATAGGTGTATTTTTAACCTTTTGCCAACTGCTTGGTAGGTTGTAAACAAACCCATAATGTCAAACACTGCAAGCAATTTTCAGTGAAAAGTCTTTTGGTAACCCCTGTCTAAAATTTGATTACTGTATTTGGTACATTGATTTAGCAATGAAAGTAATAACAGCATCATCATTTTAAACTTCCCTACAGAAGTGTTGTAGAGATACACTTAAGTTCATGTTTGTGTAGTTCTCCCTGTCTGCTTTAAATTATGAAATGCATTATTTAAGGAGAGTGATAACAGCTCTAATTGCGAATAAAAACAGGGTGTATATTTGAAAAGTACCCCTGTGAGATGTTACAACTAAATCCAGTACTATAGGAGCAGCACATAAAACCTGATAGATTATAGAAAAAAGCCCATTGACAGTTTTCATGGTCCTTTCACTCATTATTGCATTTCTGAAGAAAGCATTCTTAGTTCAATTTGCTCAGCAAGGAACTAAAATGCTTACTGTTATTTATGTGTACTTAGAAGCTCCTATTACAGGCTAAGGTCTCATTGTGCGTGCTGGACAAATATAACAGAAAACTTGCCCAGCTACAAAGGATGGATGATGTGAATATTACAGATATGCTCTGTTTATATTTGTACGGCAATCTTTATTTTAACATTTTTCAGTTCTGACACTTCCTATCTAGTACCAGCTACTTCTAATGTCCTACTGATTCACCAACAGTACCATAACAGTTCACACTGACCTACTGTGTTTCACCCCCACTAACGTCGTACTCGTTCTGGAGGAAAAGGAGGGGGGTTTTGTCTCCTATTTAGCTCCAATAACAAGCTATAAACGCTACAAACAACATATTTTCTTCCCTACCCTTCAGAAATGGATTCTAGCCCACACGTTCCTAAGACATATTAAAAAAGTTAAGAACAATTGACATATTTTGCCCTAGATTTAAGCTCAAGTTTTACTTCTGCACAAGTTAGCTGACTTTGATTTTAATAGTATCAAAACAAGTGAAAATAATACCAATAACGGGACTAGATTTGATTTATTATGCAGATGCTGCTGCCTGATAGAAATCCTACTTCACCCCACATTCATTTCTTTTGTCTGATGAATACAAAATTTCAGGACAAAGTTTTAGCCTGATAAATGTCTTTTTTTTTTTTTCCCCCTTAAAGTTTTAAACTCAAACTTCCAGAATGTATGATAAAGTATGCAACATTATCAATGCGTCTCCCAACTAGTGTGACTGGTGACTTTGCCTTCCATCTTAGCTGTCTCTCATTTATAAAGCACAAAAATATGATTAGTATATAACTCAGCACTCAATAGTATGTTCTTTATGTTCACGTAATTTATCTCAAATTTTTCAAAGCTCATGTGAAATTGCTTATCGCTACATGGTGCCTTATTCTAGGCCTGTCCATTGATATGAAAGTCTTGAAACCAGGCAGATGGTTTTCTGAAGTAAAGACTGTTTTTCCTCAAGCAAGAAGCTTGTAGATTAAAAGAAAGGTTCATTCAAAAATAATTCAAGGTAAAGATAAAAATTTGACAGATGTGTGCAGTTCTTTTACCAATCCCTTTTTCCACCATGTCACTACAGTATTTATATATTCTAAATCATACCTACAGGAAAGTGTACAAAATTTATCATGGGAGTGAGGATCTGAAATTAATTTCTCATCAGCAAAGAATATCCTGGCAACATTGCTAGTCTAAATTCCCTTAGCATATAGGCCAGGAATAACCCCAGCAGTTCTGCTTTCAAAGTCCTTGAGCAGATATTGTAGAGACCTCGTGATATTGATTACCTGGTTTGGCAGTATCACATTCTGCTTATGTGGAATGTCAGTGTAGGCTTGTGAAATGATCTTTAAAAAGCAAATTAATTTTTAGAAAAATGCTATCTTTTAAATGAATGTAATTGAGATGTTGCATGGAAAATTGCAATGCCTCCTGGTTTCAAAAGTGTAGTGAACAGAAGAACAATCTCCCTGTATCTGCCAGTTTTTTGTTTAAAAGTTCTATGTATGTCATTAAAATAAAGAACTTGCAAGATGTCTTGTGCCTGTGTGTTTTGGGGCAAAAGAGAAAGAAGCAATAAATATTATAACAGGGCAAAAAATCAAAATATTATTCCAAATTTGCCCTACCAGCTGTATCCCATTCATGCCCAAGGGGCCAATATAAACATATACGATTTAAAAGCATATCTTAAACTAGGGCTTTTTTTATTAAAATAAACATTAAATGAATGGTTGCAATGAGAAGTTATGAGTTTTACAGAGTTTGAAGGTTTGGTTTAAATAAATATCCACATCTGGCAGTTTACTACAGGACCATCATACAAGAAGAGACTTTATTTTGAAGCAAGATAAACATATTTGAGATAACTGGATCTTGGATGCTCAAAAAAGAAAAAAATCCTCTACTTCCTGCTGTTAGATGGCTTGGAAATGTCTTCAGCACAGCCTCTTCCATGGTGTTTTGGCATTATATTACAAGTGTTTTATATGTCTATAGTTCTATTTCAGAATTGTCTCAAACAAACCAAACAACACTTCAAAACAAGATAATTTGTGACATATGTTCTTTGTGATTATGCCTCAGATTTAACTACAACAATTTTAACACAGCAAAACCAAAGTTTTTGATAATGCTTTCTTCAGTTATATCTCAGGTTTCATACGGTTTTGCCTCAGGAAAAGGAGATGACTAGTTTCGCGTCCTTTTCACCACGAACAGCTGAGGCTCAGGTTCTTAGATTTTAGCAGGGGTTAAGGACAGCCAGGAAACTCACTTTGGGTTTGGCTCAAGCCACTTAGCTCTAACGTCTTACACCTAGACTCTAACATCTTACACCTAGACTCAGGCAGAGCTATTAGAGTCACACAACCAAAGGAGCCCTGGCTTTATATTCAGAACTGATGAATCTTTCCAGAGTCCTACTGCGTCAGCTATGCAAGTCACATTTCGTAATGCTGAACAAAGCAATAACTAAATACCTTTGCAAATCAGAGCCTCAGAACTGAAACAGGCAAAAGACTACTGCCTTGCTAAACCTATGAAAGATTTGTAAGCCTCCATCCGTTCTCTCTCCCTTCTTTTCTGACCATGAAAACTATTCTTATTCGATCACAACATACTGAAGATCTTCTGCTTGTCTCAGTTTCTTTCATATCACTGCCATACAACTGCTAGGTGACTTCCCTTGCGCAGATTTTGGAACGAGGTCCTACCATTCTGTGCCAGGAGGAAGGTTTTCCAACTCCAGTGTTCTCAGAGGTTTTTTCCTGCAACCAGGCATATCTAATGGTAGCTATTCTAAACCAGTCAATATCTACTTCAGTACATTTACCCCATTTTTATCAGGCACTCATTGTCCACCACTTGGTTTCTCCTGCTATCATTTTATAGGATATTTTCTCAATTTTAATTTTACAAATAATACTCTGATTCAGACTACAAATGAACACATGCAATTGGCAATATCACTAAGTTGCAACACTTCATCCAGTTTACCAAGGTTAATACTCAAGGTTTAACACAGAGCCGTGACTTCTGTAGCTTTAAGAAAGCTGTCCATGCTAACCTTAGTTTTCCCTTTCAGCATGACTTCTAATTTGATCAAACCCAGTAAGTATCTAGTGTGAAACAGATGGTGTGTGTTTGGGAAAGTTTAAAAAGGGAGCATAATATACTCCCTTTGGCGGGCGACTCTGAAATGCATCTGTTCTCTCTGCAGCAAGACTCTTCTCCCTACTGCAGGCAGGGGCTGTGAAAGCCTCCCCACGCAGCACTCGCAGTGTGCCGCCTGAATCACACTGTTCGTATTACTTTCAAGCCCCGAGTCCCTTTTGAACCAAATGCTAATCAAGGTGGTATTTTTTTGATAAAGCACAAACATTGACAAAATCAGGACTAGACTTTCAGCAAATCATTTTATTCATGACCTCAGGATTGAGGTCTAGGTACCTTCAAGATATTCTGTCTGAAAAGGACTACATTAAGTTTTAAATCAGGGACGTGCAGCCTGTGGCCCATGCACCAGTGCCAATACATGGGCAGACACTGAACAGCAGTGGGGAAGGAGCAGGTAGATGCAGCATCTCTGCAAGTTAGCAGCTCTCACCTCGGGACTTCCACCGACCTGGGTGTCCTGGTGGACGACAGGTTGACCATGACCCAGCAGTGTTCCCTGGCTGCCAAGAAAGCTAATGGGATCCTGGGATGCATTAGGACTGTGGTCAGCAGGTCAAGGGAGGTTCTCCTTCCCCTCTACACTGCCCTAGTGAGGCCTCATCTGCAGTACTCCGTCCAGTTCCGGGCTCCCCAGTTCAAGAAAGATGAGGAGCTACTGGAGAGAGTCCAGCGGAGGGCTACAAGGATGGTGAGGGGACTAGAGCATCTCTCCTATGAGGAGAGGCTGAGGGAGCTGGGCTTGTTCAGCCTGAAGAAGAGAGGGCTGAGAGGGGACCTAATAAATGCTTATAAATATCTCAAGGGTGGGTGTCAGGAGGATGGGGCCAGACTCTTTCCAGTGGTGCCCAAAGACAGGACAAGGGGCAATGGGCACAAACTGAAGCAGAGGAAGTTCCATCTGAACATGAGGAAGAACTTCCCTCTGAGGGTGATGGAGCCCTGGAACAGGGTGCCCAGGGAGGTTGTGGAGTCTCCCTCTCTGGGGATATTCAAGACCTGCCTGGACAAGGTCCTGTGCAGCCTGCTGGAGGTGGCCCTGCTTCGGCAGGGGGGTTGGACTAGATGACCCACAGAGGTCCCTTCCAACCCCTACCATTCTGTGATTCTGTGAAGGAGCTAAACAGAGACACCAACCATCAGACTGATGAGCAACCCCACGCTGAGTGCCTTCTGGCACATGTGAGTTCTTGTTTGGGGGGGAAAAAAAAGAGCAGCAATACAGCTGGGCTTTCCACCTTTAGAAAGGTTGAAGCCTCCATTAAAAAGGTAAGAAAATTATTTATTATTTCTTAGCTCAAAAAGGTAATGACTATGAACTTTCTCTGGAGTCCAAGGGGATGATCAGGTGATTCAGTGGCTTAAATCAACCCTCACACTGGCATTGATTTGGTTTCCTTCATATCATTAATCATACACAGGTGGTTTTAAAACTTAACCCCACACACAGAGCATCAATGTAATAATAGATCAGATCTCAGGTTAAGCTGCCAACAGAAACACAGAAACGTTTTTTTGGGCCCAGCCAGAGGGATGGATATGTGTATAATGAGTAAGCTTCAGTGAAATTACTAGCCAGGAATGCTAAGAACATCACTTCAATAATCACCTTTGCATTAAAACACGGATGAGTCACAAGTGATACTTTTTGATTATCCAGACCTAGTGTTTGCTGCATGGACACTGGCTTTATGGAGAAACCATAATTGTGATTCGAACTTCACTACCTAAGAAACAATACACAGATCAGGAAATGGAGTCCAAGCCAGAACAAGAGACTAGCAAAGAAAAAAATTAATGAAGCACTCTTCATCCAGAATACTGTTTGTTGTTGTGCAACATCTCTGCCCAGAATGCTTTTTTTATTTTTCTTCCAGGGACTATATACTGATTGTGTGAGAAAATCACTTGGACCCAGGATTCATCTATTTTATTCCCAGTATTTTGGGGCTTATTTTTATCAACAGTTGCCCACTGGGAAAACAAGACAGATTTATGCATCTGTTTATCAGCAAAGCAACTTCATGTACTGACACTGAAAAATTCTAATTTAACTGTTTTGGGCTTCCCAGTATAATACTCATTTAAAAAGCGAGTCATCATAATATTCTGTGAGATTGCAAATATATTATTGTATTTTTGAACTCTGCTAGTTCTAGTAACATTTTTTGATTTCTGACATTTCAAATTGATTCTTTTCACCTCTTACATTTCAACCAAATTTAGAGGAACCTAAAGCCAAATGTCAGCCACGCTTCAGAGTAGTAATAATCTTGTGACCTCTTGGTTACCTTATTCCCCAAATATAATTGTTCAGAAGTCAGTTTTTAAGGTAATATAAAAATTTAATTAAAGTTAATAAAGTGCTTTGAGACCAGCAGATTAAGACAAAAAATAATGTCAATGAAAAAATATATTTGATACTGTTCATAAATATTAAAAGACAAGGAGGAAAGCTCCATTGTGAAAAATCTGAGGAAACATGGTGTATTTATTTAGTTAACACAGTTTTTATTTCCCTCTTTAATTTGCAGGATAAAGGGTTAGCCATGAGATGCACAGCTGTTAGTCAGACACATAACATATAAACCAACCTTCATAGAAAGCAGTTGTATATTCTACAATTAGTTTCATTAATTTGAATGATTAAGCATTCTATGCTGTCACTTTTTAAAAGTATAAAGCAATTAAAAAGTAATAGGACGTTCTGGAAAATGGAATTCTGCACTACACACTGTAAACCCCCATCTCACTTGTTATAAATACTTCAACAGAAAAAAATAAACTTTATTATTTAAAGACAAATAAAGATACTCTTCTCTTTCAAAATGGAAAGTCCCATAGGCTTTATATTCTAAAGTCTTTGCTGTAAAAGACTTTTCCAATTTATTTTCAAAATAGAAATCAGTGGGACAAAGGACTAAAGGGTCCCGACGGAATGAAAGTGTGGGAATGATCTTTCCTTTCTCTCTACTTAGATTTATTTAACTACAAAAGTGTAAAACATTTGGCCATGATTGGGAGGAATCAACTTAGCTAACGTCTTGCTGTTCATGACCTTGTGGTCAGTATAAAATGAGAAAAAAAAAGCAATTTAATACTTTTAGTTAACTATATTCAAATACAAGAACGGCAGGATTTTATCAAACTAGAATATATAATCATATACATGAATCACAGCCAGCTAAGATGATTCTTCAGTCATCTGCACTAGCACCAAAACAACTGCTTAGCTTTCACAGCAAAGGCAGAGTCACAGAGCTGGAGGGAGGCCCAGGGCTCTCCATTTGCAGCTGGGGATGTATCACCTCAGCAAGATCCCATGAGGGCAACAGATCCACTGAACGGCCCACACCTCACCTGCAAACTAACATCATTGCCCCTCTCCTTTCACAGGACTTGGTACACGGGCAAACTTTGCAATACTCATCCCACAGACTATCGTGATTCAGGGACAAGTAGGCTGAGAGGTTTCCATATTATCTGTACTAGCAGAAGAGCTTGTGTTGACCAGTAAGCAAGGGCACAAAACCTAAATCTTCCCTCAAGAAAAAAAATCATTACAGTTTTCAAGTTTTGCTGAAATAATTTTGAAACTAGTTCCTGCATAAATACAATCATATAGAGTGGGAAAACCTACTGCTTTCAACAACAAAAATTCAGTATACCCTAACTCACATTTGAATAGATGGATGTTCTTGCACCCACTCAGTAGTCTCAGCTTGGTTTCATTAGGATCATTCATGTAAGAATTGCAAAGTTTGTAAGTACAGAACGGTGACTGTCTTACACCTTCAGGTAGTTAGCAGCAAACAAGAATTATATTTTCAGATTAAACATCATATGCAACCCTGACAATAAAGGCTCAGGTTATAAAAAGATCACTATAGTGATTAGACTCCATCATTAAAAATTACTTTTGCATAAAATGAGACGAATGTAAACATTAGTTTTCTGATGAATACCATGATGAAATTAATACAGCTTTGCCATTTTACTAGAGCTACTTTTGAAAATCTGTTGCTTGCTCACCACAAAGGAATACTAGTGAGCTTGTAAGTGACTGAATAATCTGATCCAGCAGTGTAAAATCAAGTACACAGTCTTTTGGGGAAATGCTGTTCCTCCAATCAAGTCAGCTGAGTAGAACAGCAGGCACTTTTTATTTACAGGTTTAGATGTTTATCAGTAATTCCCAGTTATGTGACTGATGCTCAGTGTTACTCATGAATGATACTAACAAAGATCTTAGTATACCGGTTTTAAAAGTCAAATGCTCAAGGAATGTATTTGTAGCTGCAGTCTTACTAGTAACACAATAAACTGCATAATTTGTAAAATCTTTGGCAAAATGTTTCTTTCAAACAGTAATATATAGACACAATCTGAATATAATTTGATTTTAATTTACAGCTGCAATAGTAAACCATATATTATTAATCTCTGCCATATTTCTGTGACTTCCAAAAGTAAACTTTACTTTTGTAAACATACAGCACAACTGTAGAATAAAAGCAAATGTAAGATGTGAATTCTCAGTTCTGTATCTACTAGCAGTATCAAAAAAAAATCCAGGGAAACAGAAGAGAACACCAAAAACAAAAAAATCACATTTTAAAAATGGAAAAGCATCTACAGCACATGCTAAAACCTTTATACATGATAGATAGTTACATAGCATTTGAATGCTGATCATTAATTTGGATTCTTTGCTATGCATCTAGCTAAAAATGACTCTGGCATTAAAACCAGAGCTAAACCTAAGCGAATAGATGTTCCGTAAAAATAACAGACTATTTGTTTGATTATGATAGCAGAGGGAAAAGGAAAGACACAGACAGAATGGCCATGTCTACACCTAGCACTCAACAACAAGTAAGCAGCCAACAATGACTCCAATAGAGCAGACATTCAGGTCTCAGGACCTATGATGTTCCTGATGGAAATACGCTCCCAAGGACCTGCGAGCTCTGCAGCTGGGGAACCCAAGCACAGCCACTGCCAGAACAAGATAGCAAATGCTGTTTCTGCCCGCAGAACAGAGATTGTCAGGAACTTGTCTTCTGACAAGATCTTAAACACTTTCCCTAAGATACTGCTTATAGTAGTGTGAAAGACCCATACAAGAAAAAAATAACCTGTTGATTGAGCTATTCATCCAGAAGATAAGAGTCAGAATTCAGCTGTTGTTCTCCTGTTCCAGACTTCTAGGCCTTCTGACTAGAAATGTCTTCCTGACTCATTAAGTCAAGATTCCAATGATTAAAGGTACCACATTATCTACGCCATTTCATAATTGCCTCAAACAAAAAATGAGGTAGCATTTCCCGTGTTACTGGAAGGCTGTTTCAAAACCTCTCTCCTCCAGTATTCGGAAACCATATTCTAATTTCCAGTTTAAATTCATTCTTTGACAGTGTTACATATTTGGTTTTAGTTTAATGCCAACTTTCCTTCTTGTGTGTCAATCTCACAATATATTTAAAGGGTAAATTTTATGGTTTCTCAGACTTCACTTTATTAGAATAAACAAACAAAGCTCATCTGTTATGACTGTTTTTTCTTCCCTGACCTTCTCTGCACCTGTGCCAAGAGTAGTCACCTTTTTTGAAAATAGATGGTAAAAAATGTACACAGTAGTCCACAGAGTACCCTTGTTATTAAAGAATACATAGTATACCCAAATTCAGCCTGGAGAATTACTTTTTCGGTACTTAGACAGAAAGAAAATGCATGCATGGACAAATTTACAGTCTTTGTAAGAGTAATTCCAAGTCAATAATCTGCCTCTTTCAATGGGTATAGTATACAATAGTTCCAAAAAATGAGACAGCCATCTGATCCATAAAAGCCAAACTAAGAAGCATATAGGTGCGAGTAATAAGAATAATAAGATTTTGTTTATTTGTATAAAATACAAATTGGGCTTATGATATTTTTTCCCTCCTATCCCAGCCTCAGTACTAATTTAAAGGCCAACTCTGTCTAATAACCTAAGCAACCTGAGGTGGGAGCTACCAAAAAGTAGAAATGTATTTAAACTAGATCATGAATGGCCAAAATAGAAGTCAAGTTCAGGCCAACTTATGACAGACAATAGCAAGTCCAGTTAATGCTGTACTGAAGGTGAATTATGTTCTTAGAAATACAACAGAAAATGCCTCAGTACATCAAAGACAATAACCTTTTGAATCTCCTCACTTTCCTTCCTACACAAGAATAAATGTATCCTACACAGTTTCTCCATTTTTTTTGGCATTAAATGTGCCTTTACAATACATCTTGTCTATTTTTTTATATGTTTGAGATGAGTCATGTCACACTAATATCCTATTTCTTATACCTACGTGTTTATCAACATATGCTCAGGTTATTAGAGACTTCAAGTACAAATAAAAGAAAAATACCATAAGGCACTCTAGCTTTGTCCATTAACAACTGGTCAGATAATCAATGCCTGAAATATACTGAAAGCATTCATTATTTAAAGGAGTAATGAAGACAGTTCTGGTTATGCATTCCCCTGCAACGGTAAGAAAATCGTGGCCTGAAAAATCTCGCTCATCACAGGGCTCCTACATGTTCTGTTCCCAGAGATTTTCTTGGTGTTTGAAATTAATCCTAATTTTAGGGAGACACTGAAACTCAAGACAAGAAAAAAATGCTAAGAACCATGCATACCTTCTTTTTCAGTCCTTTTAAGTGCATATGTTGTTGCCCACACACATCTAGCATATAATTGTTGGCAGTGATGATTTCTGGCTGGCACATCCTTTAGTGGTTGAAGGTTTCTGTATTGCTAAAATGAAATGGTATGACTGCCTCAGAAAGAGACAGAATAGGGGGGTGGGAAAAGTTCATATTGACATACTGCACTTTCCCAATTAAGTTAAATATCACCACACTCAGAAAATGCTTTCCTGAAAGATCTGGTCTCTACCTTTGCTACAAGATTTTGGCAGTTTTTTAGCATTTGGCAGTTAATTTTACCTAACTGTAGACAAGGATAAGGGACAAAAATTACTCCATTATATTTCTGGCTGGCTGGCAGACTTACATTTGCCCAAGGGCAAATCTCTCAGATTAACATTTTTAAAGCTAGACTGGCTCATCCAAATTATGTTTTCAGCTGCTGTGAATGCTTGGTATTCTCTGGTAATTAGAGGGCAGCAATTGCACTTTGGGCATCTGAAAGAGCAAAAGACAGAGGCCGCACAGAAGCCACTTCTGTTTCTCTTCATTTACAGACTTAAGGTCCTTTCATTAGACAAAGGATAGATAAAACTTGGAGAGTGTCTGCAGATTTTCAGATCGTCCTGCCAATTCGCCTGAAGCCTAATCTGGAAAGACTGCTTTGAGATGTCAGAGGGAAGTTCATCTTCATGCTCACAGAAGCTGCCAAAAAGAATGTAATTGTGACAGGTTTTGTTTTTTGTTGTTGTTTTTCTGAATGTGAATACCATCAGTTCCTTTCACAGACTCCCAAACAACCATCAGATGATAATGAATTTCTGTCAATACAGATCTGAGCCAAATTTGAACTGGCAAGATACAAATGAAAGGCTGTATCTGTTACCTATCACCTGGGCTATCCATTCCTCCTTACTCACACTTATTCTTAATTTACAAATAAACTGCCATTCAAAGTCAAAGACTAAAATTAGTTGGGGAAAAAAATGAACACTTTAAATACACACTTCAAGTTCTGATTTTAGGGTAGCAATAAATAGTGAAGCCATGAAGTGGGGAGGAAATACTTTGGGTACACTATTAATTCAGTTACAAGTGCTTTCTCTGAAGCGTCAAGCACAATTCAATAATCAGCCATAACTTCTTGTTCGTGGCCCAGTCTCCTCCAGTGTTATTGAAAGGGGACACTGGAGTACAGCTTATACTTGTTTTATGTAAAGGTGTTTCCCAGATAAGAATCCCTTCAGAGGGAAGCTAGGAGTCCCCTATATTTCAAACACATCACAGCCATGATCCCTCATCACCGTAAGCTCATGAAAACAGTTCTAACAACCAAAATGATTCCAGAACTAGGCATCACAGCAGACAATATGATACTCACTGTTTTCTCAACACAGCGTGTGCAAGGCAGTTCATGAGACTCATCAATGGGAGATGACATGGAGGGAATGTCAGCTACACAGTGTTTTACTCAATCACACACTCCAGAAAACGAAACTAGGACTAGTGGGTTAACCTGTTTCATCTTGATTGAGCGGACTGGATCCTTCTACAAAGTGTTGATGTTTTTTAATGCATTCTGTGATTCAAAGGACCTCTACTTAGCCACTACTAGGAAATAACTCAAATTTAAATGCTCCCTGATTTTGCAAAACACTTCCTATTTCACAGATACACTCTACACACTGTATCATGTATTAAGGATCGAGTCAGTCTTCAATGTACACTAAATGTATGGGTATTTGTTTTGTGCAGCAATGAAGAAACTGCTGAGAATGAAAGACTGAGCAATAAATGGATGTGGGAATAGCTCTAGGGCTGACAGACATTCTGGCATGAAATGAATTGGATGCTTGGAAGAATACCTATTCAAAAACAGCCATGAAGTATGTTCTCACATGAAGTTTACTGAAACAATGACTATGAAAACCAAAATTTTCTCAAATATAAAGACAGTCCCCCAGACACAGCCTTCTAAACAGCAAAGCCACCCCATTAGCAGACTTGTGTTCAAACTCCGTATGTTCTTGCAAATGGAACTCCTATCTTCCACAATGCCATAAAACCTGGTATCATCACAGCCCATTTAAAATCTTGTGCCAGTAGACAGAACAAAATGAAGGAATAAATGTGGCTAAACAAATTTTAAAGATATGCGAATGGCATTTTTAAATGTAAAGAAAAGCTCTTTGTCTACATGGAGAAGCTGTACACGTTAGTCCTACAGACTAAGAAGTTGAAAAAAAGTACCATTGTTTACCTCATGTACCCATGTTTACCTCATGTACCCGTGCGTTGTGGCTCCTGCTCTAAGCAGCGAGCTTCCGACCCACTCCTCGCAGAACAGAGCCTATACTGCTTGATCTAAATTGAAAGATTTCTTAACTTGAACTCTCTTGACTTAATCATTAGGATTTCTTCCTGCTGGGTCACTCAATCTCTGCCTCCAGTGGAGCAGGCACGTAGTTATAATTGACCTTCCTCCTACATCATCCCACCTGTAGCACTGAATCTGCTGAAACAACCCTGGGTCTACATAGGTCTTGGGAACCTGAATCCAGCGACAGCAGACCACTGATACATACAGCTCATGTGACAAGGTTCAACAGAAAAATGAGTTAAAATGTTTCAAGTACTGAATAAAACCAAACAAAATAAAATAAAAAATTAACCAACCCCAACCTACCTATGTTTTAATGAAAGAGAGAAGGGGACAAACTAACAATTCGTTTTAATAGTTAAACTAAATGTCAGATAAGTATCTGGAGTTTGGTATCAATGCCATACCCTCTGTGACTATGTACTGTGGTTTTCAAAAACCCTGACAAGTGTGGTTTTCATTTAACAGCAGCAAAAGTTTCATCTATAGGTGGAGATCTTTGTTCCTTTGCCACCTACAGGCCCACGGTTACTGAGAACAAGGGCTATTAAACGTGTCGTTTACAAAACAATAGTATTTCATATTGCTCTATGTTAATTACTAATGGAATGCAATTAACTGATTCTCTCATGAACTGTGATGCCAGATATAACAAGCCTGATTCCTTTCTCTCTTACTGTGGCATAAATTAGCACTAACTTCATTTATGTCAATAACATTATATTGTATAAAAAGGATGAATGGATGAAAATAGAGAAGAGTTAGGACAATCTAATATCAAGGCACCACATTAGAACAATATATCAAGCCACGGAATAATAGAAAAAATATTATAATGGACTAATACATTTTGAAAAAATGTTATAAAAATATGTTCAAAACTGTATTCATTACATTTCTAAAAGCCTTACAAAAATGCAAGACCAGCCAGAAAAGCAGCTTAGTGAATGCTACGTAATGTCTTGGAAATTCACTGCTGGAAAGTGAGAACAGAATTTGGTGCTTCAAATTTTACTTTAATGGTCTAACTTTTGCCCTTCACGTTAATTTAAAATTTCACATTAATTTGCCTAAGCTGTGTGTTTGAGTTTTGTAATTAAATGTAAATACTTCTATAATTTTTTAAATCTGGTTTAAAGCCTGTAAAAGGTAACTTCTAGTCTTAAAAAATATCATAAATCTGGAAAAAAAATTACTTACAAGTAACAAAATTTGTGTGACTGAAGGTCACAGGTGAAATGTTTCATTCCTATGACTGCTGTCTATTAACTTCCTAAAATAAAGACTAGTGCCACAGCCTCTTGATAGTGTGCTTTTAGGTACAGCCTCCAAAGTTCATGACCTTAAATTTGATAGAAATTAAGATATTTACAAACATTTATTAGAGGCTGCAGCTTGGCACATGCATAGTTAAAGGCTCCATGTGTTAATAAGCTGTCCATGATTCAGAAGATCTCTATTTATCAAGATCCAAACTGTACAGTCTGGCTGGAGGAGAATAAGAGTGGATAAGAAGAAGAAATACCATCCCCCTCTGGATACACATCACTGATTCTTTTGCACCTACCAAGCAGAAGGACTTGACAAGATATATTTGTTTTTCAGTTAATATTCATAAAAGGTGTGAATAGGATTCAGAACTTTTTAGTACAAAGCAAATCCAAACAAAAGGAATACTCAAATTAAAACTCTCTCCTTTTTTCAAGACACAGCAGCCTTTTCTAAGCTTTATTAGAAAATTATCATGCCAGCTGTCTCTTTTCCCTGACTGTTATTCATACAATATGCCTCTCTCTTGTTTCTTTTCAGCTTTGTACATGTATAGTAATGAGTTTTCTAGAATGGAAAACCCAGTAGAATATTAAAATTGCAAAGAGCAGCTCTTCGAGTTAATTTCACCAAAGTGCATCACAACATAATACAATGTAGTAAGAATGAATTTCTAATAGGAATTCATTCATGGAAAAATTAATTAAAGAAAATGTTATTGCTAATACAGCTTTTCATATATGTACTCTTATGTATTGGCAATAATAAGCTAAACATTTAAAAAACCAAACAGTTCATGACGTACTTCTCGACCTGTATCATGAACAATATTTTTTCATAATACCACAACAAATACTGACGTAAGAAATGTACGATTGTGATATTCTTGAAATACAAAGCATGAGAAAGCCCACTCCCCACCGTTACATTTTACCAAATGATAAAATAAAAAAAAAAAATCTGCTGTACCATTATCAAAACAAAAGTTACTAGATCAAGCTTTTCATAATAAAATCCATTAAAAAAAAGGTAAGAATACAATGGGATTTCCCAGTGAACAAAAAGATGGAGACAATGTGAACACATAAGAAGATTGGGATATCACATATAAAGAATGAGAAAGCCTCGAAGACTGAAATAATAGAGGTAGGACAAAATTCAATGCAGCAAAGGCTACGCTGCTAGAGACTAGTAAGAAACTAGAGTATAAGCCAGAATTACAGCAAACTGAAAAGGAGAGGAAGAAAAGGACATATAGAGTGGTACAGATAAACTTCCAAAAATGGCAAATATTATCACAGGTAGGATACATCGATCAGTACATTTCCAAAGATTAAGAAACTACTGATAGGACTGCATAAAGCACTGACAAGACCCTATTCGGATTCCTGTGCACAAAAGTGAATTGGAAAAGATGCAGAGAATTATATTACAATAATTAGGAAGGGACACACTATCAAAAGGAACATGTATGAATTGCCTTGTTTAGAAAAGTCAAAAAAATCCTGCAGATTAAAATATTTGTTCACTGTAGAAAAGCTGAAAGTCAATGCTGGAACAGGAGCAAAAGGCCATGAACAAAACCAAACTAAACCGGCCATGAATAAATTTAGCCTAGATATTATAAGGCTTCTAACCATCAGAATATCAAAGCACAGAAACAGTATCCCAAGGTAGAATAAAATGCCTACTTTTAGTCTGGAATATGGTAGATTTCAAAAGCGTTTTGTGAAATAATTGCCTGTGATAGAAGAGGACAAGGCAATATGTTTCAGGAGATTCCTTCCAATCCCAAATTCTTAAATTTATATTCAACTACATAAATTATGCTCACTCTACATCAAATAGCATACATACACCTCTTTCTCATAAAGATAAAATGTTTTCCTGTTTTTCTACATGTTTCAATTATAACCTTGAATGCTTCTGTATTTTTTTCCTAATAGGCTCAAGCTTGCCTTAAATACTTGCTTGTGAAACCACATTTAGACATCTGACTTCTTGTTGTAGGTACTTACTGCTCCTACTACACACCACTTCTGCACCAGGACAGCTAGAAGCAATCCCAAAAATCAAAGTAGCCTTTACCTTGGTAGTAAGATATTGACTGGGAAATGCAAGTTTGAACCTCCTCTTACATACTACATGAAAACTCTTCGTGCATCCCACATGAATGTATCTAAGTTAACATACATAAAAAGAAAACAGCTTTTTAGAGGAGTCAGCTTAGAGGAGATCGAAGTCATGAGATATGTAGAGATAGCTACGAACTCTGGAAGCTAAGAAGCTGAGCAGTTGTCCTGGACAAGATGGTAAAAAAGGAAGGGGGGGGGGAGAAAAAGATATAAGTCCCACAGTTATGCTCAGAATTTCTACTGATCCCAGACAACTGCCTGTGAATCTCTGTCTAGAGGCTCCCTGAAGAGCATGCATGCCGCTTTGTACCCTTCGCTGAATTGCCTCAGCATCCTTAGTATACTATGTCAAATAAGCACATCACCAAACATCCTGGATTCTTCCTTGGAGGCTTTTTCTGGATATACATACCCATATTTGACTTTCTGAAGATTTTAAACACAGGTTTGAAATGTTTAGCCACATGCAGGAACACAAGTAATACACAGACAGCGATCAGAGCAGGATAGACTACTATGATCACAGGGAGACAGGCTGATAAGTCAGTTCCTGGCAAGCTGCTTCTCCCCTCTACCCGCCTTTTTTTTTTTTTTTAAGATATGCTGAACAGAACTTTACATATCTGATAAATAGAAAGGAAAGTCAAATTATGGATAATTTTCCTGAAATATATTACAAATTGCTATTCATTCATATGTCAGCTTTATTTAAATCTGTGAGCAATGAAAGTGATCTGAAAAGACTCACTCTGCGAAGTCATGTATTTAAAAGCAAGTTTACAAATCTGTATTTTAGTCCTTTGAAGTTTTTTGCAGCTTTTACTTTTATTTCAAGGTCTATAGACATGTTCTTTTTTGTATCGTCTAAACATTAAAATTGCAGCTCCCTTAGGATGAATGACTTGTGCTCCGAGTTGACTTTTTATCAATCATGTTAATTTGGAAATAAGCTATTGGTTTGACTTTTTATTCATCATAGTCAAAAGTGGATTGTGTAGCCCTGTCCCATTTGCCCTTAATTAACAACCATTGAATCCCCATATTAATTAGCAGAGCGGTTAGACATTTTACATCACACTTCACTATAGTGGATAATTAAAAGACCCATTAATAATACTCTGGTATTCATAATTTGTATAAACCTATTATGAAACAATAAACCTGATTACACTATAGCTTTTTACATGCTTGCTTATTGATATGATACTGCCTTAATTTTAAAACCTTTATAAGGCTGTGAATTATTTTTAAGTGGGGTGGCTTTAATTCTTCTAGTACATGAAACTTCTGAGATGACTGACTAATACTTTCTGAAACAGCCCAAGAAATAATAGCCACTATTGGAAATTAGCAGCATTTTGTCTACATGTTGCTTCGGATTTGGGGGCTTTTTTTTGTACGTTTACAAAACCACAAACCTTCATTTTTACTTATAGTTCAGGACTGATTGATTTCTGCTTGTGCACAGGAGGTGAAATCCAGAAGACACCAACTTTAAATGACAGCTACAGCTTAATTGGCATCATCCAAGGGAAGCTGTCCTGCTGAAGCACTGAACCATCATTTCCCTAAGGCACCTCGGCCTTGCCATGTCCCTAGTCAGCATCACTTTTGCATTTTCAGACGAAGTGCCTCAGGGCCCTTTGCTGGAGGATCTATGCCAAGGACCTCGGAAACCATGAAGTAATGCCTTAAAACTTTTTGTCACAGTCTTTGATGAAAATGAAGTAGAGATTTATGTTCACAAAAATTTGGACAGATGACAATTGTCAAGGATGTTCAGGTGACAGTGACAAGATATTAAAAGCTGACTTAATCCTGCTTACCTTGTACCCACAGTATATCTTCTGAGGATTAACCATAAAGTCATTGGGTTGTTCATGAAAATTCAATTAATGCATTTTGATCCATTTCAAAACTCTACCAGATAGGCTAAAAAGCAAGTGGCAGAACTATAATTTGTAGGGGAATCCACAGTTCCCAGGTTGCAAAGGGTTCAACACATCATAAACACAACCCCTTGGACAAGGGACACCAAATTTATTTTCAGATACTTGCACCAAAACCTTTCTTTAATGGTAGAATTTATCTCTGTTTCCCTGATACTACTGACATCATTTTTAACTTTTTTGTAAAACCTTGGTCATTGATTTCAAGGGCCTCCATGATCTTCTGTGAAATTTGCTGTTACACCAGTTTTTGAGAACCAATTATGTTAAATATTGCTAGCTCAAACCAGTGCAGCAATTGAGTACTCACAGCCCACAAATACGTTAATTCCTTTTCTGTTATGCATTTTCATCCTGGGTTACAGCCTCTAGTCACTAATACTTCTTTTTGAGACAATTTCAAAAGATGGGGGTAAAAGCCTATTCCGCAAGATTTCTAAACCTGCTGTGTGAAATAAGCAACTACTTATTTGATTTAAAGCAAAATACAGTGACTTTTCATGCCAGCCCTGAAGAAAAAAAAAAACAAAATCTAGGATGATATTCATGAAGTCACCACAGTTTCCTCAAAGAAATTCACTTAAATTTGATGTTTGAAGTTAAATCCAATTCTGCAAACCTGTTTAATTAAGCAATCTTTAGCTCTTTTTACTGAGGATTTGTTATTCCCTGCTGCATTCTCACTAGAACTGGTTAGATTTGCTGAGTGTAATTTTTATCACAGTTCTCTGGGCTTTCTACCTCTGTCATGTACTCCCAGACAAAAACCACCTGTTAAAAAGCCCTTCAAGCTTTCATTTGTAATAAGAGGTTAAAAATTAGAGAAAAGCAGCAGAAATGTATGCCAACTCTGACATTCCCTCAGGAAACGTTGCAAGTTAGGGAAATTTTTCAATATTATGAACTAAAGGCTTGGGCTGTCATTTCCGTGGGAACTGCTGATATTCTACTGCTATGACTTTTGTGCAAATGAAGCTCTGTGTGGGTGAGAACTGTATTTAAGTAGAGTGGCTGTGAATTTATAAAATGCAGACAAGATGTTCTGCTGCAATTTAACAATTTAGTAAGAATTTGCAACTGCAAACAAACAGGAAATGTACCTCAAAGCCAGCTTATAAATATGCAGGTGAAAGACAGTGAAAAGAGTATCTCCCACCAATAACCTCTCTTTTCCACTCATTTTTTCAACTAAATGTATGCTCGTGTCACAAAGTATTGCTCAGGATAGTGCTAATGTAAGTCAGATACAGTAAGAAACAATACCTACTTAATATATCAACAACTTGAAATGATGTGCACCTCGAGTTGTGGTTTGTAAAAAAAAAAATACATCTATACTATATTCTGATTTTATCATCTATTGTTCTTACATTAGAAGTTCACGATGGTGACTCACCTTCCAGTATATTTTCAACACAATACATATTGATTCTGTAAAATAATTCCCTAAAACTACATAGAGTTTCCAACATCCGGGTATTTGCACCTTCTCCACTCACATTTTGTAATACTTTCGAAGTAATACTTTGGACATAAACCAAAGGCCCAGGAAAATATTTGTAATACTACTTAAAATCTACACAATATTTCTTACAAAGTCCTATTTTGAAGGATAATTAAATAGTTAATATATCAAACTTCTGACCATTTTTTAAAAATCAGAGTCATTTCAACCATTTTTCTAAAGTAAGAATAAAAACACACTTCTCATTTTTGAATTTTAAAAAGTTTGTAACCCACGTATTTCAACAGCAGCTGACAGGAATAGGAATCTTGGCAACATCAGAACAGCTGATTTACAGGTATGCATTTAGCGGTGTATCAAAATTCCATATTTAGCTGTGTAAGCAGTAAACATGCTGGTATTAATTACCTTACCATACAAGGATTTCTCCTTGCTGTTCTCTGCTATTAGTGAAGAAGGATACTAGTCACAACAAGTAAGATACAAGAATGCAGTTTATAGAGTATAGATTAATATATGTAATAATTGGGTGAAAAGAGGGAAAACTCACACCTTAGTTTATACTCTAATCATGAATATTGAGACTCGGTTTCACTACTGCTATATTTAAAATACCTTCCCTGTAATCAGCGCATCACACTGACACATGCTGGTGGTGGATACGACCCTTTATCTACAGCAACACTTCATTCATAAGTGCAACACAGCCACTTCAGATGCAAGACACTATCAGGCATTTCATAGAAACACCATAACATGACAGTACTTCAGAAGAGGAAGTGAAGAAGATAATTAATTGGAACTTTGAGAGAAATTTTTGGAAGAATATAATTAGCTGGCTTGGAACATGGCCAGAACACTAGGACTAAATAAATCTTACTTGTGAGAAATGAACCTGGAGATACTTATGCGAAAAAGGGTGTACACACTGCTGACTTCCCAAGAAAGAAGGCAAGATGCCATTGACCTAAGCGTCAAGTGTACCTGAAAGTAAATTGCAGTACTTATGCCTGTGTTTGTATGAAACAACTAAATCCTTACTCAGTTAAAATAATGCCTTCTTTACATCAGATTTGATGAAATCACTAATGATTTCCTTAAGAATGAAAAAAATATGACCTTTTTATCTGAGAAAAACAGTTACAGATTGGGGGGTCTTAGATCACCTGAACTGACGCCCTGCTTGTTCTGTGTGAATCAAGACAACTAAGACTATCAGTCAAAGTCCTTGGTGGGTACAAATTTCCCCCTTTAGCTATGGTAACAATTCTACAGAACAGAATTTAAGGCATTGCTTTTTATTATTAAATATGCTACAATAAAGATAATCAAAGTAACATCCCATGCTGTGATAAAGTAATAAACAGAGCAAGGAAATTAAAACAATAATTGAAAAAGCCGAAGAGCTATAATGACTTCTTTGAGATGCAATGGTCTGTATATGCCAACAACGTTGCAAACTTGACATTGAGTCTCTCACCTTATACATGTATACTGTCATTCATCCTGTCAGCTCTTTCTCCATTGTGACCCCATAGATACTCATTAAATGCAGGGGTCGTAAGTGAGAAGGAGATGGTGAAAGGAAGACAAAAAAAAAATACAAACCAGTTCAGTAAGCAAGCTTAAAATTTTAAACTGTGCTAAAGGAGATCTGCCATCTGGAATGCAAGGGAAAGGATTATTTGGATTTGTGAATATGGATCTGGTGTGGTGCATATTGTTTCTGCTTCTACAGATTCACCACTCTTCTTCAAGCCAGTGTAATCTGTTTCCTGTAAATTCCTAAGGCAAGGATCAGGAATGGTCAATCAAACCTCTTTCAGACTATTTTCTGCAATTTGCTATTGAGCTATACAATTGCGATAGATTACCATCCCATACCTAAAGACAGGCTTTGCTGGCTCCAGTTCATTGTCTCACATACTTGAGGATGAGCAAACCTTCCCTCTGCCTCCATGTCAATAGTTTTTGCAACAATATCTTTCTGTCCAGCATGACAGGAAATTAATGTAGATTAATTGCAGTTCAGCCTGCCTGCACAGATGCCCCCACTGAAAGTAGAACTACACATAGCATATCCTACATGGCTATGAAGATTCACAGCTGCCCCACAATATCAAGGCATTTCTGTGAGTAGAAGTAGATCCTTGCAGATTATAGAAATGATATTTTTATAATGACTGTAGTGGTGTGCATATGTACATGAGAGGAAGACAGAAGCCCAGCCAAGTCTCACTCATCTGGTGGCAGACAATTTCTTCATTCTGCACTTATTTTAAGGCAGTTTTTAAAAGCATCTGCACCTACGAAGAAATACTCCATGTGTATTTCAAGGAGACATTTAGAATCACACAGTTTGACAGCAAAGAAGTGGGTAGAAATCTCTCCACCCAAAGAGTGGTTGGCCTTTCAATAAATCTTAAGAAACAAACACACCCCTTCCTGCCCTTGATTTTAAACTGCAGAAGAATTCTGTTCTACATGGGGTTATCTATTAAACACACACTATGCCTAAAGCAGGCCACTGAAAACCAAACAAAAAGCAACTGAAAAGGGATTACCTGAAAATCGCTATTTCTGTATTTTGACTGAAGAAGTGGAGAAGCGCTTACCTGAATAAGTATTCAGAGCCTGTACACCCAACCCTCGCGCCCCTCAAAAGAGAGCCTATTTTTTCTATGTGTCCTGTCTATAAACATCCATCCTTGTTATGACAGGTCCAGAAGACTTTGAGACTTCACTGTCACATCCAATATCTGCCTCTACACCTGACTCTGCATACACACTGCACTGCCAGCTGTACATCATAGCCTTAACAACCTGGGTAGCCAATACAGCAGGGTGAGCATCACTGAACACCATCTCAGACATCAAGATGATCAGGCACATTACTGCTACACCACAACACTGACGTCTGAAATAAGGACACTCAACAACAGCACCATGCCAGCCTATGAATTCCTTCCTGTCGTCTCCTAATGCTACTGGCAGTTAAATTTAGAAGCTCAAAATACCAGTCTTGTTTTTCCTGTCTCAACCACAGAGCACATATTAACAAAGAACAAATTATTCTAGTTTTTGATCTAAAGCACGTTCTTTGAGAAACAAAGCATCACTGCATTATATCATAGAGGTTTATTCTCTGTGGCATTCGGCTCAGAATGTTCCTTCAAAAAATTTACAGCCACATTAAAGCGAGTCCTTGGGAGGAGAAAGAGACTGGCTGGAAAACAAAGGTGAATATAGTTTCAGGCTATGTCAAGGCTACAGATTTCTGCTAGCATATCTGCAGTGGTCATGGATAAGAACTAGTTAAATCACTGAAAAACTACTGACTATGGCAAGAGTTCCCTAGCATACTCATAAGCTTTATCTTACAGACCAGCATAGAGTGCAGCAGTTCTATTGTAATTTTGTCCTGGGAAAAGTTTCTACTATATACATGGTCCTAGTACACTAAACTAGAGACTGATTCATTGTATAAAGTTCTGTGGAATAGTTATTCATCATATCCAGGCTTTGCGTTTCTAATTTTAAAATTTTGGCTTCTCTAACTCAGTAAAATCAATTCTTCAGAGACATTCAGTCAGGCAATACCTGGCAGGTCAGAAATGCACAGTAAACATGACGTTGAAAGATATTCAACATACTTTGGATTAATGAATGCTTAACTTGTGACCTCACTGCCTATAGTCATTCTTCTCTTGTAAATTAGGCTGCAGAAGGACACGGTCAGAATAAAATGGTGAAAAGAGAGGTCAGTAGCAATGCTGAATCAGACCTCCCTGAGCTAGCATCCGAGCTGGTATCATCACTACACACAGCAGTGCCAAACTGACTCATTCAGAGCAGGACTGAGTGTCTCAGTACCTGCAGCCTTTTTCCCATCCATCAGCTGTATAATCTACCCCAGGATAATTGAAACACTCCTGTACTATTTTTCTTCGAAGAGCAAGCTTGGCTTTGAATGCTGTGATAGTGACTTTGCAAAGGCTGATTTACCAATGATCTAAAGAAGCAAGTGTACCACTTTAATTTCCACTATAAACAGAGTAAAGGATTTATTACAGTCATCCACACTGATATTTCTACCACTACAACATCAGATGAAGACTTGGAAAAATCCTTGATTTAATTTTAGGCAAATCTGAACTCTGAATTTCCCTTCTCCAGAAAATCTGAGTAAATAGCTACCTTCAGCATTCTTACCACAAAGCCACATAAAATGCTTAATTTTGAACTTTGAAACTACAATTTAACTGGAATGTTTTTGTTTTCATTTAAAATTTTTAGACTATTTCCTAAGAAATAGCTTCTCACTAGATAACTTCAATTTAAGACATCTTAAGTTTCTAAGAAAGATTTTCTGAACTTTGGCTAAAACATACTCCCGAATTCATTTCATCCCTTGCCAATGGCAACTCCAATCTCTCCAACAAAGGGATAGGCCTCTCCAGATAAAGGGGTTCATATGATTCTAGTTTCTACACACTGGCTGCAGTAGATGGTAAAAAACCTGGCAATCTGAAGATACAATGGAAGAACACCATTTAAGTGGAAATGTTTTTTTAATAAACTGGATCTAAAATTCCTTATATGCACCATAAGTTTTTGTATCCCCAAGAGGGCTTATTAGATTCAGATAAAATGTTTTAGAAAATTCCTATCACCTAACTACTTTAAGCTGCATTAATCATTTTAAATTCCATCCAAATCATGAGCAAAAAGTCTGCTCTCATCTAATGAATATAAATGCTTTCCCTTCCATAGTTAAATTTCTTGGGCTGAAGTTTTGCAAACATTTAATGGGAGATGTTCACAGAAAATCCATTAAACAAATAAAAGGTTGAGTGTGCAAATTTACTGTGCAATATGTGGTGTGGAAATTCATCCCCCTTACTGCTTAGCATTTTCTTTTCAAATATCAGGGTTGGATTTTAAGTATTTAAAAGTCATTCTTTTGATACTTTTGATTTTATTTATTTTTTTATATCTTATTACTCATAATATCACTTTAAAATTATTTCCTTGCAAATCATCCTGAGCCTCCCCTAGCCAAGCAAAGAAAAAGAGGAATGGCACAGAAATCACACAGGTCAGCAGTGATGATCTACAGGCAAGTATCTTAATTCATTCACCTGGGTCTCTCCATAGCATGTATAACACAAACACAGATCTTTTGCGTGAGATTAAATTCCCTGGTTCCTACGTTTGCTGTTATTTAAATAAACAGCACTTAATTCTGGCAGTTTTGATTGTCTGTCAGACTCTGAAATCTCTGATCGGAAACTTTCTCCTTTCTTTCTGAGGTCACATAGACACTGTTCTCTCCCATTTTACAATCTGCATTTATGTTGAGCTGCTAGTGGGTATCACATAATGTCATGGGTATAAATGAGAGAGGTACGCAGATGACACTTACTTATGCATTAAACTCTGGCCAGCTGTCCCAGTGTAGGATGACACTAACGACTTGATGAAAGCAGCTGGCTGAAGTGAAACCTAGATCACAAAATACCAGATTAGTCAAGGATTAATGGTAAAGGCACTGGAATGGGATTTGAGAATTCTCTGTTCAGTTCCTGTTTCTACACCATTTGTGACCTTGAGTAAATCACTTGGTCCCAGAACACCCAGAGGTAATTAGACACCAAATTTCCAAGGATTTCAACATCATTTAGGTTTCCTAACCTAAGTGGATCTAAACCCTAAAATTGCCAGATCTGACCTGACCCAAGCCTGTCAACACCAAGACTATCCTACCTGTCCCAGTACATGTCGTAAGGGGAGTCTTACCTTTTGTCAAGGCTATGGCAGGGATGCATCGCCTCAGTGCCCTTGACAGACTCCTCTCCATTAGAACAAAAGTCTGAGAAGCCAACATGCCATTCAGGTTCACAGCACAGAACAGCAGCTCATGTGCAGAGTTCAACACTCTGTGAGGCACCCACAAAATATATTTCTGGAATACTATAAATGAATTCAGTTTGATGGAAAACCAAAGGAGAGGCAAACCAGTTAACCTGAAGGGAACAACTCTTGCCTTCTCAGTGTGAATAAGGTATGAAATCTCCAGTGCCACTTAAAGGGAAAGTGCAGGAATAGAAACAGCCACAGAAAGCATCCTCTCCTGACTAAGTATGCTAAAAATTCAGACTTCTTACATTCTGAGAAACACTAATGCAGGACCTTCCTTGGCATATCACCTAGCACTCTGGGAACTCCCTCTTCTCAAAAGCTGGGTGACTGGCCCACACTTGACTATGCAGGACATTTTAAAGAGTTTAAGAATATTCAGTGCCCAAATGCAAGCGAAACAATGAAGAAGTTTTATGTTTAACTGTTAAGCCTTTTGTGAAAATCTCACACAGTATTCCCAGGTAAAATACAGCTTTGACTTCATAACTCCTGACTTTGCACATAGTTTCTGTATTAGTAATAAGAACTCCAATAAAATTCATCCATGCAATAAACTCACTGAAGGCAAAGAAATTACAGTGATGACTGCTTTGGCCTACTGTATCTTAATTGGCTTCTTTCACATTCAATTGACTGTGTTTTAGCTAGCTCTACAAAACCAGAGGTTATTATATACAGAGTAACTTATTTGCCACAGATGTGCTGGTTTTCTATCACACTGATCTCCAGCAGGTGATGTGTCTCTGCATGCAGATCTCTCCACCTCTGCACAGGAATAGCAGGCAGCTGCCTTGTGGCTCAGGCAGCTGGACTGTGCAGAAGGTTCTCTGCAGGTCTGAAGATTTGCAGCTGGGAGGAGCCTGGCCAGGGTCACAGGGCAGGTATGCTGCCAAACTGCCTCCAAAAGCCAGAGGAGGATAAATACTTCCACAAGCAGTATTTGTTTTTTCACCCTCACTGACAAATTCTCTTTGAAGATCACCCTGGAGACATATACTAGCTAGGAAGCATCTGAAGCTGAAAGTCTCCCCTGGGGTAGGGAGAGGCAGAACTTCTGCAGTTACAATGAGGGCACAGGAACACTTACTGACCTCGCTGGATGAATCTTACACAGGAAAGAACAAAAATACATTTTCCCAAGCTGCAGAAATTCAGTGCATAGACTGATGAGAAGAACCATGTGCAGTTTCTCGGCCTTACCATATATATATTCCCCAAAATTCTACAAAGTGGATCACACATTAATTTAAACATGGATGGATTTCTATCATCAAGCATTAACAAGTCCAAGCAAGCAAGTAAATTTTTTTTAATACAAAACTCATTTCATGAGGCATTTGTGAAAAGTTCTGAGGTTTGGAGATAACACCCAACAACAGTTCAAATTCCCATGCAAACCTTCTCATAACTACCTGCCACCATAAAACACTTTCGTGCTTCCACACAACTCTCTTCAATCCATCCTTCCATATCCGAGAACAGGACCTGACATCTCCTTCCCACTTCAGACCTTTAATTTTCTGAAAACTAAGTGAATCTGCTCTCCCTTCTGCAGAGACCACCCAGTCAGTCCTTTTGGTTTTGAGCTCTCTGGATACATTCCCATAGTGAAGCCTCACTCATACAGTCCACTTCTTGAACACATCTGAAGACATAGAAATACGTAGAATTCTGTCACCTTGCTCCTACTTTCCATCATCAAGATTCTTCTGTTCTTTAAACTTTACATACTTTGAGGTTTAGAATACAGTGTAAAATTAAGTGTTTCCCAGATCCAGATGGAGGTGGAAGGGCAGAGTAGACCCTTATCTAGATAGTTGTTTGGGTCTTTTTTAATAGATGTGCTTCAAACTTTCGGTAAGAGTTCAGGACAGGTTTTCATAACTATTCAGGAAAATTCTTATAATATTTTAGTTATTCCTAGCACACCTACTCAGTATTTCTTTGTACTTGCTTAAAGTTTAGACTTGCCATTGTTTTTAATGGGTGCACATTCAAAGACATAACTGTCAAATATAAGTTCTACAAGAGAACACAAAAACCAAATATAACGGAGAAGGTTCACTGCTACTTAAGCTGTGTTAAGAAGATATGATTTCAGTGGAGACAGAAGAAATCCAGTATTGTAATTCCATATGGTAAATCAGGTACCGAAATTCATTTTCTATCTTTTTACATTTCTTAACTACAGCAAAGGAGGACAAATCTTTTTATGTTTTTTTCCTCCCATAAACATGTTATATTCACATTCTGCAGAAGATTTACAACCCCTACAGTTCTACATTTTGTAGAAGGAATAGCATATTTTTTCCCTCTTCTCTTTTTTTTGTCTTTTTCAGGATAGTCACGGCTTTTCAGAGACTTACATAGCTGAAGACCAGCAAGGTTTTGAGCATTACAGCTTCTAACTGCAAACCTCAAATACTTCCTTTATATTTTAAAGACATATATAAATAAAAAAGGAGTAGAAAGTTAGAAATCCATTTTTAAAATCCTTCTCTCAGGAATATAATGCAGAGTGAGAAAGAACAAGGCATTAATCTTTATTTGCAGGGAACGACTTAACACAACTTTCTCCGTCTGCTTTGGTTTGCCACTTGTGAATTGTGCCAGCACCCCAAATATGAAAATTAACACTGCTATTGTACTTATCAGCACCTCTTTCTCTCTCTCCTTCTATATATATTTTTTAATCTTTTTTCATCTTCTAAAAGGCACAAACAACTTGTCAGATATATTCAAGCATCTGCAAAATTCTAACTAGACAGATAAAAATAATCTTTGTTCTTTTCCCCATGTGCTCTGTGGGAGTTTTGTCTTGTTTGTATGATTGATCAGTTTGTATTTTACTTCAGCAAAATCATTTTTCAAACACATACACGCAGTTTGAAAGCAGAAAAAAAATATTTGGGCCAGACCTTCTACTGGACAAAGCAGAGGCAATACAGAGCAGAACTGCAATATTTAACAGGATTGCAAAGTGTCCCACTACATAACTTTAGAATTCTGCTGAGAAATAATGGGGGTTTTTCACAGTACCCTAGTACCCAGGATTGTATGCAAACATAAATTTTCCAGGAAAAAAAAGAAAATCACAAGTTTTCTAACTGCCATTCTATTTTATCTGACAAATTATGTCTTGTTTGGGATCGAGTGGCACATGAACTATCAGAAAATTGGCAGAATAAGTTAAAGCCAGCAATGAATGCACCCGTCACCTGCAGAAAAGGTCACATTTCTTCTGATCATTCTTTAGTATGCTGTAATAATAGAAGCATACCAGTACTCCCCATGTTTTCTCTTTCCATATGACCTTACAAAGATACCCTCCCTATGCATTCTTATTTTGCTAGCAGAGTACAGTAACACTTTTCTTTGTCAGCAGTGAAGGTGAAAGCTATGCAACTTTACTACATGGAAGATCCTCGTTCCTTGTTTTTACCCTTGGCAGTCTTTAAAATAATTTGTGAATTGTTAAGATTGCTTCTTATAACTTACCCCTTTGCTTCCTTTTTTTTTGACACTAAGCTTTATAACTTGCAATCCTTATTAAATATCTCAAACTTCCATGCCATTGGAAGTCAATGGGATATTGAGGCATGTACAGAATGCAGAATTAAATTCATAGCCCATTAATTACTTCTAATCCATACCAATTCTTCAGAGTTCTTCACCACAAATGTACTGTACAGACTATGCATTTCCTCAGCAAAACCTACTTTTGAAAAGCACTCATCTAAAACAATCACTTGTATTTTCTTCATTTTAGATATTGTAGTATTTGCTGAATTGGGCAAAACTTTACAAAATTTGACAGTTGGAAGTTAAAATCCATAAAAGTGAAAGATATACTGCAACATCGCAAACATTTTTGTACAGATTCCAAAAGTTAAAATAGTACTTCATCCTCAGCATAACATCTTTTTCCTGGTGAGAATTCACGTATTCTGCTAATCATAGTTGTCACTGAATACTACTTCACTGCTGAATGACGGGGTAAAGGATCTTTCATTCCTAAAATAGCTATGATTTTATAAGTGTGCTCATCAGCTAGTTTAGACAGTGTAATTTAACTGAAGTCAATCACTGAAAAAGTATTAAGAAACAAATCTGAAAAAATAGTGTGTAACAAAAATGCAGTAAACTATCTCACAGTCTTCTGCCTTACATATCGCAAAAGCAACAAATATTGTAACTTGCTCATTTTTCTAGACAGGAATTTTTAGAATCCTCTACAAATAACTCACAGTATCAATAGTAATCAACACAGCAGGAGTCACCATCTTTAACACTCCTGTCTTTTTTTGAACAATATTGGTGTTTACCTAGAAGTTTAAAGGAGAATCTTGTAATTTCTAGAAAGAAAAGTAGGTTTCTTTTTCAGTACATTTTCTAGATATCCACCTCTTACTCTCTGACACTCTGGGTGACCTCAGGCATTTCAATTGACCTCTGTAAACCTCAGTCAGCTCAGCAAGAAGACAGAGTCCCTTTGAAAAGCAGATGTTGCATCAATGCTGTTTTCTTGGATAAATGCATTTAAAATGAAAAGAAACCTATGACTGTTCACTGACCTTTCACTACACTTAATGTCAAGGGCCTTTCCTTCAGATACTAAGTGTCTATCTGGACTTGCTAATACAATTTTTAAAAACGAAAAAGAAAAAAAATCAAATTGTAACAGCTCACATACAAATGCAGAGGTAGGGATTGCATTTTCAGTCATACCATGCACTTTGGCTGTATCACATCTTTCCTCTTGGTCTATTTCAACATAATTAATTTATAATACTGTAACAACTTATACCCATGCAGCTTTTAAAATCTATATTTATGCTGGATCTTTCATGTTGAAATATCTCAGAATACATCCAAACATAAACTCATACGCAGACAATACACACTAGACCAAAATCTGTAACAATGTGATGAATATAGCCAAAAACCAAATTGACAGAGAGCTAAGAAACAATGTTGGGTATGTTCAAAAAGAAATACAATTTTACGTAATGAGGATACAATCTCCCATAATATCCCTAGGCCCTGCCATCTGAGCACGGACATTTGCACTTGTCAGGTGCCGACTCCACAGGCTGTGCTGAGCAGCTGTGAAACGCAGGCAGAGGGAGCAGAGCAGGGCTTGATGGCTTGGATGACTGGCAGCCCCAGGGCTCGGGGGAGCTCTGGCAGTGGCTGAAGCAGTCCCTGAAGTGGTCAGGAGTGGGTGTTCATCAGCTCCACCATCAATGACTCAGAACATACACACATGCATAAATATCTTAGTATAGTTCCAGTGTAATCTCTTCTGGATTTTAAATCCTTTAAATCACTGCCTGCTCTTCTCATGGTTTTATTCGCCTGCTTTTGCCTTTTGAAGAGAGCACAATGTTCACCAATATTTTTTTCAAGTCCATCAAATCAGGATGTTTTTTATTCATCTACTTTGTGAAATAAGTTACCATACAGTTATATTCTAACCAGATCCACACGTCTTCATTTATATGAAACTGCTTTTAGTGAAACTCCCCAGGAAGTATTGCCTTAAATCAGGTCAAATTCAGCTTACTATTATGTCCTCTGTTACTGAACTGCAACTACTTGTAAAGCAAAAATGCATCTCTATTTAACACAGTAAAGTCATTCCAAGTTTATCATCACCAGTGCTCTGATAAGCATGAGGAAAACCAGAAAAAAAGTAAACACAAGTTTACAAATTCCCACATTCAAAACCCCTAAGACTGTTTTGATTCTAAGCCTTTACATAAGTTCTGTGCACTGTAGAGTGTTACTGTAAATGTGCTGGTACGTCAGCTTTAATGGGGAGAGAAATGTTAACTGCATAGCTGGCATTTAACAATGCACTATACCCATAAATTCCAGGAAAAGTTGAGAAAGTAGTTGTTTTGGTCCTTGACTGACTTGATCCTCATCCCTAGTTTATCAAAAGCAACAGACTGATGTGGCAGAAAGTATATCTTTGCATATTCAATGAACTATTGTGTAGGGAGGGAGGAAATCTGAAGAGAACAACAATGTCTGGCACCTTCTCAGCTGGCCACTGTCTACTTCCTTAAGGAGAAGAGCACGTGCTCCACCTTTGAAGAAGGCTTCCTCCTCCTCTAGTCCTCTGGACCTCCCAGCTCATAGCCCAGTCACCTACCAAAGTCAATTAAAAGCAAAGCAATGACAAAAAGTGCTATTGTCTTTGTTTACTAATATACATCCATACACTCTTACTACTGCAAACAGAACAATTCTCTAACTTTCTGAGATTTTACCCACACAATTCCCTAGCAAGACTGAGACAGAAACCTTAGGATGGCTTAGGAGGCTATACAATGAGGACAAAAAGTCACCACCTAAGCACACGTTAAGAATCTGAAGTTTGGTTCAATTTTTAATAAATTTATGTATTTCATAGTATTTTAATACGTAATTATCCTTATGACACTTGTATATTGAAAAATATGCCGTTGAGAATAACAAAGGAGGGTAGTACAGCCTCAACCATAGCTCTGAATTTCCTCATGAAAAAGAGACTGTCATTTTCAGTTTGATGACCTCCTAGCATACAGTGGCTACTACCATAAATGAAGAAAAAAAATTAAAAGTAATAAGTAGAAGTTTTAATGTTACAATGTTACTCAAACATAATTACTGTAGTTTTAATGCATACTCTTCATTATCTTCTGTTGGCTTGATACTATATGTAAAAATGAAATTGTATGGCCTTTCTAATACACAAAATTCAAGTATTGTTTATGCTTTGCAGCCTTGCAAAGAGTAGCTGACTTTATCGCTCGAAAACATTCTTCAGAATCTTGAATCATTTTCTGGAGAATATTGAATTCTCTTAGATATTTTGAGAGTCTCTATTCTACATTCAGACACCTGAGCTGATATCTGAGGATTGTCTAATTGTCCACTCAGACTAAAGCATCTTCACTTACAAAAATATTCTCAAAGACCTTATCAAAAGCCTTTTTAAAGTTGAAGTAAATAATCACTTTCCCCGTCATCCACAAAACCCTTTATCTTATCATAGAATGCAGTCAGGTTGCTTAAGCATCCAAACACCTTCACATACTCAGAAATATCTTCCAAGAGAACCTGCTCCACTATTTTCCCAGGGTCCAAAGTGAGGTCAGCTAGCCTGTACTTCCCTGTGTAGACCTCTTCAGCATTTTTGAAGATGGGTACAAGATTTGTCTTTCTCCACTCAACAAGAACTTCCCCGTGTTTTCATGATCTTTCAAAGGTGATAGGCAGTGGCTTCTATAGGACATCAGACGGTTCTCTGTGCACCCTGGATGCTGCTCCTCTGCCACAGCACTGAATGTATCAAGTTCCCTCAAGTAATCCCCATCTCAATCTTCACCCACTGCTGGCAACTCTCCTTGAACCCTGTCTCTAAACAGGTCCTAGAAGCTTGGGACACCTTGTCATAGAAGACTGAGGCAAAGAATGCAATGATTGATAATGAGATTATCAACTGTAGAACCAAATCCAAGCCTGCACTAGGAGTACTGTCATACCAGCAATACAATTATCACAGTGTAAGAGTGAGCGTTAAGCTTAACATATTCATCATGCACAAAATTTTTTATTTTTTTTTCTTCTGTCTGTGTCTCACAACCTTCTCATTTCCTCACACCACAGGGATCAATCAATTTCATGAGCAATGCCTTCCAGGATGTTTTTGAGATTAAATGGTAGGATAGCATTCCCAACACCTTAATCCTCACATGCTCATACACATTCAGCTGCAACAATTTTGACATGCAGGTCATAAGGTTGATTTGAGAATAACCAAAGCAGTTCATAAGGTTAATTTGATAACAACCAAACCTGTAATCTGCTATCAGCTGAAGGAAGGACCTCCAGCTGCACAGGTGGTACAAAGATACTCATGCTATCCATAACAGCTGAGGAACAGAAATCAATAACATTGTTGTAGTAAATTTGCAATGTGTACACAAATCCTTTGAAACAAGGCACATAAACACCTCCTGTGAGAAACAAAAGCAGTCAAAAATGAAAATAAAACAGTCTGCTGTGATCTACATTATTTAATGTCTCATATGCAATCATGCCTATGATTTTACATTAATCTCATTTCCCACTATAGGTTTAGAATCCGTGACTGCTGAGATCTCAGATCTGAATATTGATCTGAGACACCATGATCATCAGATGGTTTTGATTTGGAATCATATATTCACTGTACTGTAGTTTTATCCCTCATAATTGCAGTCTGTCAAACCCAAGGTAACTCCGCATTTCTGCAGTGCAAACAATGCTATTGAGTGACTGCCTCTATCTTCTGTTAGGACTGCAGAGTAAATCTGGACAGATTATTAGCCTAAACAACACCTGCAACACACAAGCCTACACTCTGCTTTCAGACAGACAGACAAAAATAACTGAAAGGACCTATTCAGGACACTGCTGGTTGAACACAAGCACCCCAGTAGTGAATTAATGTTTCTCCGTATCTAGAAGCAGTAGCAGCTTTCACGGATTCCAAAAGCTAACCAATCTCTAACTCTTCCCAACCTAGAAGTGTCACTTATCCCTCTGCAGTAGCAGAGTTTAATGCTCCCACTCCTCTTACCAACCTAGATAATATCATTTTTCTTCAACAGTCTCTGCATTTCCTACCAACAAACCCCATACTCAAGCGGTTCCCAGAAGAGCTCTGCATTGTTCCCCACTTTCTCCCCAGAACCCTACTACATTTGCTCGTTAACAATTTCTTCTGTAGATTCCCTGTAACACATTGTTTGCATACTCTTCATTATGTTCTACCTGGCTGCTTGCCCCATTTTCTGTGTCTAATTCTGACGTTGCCATGGTACCATAGTAAGCACAAGTACAGACTCTACAACAGTAGATCACCTTCTACAGCACCACTCCTTTAGTAAAAAGGAAACAGTCCACCTTAATAGGGAGTATTATTCCTACTACGCTTATTTAAAATGCTTATTTTATGCTTTATTTTATGCCTAACTCCTTTATGCCAATGGGAATTTTGCACACTAAGAATTACAGATTTTTCTTTTTGCTTCTTTATTACTGGAGTAATACATAAAACTCCAAAAAGCTTGCCAAAATATTTGGCCATTCATGATTTCAACTCTCTTATTTGAAGTCTTCCACTGATGGAGACACTTCCCAACAAGTTAAGAGCGATTTTACAAAGAACTCTTCACAATAATAACCTTTGCTAGATATCATTTCCTGGAAGGGGGGATAAAAACCCCACAAACACCACAAAAAAACTAAACCAATTTGAACATCAGATAAGTAACGGGAAACATTGAATCCTAATCACCACACTCTTGTTTCTTGCTAGACTCTCATCAAGACTAGAACAAAGCTATCATCTATTTCGAGCTTAGATGAGACCAGATTACTGAAAGCATAAGGATTTTTGCAAGATCTTAGGAAATAAACTGGTATTTCAAAACTTCCATAAAATAATGTTAAAAGTCTAGGCTGACCACTACCATCACAGAATCTTTCTGCAAAGAAATGCCTTTCAATCTGAAATAGGGAATAAATGATCCAACCAAATGATGTTTGAATAAAACAGAAAGTCCAGTTCCACGTATGCTCTTAGTACTAAAAAGTTTACACAAACAGGTAGTTACTGAATTATTTTAGTAATTTATAATTTAATAATTATTTTATAAGCTCCACAAAGAATCAGCAGATTTCTTTAAAACAGCACATGGAATGCATACATACATAGAAGGACACCCAAATACACCCTGCAGGATGTAGCAAACATGCAAGTCAGCAAGGCTCCAGGAAGAAGAGTTGGATTTCTTCAATGAGATCAAAATCTGGGGAACATGCCACATTCACCCTTATACGCAGAACATTTTTTCCACCACTGTCTGTTGAAATACAAGTCTCACTACTACTAGGAATGAGTGGCAATTGTTCCAGCAGTGAAAAAGAGAAGCACCTCTCAATCTTACACAGCTGTGGTGAAAGCGCTTCCAAGTCATTTTGCCACTAGCCAAGCAGCAATAAGAAGTCTGCTAGTTTCATTACTAAAAGCAGCATGCTGGAAGCAAGAGAACAGATAAGCTTGGGAGGGTCTTTGAAATTATTCATAGACATTCTACTGACAGTTTCAGTAGAACTTTTAACATTAAACAGCTTGCAAACTGAAATCATCAACAGCGCATCAGCTTGTATCAACTATAATCCTTCTGCAGGTTTCAAGTTATATGCAGTGGGCATTAGCGTAACTCAAAGTGTTTAAAGAGAAGACTGTAGGAAGCTAGAAAATGCAGATATTTCAAGCACAATTCACCATTTAACTGTTGCTTATACTATTTTTGTTGTGCAATACACACTGTTAATTCTTGGAGGGAATCATTTGTATTATTTCCTCATCATAAAACTCAATTTCATATCCATTAAAAAAAAGAATGGCTAGATTTTAACTTATTATTTCTTTAGCAAAGGGACACTACATGATTGACAATGCAATTACCAGTGCAAAGTTTTTAATATGCTATGTAATACTTAAAATAGAACTTCAATATTTTTCATGTACAGAATTGTGGGGTTTGTAACTACCTATTTTCCCTGACTCAGGAGATCTTTACAGGTTCAAGAAAAATTCCTTTAAACTTGATGTTTATGAAGAAAGTTGTGCAAATAAGAGACATTCTACCATACTGTTGAAAGGCTTGTGAAATTAGTGTTTCCATTACATGTAGAGTACAGTCATAATTTTTTAAGTCTTCATGAACTTAAAGAACCTTTTTCCTTTAAAAAACATTAAAAATATCCCTTCTCTAGAAATACTGAGAGACATTTTAGGCCTAAATTTCCGTATCTACTTTAAATTAGTATGTGGGTATGTAACACTAACGTCACCTTATTTATTCCCCTTTACTACCATTTTTCTCCTTTAAGCTTGCCAAGTACATTCTGACACTTGAGAAACCACTGTGATTTACCAGATTCAGTCTGTTATACAGAAGTTCATTTATACCAAGAAGAATAATATACCCTAATTATTTTAGTTAGTTCATTTGAAAAATTAATTTCACTTTTAGCCTCAAATCTTCGGTTTCACTATTCTATTAACAGGTTATATTCCTGTTCATTTGTCTGTCTTCACTGTGGTCTACATAGAGCATGGTCCTTCCCTGCTTTCCTGTTTAAAAATATTCTATAATATTATAAGCAGTGCAAAAGCAATAGCATTGATATTGCAGCCCTTATTTGGAGAAATCTACACTCACTGAAATGGTGGCTAAAACATCCATTGATTTCAGTGAGACGTAGATCGAGCTTTGTCGATATGCAATGGCAGAAGACTTCTTCAGACATAACTCATATGGCCATTTGCAGTTTTTACTTGGTTATGCCCTTTCAATTTGACTAAAAAGTAAGCTAGTTATCACAGCTAATCACCTCCTACACTTACAGACATAAAGTACACAGCTTTGTCACCGACAAAGCAGACCACTTCTGCAATGTGTAGTGTATGACCTTAAGTAAATGAATAATCTTCCTGAAGTCCTTAATAACATCTTTCAAGTTACAGATGTTTTGCTGCACAGAGGTCCAGACTAGGATCAAAACCTCCTATATTCACATCAGCGTAAAGCTAAAAGGCTGGAAAGAAATCATATGTGGACAAAGATTAAAGCTGTGGGAGTCCATCTCATTGTTCTTGTAGGATTCCTCCTTACATCCCACTCTGCAGTGTTTCATCAAATCCTCTACATAGTGAGGCCTCTACCACTTCCCTTGTTAGACTATTTAGGCTAATAACGTACTGCCAAGAACTTTTACTTCAAGTACTTGCAATAAGAAATAAATCCAGCATAGGATTTCTAGGGTTGTCTCATTACATCCATTTATTGATGTGTTATTCCCAAGTCACAGGCAGGACCATGAGGGTGGTGAAACACTAGAACAGGTTGCCCAGAGAAGCTGTGGATGCCCCCTCCCTGGAAGTGTTCACCAGGTTGGATGGGGCTTTGAGCAACCTGGTCTAGTGGAAGGTGTTCCCGCTCATGGCAGGGAGGTTGGAACCAGATGATCTTTAAGGTCCCTTCCAACCCTTACCATTCTATGATTCCATGAATTCCTTAGTATCTCTGACACTAGTTAATTACCTCCATAAACCTCATCTATAGGTACTCCAAGTTGTTCTTTGCATTTTCCACTTAGATGAAGGAAGGAGTTATTCTTTTATTCAGAACTATGAAAAAGCATCTCCTTCTTAATTTCAGAGATAATTTGGCTGTCATAAGAGACTGCTATGGATCCTATACAATAAATAAGCGGTTTCACACGGACGGGTGTTCTGGTGTGCATCGTGCTTCTGGTTAGGAATGAAGATTTGTTTGGATAGTTTCTTCTTTCTCCTAAAAATTCTCCTATTAATACAAATCTCTTCTTTTTTACTTTCTGCTCTTTCTCCCCTCTTAGTTCTTACTGGTTTCTTCACAGTTGCTGACAAGTTCTCCATTTCATTATGGAGGACAGTAAGATGCCTCACTCTTCTAATCTGTTCTAGCAGCAGAGAACAAAACCACACCCCTGCTGAGAAAGTGCTTCTATCTTCTTCAACTTGCTAGTTATGACCACACGATTTGAGAACTGTCACTTTAACAATTGCAAAAGACTGTCTCAGTTTATTATCTTAGGCCAAGATACATGGCAACTTCTAAGACTAAGATCAGTGCTGTTTGGCCTGTAACATCAAATCTAGAATTTCATTCTATTTTCTGAGGACACAAGGAAAGGAGTACAACAGTACCTTCAGTAGTTGGTACAGCCAAAGAGAAGCTGTAAGAGTACTAATAACATTCCTTGGCAGGCATGCAACCAGAGAAGAGAGTACAGTTTTCTCGCTGTTCAGTGAAGGAAGTGAATTGGGTCTTCTATATGCTATCAGGATTTTCCAGAAGCAGCACACCATCTAGAAGGATTTTGTAAAATAGAAGTGTTTTCCCATTCTTGGAGTGTTCGACTTTACCTACATTCCCATCGCTATCTCTCTTTAGATTGGCCTCAGCCAGCTGCTCTTCACAGGGGTACCGATCTCATCTAGGCAGGGGATATTTGGGATACAGTTATTTGGATTAGAAGCAAGCGGGATATACAGTTGAAGACTATCTGTACACTGCTGGCATTTAAGAGGAGAAGCCTATATCCAGCAAGGCGCTTAAATTTGTGTTCAACTTTGACTTCAAGTAAACTAGTCACATTTTCAAGATTAGGCACGCGCTTCGCCAGATTGAGACCACAATATACTATAATGTAATGAAGTAGAGGTAAGTAGCCTGCCTTACAGCGATGCAGATCTAAAATAACTCCAGCTAAATCCAAAGGTTTCTCCAGATTTACACTGACATGAAAACAAGTACTGACCGATTGTATTCACAATCCCCACAGCTACTATACTCAGTTCTTTATATTGCAAATTCATTGTTTGTTTTCACAACAGAAATATCTATATAATTATTCCATGCATGAGTTATATCGGCTCAGAAAATCAACTAACATGGGATTCAGCAGGCCTAAGAATTATGCAAAGACTGTTTTAATCAGCTTACGACTTAAAAGAAACTATTTTGTTTTCTAAAAAGTGCATCTACCACAAATGCAATAAAGTTCTTCATATACAAGACAATTAGCAATACTTTTTCTGTGCAACTGAAGGGCTGTGGGCATTGGAAATTAAAAACAGTCATTCCACAAGGAAAAAAAAGCTCTATAATAATAAAAATACAGTTCTAAAGCAAAAGTGAATTTCCTTTTTTTGTATGTGTGTAAAATAGATGAAAGAAAGAAAGAAGAGTAAACAAAGAATTTCTAAAACAGAGACACTAGACCCAGTACAAAAATAGGTCACACCCACCACTCACCTCTATTGCGAGCAGTAGTGATACTGCAACTGGTTGAGCCACATCAGTATACTTGAACTGCGCATAATATTGCCCAAATATATTCAAATTCTAAACAATACTGCCTTAAAGTTGTTTCTTTTTCATTGTTAATATTCATATGTGTAGCAAACTTTGCTTCTGTCTTTGGATGTAGATGGATGGGTTATGGGAAACATTTGCTATTATATCAAGGGCTTACTGCCTCCAGTAACCCTATTAACAGTAAGGGTTTGGAGGAACACATCTTTAATTAGCGTTATAAATAATCACCAACTACATTTTTGTTCTAGGATGCAGAGAAAAGTTGATTTGAAACTAATTCCAATCCAGGAATTTTTTTCTGCAGTTCAGAGTTACACATGGAAGTATGGTCCTCACTCAGAAATGAATGGCAAACTCTTTATAAATTATTTTCCAGGTCATTTCACCAAGTGTTTTGTAGGTATTTGATTTCATGACTTGACAACTGACCCAAAACTTTGAGCTGGATTACTTAGGAGATAAACATTGTCTTTGGTGTCCTTGGGTATAAAAGTAAAGTTATTTCTCTAGCTTCTACATACCAATGAAGACTCCCTCCCAGCTCTCACTCTTTTGCCTTACAATGGCATTTTGGCCTTATTACTTATTAGGATCAGAAGCAACACATCCATATCCTCATAAATTAGAAAATGTTTAATAAGAATGAGCTTGAACAAATTTTTATCATAATGAAAGGATTAAGGTGCACGATACCATTAATATTTAGGAAAAATTAAACAAAATTGCTTTTTATCTGCTGCAAACTATGTTAAATATTTAATGTGCCACATTACAGGGGCACCATTTCAACAAAGGGTATGACAACCTTTATGTTCATTTCAGTGGCTCAAACTTAGTTGGAAAACTTCTGAAATCTAAATCTAACCTTATGTGCAGGTTTTCTAGGCAGTTAGAGCCGAGACGAGCTTCCAAACCTGTGCAGAAGGTCTATAGCAAAAAGTCGTGCAAACAGCAGGTCTAAAGAGGCTGTCTCTTGTGGGATCTACTGACCCAGCACATGGTTTATTTAGAAGGGAGCACCGAGTTTAATTGTTCTGGAGCTTATGGGAAGCCTTTTTGTTGCTTTGCTTGGAATGTCTGGGTATATTTTTAGACAGCTTTAAAACACAAAAAAAAAAGTCATGCAAGCATTCTGAGGTGATAGAAGGGTGATTTTTTTCAGTCATCAAGCACCAGATAACTTCTATATAAATATTATGAGAGGCAAACTCTAGCTCTCAGATTAGAATAAGCAAATATAAATATTTCCTTCTAACTAAAAAGGTGTACAAAATCCTGCTAGGAGCAGTCATATGCTTCTGAAACCAAGTAAACAATTTTCCGCACTCAAAAAGCCTGGAAATTTTCAAGGTTTCTCTATGAGCTTAAAAAAACAAATGTCTGGAAAAAATCAAAATAAGTAAATACCCAAACCCAAGTTGGTCCTGCTTACAGCCAGGCTATGTATTTGATGAAATTTTAAGGTAATAGTGTAACAGTATAATGTAGTAAATTTGGTAGGAGTTTTTTGTTGCTTTCTGATCACTGAACCGAGAAGCCAACAGAATGAAAAAATTCTGAGTTTGCTCCTTACAATGACCTTGAAAACAAAAATCTATTGTCCTTTGCCTTTATGTCTCCTCCTGTAAACTGCAATAATAAACACCAGTTAAGCATTATATTCCTATCTTGGGATGGAACTTAGAGCAGAAGACAATGAAACATTATATCCACCTTGACTGAGCTGCTGAATTCCTGAAATCAGACTTCTCACAGTTTATGTCCCACAAAACCCCAAGCAGAATCACCCTAACTCATTATTTACTTTTAAAGGCCTCCTCCTGCCTCACTTGACTTTCGTTTTATCCACCCAAAGCAACTGTTTTAATCTGTATACATGTCCTAGGCAGCTATTAGCTATTTGATAGGGGAGCACTTCCAGAGGTTCAGCCCTGTTGTGCAATCCAAGCGCGGTATCACTGTTTGAAGCAGCAGTCATTTTCTTCCTTCCCTTAATTCTCACAGAAGTTTTCTTCACTGTACTTAAATAGTTTCTTCCTTTGCAACTAAAATTTCACAATTCGCTTATTATTATTGTCCAACTAAATACATGACTTCAACTTCCGAGTACTGCTGAATTTTCATGTCTACAATATACTGCAGTTGTGTTCAAGGCACTGTGTTCTTAAATTCATATCTCACATTGAAGGAAATACAACATGAAACAGGAGGAGGAGAGTAGAAGTCAAACCATGTCCAAGATGCAGCAGTTGTTATTAGTTTCCAGATTTTCTGGCCTACATAGCCATATTTAGATAGGCCACAAAAATTTAAGAGACATTTATACATCATCATTTTCCAGTTTTGTATATTGAAAAAAAAATACTAAGGGATTGTCATTTGAAAAACACAGTTGTTTAGTTTGAAACTAAGATGGAAGATATTCAAGCACAGCCTTGCAGAAAGTGGGGTAAAAAAGGAAAAATGAGTACTATTCAGTAACTCTAGAAGTTTGCATCTCATTTGCCCCTAGTACAGTAAAAAGATATTGTATTTTAATAAAATTGACCTAAAGTATTTTTTTAAAAAATTTTTTAAACTTGACTTCAGTAACTATATTTTGTTACTAAGTGCCAGAGGTTTTGTGACATTTTAAACTGGGGCG
>Ga0065711_1001227_pt1 | contig 79883 bp, 35 predicted proteins | sample Hoacrofraction12_FD_59098 | JGI IMG/M metagenome (GOLD analysis project Ga0065711, IMG submission 59098) | Hoatzin crop microbial communities from Cojedes, Venezuela - Epithelial fraction 12 v2 (version 2) | ecosystem: Host-associated > Birds > Digestive system > Esophagus > Crop | place...
TTTTTTTTTTTTTTTTTTTTTTTGAAAGCCCGAGAATTAGAAGGAAGCTCTTACTTAACTGAAATAGCCACAGATGTCAGCAAAAGGTGAGCCTTGCAAAGTGGCTGAGAAGGCTGTAACACAATACCACAACTCTCTGAGGAGGACAGGATTTTGATGACTAAACTCCCACCTATCCACCTGTACTAGAAAACAAAATTTTTCTGAAGAGCTTTGCTGCTGGTTTTGGTTGTATGGTGTTTTGGATGGCATCAAATTACCTCCTGCTTAGCTCATAGGGCCCCTTTGGGTAAAATATTGCTATAATGTGTTGCTTGGTAATCAAGAGCTTACCTGAATTAGAAATAAAGTCACTGCACCACTCTTGATGAACATACCTGGTAAGCTCTGGTGGCTTCCCTCACTATTGTTAAATTTGGTGAGTTTTCTTCTCCTGTAAGAACACAGCTACACAGATAACTGTGGGAGAGGTCAGAGGAGAAAAGAGGAATAGAGAGAGTTAGAGATATGGGAATGCAGAAGTCACCCTTTGCCACCCAATGCCCTCATGGCATGGCAGGAACAAGGAAGCCTGTACAGTCATGTTTCTGTGAAAAAGTCTTATCTTCCTTGCCATTATTCATCATTTTAACCCGTAGTCTTATTTTCTGCCTCACATGAATGATACTACTCTAAAGCAGTTTGGTTTCACCCCCAGGTATATCAAAGTGACAGTTTGTCCCATTCATTACACCCTGGCATCCAAAGGCCCTGCAGCCTAACAGAGGTGCATGCCAGTCCCTCTGGAATTAAAAACCAGATCTTTGAAATCTACTGGTGCATTACCACTGAGCCGATACCTTTCCAATCAACAATTCCTTTCGCATTCCCAAACACAGAATTTGTCCCTGTCTCGAGAGTCAACAAAGAAGGCAAATTGCCCATTGCAATAAAGCCTCTGAAACAGGAGAAACCCATCTACTCTGCAAATACTTCACATTTCCTTAAAAGGCCTGAAAATTCAAATGCTTGTGGACTTCAACCCCACCTTGAGGAATCCTGTATCAACAACTTTAACCCAAGGTTATTGAGGTATACATTATATACCACGGGAAACCTTACAGTCCTAGACATGGTCAAAAGACATGGACAAAACACACAGGTCATCTAGCAACACTTAGGTCAAAGCCAAGAGAAGGTAACTCCATCGAGCAGGGTGATGTCACCAGTGCATGGGATGTACATAGGACTGTAGTGCTGCCTTTGAGCATCAGTTCAAATGATGAGAGAAGCATGGAACAAGAACGTGCTTTGTCATCATGGACAGCAAGCTCAGGTACAAGAAGAAGTCAAAGAAGTCTTACTCTGCCATGTAAGTGGGGCACTGAACTTCAGTATCCACAAACAACTTTCTCAGAGGGAGAAGGTCCATCACGTCAACCAGGCTCACTAGAGCTTTTGGAACCTGAAAGGTAAGTCAGACTTTAGCTTGGAAGGAATTGGTTATGCAGCCCACACTGAATTTATTTTAGCCCAGAGTCCAGCCATATGACACCCCTTCCCTTTCTCCATTGTTGGCAGGGAAAAAAAAAAGAAAAAAAGAAGGCAACAAAAGCTCCCACCAAACTCCCCCAACTCAGCTTTTGATTCTTTTCCAACACCATGGCCCGGTGTTACTGTCTGTCATTTCAGACTGCATCTCACTACTCTCACATGACAACACAAAAGAAAATGCTTTTGTAGAAGTCAATAGAATATATCAGAATGGAAAAAAAACACAACCAAAATCAGACGGATGGGCTAGCACCAGCCAGTCATGTACCAGTACAAGCTAGAATGCCAGGACAATTTCACAGCACTTGCCTGGTTGTGCAGAATATCAAGAGTTTCTTGAATCCTTCTGATGAAATTCTCAGCTGAGTAGTGGTCCTGACAGAAACAGAGGAGAAGAGATTACTGCTAAATGTAGTTTTGGTTGGGAGGCTGGAGAATCACGTTAATTTACTTCCTTTTCTGCCATACGACACTATGGTCAGTAGAATGTTCTTGCTGCTTTATAGAGACCAGGGATTTTAAGATTGCTAATTAATCCAAAATGTAGAAGGACTCGGAGAAATTTTGCATTTAAAATAAACCTTGTTGAGTAGCAGCATATTTAACCCAAATCCACTGGGTCCTTCATGTAAAGACACAGGAAGGAACCCAATCTGAATGCACGGTGAACAGCATAAACCAAGCAGCCACAGGCGCGCTCACAGCCGGCTGATAAGCTCTCATAAAATTAGGTGAAATCATTGCTAGTCAAGGTCATAGATATAAATAAAGGTATAAAACTTGGCAGCAGCAGCAAAGATGACTGGTGAGGCTCCTGCAGAAGCAACAAATTTATCAAGCACAAGGGGTTGCGGGAGAGTCGAAAAAGCTCACAAGAAGTTAGCATATTAAAGGCAAGAGAGTAAGAGCTGGCAGAGATAGGTGGCCTCTCCCTGCCACCTGCCCACTCAACTCCCATGATCTCCTTATGGCAGCCCTAAAGGCTTCCCCACCATCCAGAGAAGTGTAAAATTCAAATTATATTGAGCACTGCATAGACTTCCCTCATACAAACCTCACCTGTTCCTAGCATCTCCCTACACTGTGATGACAATCGTAGGATTGGACTAGTGGTACTTCAAAGCAGTATAATTCTTTCTTGGATGTCTAAAGAGGCCATGCTACTAGTAGAGCAGTTACCACATCAGAAGAGTGAAGCTTTTCTTCCCTTCCACGTTTTGCTCATGGTCAAAAGACAGTAGCAAAAACAGTGGTTCTTGCCCTGGAGTAAGCCAGAAAGAACACAACCATCATACTCTGTTGCTGGTAACTGTTTTTGTATCAGGGCACTGTCAGCAGCAACCACCATAAAAACATAACAGCAGCATGTATAACTCATGCTATCTCTGCGAAGGCTCTAAGGATTCGTGGATTTCCCTCGACGTGTTTCTATACTGATGTCACAGTCCCACTCCGGTTGCAGTTAACCAGTTCTACTACTCACAGGGCCTTTGCAATAGTTGCACAGATCGTTGGCTCCAATATGGATGGTTATGAGCTTCCAGTCAGCACCGAAGTCAATTCTCTGTGCAATAAAGAAGAAATAACGAGAAAATAATGAGCCTGAATGTCTTTGTGATAAGCACATGATATTGTTGCAAGTGGATCTATCATGTGATGCAACACCTGTTTCTTTTCACGCTGTAAGATTAAAGGAGCCCGGACAACTTACAGGATCAGTTTTCATTAGACTCAGGAGATTTCTTGCTTGGGCTGGTAAGTGCCTGTGAAGAAGGACAACTAGTGAGTGAAAGAAACACCCTTGTGGAGAGAACAACATTAACACTCTCCAGGCGCCTTAAATCAAGTTGTCAGATATCAGGAGGGTTGAGTGAGGAGACAGTACAATCCTCATGTTGCCACAATCAAAATACACCATCGCATCTTTGTGGAAAGTCAACATCAAATTAAACTTGAATACTGATTTTACGCAAGGTCAGTAATTAATCTGGAACTGGAAGCTTAGCTTCTATTACAGTACACTTAGCACCTAAAACAGCTGAAAAGCCAGACACAACATGTTTGTAAGCAGATGGCCGGTTTAGAACTAGGCTGCTATCAATATATTCCTCATGGACTAAAACAACAAGGGAATCCCAAGTCCCAATATTGAATTGCCCTCTTGAGCAATGTTTGTGCATAGACCACAGCTCACCCTCCTGCAAAGCTGAAGTGTTTCAGAGGTCACTGTGTGCACCTCCCTCATTTCTGTAGCCTGCACCCAGAATCAATACTTAATTTTCAGTTGTGTAAAATAGCTATGTGCACACTACCTTTCCAGGGTAATTAAAAGCCAAGAGACTTTCAAAGTTATTCAGACAAATTAAAGCGACAGCCTCGCTGTTTTCCAATAGCCAAATGAGCACACTCTTTCTCTCTTGCATATTTACACACACATACCTCCGTATATATGTACGTATGTATATAAATTGCTATGAATTTTGAGTTACCTAAGCTGAGCACTTCAATCATGTTTGACTGTCCTGACACGCTGATCCTCAGATGTGCATAGAAAAGAGAATATGGTTGGAAAGCTTTGGCCTTCCAGGCAGCTCTGTAGTATGGCATGAGCTGCATTCCCTGCAGGCTCTGTTAGAAACACTTCACTGACTGTCTATTATTTCTGGAAGCAGATCAGCTGACGTTAGTAAGCATGACACGTGTTTTGTATGGCAACCAGAGCTTAGCTCTCCTTTGCAACGCTGTGTTTACTGTAGGAACAGGAGATACGTCTCACCATCCTCCTCCAACTGATTGCTGATCTAACACTAACGTGAGAATATTTACCGAGGAACGAGTCCTGTCATACATCTACTTGCGACACAGCCACTGCATGCATGTAATAGTTCTGTTCACTGTTACCCTTGTTCAATGTCATAACTCACTTATTTGCCAAAACTATCACAAGCAGTCATGATTTCCTTCTACTCTTACTGTGGAAACCTGTAAGCTGGGGCACTGACTTCAGTATTGATCCAGAGGAAAACACCACTTATTGAACTGACAGTTCGCAACACCTTCAATTTCTTATGCAGTCACTGAGTGCTGATGCATCCTGAGCCAACACAGTCAGTAAGATCTAACAACATCTTGAATGAAGCAGTGCCAGTAACCACCCATCTTTGAGCTGCAGTGTGTACCAAATGCAGATCTTGATCATAGAATCATAGAACAGTTTGTGTTGGAAGGGACCTTTAAAAGTCATCCTGCCCAACCCCCCTACAATGAGCAAGAACACCTTCAACTAGATCAGGCTGCTCAGAGCCCTGTCCAGCCTGATCCTGAATGTTGGCAGCGATGGGGCATCTACCACCTCTTTAGGCTATCTGTGCCAGTTGTAAAAAATTTCTTCCTTATATCCAGTCTAAATCTACCCTCTTTAAGTTTAAAACCACCATCTGTTGTCTTATCGCCACAGGCTCTACTAAAAAGATTTTCCCCACCTTTCCTATAAGCCCCCTTTAAGTACTGAAGGCCACAATAAGATCTCCCCGCAGCCTTCTCTTCTCCAGGCTGAACAGCCCCAACTCTCTCAGCCTCTCCTCGTAGGAGAGGTGCTCCAGCCCTCGGATCATTTTTGTGGCCTTCTCTGGACCCACTCCAACAGATCCATGTCCTTTTTGTGCTGAGGGCTCCAGAGCTGGACGCAGGACTCCAGGTGAGGTCTCACCAGAGCAGAGCAGAGGGGCAGAATCCCCTCCCTTAACCTGCTGGCCACGCTGCTTTTGATGGTTGCCCTTCTGGGCTGTGAGCGCACATTCTCAGGTCATGTCCAGCTTTTCATCCACCAGTACCCCCAAGTCCTTCTCCTCAGGGCTGCTCTCAATCCCTTCATCCCCCAGCCTGTATTGATACTGGGGGTTGCACTGACCCAGGTGCGGGACGTTGCACTTGGCATTGTTGAACCTCATGAGATTCACACGGGCCCACTTCTTGACCATGTCCAGGTCCCTCTGGATAGCATCCCATCCCTCAGATGTGTTGACCGTGCAACACAGCTTGGTGTCATCTGCAAACTTGCTGAGGATGCACTTGATCCCACTGTCTAGGTCATCAATGAAGGTATTAAACAGTACTGGTCCCAGTATGGACCCCTGAAGGACACCACTTGTCACTGATCAGCTGAGAGTTGACCACAACCCTCTGGATGCGGCCATCCAAGGAATTCCTCATCCACTGAACAGTCCACCCATCATATCCCTATCTCTCCAATTTAGAGAGAAGGATGTTGTGGGGGACTGTGTCAACGGCTTTACAGAAGTCCACATAGATGGCATCTGTAGCTCTTCCCTTCTCCACTGATGTAGTCACTCCATCACGGAAGGGCACTAGGTTGGTCAGGCAGGACTTCCCCCTGGTGAAGCCATGCTGGCCGTCTCGTATCACCCCCATGTCCTCCATGTGCCTTAGCATAGCTTCTAGGCGGATCCGTTCCATGATCTTCCCAGGCACAGAGGTGAAGCTGACAGGTCGGTAGTTCCTAGGGTCCTCCTTTCTGACCTTTTCAAAAACGGGTATAATGTTTCCCTTTTTCTAGTCACCAGGGTCTTCACCTGACTGTCATGACTTTTCAAATATCATGGAGAGTGGCTTGGCAACTACATCAGCCAATTCCCTCAGGACTCTGGGATGCATCTCATCAGGCTCCATAGATTTCTGTATGTTCAGATTCCTCAGGTGGTCACGAGCTTGATCTTCTCTTACAGTGAGAGAGACTTTGCTCCCCCAGTCCCCGTCTTGTGGTCCATCTACTCGAGAGGTGTGGGAAGAAAGGTTGCCAGTGAAGACTGAGGCAAAAAAGTTGCTCAGCCTTCTCCTCATCTGTTGTTACCAGTTTGCCATTCTTGTTCTTTTTTTTGGGGGGGGCGGTGTATGCTTTCTTTGACCTTCCTTTTCTGACTGACATACCTGTAGAAGCCCTTCTTATAATTCTTTGTGTCCCTTGCCAAGTTCAGCTCCATCTGCACCTTGGCTTTCCTGACCCCTTCTATACACAACCCGGCAGCACCCCTGTACTCTTCCTAGGATACCTGTCTCTGCTTCCACTGCCTGTGCATTTCCTTCTTGACCTTCTTGTCAGCAGGTCTTGACTCAGCCATGCCAGTCTCGTGCCTTCCTTGCCTGGTTTCTTACACCTGAGGATTAAGAGCTCTTGCACTTCATGGAAAGAGTCCTTAAAGATCTGCCAGCTCTGTTCTGCTCCCTTGTCCCTGAGGGCAGTTTCCCAGGAGGTCCTAATGACCAACAGTTGAAGAGCTAGAAGTCTGCTTTCCTAAAATTCAGGGTCCTGATTTTACTCTTCACCTGTCCTATATCCCTCAGGACTACAAAATCCACCAGCGCAAGATCACTGCAGCCCAAGCTGCCTCCAATCTTCATATCACCGATTAGCTCCCTTGCGTTGGTGACCAACAGGTCCAGTATCACATCCCTTCTGGTAGGGCTGTCTATCACCTGGCTTGAGAAGTTATCCTCAATGCACTACAGGAGTCTCCTGGATTGTCTACAGCTCACCGTGCTACTTTTCCAGTAGATAATAGAAACAGTTTGCTAATGGGAAACACAGATATTCACAGTTCCTGTCACCTGTTCTCTCCTCTCAGTCTTAAATTCTTCACCTCCTTTTTTTCACATGAAATCAGAGATCTCATCCAAGCTCTGCTTCAGCAACATGCTTCAGACCTATCCTTAACTCCAGCTTGCACGTGAGCAGTTTGGCAATAAGTGTGGATAGGCTTAGGAACGCTTTGCTGAATGAGACCCGCATTGCTACACTGCCATCAAGTTCACTGAAGAGCTCTTCAAAGCAACCACTGATTTCATTTTAAGAAACCCTTACACCTAGTTTCCAAAAGGTGGCAAGAGTGCAAAATTAACTGATTTCAGAAAGGTCCCAGCACCTCTGGAAAGACATTTGCAGATTAGCACCCAAAAGTGAGATCGGCCAGGTAACAGTTCTGAAATACTAGCATTAGCTGGTGGATTCATTTTGCCCTCTGAATCACAGGAAAACGGATATTTTTGGCTGATGAAGAATAAATGCCTAAAGCTGGAGAAACACTTCCTTATGTTGCAGTACATTTCAATATTCAACTAGGATGTATTCATTTTTTCAGATGCATGAAGAGCCACAACCTTGCACACCTTTCTACAGAGAGTGATGAGACAGAGAAACAACAATGTGGTTGCAGAACATAGGTAGCTCCACTTCATCATGTTTATCCAGTCCAGGTGCTTGCATGGGAAGAGAGGAGACTAACTGGTATAGATGAAGTAGACAACTTTTCATTAGGCTAACAGCCGTCAGGTCATTTCATACCACTAACAAATAGCTATTTAATAGTAATGCTTTGGTTGCTACTGATACAAACTGCTTGAAGTCATATTGATGACTTCAGAGGTCACGTAACCTGTTTCAAATCCTCCCACCACTCCAAAAAGCCTGTTTAGGATTGAACTGATACAAATTACAAGACAGGCACCTATCTCATTCTTTCCTATAACAAGCAAAAGCTGAAGCTAATCTGGATATATGCTGCATATAGGAGTATGTTAATAAATTTTCTTGAATGGCTGAATCAGAGCCATAATCCTTGCACATGTTTCACCGACATACACTGATACATTCAGTCATCACTAGGAAACAAAATCCCTGCTCTCAGGTATGGGGAAGGCTGTAGGATATACGAGGGCACCTAGCAAACTATTTCTATTAGGAAATCCAAGCATTTACTGAGATTGCTAGTGTAAGTCAGAAGATACTCAAGGCCTACAGGAAAGCAGTAAAAATACCTGATAAATGCTAACAATCTTTATTTAGATACAGCAAACTCAAACACCTCATATGGGTCCTGAACTTCACTTCCAAGATCTCTTTGTGAAGGAAGAGGAATTTTTCTTTACACAAACAAACAAACAAAGGTCTGGGTAATATCAACTAACAATGTCAAATCCAGGCATGGTCTGCCAGAACCTGTGCCCAAACTACAACTGAATTCCAGCAGCCATCTGTTTTGTTAATTAGACAGCACTGACTCTTTCAATAAGAAGCCAGAGTTTTCTAGGATACGCAGTATAGCAAAGCTCAACTCATGCAGCCTTCCAGGTGTGACTAAAAGCAAAGAGCCAAATTCAGATGACCGCAAGACGTTACAATCCCTATTATTACTGGCAGAACTGGCTGCAACTGCACCAGGTCTGCAATGCACCAAAACCTGTATATGACCATCAGCAATTCTCCTTTTTTCAGATTCTAGACTGTGGCTAGAATTTTTTTCTAGCCACATTTTTTTCCTCTCTCTTGTGCACTCTTGCTTGCTTATCCAGAAGCCTGAGGCCAGAATTGTGGAAGATTTCATCTAGTTTTTCTCCTAGTATCTCTTTACCAATTCACTACATGCTCATTTTCTGACAACATCCATGCTTTCATAGATTTATTGACAGATAAATAGATAAATGAATAGATGTTGAAGAGGAAGAGTAGAAAACACCACCAAACAGTTTCTGCCAGTTTCTTGTTTGTGGGTTTCATGACCAGGACTGTTGGTGTCATTTGAAAGTTCACCTGTGAAACAAGCCCATACATTTAACAGGTTTTGAGCCAATTTTCAACTCTAACTAGACTGGTTTTTCTTGCTGTTCAGAGCAAGTTGTGACAGCATATGAGACAGTTGAAAGGGAATTAGATGAAGCATCCATCACCTGCAGATGTAAAGAAAAAGCTACGTACACAGCCTGTGCTCCAGGAACTGCCTGATTAAGGAATGCATTTGAATCATTCTCACTCCCGGTGCCGGTTGAATAGCCCGTGATCGTAGCATTGAACTCTCGAAAGATGTCTGAAAAAGAAAGATGGCAATGAAAGGAAAATGACTACATCTGCTCCCTGCCTAGAGGGACTAGCACACATCAGCACTGCCACAGTTTTGCTCCCTGACAGCGCAGCTGCTGCTGCAGTCTCCACTCAACTAGTTGCACCCACCAAGTCGTGGTGAGAGGGACCACCAGCTGGCAGCGACTCAGACAGCAGCCTGCTTCCTGCGCCCTGCTCTGTCACTGGCAGATAAGATGAGCAGAATGGAGGACTACAAAATAAAATCCTCAGTCATACGACGGTGACTTTGTGAAGAGACCCTGAAGGGGGCTTCAGACCAGCAGAAACTCCTTTTCAGCTAGAGGGTCTGGGTCTGCCTCATAGCTATGCAAAATCTCGCGTGATGGACAAATATGAAGGAGAAAGCCTCAGATGCACGGTTCTGACAAAATCCCACCATGCTCTCCATTATGTCCACAGTAGTTTCCAAAAGCAAGTTGACAGACTTATTGGTGGCTGAGAGTGAAAATGGCTGCATTGTAAACTATAAAAGCTACCTTAATCTCAAAGACTGAATTTAACTTCATTTTAATGAAGGCTTTGTCAAATGTAATACCATCCAGTGAATCAATTAATTGCTTATTCTAATTATCCTCTTGTTACATTCTGCTTATAATAAATGGGCAACACACAGAAGGACAGTTTATTGGCCCTCTTCAAATGGAAGTTTATTATTACAGTTGATCCAAACTGAAACTCTGGTGGATTTACATTAACAACAGACTGAGCTACAAGACATTCCACGTTTCAGTGAGGAAAAAGTTAAAATTATTCCCTTTAGGTTCCATGTATGAGTACTCAGCTTGATTTACTAAAGAGGTCTACTCTATGCAAACCTCTTTTTTTTAAAAAGCTGTGGTGCAATATTTATTAAAAGCAAATGTTAATTGCAACAAGAGCATGGACATAGCAAGTTTATTTAGAAATTCAAATAAAACTCACCAAGCATTTGAGAAGGGAGAGGGAAAGGAAAAGAAGGGAATTTCTAGCTGCTTCTCAGCTTTACTCTTGAAGACAACTTTTAGCCATTCGTCCTAGGATATCGTTTCTTTGAAAGGTAGTTCTTGTTAATTACTCTAAAACAGCTTGGAGATACTTAAGGGGTCTCTGTAAACATATCAGAAATCAGCCCATTTCCTTTCTTCAATCTTGCCAAGTAGATCTAGCAAAGCATTTACTTACTAGGTAGAGTTGTCATGTTCTCTAATGACATATCTCCTCCAATACTGAAATGAGAAAGAAAAATCCAGTCACTCATCTCTTAGGTGGACACAGACAATAAGCAAAGTGAAATTCTACAGTACATCATGAGAAAAAGCAAAGGGTGATTAATTTGATCATAATCAATCTATCGGATTATGTGGAGAGGACAGAAGTGGAAGTGTTATTGGGGAGAATGGCTGAGGTTTCAGTGGTAAAGATGCTTGTCGGAAGGATTTAATGATGTTGCAGCTGTATGGGAGTATAGTAATCCATTATGAAATGGCAGAAAAATGCCTGGGACAGCTACATACTCTATGATCAAGCCCTAAAGTACTGCAGATGAGAAGGTCAATTTTGAGGCCAGTTCCAGCCTCACGAACCCAGTCTAAGGCAGCACCAAACAGCCAGCCACTGGGTGACAAGAGAGCTGAAGCAGTGGCTCCTCAGTCTCTTCTTCTGCTTCCTGCACAGGGATAGGTTGTGTCCAGCTTTTCAATTGATGGGACACACTGAGACCACACTTTAGCTTACAAAGAGGGGTTAGGATGGCACAGAAATGCGCTGCATGTGGTAAAAGTTCTCCAGTTAAACAAACTGTTTTCCATGGTGCTATAAAAAGTTCAGAAATAGCAAACTTTGAGAAGTCCCAAAAGCAACCAGTTCTGATATGTTTGTTCCTGCGACTTTTCTCCAGTTTTGTAGATTTCCAAGTTGCTGTGCCACCATAAAAATACAAATTGTCACAAACAGCCAAAGGTGAAAGCATGAGAGAAGTCAAAAGGCTATCTTGAAATTCATTGCTGAAAACATTTTCTGTGAAGCCACCCTTATGACAAATCTTGGATCTTGATACATCTTCACAAGAAATACTAGCCCAAGTAGCAAAAGCAACTTTTTTTTCAACTTTCTGACAACTGAAAGCCCCAGAACATGTGGAAGAGAATAATACAGGAGAGAATACACATCTCATCACCTTGGCTGAAGACTTACCTCCAAGACAGTCCACGGTATTCAGTGTCCAAATCAAGGAGATTATCTGAGGCAATTCCTGTACCAGCCTGGACATTATTTTTCATTACCCAAATGAAATTAAAGCACAATTACTAATACAATAGTCATTTATACATAGTCATTTTATTTACTTTTGAATGCACCTCTTCAAAAGCTTTAGAAGACATCTGGCTTTTACCCAGCCTTCCTCCTGAAGAATGCATCAATACCTTCCGTAATTATTTACAAGGACCATATTGTATATGATGCACAAAATAGATGATGAAGCCATGGAATAAAGACATTCTTCTCATGGGTCTAGTTGACCTGAATAACTAATTTACAGTTGCATTACTCAAGAATAATGAAAATGTCGCAAACAAACATATAAAACTTTTTGGCTAATGATAAGAAACTCAACAGAGAAAACAAATGTATCTCAGAAAGAGGCATCATAATACCTTTACACTGACTTGAAAAGTGTTGTGCTAAATGGAGACACTTATAGCAGTACTACAGCAAGGAGGAAAGCACTCTCTACACTTACCATGAAGAAAGAGTCAAGCTAGCAACTACATCCCTCCTAAAACAAGCAGCATAATTCAGAAGCAGAGTGCCTGCCAGCTGTGATAGTATAGTTTCATGCTAAATTTGGGTATGGGACAGTACTTCAGTACAGCACAAGACTGGGAAGACTATTTGCTGCTACCTCTGATTAAACCACAATACTTCATTTTCTTTTCTATGTATAACCTTTACTGAATTAATGGAAGACTGATGTTTAGAATAACTACTCATAGGCCAAGTGCAGCTCTGAGAGAGCAATGCACTGCTGCACTTTCTGAGAAAACAGATTTTATTGTCAGTTCCCATACACCATACTTAGAAGCAGAAACACCTGCAGGGACTTGGATATCATAATATAGCAACCACAGCTATACACAGAGTATCTTGCATTTGTCAATATTGCAGGTTTGCATTCAAATGTTTCTATTTATTTCAGTAGCCTCCTGTGTGTAGGAGTTTTAGCCACATGCCTGCCAGATAGTTGTAAAGGCCTCATGGTTTGTACACACAATGCCTTTGTTGTTAAGGCTTAGATTCAGAGAAACCTATGTTCCATTTATGTCTTTCTGCCCAGTGTTTCCTTTGAGCTGGCTGTAGAGTTTCAGTATTTGACCAGTATGAAAACATTAGGCAGAAAGGCATAACTGGAGTATAGGATGTCTGAATCTTGAGGCACGTTCCCTCTAGACTACCAAAGATCATCACCCTCAGCAAGAACTACATCTTGATAAAGACATTAGCTTTGAGTTAAACAAGCACAATAAAAAGACTGAATATCTTCTGAAATGGATAAAGTCAGAGGGCTCTCACCTCTGTAAGTCCTTATCTCATTAATGCTAAAATGAATAAAATGCTATTATCTAACATCCTTTAGTCACACTCTGTTCCCGAAAGAACCAAGGCGAAAGAACCAAGGCAAAAGAACAGGTTCACGAGTCTGTTCCTATTCAGAAAACTTTTGAACAAACACAGTAACCTAAGGCTTGTGCTATGTCCCATTAGTTTCAACAGCATCTGATCTCTTCTGTCTCCAATTCAGCAAACCATTTAAGTACCTCTTTAAAGGATTTGCCTGTGTTTTTGCCTGAGTTGTAAAGCACGTGAATATGTGCGTGGGGGCAACAGTGCTGGAGAACTGACACCTTCTTTCTTGTTCTAGCTGCTAGATCTGTTATCAACCATGAATGAATGGATCTTTTTGCTTCTAGGTATAACAGCTATTTCCCCTCCACCAGAGCAGGCACATGCTTTACCGAGAGAACAGTAAAAACACTTATCTTCTTACCGTCAAAGAATCCCCAAGGGCTGCTATAATTTTCACATCAGCTGGCTTTAGGAAATGCACTGCAAAGGAAAAAGGTGCAGCTGAACCTGGATGGGAAATAGCTATTCTTTTTCACCACTGTATATGTGAAACTTGCCATTGTGTATTCTGATGCTCAGTCATGCTGGCTTTGCAATACCCAAGTGACAAAACAGGAGTGCTCTCCAGCTCAGCTCACACAGTTGTAGCAGCAGCATATACATGATATTCAGCGTCTCAATGGTTAACATTGCCACCAAAAAGACAGAAGAGCGAGGAGCAAACAACAAGAAGTTGCAAACAATATCCAGCACCAAGATGAAGGCAAAACAATGCAGTATTAGACAAAGCAGGAACAGCATATTAAAGCTGTAAGAATGCAGAGCAGGACTAAGGAGAAGACAACATGAAGTTTTTTTAAAAACTGAATACTGCTATGTCCTAGATTAGCATGCATGCAGCTGGATTTCCAGTTTCCTTCCCCAAGATGTAGGTGGTATCACTTTTAGGCTACGTCCGCACACAAATATGGATTTTATCACAAGGTATTTTGAAGTTCTCTGCTGGCAGTGAGTTAAGTGGAGCCACTCAGTCAGCATGTTACCTTGTGTGACAGTATGGCATTGTATCTATTAAGCAGCTGCTGAAAAACATGACATCTTTTCTGAGCAGTATTTTTCACAGTCCAGCAGTCATGTCAGCAAAAATAAAAACTCATCTTGAAGGACAGTTGAAAGTAATTTAGCCTCTTAACATAAAGCAGGCAAGACTACCTGAAGTTGCAGGAGGGGAAGATGGAGACCTGTCCTCGCATAGCAGCTGGCTTCCATAATGCTAAAGAGAAGAAAAATTAATAGCATTTGGCTAGCAAATACAGTCAGTGGTAACTAGGAACTTCCTAGTAGAGTCCAGGTGGATAAACCAGAGCCTGTTTAGCATGTAATTAACCAGACAGGTCTTGGTTGCTCAATTCAATAGTCATATTTAGTATTGCTCAGACTAGAGTAGAATTCTGTACTGATAGCTGTGCCCTCTGAGCATGTGTTCTTACATATGTTTCTGGATGCATTTTGCCCAACTCAGGGAGTGCTTTCCTGTTCCATACCATGCACTCAGCCTCCCAAACCCCTTTGACCAAAGACTGATTTCATCTGTGGTGCAGAGCGTGACTCATCTGGTTACCATATAGGAACAGATGCAGCAGAGTAACAGTGGGATAGTGATGCTGACACTTACTGGCATTTCATTAGGGTATGTGTAATTACTGTTCTTATATGTCCTCAGGAATGGCTCAGCCTACAAAACAAGGCAATCTGAGTCAATGCAAAGCATCAGAAGAATACATGGAGATTTCCATTCCCCGACCTTCAGTTCTCAGATGTCTGTAGGTGATTAGCAGCTTGATGCAAATGAATCCCAGGGATTAAAAAAAAAAAAAAAAAAGGCACTTTTAAAATCCATACGATAACAGTGTAAACCTGGGGCAATATCTTTACACAGCCAGAACTTACAGAATACACTCAGGACCCTACTGGTGTGATTAACAAGAGGCTTGTGTTCGCATTGCAAGGTAGTCCCAGCAACCCCTGAAGAGCTGTGCTGGCTGGTGCCATCATTGCTCTGTTTCCCCCACTGAAGCGCTGTCATTTAGTGTGGATATTTGGTGGTCTTGACTAGGCAGGCCGAACACCCTTCCCTTGTGTTTCAGCTAACTGTGATGTGTGACTGTGAGGAAGCTTTACTCCTAGGATGAGCCTTCCCTGCATCTCATGGGGGAGGGCTCGTACGGTTACCAGTGGCAGCGGCACAAACTATGTGGGAAAAAGTCAGACCCTGCTCATGGAGACAGCACTCCAGGCAGTTGGTAAAGGCTCACGCAGAGTCCCATCCACCCCTGGCACCTCCACACAAACACAGATACCTTTGTAACTTACCTCACTTGGACATTTGAGAACAATCTCACCTTCTAGTTGCTGATTATCTGTCTTCTCCCCTAAGGGTTCCAGCTGTGGGAAAAAGAGGGGTGTCCAGAAGAAAAGTGAGTATCAGAGAGCAAGGGGTAATGCTGTACTACCAGCCACCAGAAACCACCTCTGCAGCCCAGTGAGACAACTGCAGTGCCCTGCACTTGTCCTGCTGGCTTCCTCCATGCACGACTTCTTTGCGTGCTGAAGAGGCTAATTCCCATACGCCATGAACATAGCCTGATGATCAACGTGCCAGGCATCATCTCCCTAAGCAAAGTCCCAACACCCCCAGAGTTAACATACCCCGAGATTTACTGGTTTGATATGACTGGTTTCAGTCCAGCTGACCATTCTTCACATTCTATGATCTTATAAATGCTTATAAATATCTTAAAGGTGGGTCTCAAGAGGATGGGGCCAGACTCTTTTCAATGGTGCCCAGTGACAGGACAAGGGGCAACAGGCACAAACTGAAGCATAGGAAGTTCCTTCTGAACATGAGGAAGAACTTCTTCACTCTGAGGGTGATGGAGCACTGGAACAGGTTGCCCAGAGGGGCTGTGAAGTTTCCTTCTATGGAGATATTCAAAAACTGCCTGGATGAGGTCTTGTACAGCCTGCTCTAGGTAAACCTGCTTTGGCAGGGGAGTTGGCCTAGATTATTCCCCAAGGTCTCCTCCAACCCCTGCCATTCTGTGATTCTATGATCACTCTTTTCCTTTGTAAACACAATTAAGAGTTCAGAAGAGATAGGGCTACCTAGCTACCTAGATCCCTGGGGGTTTTGTTGCTGCCAAGGGCAAGATGGAGCAGACAAGGAGTGTCCAATACAACCTTTAAAAATCTTACCATGTTGTTCCACAGAGCACGTGCAGCCTGGGAATGAGTCTTCTGGCTGAAGTGGAAACAGTCTGGGGCAAAATATGAACTGTCCGGCAGTCCCTCCTAGAGAACAAGATAGGTGCTGTCACAGAGGCAGTAAGTCTGCAACAAGCTGCATATTATCCCCTCTCTCTCCCAGTGAGATATCCCAGCTGACTTCAAACTGAAGTAGCTGCAAAGGCTTCTGAGGCCAAGAGAATCAAACTGGGCCAGAGAACACCAGTAACTCAGAACTAAAAAGCCTTTCAAACATTTTTAATATGTGATTTCCAAAGTAATAAGGAATACAGACCACTGTGACTCTGGGTACAAAATACCTGGGCACAGATATTGATTGTATTCCTTATTTCCCCTAAGATTCACCCATTGTAGTCTTTTGAAGCATGTGGGTTTTCACACTAAAAGTATTTTACCAAAGTACTGGAAGGGACTTTGTGGTGTGTAAGGGAGACAGGGCGAGTGCTCCCTGGTGAAGACTTTGAACTGGAGATCTACTGCATGGCTGTCCGATTGCAGTGGAGTGGACTCAGTGCCCCAAATTGTGTCTTCAAGGTCTGTATTTGTGTTGCCCAGTATCTCTAATTATTCCATAAGCATTTTCTGCAATTTTGAATGTTAATGCAACTGAACATAATAATTACTAGACCAGAAAAATGCTGGTCACGTTTACAGCCAAGACAATTTTGAGGAGTCATTGGAATTGCATCAGGATTTAACGTAGGGGTAGGTTATTTGGTTGTTCTTACCTGTGTTTTTGGCATATCCACTTTAACCAGAAATGGCTGCATAACCACTGTGAAATCATCCTTACTGTCATACCTTCCACTCTCCACTAACTGGCGGGTTCTCTCCTAAAGTCAAAGAAAAATGGTCACCATTCCGTCTTTTACGTTCAGCTCACTAAGTCCCTCCATCCATTTACATCTCACCCAGGGATTCCTCCTCCCTAGAGCAGAAAACCAGACGTGGTCATGTTTCCAGCTCATGCCAGGCAGCCAACATAGCTGACTTTGAGATACGCATCCTGGGCTTCTTGGCAGAGAGGCAGCCTGAGGATGGCTGCCTAACTGACATGAGCAGGCAACCTGCTCAGTAATTAGATTTTCTGTCAAAAAAAAAATGTTCTTCCAGAACCACCGAAGAGTTTTTGGTTTGGCTGACATCCCATGCCTGGAGTTTGTTCCTGAGTTATCATGTTCTTCGACTTAATCTGATCTCCAATGAGATAAGTGATCAAAAAACTGCTGGCTCTCTGACATATTCTACTTTCTATGGCTCTGTAACATTTCTTTTTCTCATCTGCTTTGTTGTTGTAGTGAATCAGAGTTGATTATTGTTTTTAATTTTTTTAAATCACAGCTACAAATATGTCTTTAAAATCAGTGGAAATTGTCCCCCACCTCCAACTGTTAGCCCCTCTGTCGTCCCTTGATCAACAGGAGGATGACATTAAATGTGTAACAAATGCCACGTGCCTTACCTGATACCTTCTGTTAAAGTAGATCACCTTCTTGAGCTCATTGGAGTTGTCCTCAGGGTTTATGACACAAGGGCACAGGATCCTGTGAGATGAGAGCACGGCGCTGAGATCTGCTCTTCTTTTTTCCCCCCATTCCTGAGCTGACAATGGCGGGCAATGGGCACAAACTGAAGCACAAGAAGTTCCGTCTGAACATGAGGAAGAACTTCTTCACTCTGAGGGTGATGGAGCACTGGAACAGGTTACCCAGGGAGGTTGTGGAGTCTCCTGCTCTGGAGATATTCAAGACCTGCCTGGACAAGGTCCTTTGCGGCCTGCTGTAGGTGACCCTGCTTCGGCAGGAGGGTTGGACTAGATGACCCACAGAGGTCCCTTCCAACCCCTAACATTCTGTGATTCTGTGACAAGCTGCAGGGCTAAAAGCTTCTCCGAGAGGGATTTCTCTGAAAGGCTGCTCAACGGGAGCATTAGCTCTCATGTCTGAGTTCCTTCACTGTCCTGATTCTTGAGTAGAAACACATTTATTAGGGATAAAATAATGAATATCGAGTGAGGAAAAGGCTCCTTGCAAGCAAAAACCGTACTGGCTGCCCATGGCAAGGTTTTGGCAGCAGGAGTGACGTCTGTGAGGAGAGGCCAGGTGGACACAGCTGGTTCCAGCCAGCTTCAGCAAACCAAGCTCAGGGCTCAGCTGAGCCTGCCAGCCAAGACAACGGCATGAAAACCTGCTTCAGAAAGGGCAGAAAACACCAGACATTGAGGGGAGGAGAGAACCACAGCGGGAACAAGGAGGAGGTGCGGCATGGCAGAGCAGGACCTCCCCTGAAGGGACCGCAGCCTGTGGATGAGCCAAGGCTGGAGCAGGCACCCGTCTGAGGGACACACGCCAGAGCACAGGACAAGGGTGAGCAGGAGGAGCAGCAGACACACTGCTACGCCCAGACCCCTGTGCCACCCACGACTCGTTGAAGGGACGGAGGGTGCCCTGTCGCAGCAACAGGAGGGGCAGGAGAGGTGTTGGAGTGAAGCTGAGCCTGGCAATGAGGGAGGACAGGTGCTTTAACCATTTAACTTTTTTGTTTGTTCATTTCCCAATACCCGAATCAGTAATTAAATTTTTATTCTAATAGACAATAAACTCAGTTAATTTCCCCAAGTCAAGTCTGTTTTGCCTGCAGTGGTATTTGGTAAGTGATTTCCCTGCCTTTGTTTTGACCCATGAGTTTGTTGCTCACGTTCCTGCTGTTTTCTCCCCCATGCTGCTGGGGCAGTCAGAAATGAGCGGCTGCGTGGGTGCTTGGCTGCCAGCCGGGGCCAACCCACCACCCAAACCTTTTGCAAGTACACCTGCACAACGTGATTTGCTTCAGCAAAATTGTGAAAGCATCCTTCAAGACAGAGTTCCCACAAATCTATTCTAATCAACTGAGAGGGTCACAAGTTGGAGGATGTTTCACCCGAAGGATGGTAGAGCACCAAAACAGATGCCAAGACTGATGCTGCAATCTCCATCCTTAGAGAGCCATTCCAAACTGAGCCATTTTAAGTTTCTGTGAACTCATGTTGGCCACCTTTGTCCCATCCTGAAATTTTGATCCTTCTAGCACATGGATTTTTAATTCTGATACTCTCTCTTCCTGGGCATGCCTTATTATTATTTTACAAATCCAAATGAGAAAAAGGACTTTTAAAAATCCTGTCATATGATCACAGTAAAGCATCCCTGAGAGACCTCTTAGAGAAATACCTCCTATAGAGATGTAGTTGATGATACATATAAAGTACACACAGATCCTTACCACCTCCAAACTTGTCTTAATGGAGAGCAACTAATAAAACAAGACTTGACATCTACAGTGCATCTATATGAAATGCAATGGAAACCTAAACTGTGTTTTCAGAAATGTTTCAGTAACATAAGCAAGGAAAATTAGTGGAGATGTAACCTCTTTTTAGGTTATTTGCTACACTCAGGAAAAAAGCGACAAGGTTGCAAGACCAAAAGCCTCCTTTGGGTCCTGCTTCAATTCAGTAGCATAGCATTCCTTATCCCACACAGGGTCTGCTTAGTACCTTATAAACTGGATTTGCTGCCAAACAGGTAAATGTTAAATTCAGCATGGCACCTGAAATGATGGGAAAAGGTTATAGGTATCTTGAGACAATCTAAAGGCTCCACTAACTACCTTTGTCCAACTATTAGGGTCTTGAGATACATGTGTGCTCTAGCCAGTAACCTTCATTAAAAAGAAAAACTACAACTGGGTATCAGAAACACCACCACTCTGAGTTTAAAAGCTAATTTTCCACTGACAGCCACCAGAGAGCCCTTAAATCAGAGCAAGAGAGTTGCATCTAGGTCTCTCCTGTGAAACCACCTTCTTTCATGAGGCTCTTCAAGTCTCTGCACTTCCCTGGTCAACAGCTGCAGAGTCCCTTGCAACTGAAGGGATGCAACAGGATGGATTCAAAGCAGATGTTTAGTGAGGCAGCTGGGTACAGGAGACCTTGTAGTTCTCATATAACTCTGGTCTCCAAGCTAGCTCTTACAGTCTGTGCTGATGTTATTCGGTACCATCTCCTTGGCCCAAGCAGTGGGAGCAGCAATGGCTGCCTGCATTCTCAGGAGAAGGTTGTTCTGCCTGTCTGTCGAGAAAAGCAGAGATCTGCTTTTCTGAAAACAAACAAATCCTGCCAGGAGCAGGGGAACATGCTGAATCCTATCTGAGTCACCAGAAACTCACCGAGGCGCAGACCTGCCACCTCAGTGGCAGATTCACACTAATCTGGGAGAGGCAACAGGTAGCATGATTAAGCATCCCAGACATCTGCTTGAGAGACTAATTAACAATAAAACTAACAATCAATAATGAGATTACAGAGATCAGAAACAACAGAAGCAAGAGGGAGAGTTTTAAGACTGCAGAAAGGTAAATTTGTAAACAAAGCTAGTTTAAAGTGATCAACTAAGAAAACCCTGTGTCTTTATTTCTTCTCTGTCTTTGCTCAAAGAGTGCACAGCTGAGCTCTTTCTGCTCTGGCTTGAACTCTCTTGCAGCATAAGTGACAAGTCATTAAAATGGCACCTCCACAAAATGTGGCAGCAGCAGGGCTGAGATACAGAGACAGTGACAGACAGACAGGTATTTCTAAATGCTGTGTTGAAATCAACGTGTAGGTACATATGCATCCACAGAGGAGGGGATGTGGTGGACTGAAATACTAGAACCTTTTCCATTTCAGAAAAATGTTTCCCAAGAAGACCTTGCAGCCTTCCATGAGCAACAGTGAGAACTGCAACATAAATCATCTTCAAACCTCATCAGCAGCTTTGGGCAGCTATTGTTTTTTAATGCGTGCAGCTCCCGGAGGCTTGCTATGGAAAGCACCGTCACCAGGTTCACAAACGTCCGTGGAACCTGCAAAGAGATTAAGCAGCAGATAGCCAATGCCTGGAGCACTGAGTGCCATCTTTGCCCCTACACAGCCACAGCAGACCTCAGGTAGCAGCCTGCTGAGCCAGGCAGTTTACATTATTTATTACAGAGGTGTTCAAAGTACTTCGTCAATAATTAATCCCCCACACATACAATACTAAATTACAGCCCCTGCCTGCACTGCCTAGTTCTTTTTTAAATGCTCATGGCTGGTCACTTGAAAATGATGGCTTCAAAAACGTCCAAACATGTTGTTATAGGTCTCAGCATCGCTCAGACATCTCTAACTCTTTGAGCACTCTCATTGTCACCTTCATCTGCAATATCAGAATCTCTGTCTTAATGACAACAAAAAAATATACTTATATGCAGTATTTTGCAGTATAATGAGCAAAGAATTTTCTAGCTATTGAATACCATATGTTTGTTCAAATTTGTTACAATACTGTTTATGTTCTTTGTCCACAGCACATCGGCTAGAACCAAGCACATCCTTACTCCTTCAGCAAAATACTTCTCCAGCCCTTTCTGCCTCTCACAAAGATGCTCCTGCAAGCAAGCATCTCTGCATACAGCAGTGCACCGCAGATGAAAGCAAGGTACTAAATTCTCAATAAATAATCTGTGACTATTTTACAAACAGAACATGATCCCCACTCCCACATACTAGAAAGTCTGTTTTACCTCGCTGTGAAGTATGTCCAAAGCTATTTGTAGATTGTAGGTGTAGTTTTCAGGAGAGTAGCGTGCCTGTTGAAGCAAGAGGGTTGAATTTTATCATCAACCAGTTTACTCCAGCAGGCACAACAATGACTAGCTGGAGTCTCTCACAGCAGCATTCCCGTTTCTAGCTCTTGGGTCAAGAGTAAAGCAGTCTTAGGCAAAACTGCCCTGTCTGTGCTTTTCTTCTTTTCCATTGCAGCTGTCTCATTTTCAAGAAAAGAGCTAGTGGTCACTGGATACCAGTGAAGGAGCAAATTCAGGGGGCATTATCAGCCTCCATCCCCAGGCTTGCTCAGGCCAGTCTTAAAAGCACAGCTAACACCTCACCAACAAGGACCATCTTTGGGAGAGGTCAGTTTGTGTGAAATTAAGTTTGTTTCTGCTCCATGGAATATCAGCAACATGCCTCCCATATGCTCCTTACCTGCCACAAACAGTAACTGGCAAAGCTTAGGCGTTTTTCCGCGAGTGAAATCACTTTATATACTTGCCTCTCAGCAGCAAAATTTCCCTCTTCTGTTTGAGTGGTTTGAACCCTCTAATTTAACTGTCTCAAGTAATCCAACTTTTATTTCTTCACTTGTGGAACTATTCGACAGTCAAGTGAACTTCCCTATGAGAAATGTCTGTCATTTTCAGCCTCAATTCTCTTTGATTTAATTTCAAGTACAAGTTCATTGAGAGTCCCACTGGCCTACTCTACAAAACTAGACAGCTCAGTTCCCTTATTCATTTCCTAAGTTACAGCTCACCAAGAGCATTGCGTTGGCACTGTTTGTGGCTGTGCAACATAAAGGAAGTACCACTGTGGTCACTGGAAGCAGACATACTATCTCTTTGCCACCTACACTCCTGTGTGACTGTCAGTTCATGTCTGGGTTAGGAGCAGAAGGTAGGAAAGGTTAATTTGCTTCTTCCTTGATTTATAAGCATCTTATTGTGCTGCTTTGCTGTTTTTCCTGATCTGAAATTAATCATGCAGAATTAGAAGTATGTCCTCTGCTGCTTGTAAGTAGGTAAGACTTCGCTACGTGAGGAGTCTGCCACAGACTTTCACCTCCTCTGTACTCACACATATCAAAGACTATATACAGTGTGTATATATATTAAATATATATACAGTGTATACTATATTATATGTAATTGCATCAGTGTGAGCTGTGGGTAGAACTATTTGCATAGCACTGAAACTGGTAAGAGAGCAGCGAGCGAGACTTAGGAGTTTGACTGCACAAGGCAAAGAACAGCAAAAACTCTTGACCTTTTATCTACAGGTGGTAAAGTGACTAGATGATGGAAAGCTATCTTAGTTAACAGCAGAACAAAGTAGCCGCAATTATGTAATTTACAGGTGTTCTAAAGATACCACCTCTTTTGTCATAACATCAGGTTGAACGACCTAAAGGTCTCAGTACAGTTAAATTCCAGAGCTGAGCAAATAAGATCTACCTTATTTTGGTCTCACCCAGTGAGTTCTGCCCTCTCACCCACTGCAATTCATGCATAGAGACCTTATGCCCAGCCTGGCCCAGTTCGCGCTGCAGGCAGCAGGGGACTTACTGGGTCATTGCAGAATTGGCACAGGTCATTTCCTCCTATGAAAAGTGTTACGATCTTCCAGTCAGTCTGAAAATTTATTCTCTGCACACAGAAGGAGATAGAATGAAAATTATTAATCAAAAAAAAAAAAGAGAAGGGGGCAGGCAACACACTACACACAAATTTAACATTATTCAGGTTACCTGGCTACCTTACATCAGGTTCTCCAAGCATCCATGACAAAAATAAATTTGTAGTCATGACTGAAGGTGTAGAAACTACTATGATCTATATAAGGTTTACAATATCAGTAGTACCATGAAAAATTATTTGCTTCAGAAAACTATTGCTCAAAATCCATCTGTATGCTTTTCTCAGTAATATCTTGTGTATACACAGAGTGACGACTGCTGCAGTTCTAGGAATATATCTTCATTGCAAAAATGATGGTATATGTTTTACTGTGTCATAAATAATGCAGCTATCCTGCTGGAAATCCCTGGAGGGCAATATATTTCAGTCTTGCTGTGAGACAAACTGCAAAGAATAGAGGGGGAATATTAACTCTATCTAACAATACTGGTAAAAAATTCTAGCACTTTTTCATCTGGAAGCATTTTGCAGAGGAATATCTAATGCAAGGTAATTTTGCTTCAGTAAACACACTTTCTTAGCTGTGAGGAAAGGTTCAGATATGCTTAGTACTGCATAGCTGATATTGTACTCAATAGCTTAAAGCTTCAAATTCCGTGCAAAACACCACTAAGAAAAGCAGCAATAGTATGTCAGCCTCAAGTGGTTTAAAAATATCTGTCTTCAAAGGCAGAAGGCAACATAGCCCAGCTGGTAAACACACTGTTCAGTAGTTTGGTCTCAAAATGTACTTATCCAAATTAAAAGAGGGGAAAATTGTCATCCTGCACTAAAAAAGTGTTTAAAAAAGCGAAAAAAAGGAGCTCTTAAATCAAAGATATATGACCTATATACAAACATTCTTTCTAGTTAGAAAGAAGTTTATTAGTTATATTAAAAAAAAATTTATCACTTAAAAAAAAGGTATTTGCATTCATTTCTGCTGTGTGAGGTTTCCAAGCTGATAAGCACGATGGAGTAATATTTAGAAGGCTGGAATGGTTTGAATGAAAACCATCCAGCCACTTCATTGTTAGCTGTTATCCCTGTTAATCTCAATTCAGATACAGCCATCAGAGTGAAATCTTGTTTATGAGAATGTGAACCAAAAAGGAAGGTACTGCAAATATTTTTACCAATATGTATTCACCAGAGTGTTTATACTAGATGTGCACACACAGTTATCTTGAAGGCTTTTCAGCTGCTTTCCAAATGCACAATTGGAAAGCCAAAATAATATCACGTAACTTAGGTCACTGATTGCACAGCACATTTGTCAAACTACAAATAGCAAACATTCAAAGCATTAGCTGAGGTGAAAAATATGCAAGCAATCCTCACACTAATATGTGTTTTACAGAACGTTAATCAAATAATTCCTAACAACAAATGTGTAAGTCAAAAATCAGCTGATGACTAAGTGAAAGAAGGGACTAAATTGTTTTCTTTAAAATCAGGTGCTTTCCTCCTTTCACGTGTTCACTCCCCATGACTGCCACTTGAAAAGCTTGCCCTCAGCATTCCAGCACATATCATTACTGCTGGCAAAACCATGTGTTTACAAGCCAATTACTAGTACCACAGTAAAATCCTAGCAGAGAAAAAGTTCTGGCATCTTGCAGGGTGATGTACGCTGGGAGGGGAAGAAACAACACTGAATTTACCAGACATTTGTGGTAAAAATGATAAGAAGGTTACAATTATCTGAGTTTGATAGTAACTATCACGTGCTGGTACAAGTTCATTTAATACAAATCTATAGATTATTTTGTACTGACTCGCACTCTGCACTGGGCAATATTACATGGCACACGGCTGTACCCAGGCATCTGGTGTTGGTTTGTTATAAACTAATGATGCCACACAACTTCATCTTTCTAAAGAAATTAATGACATATCAAACTCACAGTATCATTCTTCATTAGGTTCACCAGTCTTCTAACCTGTGCAGCAACATGCCTAAAAATAAAAGAGAAATAAAATCAGAAAAGTAAAATAATAAAACAGGAATCCTGCATAGACAACAAGGCAAAGAAGAAAGTTGATGAATGGACATCCCTCACATAACAGCTAAAAAAAACCTGGGAAAGTCCAGTTTTCCTTGAATAAGAGGTACGATACCTAAAAAAGGCTGTATTTTGAGACAGTGATGGCTAAAAAAAGTGACAGAACAATTAACATCCAACAGGCACTTCACCACTTTCCAGGCTCTGCATAGTTACACTTTTACAAACTATATAGAAAATACACTGTGCTGCCACAAAGTAAATGTACTTTGCTCCTTCCTAACATCAGACAGATGCTATTCATACATGTTATCACTGAAGCATCACTGCATGTACGAACATTATTGCATGGCCTCAAGCCACTGAGGCATGTCTCAGAAGAAGTGTTCCCAAGAGAAAAAGACGTGGTATGAATTTCACTGAAGGCTGAGCATAGTGGTCTCTAAGTAAATCCCAGCTCTGACACAGACTGACCATAAGCAATTCACAATTTTCTTGGACTTAGTTGCTCTACACAAACTCTTGGTCCTACTGACAAGAGGGATTGAATATACCTCCTATAAAACAGGGATATTCTATCTCTGCCTCACAATAGGGATGTGAAGCTTCCCAAGTAGTGCTTGTGAAGTGCTTTGTGCTTCTTGGTTGAAAATCTTAAAGAAAGCATTCCATTTACTGCTAATTTATTTGGCAGAGATTAGAAACACTGCAAAGTCTCCATCACATTTCTTGGCCTTCATGCTAGAGATGAGCTAAAGAAATCTATTTAGGCTTGCCTATCAGCCTTACTGCACTCTTGCGAAAGTCCAGGATTTAGGCCTTCTTTAGCTAAAACTGAGTTTCAAAGAAAAATCAACTTTCTATTAAAATTAAAAGAGTTTTCCTCTTACTCTGCACGATCCCCTGCTACAGCTTGGTTGAGTGCAGCATTATCTGCAGTCTCCTTTCCATTGCCAGTGGAATACCCTATCAGGGATGGGTTGAACTCACGAAGAAAATCTGCAGAAAAAGACAGCACCCTGAAACGTTGCTTACTTCAGCACTTAACAAATAAGGTTATAAAGATTAGACCTTAGTAAAAGACCATTAAAAAGCTTTAAGAGATATCTGTCAAAAAACTAACCTTTAAAATAAATGAGGAGATTTGTCACCATATACCTATTTCCTTGCCTTCGAAATTTCCAAATTTCATGAATTCGGATATCTCATGACCTAATGGGATCATCTTGGCTAGTAATGCCGTTGTGCCAGGTAAGTGAGGATGAGCAACCCTATGCTTAGGCAGGAGACTCTTATGGTGTCATACTCAAACTGCGGATGGGTTGGAATCAAATCCTTTAGCCTGATCTCCCCAGATGTATTAACCACAAAGACCTAAGATTCCCTTCTAGATCTTATGTTACAAACCAGCCTTACAAACACACTGGATCTAAAATGCCCTGACCCTTAAAAAGCATGTAAAATCTGATCTTGCAACATGATTCTGCTCCTCTCTAAAACAACTTTCCCGTACAGTCAAAATAGTTTCTTTAGGCTACGATCTAAGATCTTTGATTCCTCTCTCCCCAATATGTTTTGGACAGAACCATAACAGAATAGTACTGAAGCAACCAAACCCCTAGGAACTACAAAATACATAGTTAAGTCATGCACAGCAAATTACAGCCTGGTTGTTATGCAACTTTTACTCAGCACTGGATGTTGAATACAAAGGGATTGCTTCTGTAATGTTACAAATTGTAAATCTTTCTTCATGGCTTCTTTTACACTAACAGCTGTTCTAATAAACAGCTCCAGACATTTATCACGTTTATAGAAAAAGGCACTTACTTGCTAGTGTCGTGACTGTGCTTATGTTTTCATTCCCTCCAACACTGTGAAAAAGAAAGAACAAGAAAAAATTTTGCAAGAACTGATGGACTTGGTAAGGCAGTGGACTAAGTAATAGAGCTCCCCCTTATGGGGTTTCTACATCTGTACACAGCACGTTCTCTTGTGGTTGTACTAAGTCAAAGCAAACTCTACATTCATACCAAAGGTGTCACGAAATCAGAGGCTCTGTCATAATCATAAGAATTACATTAAAAGCCCTGTACACTAGCTGCCCTTTCAATTCTCTCATGAGTTTTTGCATATGTTCAAGTCTAGCTGAAAGAAATCAGAATTTGTAAAAGCTGCCAACTTTGCTATTGTTCATAGAATCATCATAGAATGATTTGGGTTGGAAGGGACCTTATAGATTGTCTAGTTCCAACCCCCCGCCATGGGAAGAAACACCTCCCACCAGACCAGGTTGCTCAAAGCCCCATCCAATCTGGCCTTGAACAGTGCCAGGGAGGGGGTATCTACAAGATCTCTGGGCAACCTGTTCAAGTGCCTCACCACCCTCATCGTAAAGAAAAGTCCCTCTCCAGCTTTCTTGTAGGGCTCCTTCAGGTACTCGAAGGCTGAGTTAAGGTCTCCCCGGAGCCTTCTCTTCTCCAAGCTGAACAGCCCCAACTCTCTCAGCCTTTCCTCATAGCAGAGGTGTTCTAGCCCACTGATCATTTTTGTGGCCCTCATCCCTATTAAAATATTTATTACTTCCATTTTTAGTTAACATATCCTTTGTAGCCATGAAAACAAGTTCTAAAAGCATATATTTCACATTGAAAGTATACGGAATACTCCCCCCCCACCCCCATTTCACTCAGCTGGAAGAACACTATTAGACTGGTAAAAATCACCATGCGTCTGTGTGCTCTTTACTTCATGCTGTGGAGAATGCTAGCATACTTTTCCCTCCAAATGTCAGTAGAATATTATTAGAGATCAAAATATAAAAAGTTGGACTTGCAACACCTCTATAGCATCCCTTTAATTCGGAATAGAGTATTTTGAAGTGCTCTAGTACATGTTTAAACCTCTTACAGAGCTGCAGTGTTTCAGATGGATAAGAAATGATGAACAGAAAATCAGCCTGACAGGTTTGGTGTTAAATAATACAGTTGCAGAATAAAAAGTGAACATGATCGTCTTTCTTCAGAGCGATTTTTTGACCTGTCTAATAAAATGTTGCGTATGTAAGAGTCTGTACTGTCTCATAATTGACAAACTGTTTTGCATGGTGTAAGAAATACTGGGAAAGGGTCAAGGAAATAAGACGCTGTGTATGAAACAGCAGCACCCAAAAAAGTTCCTATTCTGACTCTTTGTAGACTGGTGATTTTAAAGAAGACCAAAGGGGGATGTGGGCCATAGCAGGGAACAGCAGACAGGACACAGAAAGAGCAGGGACAGAAATGCAGACTGCGCTAGTGGTGCAATGCCACTGGGACCTAGAAGTCCTCTTTGCAAGTCACAACCATGAGAGAAGAAAGGGACCGTCTTAACAAGGACCTAATTTCATCCATGTATCCAGGCCTATTCCAGCCATGCTACACTGTACTCTAGAGAGCCATTAGTCTGACACTTTATCTATCATGAGTAAAAGTACAACCACGTGCCTCCATGCAAAACGTGAAGTCAAATTCACTCTCCACAAGCCTCCATTTGTTACAAAAACCAATGACACATATCAAAACCCAAGAAAATTGGTTCACTCCCATTGAGGGGGAATTACTGGGACTCACCTCCAGGAAATACCTCGATATTGAGTCAGGACATCCAGAACATCATGGGGTTTGGATGCTGCCCCATTAGCTGCCTAGAAGCAGAAGAGAGAACAGGACTTCACCTTTAGAAAATAAGAATTGCTGCAGTAACTAGTTCTCTGACTGATCCTAGTGAAAATAATTAAAGAGGATGTTAATGAAGCAAGCTACATCATCTTCTCAAAATATAACAGATCCTTGTTCTCAAGATGATCAAGGACTGAGGGCATTTTAACTGCTCCAGTGAATTACCAAATTACCATCTTGTATCAACTTCTTGATAAGATCAAGTGCGGAAAAATTGGTTGAGAATGTTCAAAATACTCATACAATTCTAAATTTACATAAGGAATAAATAAGAGAGCAGTGCTCCTAAATGAATAATTTATTAAAATGTTCCTCACACTAAAAAGTGGCACAGTGTTTTTATGTCTTCTCCCCCCTAGTTTCCCCAAGAAAGGAGACTACTAGGATCTAACGTGGTAATTAGCACAAAACACAGAAGAAACAGAAATTCTGATATGAGCAGTGAAGCAGTCATCACTGATTGGAGAATCACAGCTAGCCTGGGGCAAACGAGTTTAGGTAGTTCCAGGAATAGTCTTAAAAAAAATCCTCAAGATAAGTTACAGTTGACATATCTGATGATCTATTGTAATTTTACTCAAATGTTCAGTTAGTATAACTGGACGTGGCTTTATATGCTTTGGTATGATCTAGGTATATGTATCTCATATCATATATGTACATACAATTAGCTGCAGAATTTGTTCTTTCTATTTATGCCACTTACTAATAGCTTTGAAGGCCAATACCTTGGGAGCTGCTTAGAATCAATAAAGAAAAGCAATTGTTGCAAGTCCACTCTAGCAGGCTGGATTTGCTGCTGTGCAATCTGATCTTGCAGCTCTGCCTTGTGCGGCACTCTTGTGGACTTTAAATGGGAACTGTGCACTCAGATTAGACTCACGATCTGATTACCAGCAAGTCAAGGTGCAGTATGGAATAGAATACACGATAAATGCGTTTGGCTCAATAGGGCACAACTGCATGTATTCTATTTCTTGGCTTAAAAATTCAGAAATGCTTTTTCATTACTTGCTTTAACGATGGTTATTCAGTGATCTTTACTTACTGTGAGTGAATCACCCAGGGCAGCAATCACCCGAATATCTGCCGGTTTCAAATTATGAACTAATAAATAAAAAATAAAGGTAGTGTAAAGCAAGAAGAAAAGAAAGAAAACTTCAAACTGTGATGGTTATCAGAGATTTTCATTGGAATAAGCATAAAGCATTGTAAAGACAGTATTTTAATATTCATGACAGTATTAGCTCAGAATGACAGACACTAATAGGCATCAAACCAGAAATGTTTCTTGGTACCATGGCTGGGCATTAGCTACAGTGACAAGGGAGGCAGTAAGATTTCAGTCTTGCATCTGTGCTTACTCAGTTTCCTTTCAACCAGTGGAAACAACTGAAAAGCAGGCACAGCTCCAGTGCCGGCACAGTGTGGAAATTCTGGGACCATCGCAGCTTCGGAAGGAGAACAACACCCACCGGGGGCATGATTCCATGTGGCTTTCTGCACCCCAAACTGCACTGACAAGAGCCCCTACTGCAGACATAAACACACACACAGTTTTACCACCCCTGCAACAGAAGTGCCCAACTACCTTCTGTCATTTCCACTGTCACTTCTTTGTTTGTACATGGGAAGTGTAGTTGCATAAGCTTTCACCATCCTTGAAGGAGAACTTGCATCTTGCTATACAACTACTTACCTTGTTCCAAAAAGGATCTTAAAAGCCACAGACAATAGAATGCACTGCTTCAAAGAAAAGCGTACCTTTCTTAACCATTCCCCTTCTATCATCAAATGAGCTAGTGCTATAATAAAATTGCATAGGACTGTACCTGAAACTGGAACTGTATCAGAGGGACTCCGGTCAAAACAGGGAATATTTGTTCCATAACTCCTTTCCTGCAAAGACAGCTGGGGCAAGACTTGACATCACATTCGCTATTCTCTGGTCATGATAAACCATTTATGTCTCAGAGCATTAGATTAACAAATTTCCCACATACTTTTGGACACAGCCACCCAGCCTGTCCTCAGGCCATGCCCTTTGAAGGCAGACACAAGCTCAGTTTGCTTAGAAGTTGCGTGGCCATATTAGCACAGCACGGCTCTTGCCTACCAGTGGGGCCAGTTATTTCAACACTGTGTGCCATGCTGTGTTCAGCTATGTGACATTTTGTGTGCCCGTACTCCAAGCTAGGTGAGAAACAAGTTTGAACAACACTGGAATATCCTAGCATGAAACCGTACCTTTGTCAGCAGGCTACGAGCCTGCCTTCTCCGTGTGCAGCCCTCTACATGCAGCCAGGCATTTGGCCTCCTGGCTCTTTTGGGTTACAGCCTACTGACGGAAACATCCCCGAGGTCTACTGTTAGTGAAGGCTGACTGTCAATATATCAGAGCAGAACATTGCGCAAGACCCAAGGATATGTGCTTGCTCCAAGTCTCTCTACAGAACTCCTTAAGTAGGCTAACTTGCTTAAGGAAAATATACTTGTGTGTCTTGTCTTATTGCTCCATTTTGTTTTTTTATTAAAAAAAAAAAAAAACCAAACACAAACATAATACAGTGTTTCTTCTTGCCTCCTACACTATAGGTACCATCAAAAATCAGTGGTAGGTGCCTTTGCCCCATGCAGAGGTCTGTACACCCTGAGTAACTAAAAAAACAGATAGCATTATATTAAAATGAGAGGAGAAATTCATATTACTATTCCAATGAAGTATAGGCCATTTTAAGTGCAGATGTCGTCTAGACACTGTGTTCTGAGTCATGAAAATGAGCATAATCACCTCCCTCTGTAGCTGCTTGGGAGCATCGAGTTCTGCTCTGAATCAGAGTACTATGACCAAAAAAAAAAAAAAAAGCATGTCTGTTTATCTCTGCACACCTAACCTTCAACTGTTTCACTAAAAAGAAAAATGAAAAATCCATTGTTCTTCAGTTTTACTATGGCATAAACAAGATGAAGTCAGACCCACACAGTGGTGTCGTACTGAGCTGATCTAGTTTCCTCCACGGTAGGACTAAATGGCCCCATTTTCAACATCATCTTATCCCACGTAAATTAACATTGTTATCCAGATGTTTAACAAAGGTTCTTAAGAGTGAAGGCAAGACTTACTTTAGGCTAGCTGAACGTATCTACCTTAAATCATACTCTACAAAATCCACCAAGGAGCACACGTGCAACAGCATCTGACTATTTAGCCAAGTATGGAAATAAAGAGCTGGAGCTTTGCATTTAGTTTTCCCAGGTAGCATTGTATAATTAGGCTACGACACACTCTCACCCACCTGCCCCGCTCCCTGCAATACACTCAGTTCATATGATACAAACTCTCCTACTATACCTGAGATGTTTCTTTGGTGTTTGATGTCTCCAGGGAAGATGAGTAGTTACTGTTTTTATTTGTGAATAAATATGGATTTTCCTGCCAAATGAAGAAAGCATGTTTACCAAGCTAGTGGAAACACAGTCAGCCGATGTGAAAGTCTTCTGGCTAGATTTTCCAAGAGAAGAAAATCTTCACAGTATTAATTTTTGATTGAACATTGCACTAGTGAGGTAAACCAGGTTAGACCTGAAAATTAAGCCCTGGTATGCGCTAGGCACAGCACCACCTCTTGCCTTAAAAGCTAACATCAAACAAAATACATAATTCAATTTCTTTGATGCTTTAATTGCTGTTCGGCAAAGCTTTTTGATGGCAGCAATATTTTATCTGTATCAAATTATTGAAGTCAGAGCTCAAATGCAAAAACATTCAAGAACCTGTTCTTTGAACCTGAGATGCTCAGACCCTGAAGATACTACTGGGCTATTGACAGCTCCAGGGACTAAAAATAGTTAAACCTGATATCAGATAAAGTCCAATCACAGAAAAGTGAAATTATTTAAAATACATTGATTCAGTTTTATTGCTGGCACAGATTTTAATACTGATAATGCATCCCTGATATCTGCAATTAATAAATTCAGATTAGCTAGTTATATTTTGAATAAAAAATACATGACACTGTAAGACAATTTAACTAAATTTTGTCAAAAGTTCTTGTTTTCAGAGTTTCATCTTTACAAAATAAAGAGCTCATCTCAATGAACTTTAAGAACACTGAATTTTAAACAGTGCAATATCTTGGGCAAGTACATATTCCCAAGAACTTCAGAAGACGACAACAGTACTGGAAAACTTGGAAACTCTGCAAGGAGTAAAACAAAATCTCACAGTAATAAGGAAACCCTTTCACCTGAGATGGACACTGGACTTGAAGCCTTCTTGTGACACTGTAAGGCTGCTTCTGTCCAACTGGTTCCATCTGGAAAGGGAAAGAATAGAGGAATTGTACACATGCTGTGTGGGCGAGAGAAGGGAAAGCAGCAGCAACCCAAAGGCTTTAGTGCCTGGAATTTTCCTTCAGGTCCATACATATATTTTAAAACTTATTTTGCTTATGATATTTATCTATGTATAACTCACCACATGTGTACCTATAAAAGCAAGGAACTGAAATCAAGACCTCTGCCATGATCAGACTGTCATCCCATCATTGTTAAAACAACCATCAACACATCAACTCTGCTCTTGGGAATGCCGACCCTGTGTGTGTTTTCCCCACAGGGCACTGATGTCATGCCACAGTATTCAACTGCTTGCACTCAAGTCACTATTAATCAGCTCAACCACAGTAACTGTAGACATGCTCTAGAAGACCATAGCTAAAACCACCCTCATGATTAGTTTTCCCCTATTATGGTACGCACTGCAAACTTTGCTGAGATTTGCAAGTCAGTTATACTTCCCAGCTAGGCTGAGCAAGAGAAAGCAAAAGGTGGGTTGCCTTAGCAGCACTGCCAGATAACAACTCTTTGCAGCAGTCTGTCCATCCTTCCAGGCCTCATCCGCCACATGTTTCTTGTCTTCTCTGAGGCTGTGAAACCAAGCTCGTCAACATTTCGGAAAGAAAGGCACACTTGGGAGACCTTTCTCCAGCTTTCTGCAGTTTATAGTTTTCTTATAGAAGTGTAAAGGAACATACAGGCTTTTGTGTGGGAGGAAAAGCAACTCTGAGTATATTGAAACCTTGAAGTAGAAGTGGTATTACCGAAACTCCTTGGAAAAGGCAGCTTTGATTCTGATTGTACACTGAAGGCTTGGGTAAGTCCACATTGCCAGAAGTGGAAAGTACAAAATCCCTAATATAAATGGAAGACTAAAAATCTTCCATTTGGCGATATATTCATGTTGCATTAACTTTTTTCCTTCTGTCTTATGAGCACTATGTTTACCTACTCTCTCTGCTGCAAATTCATTTTGCAGCAAAGTCAAAAACATGGAATACAACACGCTAAGGTCACACACCAATCCTCTGGTGGCTGTAGCCTGGGCAACTGAAAGCTTGCTAATTTATCCCACTTTCCAGAACTGTTTCCTCATCTAAATTTTCGTACATGTTAGACAACGTGAAAAGGTGCACTCCAACTATGCACAGAGGCTTGATAATATTTATATTTGCTGGCCTTCTTCTAACAAGATGTAGAGAGGATTATTGTAAATGAAAACTTATGGAATCATTCAAAACTCCATACTGACAGCACAACATGGTACAGACTACAAAGAATCACTTCACCTGTTTGGGCACCTTGCTTCGTGCTAATTAGATTGCAATCACACCCAAAGGGGTTGGCCACTGGCTTAGATTCCTCAGTAAATGTCTGCTTAGTTTGCATGAGCAGCAGCTGCCAGAAGCATCAGACTACGCACGAAACAGGATTGAAGGCACTGAAAAATGCAGCAATAACAGGCTTAACATCACCAATGCATTCTGGGCAGGAATGTTATATTCTATTTTAGTTGTTCCATCAGCGGAAATAATGGAAGAAGTTTACAGAAGAAGTTTACAGAGCTATATATTCTTTGAAAGAAGCATTTGAAGAAACAGAGTCTGTGTTTTTTTGAGAGGGATAGGGATAAAAGAAATGTCCCTGAAACATGAGAAATAATGAAGCTCAGAGAAAAGATATATCAGGAGCTGGTACTTTCCCATCCTCCTAGGACAAAACAAAGTAGCTGCTTAATGACATTCTTCAAAGAAAATTATGTTCTTCCAGCACAGCTTTATGCCACAGAACTTGGGAAAATGGTGGTATTTCTTGGCCAGGAATGAATTTTAAACAACCATTAGACACTCATACGTTGTTGGGAGTTGGGTGATGAGGATGAATTTCTCTAGGAGACAATTCATTCCAGGCAGGTCAGAGACACTGTACTCCCAGTAAAGACCGACAGCTCCCGTACAGCAGAGCTTCAAGGTCCTGGTCAGGAAACTGGGTACCAGGTCCACATTGTGTTCAGCCAAAACTTCCGCTGAATTCCAGCACATCTGTCATGCAGGCTGGTTAACATGTGGGTCTGCTCTGATACCGCAGCTGCTTCTAAGTCACTGCAAACCCCTGAATGCAGAAGAGAGGCACGGGCAGGCTCCTATGGTGCTGCTCCCATTCTGGTTCTTGCCTGGTTTCAGTTTCTGTCTTATTTGCAGGATAGTTTGTCTGTGGTCTTTTCTGTTACACAAAAGACTGCCAAATACAAGAGCAAGAGCTTCTTATCCAAGTTCTTTACACACATGAAAGGAGCTTTGCCCCCAGATACATTTCCAAAGGTAAAATTGTAGGCATTTGCCAAAATTAATCAATCAGGCTCTCTGTGGTAAACATCAAAGATGTCCAAGTAAACAACCAACCTTTCTTATCTTTTCCTAGCTACCCAATGTCATTTAGCTGATGGTTCTCTGATGTGCTTAGCATACGAATTGCATTGCTCCTAGATAGCTAGAAATGTTTTGGTAGAATATCCAGCCATGCCTAGGACAAGTCCGTAGCACCTGCTAGGTCAGCTGCTTCTCAGCCAGACTGAAGTTCAGCGCTGCTGCCAATTGTCACTAGCTTTTCAAGGTTTTGCCCTTTGGCTGATAAGCTGGCAATCATTCCCAGAAGGAGGCTGGTAGCAAGCCTCTGAACGTCAGGACAGCCTGGCAGACAGCAGAAGAGGGAAACTCTCTGAATGCAGTTCTCTGGCACCTCCTCATTCTGCTGCATTTGCTGCTTGACAAGTCATGATCTTGAGTTCCTATCAGTTCCAAATGCTGCATTGTGGGTTGGTGTGTTTTGTTTTTAAAGCAGTCAGCATAAACCATTAGCTGTACTTCCCAGTAGAACTAGAGTGACTGTTACCGGGTGAGGACACCTGCTAGTGATTTTTACACTGAAAGCATCTTTCATACTATGTGCTTTTACACCATCGCAGAATACCATCACAGGCAGACAAGGAACTACTCAGATAGGTGCCCTTCTGATGATCACCAGCTGCACTGAGAAAAATCCACTAAATAAGAGAGGAGGCAGGAAAACAGAGGAGAAAATGAGTTGTGAAGGTAACACTACCATTCCTTTAGTTTCCTCCCTTCAAACTAGTAGAAACATTCTGGTTTTGCCAGATCTTGCTCTTCCCCTAGGTCACCTAGGCTGTCCCCCCTCTAGAGGAATCGCTTCACATTGAGGAAAAACACTGAAACAAAGCAAAGCTGGGCTTTGTCTCCTCTATGACAATTCTCTGATTCTGGTGGCTCCCCAGCACGCTCACTGCCTGAGACTTGGTAACTGGCCCTAACACAGGCATCCTTAAAAGTACCACTTCATTTTGCTTATAGTTATTCACCTCTGCTATTTCCACAAAATGCTGCTAGCAAAGTGATAAGAATAGAGTAACACACCAAAGAACGGGACATGAACTTTGCTAACTGCAGAGTCCCAGTAACGTCCTCCTCTTTCATCAAAGCTGGAGGTCAGTTTCCAAGTGATCAGCCCTAGAAAACAGATTAGTTCAGGCCGATCTATCACCACAGTTAGATGGATCTCAGATTCTGACAAATTTGGTTCAGCTGGCCCCGAACAATTCCTGCTGGAGAGGCACAGAATGGGCTGGCAGACTGGTGGCACTGTGGTCCTTCTCCTTTGGAAGCATTCATTTTCTGCACTAGCTGAAAACACATTCAGCATTTCATTTAAAAAAATTACTGGTGGAAAAACCATGCTAAGCAGATGTAAAGGGCCACTTTTCCCAGCAAATTGGATGTTCGTACTTTGTGTGGCTTGCCCCTGAGTAGCTTAAATATTTATAATGGGTAGTATCTGAGGAGGATATGCCACCTCTTTCTAGTGTCTTACTGATCACGTTTAGATGGTGGTAATTGTGTGATCTAGGTAAACATCTCCTATATCAATGCAGACACTGAGACACAGGCAGTTAAAATAGAGAGAACAGAGAACTGCCAGAAAGAAAGAGGAGGTTTAATTCACACTTCAGGAATCTGACTTTCAGTGTTTGCTTTGCTCATTCAACTACTGAAACTAATTGCCTAGCGAGACTAAGCAAAACAACGATAAAGAAGCCAACATGTCTTATCATGGTATCTATTTTACAATAGAATAACTGAGGTAGGAACTTTGACACCATCATGAGGATGCCACAGATAACCTTCAATAGCTGATCAATTTTTAACTCTTTGGCTCCTACTAACTAACTAAAGTTCTACTAGCTTTAACTAAAGAGAAAACATCTTTTATTAGAGTGACTATACAATTTTTCTAGCTATATCGTCTGGTTGTAAATCTTCTTATAAATTCTTTTTCTTTAAATGATCAGAGCTACAACAGCATTGCTGCTGCCAGAATGAGCATAAAAGGAAACAAGAATGTGCCAATCTGCATAGATTTATTTTTAAATGTTGTTTACTAAAAGGCAGTTGCAGTATAGACTTTTTTTCTTCCTGCTTAGGATAATTTGGACACACAGAGGAATTAGTAGGTGCTCTCAGATGAAAATCTTATTAAAATGTGGACTGCAAAACAAGTAAAAAAAGCAAGTCTTTTATCTTTAATCTACCTTAACTGGCCATTGCAGATTCTTTTTACTTAAAAAAATATATTATATGTGCTATGAGAAGGTTATTAGAAAAAAAAAGCAAAAAACTTTGAAAGTGCTTAAGCCAGAAGGAATAGTAAAATGAACATCTTATCCCAAACCACTGATATCAGGGTATATCCAAACATAATACACACTAAGCTGTAACATCCTACTTTGCTTTGGTGAGTACAAAACCATGTGCCTGCGTTTTTGTCTCGTTCATATTGAAGAGCAACTCCCACTTCTTCACTTGTCCCCATTATCAATGCAAACCCCTCCAGCTGTACGTGCATACACTCAGTCACACATACGAATGGTGTGTGCTGGCGGACCAAGCCTGCAGAAGGAAACAGCCTGCTACAGAACTGGTCATCATGTTCAAGCTCGAGTGGGTCAGAGAGTCCATGTTTCTCTCGGACACCCTCTCTCTCTCCCATTAGAAGGCACCATTTGTTGGCTTTTCTCAGCTGGGTAGGACATCCGGCTCTCAGGGAAGTAATAGGAGCTCCTTAAGGCTGTCTATCACCTTTTTACTATGAGCAACAGAAGCAGAAGGATGATGGTTAATGAGGGGACAATATTATGAGGTTCATTAGTAAAGAGGGAGGTAGATATAGGACAGAGGAGACAGAAGACTATCATCACTATAATCTCAGGTTAGGACAAGCCTCAGTTGTCACTGTGCTGCGCTGTCACAGAGGTGAGACTAGCAAAAGCAGGGTCTGTCACAGCTCATTTACTCCCCAAGACTTCCCAAAGGGCTAATTTGGAAACCTTTCTAAAAAGCTCTTGATATTAAGTAGCAGCCACAGAACAGCAAGAGATTTGGCTTGGGAACGTAGGGCATTTAGCATTATCCAAGAGAAGTTTCTCTGTACAGCTAAGGATAGCAGTCATGGGATGTTTCTTTCCCATGTTTTTCCTTCCCCTCCCTCCTTGCTGCTCAAAGTCTGGCTAGAGTGGAGTTGCTACCAGGCATCCGTACTAAGTCCAGTAAGCAACAACGTCTGTGGTACTGCTCACCATGCTGTTCCAGAGGCCCACAGCCATGAAAGTATAATATTCTTCCAGAGTTTCCACTTGTGCCTCTGATGTGGTAACGAAACCATCACTGCCCTGAAAGAGAAAGCATTTTGAGCATGAGAAAACGCAAGAGTATGGAGAGACGACAGACGATCCAGCCACAAAAGGTCTCAAGTCTATAAAATAATATTCATATCCACACGAATATCAATCTCTGGTACTCTCCTTAAGCCACTTGTTGCTGATCTTAGTTACTGCTGGTGTGTCCAGCAGAACAGATGTTGTTCTCGTAAGTGATTTCTGTACCTACCACTGTAAGCCAGCAGTGAAGAGACTGCACACCAGCAGGACAAGACCAGAGCAACAACAAAACACGATCACAATAGTGACATACAGGAGATCAGGGAGACATATAGATGTGATCTCATGAAAGATTTGGAATAAACAACACTTCCTCGAGCTAACGCTTACATGCATTTGAAAAGTGAAAGCTTGCAGAATTTGTCTTAAGACATCGTGCTTATTTTTAAATGAAAGTAATCATTGTAAGAGCTTGGAAGATTGCGCATGGTGACCTGCAGATGCACCACAAATCAAAAGAAATAAAGAATCCACCTATTACATAAGATAGCATTTAAGGCAATAACAGAGCAATTTACTAGGAGAAAAAGTAATGCCATGAAAGCAAAGTGTCTGCTATTTGCATATGGACCAGTCACCAGCAAACCAAGCCTGGCATAAGATGACCCAGCAGCAAAGGAAGATTTTGCAACATAGCAGACCCCGGCCTTCCTGGAAGACATATTTCTTCTCCCATTTCACTTTGTTCTGATACTGAGCTCAAGGGAGCAATAGAATTACCACAAATTCGGGGAGCTATTACGATGCCCAGGAACCAGATCATGACTCATCACCAACCTGTGTTACAAATAACTACCTAATGTTATGTGTTGGATTTTGATACCTTGCTCTGAGTTAACCATTATCTGAGAAGTAACATATTCCCTCTTCATTGCTAGGTCTCAGACAACCTTGACCTTTGAACTTCCCTTTAAAGATCACTTGTGGCAAAATCATGTCTGACATCCCAGGCAACCCTATCTATATTCATTCCCCACTGGCTATATCGGATACAAAATCTGGACAAAACTCATTCCCAGGTTCCCAGACTGCATTAATCTCAGTGCAGGGAGGTAACTCCACTTTCCAACACAGTTTACAAAACCTTTATGTTTTTCCCCCTGCCCATTTTTAATGCTTGTTGTTACCCTCTTCCTGCCTTTGTTTCCAAACACCAACACACATGGACATCATCAGGGATGAATGAGCTGATGACTACAAAGATATGGAAAAATTAGTAGCACTGACAATCTGAGATACTTGTGACCTAATCTACAAAGCTGCCAGGATTTGATTTCTCCAGGAACATAGCATTCAAGAAAACTACAAGATCTCTGACTGACGCTGTTTGAAGCAAGCTCTGCTCTCAGTACATCTGTATCTGATCCTGAGGTGTGTTCTGCATCTGCCTGACTACCCTTGTCTTCTGGCATTACACACAGCCTTAGACAGGAAAGTGCCAGCTGAATATTGTAGTCAATCTCAACAGGTACAATCCAGAAAGAATGGGGCAACTCAAGCTGCCACTCACCGGTCTGAGCAGCAGATTTGTTTCTTGGAGAGAAGGCTGAAGAACGACAGTGAAGTCATCCTTTTGGTCATACCTCTCAGACTCCAGCAGTTTTTCCCAAGCATCCTGAATGGACAACCATTTCATCAGATGAGTATTCTCAGGTGAAGGGTGTAATATATGTGCAATTCATCAGGGCTTAAAGTGAGCTAAGATTATCCCCATCACTAATAAACCACAATAATCAAATTCTGTAATCCGGAACAAAGACAGTAATTTAATGTCATCTTCTTACACAAGAATTGGAAACAACTTCTAGCTAGAAGAAAGCTACACTGATTTACCATAATTTGCTTTGACAGAGCAGCAAGCTTAGCAAGGCAATGAAATGTCATGCTTACTGCCTGCCTGTAATTTTTAAAGGAATTCTGACATGACTGCCTTTGTCTTAACAGGAAGTTTCCCTCTTCTAAATCATGTAGCAGGTTATTGGACAAAATAGATCATTTCTCCGATGGGGTATGACAAATCCTAGGTTTCCAAAAGCTAAATAGTCATCAGAAACTTCAAAAGATACTGAGATCACTCAGGAATAGACAGAACTTTTCTCCAGTACTCCTGATGTAAGAAAAGGGATCAGGATTGCTGTGGACATGTGGAAAAAAGACTGCTACTCAACTTCCTCACTCCTGTTCCTCCCTTAATTCCTCATTTGAATCTGGAAAATGAATAGACGTGTCTATCAATATGAGAGCCAAGCAACACAGAAGATGACATACCTGATAGGACCACCTCAATATGTTATCATCTAATGTGGAGCGTTCACGAACACAACTGCACTGATTTCTACCTGGACTGCTGCAGAAAAGAATGAAAAACATGACAGACATGATGAACTTTCAGCAAATAAGCCAGATAGTATGAACTCTTTTAATCTACTGACAAGCATGTATTGAAGACTAAGTTGTTGCATATATTGAGAAAGCTACATGGAACAACCCAATTTTTGATATAAACATAGAACTATATATATTTCCATGTCCAGAGCTCTAGGTTGCTTCTTGATTTGGAAGCCTATTCAGATGATAAATACACCAGACTTGGATTAGCACAGGGTTTCACAAGCTAGCAGCATACTCAGGCTTAAAATAGCAGCTGCACCAGTTTTTGAACATTTCCCTCTCTATATTCACATAGGAAAACTGAACACACTCAGAATACTTGCACAGGAACTTTTGCCTTAGTATTCAGCAACAAGACCTCCATCTAGAAATGTGGATGGAAACTCAATGCTACAAAGCTTGTATATGCTAAGGGATGGCCAGACACTGTCAAGCAGCTTAACCAATCTCCACCAGATTTCTGACCTGCAAGGTGAGATATGCATACTGCATATTTCTGCAGCAAGTTGGAAAACTCAGACCTTCTCCCAAGGCTTTAGAGAGGAACAATATAAGATACGTTTAAGATTAGTCTGTTTCCAGCAAAGATATACTCAGCTGAAAATGTTTGGATGGACTGGAATCTGAGAAACACTTCTGTGGGGTTTGCAGATGTAAGCAATAAGTACCTGTTAGGATCAGACTCTCTCCCCTTTTCACAGGACTCTAGCTAAACCTATAAAATGGGTGTTTTCTGTTAAAGTACTTTTATCACTGCTGGCGAGTGAAAGAAATACGAACTCAGCAGTAGAATCTTGCCCAAGTCTGACAGAAGAACCTCCTACAACACATTAAGAGAGTTATATGCATAAAAGGGGGAATCACAGACTGATTTTAGTGCAGAAAACACTTCTAGTTATTAAGGAACTAATACAGGAAGGAACTTTACATGGTTATTGTGTCCCAAACGTCAATGTCTAAAGTTAGGTACTGACATGGAACTGAGAGTGTCAGCCACTGTTTTCCTCTTAGACACTTGAAATTTCATTTTTTGGTATGGGCCTATGTTTTGCTTTCAAAGCACAGCTCAAAATGAGGACTTGGTGTGCAAATGCCAAGGCCCTTATCCAGGAGATGATCTGGGCCCGAGGCTGAAATGAACCAAGGTGTTTACCAAACATTGAAGTACAAGACTTGCAAACTGGTGGAACTGTTCAACCAGATAAACACAGCCACAAGAGCATGCTGACCACAAGAAAGCAAATCAACTTACGCTGAGAAGGAAACATAAAAATTCCTCAGAGGAAAAAAGATCTATTTAATTTTATTTTTGAAGGCCTTCAATATATGGCACGGCACATATTCCTAAATTCGTCTTTTCTGCCTCTTATCTACCTGTCTCACACTTTTTCCACTTAGTGCCTGTGCAGGAGAAATAAGCTGGAATGCTCCATGCAATCGCTTTTGATAAGGAAATCTTCTCCTCTGCCTATACTTGTTGTTAAGCACATGGTTATGCAGCAGCCAGACCCCTTCCTTGACTGATGGAACATCTCCCGGGTTGTATACATGCAAAGCTTGTGAAACACTTTTGGATGATTATATTAGTGCATATGGTGTCTTATGCCACAGGCACGGGAAAAAAAAATTACTGTGGAGTAACATGGCGTGTAGTCTCATCAGCTGTAAACTACTCCACCATAACTGTCCATGTGTGCACTCCTACTCCATACTAAATTGACATATAAGCTACTCACACTTTTGTTACGAGGTACTGAGAAAGGGAGATGGATCTAGTCACGCAGTTACCATAAGGTACTGACAAGTTGGATGTTCTCAATCCTACTACACCCTAAGCCCAAATAGTAGCTTTCACATAGCCTAACAATGTGCTTTAAGGCCCGTTATTCCTTTTGGGAATATTGATACCTAGAAACTTCAGCTTTTAAAGAGCCTTCGGAGTTTTTGACTCGAGAGTTGCAGAGCAGAAGTAGCAGTGAGTAAAGAGGTGGGTGTAGGTAGACTGTGCAGTCTTGTGACCATTACCACAGTTCTCGGTCTGGCTGGGATGGAGTTAACTTTCTTCACAGCAGCCCATATGGTGCTGTGTTTTGGATTTGTGGCTAAAACTGTTGATAATACACCAATGCTTTGGCTGTTGCTGAACAGTGCTTGTACAGTGTCGAGGCTTTCTCTTTTTCCCCACTCTGACCCACCCAGCGAGTGGGCTGGGGGTGTGCAAGAGATTATAAGGGGACACAGCTGGGACAGGTGACCTGAACCGGCTGAGGGGATATTCTATACCATGTAACGTCATCCTGAGCAATAAAAAAAAATGAGGTAGAGGGATGTTTTGCCTTCCAAGGTCACTGTTGCTTGGATACTGGCTGGACATTGCTGCACTCGTGGGAGATGGTGAGTGATTACCTTTCTATAAACTATTTTCCCCCCTCTTTCTTTCATCTGTTAAACTGCCTTTATCTCAGCCCATGAGTTTTCTTGTTCTCGTTATTCCTAGTCTCTCCCCTGTCCTGCTGAGGGGTGGTAAAGGGGAAAGTGAGAGGCTGTGGCTGCTGGCCAGGGTCAATTCAGCACAACCACAGTGTGCAACATTTAAACAGATGCTATTCAAGTTGGCAGGATTAAAAGCACCTACTCTTCCCGGTAGAAATATGGAAAAATATGCTTTTTTCCAAATAAAAATATGCTTTGCAGAGAGAGTTTGTCAGAAACAAAGTGCAGACCTAAAAATCTTTGACATACTTTTGTATTAAGGTAAGAAAAACTGTTCAGAAGACTCTACCTCAGTTACAAAGTCAATGCGTATACATAGCTATGTGTCTGAACACTAGCAGGAGACAGTATCAAGAATTTAGAAGAACCTGTGTTACCTGGCATTATTATAATCTTGGCATGCAAGAAAGGAAGTTGTGAGCTTAGTGGAATCCACCAGATTTACGAAAGCCTTGGGAACCTGCAGTAATAAAGTAAAAATTAATCACATCATATTTGCAATTAAAGATAAGAAAGTAGCGATAGTGGTAAATTACATCTACAGCTTCACAAGTGTTACCTCTGGCCGGGGATTCTGCATGCACAAAAGTAAAGAGCTAAGACTTTGCCAATTCCGTCCTGAGCCCTACTCCTATGCCTGCCATCTAAAATAACGCTGATTGTCATTCTCAAAGTACTTACAACCATGACTTCTTGACTGAGACCCAGCAATTCACTTTTATATAACCACAGTGGCCACCAGCCACCTAAATCGAACTCAAATGAACTAAGAACTACCATTTTTGTGGCAACATACCAATGCAAAGCTGGGGATGAAATGCCTTGTATAATAGCACAAGCACTCGTTCATCCCCCCTCACCTCTCCCCGAAGCAGAAAGCAGCTTTCCATTTACATAATGATATCTCACTTTTACAAGTGCACACATACAGATTCTGGAAATAATAGTGGAGAGAATCTGAAGAGAACGTGTGGGTGGAACGTCACCCATACACAACATTTGTTGAAGTCAGTCTGAGAAAAATGAGTGGTTGTGGCCTGATGCAATTGAACTGTAGCAAATTTAGAATACTTTTTAGGCCCTTCAATCCAGCAAAACAAAATTCTTGGAAGAGGCTATTGAAATACTTCAGATAAACAGTTAATAGTATGCTTTAGTAGTGTTCTATCTGTATCTAGTCTACTATTCATTAGTAGACTAAGACACAGTGCAGAGCATTTCCCAGAAACCATTCTAGATAAGTGGATAATTCATAGCTCAGCTAGCTAGAAAACCCTTAGAAATGCTGAGATCTTAATATGAACACATAGTAGGAAAAAAAGATCCATTATATAAATGTTTAGTGGGTGTTTTGCCTGGTCTGTAAAAGTCATCACCAGGTAGTTAGCAGCCTGTACACTGCCTAGATAGCTCCACATGCCCAGTAATTAGATATCAGTTATTTTCACAATCAGCCCTGTTAAACATTGACATAGTTTAACCTGGCAGCCAGCAACTAAGAGCTAGACAGCCGCTTGCTCACCCCTCCCCCGCAGCAGGATGGGGAGGAGAAACTGGATGAAAGGTAAAACTCGTGGGTTGAGATAAAGACAGTTTAATAACACAACAAAGTAGATGATAATACTGGTGATGATACTGATAACAATGAATATGCAGAACAAACTACATACAATACAATTTTTCTCACCACCTGACTACTGATCCGCAGGCAGTCCCTGAGCAGCAGTCACAGAACCCAGAAATTGCAAATTTCACAAAATTCCAAAAAAAATTCAAACTTCTGGACTAGGGAGGATTCGAACCCGCAGAAACAGCAACAGGAAGGAAGATTCCTGCCCCCTGGTCAACCCCCATTCATCAACCGAGCATGATGTCTATAGCATAGAATATTTCCATTGGCTGGCTTGACTATCTGCCTGGCTGTGCTCCTTCCCACCTCCTGCACATCTGCTCATTAGCTGAATATGAGAAATTGGAAGAGAGTCCTTGATTTCATAGCAACGACTGAAAAAATAATTTTTATCAACATTCTTCTTGTATTAAATCGAAAACACAGCAGCTACTGGGAGGAAAAATAACTCTATACCAGCCAAAACCAGGAGAAACATGAATGACTTTCAGACCTAGAGACATATACTCCATTTTTCACAGAAATCCCTTAAAACACCAAAGACTGAGTGGTACATCACCTTGCGTTGCAAAACAAAGCAGTTACTCATCTGTCCTTTCTATTTGTATGCATCAGCTTTTTGAAAGCATAAATAAACACTTACTGACGATGAATGGAGCCAGTGGATTGGAGTCAATAATATTGGTGTTCTAAGTCACCTGAAAAGTGGCACAAGCCCTACTGCAGAAATGGAGACTGGAAAATCAGCAAAGGATTCAGGTATTCGATGAATAAATCTTACCTTTTTATACAGAAAATCCAAGACAGCTTTAAGTTTTTCCAGGCTGTCCAATACGCAGTTCTTCTGTAAATGGCATGAGAAATGGCATCAAGACTAGTAGAAAAACCAAAGTTCTCAATTTGCCAAAAGTCACAAACCCTGCGTCTTGAGCTGTGTACTGAAGTGTTACCAACGACCACTATATTCTGGATTCAGCCTTAGCCAGCACCAAGGAAAAAATACGGAACTAGTCTTGTTATTTAACTGCCTATAATTTGACAAGTTACCATATAAAAAAAAAGATAAGGATAGGGAAGAAATGTATCTTTAGACTTGAAGGTGGATTAGAGTTGTTCTACTAAGGCATCTCAGACTTGGGGTCACAAATTAAGTACTCGTGTTCAGACATACAAAACACATCACATGCCAGGATCTTGCATCACTGGATAGTCATTCCAACATCCCCGAACTAGCTACTCCTTTCGTTCACTGTGGTAGAGAGCAGAGCTTGGGAAAGTGTCTTAACCCACTTGCCTTGACTGCTAAGCCACCCTGAGAAAAGCTCACCGGTTGTGCGGAGGCACAGGAAGAACACGGGTTTTCATCACTAAAAAAAACTGTGATCAGTTTCCAGTCATTTTGGAAGTCCATCATCTGGGAGAAAAAAAAAGTAAAAAATTGAAAGGCGTAGGATGGCAAGAGACCTATTTGCTATTTTCCTTTCTCACACTCAAGATTTGCTATGGCTTTAAATCTTCAAGACTTAGCAGTACTCCATGGTCCAAACCTAGCCACCCCGATCACTTCTATTTGACAAGCCATCTAGCTGTTCCCTACAGGAGACAGCAAATGGATGGTTAGACAGCAAATGCTGCAACTGAATCTGAGTGCACACCTATAAAAAGCTCAGGATAGTGCCAGAAACTGCTGCTGCCATTGTAGAGTCTATTGGAGAAGATGGGCATGCACAGCTTAGCGCAGAGCTTGATGCTGCTGCTTTCCATCAGTGTTGCAGCTTGCTGACAGGGTTAGTGTTTCTGAACTGCTGAGACTGGGTCACACTAGTGGGATGAAGACCAGAGCAAAACCCTGAGAGCTAGAGCCCTACTCAGCTGTGCTATGTTTATTAGACAATTCATTCAGTCCTGGAAAGTATTATTTAGAACCACTTAGTTCCACAAAAATGTATGCTAAATTCACGTACAAACAGTCCAATGGGCTCCCTGTAGAGCAAAGAGGTAATTGCCTGGGCAATTACATTTTCCCATTATGTCAGGACCATTTTACAAAATAACATGCCTTGGGGTCAAGAAGAGAAGGAAAACGAATGTGTAAAACTCCAGGATGGGATTTACAAAGCATTCAGCTGTGAGTGATAATTCAGCTCTCACCAGCGTCAACCACTGACATCAGCCAAAGCACATCTAGGTCTTTACTGTCCTTTTTGAAAATATGACCCTAAAAGTCCAACAGGAAACTGAAGAGACAAATACTGAGAATTATTATTTTGGGTTGGCTTCTCAGAAACACCGGCACAGTTACAGAGTGTAGCTAGCAGAGGGCTCACATCCTTAACCAATAGAAAACAAACATATTGGCTTCCCTAACAAGCTCTTCAGCCACTCTGACAAATGTAAACCAGGTGATATATTTTCAAGAACAAAACTCTGTACTTCAAAGGTGCAGAATTGATTCTTATTTACAACAGAAAGACCAAAATACATTAACCTCAAGAAATGGCATTTTCTATTTTGAAGAGCTTTTCTTTTTTTGCTGTTTAAAGTATTTCGTCACATTTCTCCCTTTTTCTTCTTCAACCCCAAGCTCTCTGAATTGTCCTTTGCTTTAAACAAACCTGATTCTCTTTCATGAGTTTCACCGTGTCTTCAGCTTGATGCAGGAGGTCTCTGAAAAGCAGAAAGGAAAAGAGAAACTATGAAGGCATCAGTAAGGGTAAAGCTTTGGCTGATTTCTACCATTAAAATCAAACCACATCTGAGACTTCAGGTGGGATTAATCTTTTCTATCCTAAATGTGTTAAGATTAGGCACTTGTCTTGTGCTACACAGAGAGCCTGGGGTGATTAGCTCATATTTAAGTGTCTCAGTTTCAGACGTGTGCTTAGATGAAAACAGCAGACACAGGTTGGTAGGCACACCTCTAATTCTATTTGAGCCTAAAAATTTGTTTTGCAGCTATAAACCCAGAGACCTGATGTTAAGTCAGATGATCCAGACCCCAAAGCACACGGTAGGCTTTGTTTCTTCTACTTCTGAGAGGTGACAATTGAACTACAGGGGCAGGGTCTGTCCCTGGAGTGTCTGTGCAGCCTCTGCCAGTATTGCACAATATTTTGGGTCCATTGAAGTGCTCCAGCAGCAAAGGCTTCCATCCTCCACCTTTCCAGCTACAAATGAACTGCCCAGCCAAAAACCGCTCAGACTTACATGGCTTGACTCTCTGACGTCACTCCCTTTGTGCCAGGTGGAGGAGACTGGTGTAGGACCGAGGGATTAAAACTGCTAATGAGAGCTGAATGACATACACAGGTTAGGCGACTCCTGCATACAAGGAACCGCTACTCTGCAATTTCACTATAAACATAACTGAACAAAAACAGCCAAAAATATCTAAAGTCTGAGGATCTCTCGACAGGCACGAGGGGTATGCCCGAGCCCCTCTGCTGCTGTTCTTGCCGGCTTTGCTCCTCACCTTCTGAAGTGGAGGTTTGACACCTGAGTTTGCCTTCAGACTCAGGTCAGAAACCTCCATCCCCATCTCATGTCAGCCACAAGTAGTGTAGGCAGATTCAAATACAGGCAGCTGTAGAAATGAAGCTACTGGGAAGGGACACCCAGAGACAGCTTCCTGAAGTGCTGAGGAGTTGTCAGGTTTCAAAGGACTTTCACAGGGAAATGGAGGTGACATTAAGACACTAGGAAGAAGATTTGAAGGGGAGGAAGCTGGAGCTACCCACTACTCAATTCAGCGTTTCAGTGGACCTGAAGGTTTTACTTGCAAGACCCTTCAAGCCAGTCAAGGCTGTCTTCAGAGCCAGCTGGAATGAGCTGACAGATGATGAATTCACATATGTAGTGTATCTATGGGAGCCCCGGCATAAATCCTGAATATATGGCAGAGGAAAGAGTACTGGACAGGCAAATCCACACAAGATTTCACTGGGCAAACATGGGCAGCAAGCACGTGCTGGCAGGGACTGTGGCATGGGTAGTAGTAGCAGCCCCAAAATCTCCATTGGCCATGAAAGACTCTTGCAGCATTTTGCAGCTCTCCTCCTTCACCAGTGTTTATCTGCCCCAGTAGTCTCTTGAAAGTCATCACTGATCACCCAGCCTGGCTGTACTTACATCCCCCGAGTGCACCATCCCTCAGGCTTCCCTTACACCACCCCTGCAGTGTGCTTGTGCTGCACCCACTCTGCAGCCCAGCAAAACACTGGAGCTCCTGCCAGCGTGCTGTTCACTCGGTTTGCTCGAGCTTCAGTCTTCAGCTCAGACAGCAAGACGCACCTGCTAAAGTTTCCATGCTTACTTCAAGGAGGCTCTTTCCTGTGCTACAGAAAGGGAAGAGAAAACAGGAAGCTGCCGTTAATCCGTTTCTCAAAGAAAGATTATATTACAGCACAGCCCCAATTTCTTACTAGCTACGCTACGGCTCAGAGTGCCTATTCACAGCAGCTGCTGAAATTAAGAACAGGGCCTCTCTCTCCCCAAAATTGTCACGTCATCAGCTACTGCTGAGTAAGAACACAGTGTTGGATCTCAGTTTTTTGTGTCTCTGTATACTCTCCATGTTGCAGTAATTGTGCTTATGCATATGTACAAGCGATGCAGAGACCTCTCTGTATGCACCCACACACAAGTGGACACAGATGTTTGCGCAACCATTTAAAAAAATATTAGCCTTTAAAAGTTTTTCCGTGCAGAGCCGAATCCTCATTTGAAATGCTATGACTCAAAAAGAGCTACACAGACTTGCATCTGCAAGGTATAGCCATACATTTGCTCACTGATTTAGATCTGCTAAGGGGGCATGAAAGAAGAAAATGGGGTAAGGCTTGTCCATGAAGCACTGGGAATCATTCAAGCAGAGGACAGGGTATCAGAAGTCCTGGGTTCTTTCTTTGCTTTGACAAATCTCTGCTTTCTGGTCTTGAACTAGTGAAGGATGGTATTTATGACCTAGGATTCATCATGTAGCAATGATTCTTAATCAAGCTTATTGCAACCCTAAGGTAGTTCCGTATCTTGCATAAGTACAAAGAATTTCTGTTAACTAAGGATTGGGAAGGATCCAGTGTCTTAAAATCCTTTATATGTTTTATATAGGCTTTATCCTCCTCTCTAGAAAACAATAATAAGAATTGCTTGGGCCTAAATCCTGCACTGTGATAGCATATAAATTAGTATCATGACACTTATCAACACTACAAAATCATTGTTACCTTTGGAGTAAATCTTCATGACTTACACCAGATCTTGATGTCTGTGAACAAGCAAGCAATAAGAATATCATGAAGTAAAGGTTAAACTAGCTCTACATACACTGTTCCCCTACTGTATTCCACTCTTGTTATAGACAGCATTGTTTTCTACATACTCTCCTCCATTGTGTTGTAGTTACTCACAGATTTAAATTATTTTCCAGAGCTTCCTTATTACAGCATATTTTCATAGTCTGGTAATCCTTTCTTAGGTACTGCTTTCACTAATGAATTTATTACATTTGGCTTAAAATAAAATTTGACTGGTTGAACTCAAATTCAGTCAAATGAAATGCTGTTCTAAACCGAATCTCTCTGGATCTACTCCTTTTCAACAAGAGACATGAGCTGAATTAATGTAGATAATTTACATGGGTGGCATTCAGCCAGTATGGTGTCTGTTAAAAAACATAAACAGAGGAAATTTATTGATTTCAAAGAGGAGGAGACAGTGACAGAGATGTTTGCTCTAGGAAAGCAGACACTCCTTAATAGAAAATCATTAATATGTTTTTTTACGGCACCATCCACGAGCAACAAAGACAATAGCACAAAAAAAGGCTTGCTCTAAAGGGCCACACATCTGATATGGGTGAAGCACCTTTGCAGTTAGGACAATTATTTTCTCCCAGAGGGGAAGGTAGTCACAAGAAGCCCAGGAATGCTGGTTTTCTAATGGAAAGCTTTCATCCCATGGAAAAGTATGATGTCTTGATGAATACCACCTCAAATATGAAAGTTGTTTTGTGATAAGTGAGAATGTCCCCCATAACTCTGCAGTTGTAGCCCATGCAATGGCTAACAATTTTCCCCCAGCGTGCATTTCTACACTTCAACAAAGCTTGAGAATTGTGGTTAAATGCTGTTAATTTAAGAACTGTAGAAAAAAGCTCTTATTTGGGCCCCAATTACTTCCAACTGTTAAGATAAGTAAAGATTATGCAAATCTGACTGTATTAGAACAGGCAGGAGAACTTTACCCAGTGATTTATACATCAGAAGTATATCTTTGTGATCCTTTAGAGCTTCCGCCTTGTAGACAGGAAACCAATCTCTACAGAAAGCACTTCAACAGGGTGGAAAATCTACTGCATTTCTCAATAATTTGTTCTAAAGGTGATCACCAAAACTGTACTTTTTTCCAGCTTGAATTTTTCCCAGCTGCTTCTTCCAGTTATTCAATCTGTCGTGCTCATTGTTAGGAAAATCCCAGCACTCTAATCAAATAGTGTGGTTCTCCGCAAGAGCACTGCCATCGCACTTCCTTCTGCATAAAGTCAGCTGGCTATTTTTAGACTCAGGCTATACTGGAACACTGAACAGCAGGTATTTCCAGTCATTTTTCACCAGAAACCTTTGATGCTTGCGGAAAGATTCATGTCCTGAACACCCTAACTGGGATCCCAAACTACATCATCAGCTCACTTCGTCATCACAAGGGAGGAAATGGGTCACATTCAGCACACTTCCCACTCGTACTTACTCTTTGCAAACTTCCTATTGCAATGACTGTTTTAATGTCAGCTGGCCTCAGAGCATGAACTGCAGAAAAGTGAAAGACTTCAGTAGTAACTTTGAAAGAAAATTACATTCACCAGTACGATACAACACAGCAAAATTGATCAAAGCATAAGAATTCTATATTGATTTTTCAACTGGTAGTTTTAAATCAGTCCGAGAGGTGGAGAAACTTTACTCGTGTTCTTGTAAATACTTTGGGTGCTTAGATGCACTGAAATGCACCATCAACCAAGAAGAGATCACAAAACATTGCTGTGAATCATTTAAGTAATGGTGGCATCCTCAATCAGCAGCTGAAGAAACTAAGGTAGAAAGGTAATGACGAATAGAACAAAAAACCAAGCAGTTTGTTGAGCCTCCCCCTACCTCAGTCGCATCCCACACATATACATCCTCTCAAAAAGACGATTTCTTCCCCAGCCCATTCTCAAATAATTTTGGGAGGGAAAGCCTCCCCAAGCATAATATCAAACACAAACCTGAAGATGAAGGGGTCTCGGGTAACATCGCCTGCTCACATGAAAACTGGAAGCTTCTTCGAGCCTTTGACATAAACAAATAAATATGGTTGACTGCTTAGATGTAACAAGCAAATTTGTGGAGAGGGACAGGGTGTCCTATGGGCTCCATTCTCGCACAGTACCAAGCTCTCACTCAGGTAACGAGAATTTTAAAGAACGGTTACACCTCTGCTAGAAACACATAGGAACACAGATCTGGACAGCTGCATCTTCAAATCCACTCTTCCAAAACTTGACACTTTTTGCTCAGTTTTCTTGCTGACTGTCACAGAGCTGGGCCTGAGCAAACCATGAAATGCGCTGAACACAACCTGTTACATACGTTGCTGCAAACATTAAGAGCTTAATCTGGAAGAGGTCATAAAGACAGCTACTGCACACATCTTCACATGCCAAGGGGCACCCAACATGCACAATGAAAAGCTGCATCTTCAATATGCAACAGAAAAGGCAGAATGAACCAATTCTGGGTTCTTGGCAACATGCAAAATTCCCATGTGATCATAGAAAGCACTAAAGAGGGGGAAAAAAAAGTTGCATTTGGGGCAAGGATGTGAATGATGTTATTCACTGAGCATGAGAGACAGCTCAGTACCAATAGGAACATTATTTAATGCCCTCCTATATCCTGGCTGTAGGTATGGCCCAACATCTAGTACTTTAAAGAAAGATGAAAGACAGCTTCCCCAGAGTGACTTTGTTAGGGCTTCCCTCATCACTACAACCATGTTTGGCTAGCTGACTGCCACTTCCACGTCAAGGTGAAATCCACATTGTGACAAGGGCCGCCACAGTCCCCACACACCTCCTAGTACCGAGTTGGAGGACTTCAATGGTATACATGCTTTGCGTTATTATAGCGCAAGGAAGAGTTGAATTTTCTGTTTCTCAAAGCACAACAGAGCATCTAGGAACAAGTGCTAACCACAATCGATCTACGTACAGGATATGAAACCTAATAACAAACGGGGCTCAGAGAAACCTTTATTTCCTGACTAGGTACTGTAATCTTGCAGCTGCAATATCACATTGCTGAGTCATTTGCTTTGCATTTATTCTTTGCAGAACTGAACAGTTTAGAGCACCAAGCTCTATTTTTTCTTCTTCTGCCTACCTCAGAGGGAGCAACAGTCAGAGAGGTGATGATAGGTATTGAAAAAAGGAAGAAAGATAAAGCTGTACTCATACTTTACCTTTAGTTTCCCCTGTTCTTCCAGATGATATGCATTACCTTAAAAACATTAAAAAAAATGAATTGTGCTATTTTTTAACCTTAGCAAAACACTTCAGAAGACTTAATATACCTAAAACCACAGAATCCTGAGAGGAGCAGCCTTTCTCCTCTGCCCTGCTTTCCAAAGGTGAGGCTCATCCCAACAACCAAATGTATTTCCTTTAGTTTTTTCTGTACTAGACTAGCTGTTGAGCTATTATTAGCAGATCACATCCATTGAAATTAGTGGGATGCAATGAAGTCATGCACACAGGTGATGGACTGCTTGTGGATCTCCTCAACCAACCTCAGCCTCCACAGACCTTTTCTACCTGTTTTCCTCTTCAGTACATTTCCTATACCACTGTAGTCTTATTCGGTCCAAATTTAGAGTAATTTGAACATGTACAAGGTGGAACTTGTTAGAAAGGAGCAATTCATATTAATCTACATCTACCACAGCCACCGAGCAACATAGCACTGTTGTGAGTTTGCCATGGTGATACAGAAACAGCTGCAACTTCTTCTCTTAGTAGAGAGTGTTGACAGATGGAATAGTCTGTGGAGCCAGAAGTCAGGCCTGTAGCTACTTCAGTTAACATTATTCTCTTTCCTCAAGTATACACGTGGATTTATACACATGGGTTTTGGTTTATCCTGAAATCTCCACAAAGGTAGCCATGAAGTCTGGGTCTTGACCTTCACCTGAGCTTCAAAGCATGCTCACAGTTGTCCCTGCTTGCCACAGTGAAGCCAACAGCATCCAGCAAGTCTCATAACAAGTCTTTCTGTGCTTAGAATAATTAACGTCTAGGAGCTACTTCTGGAACATTTAGTCTTGCTGTGTACTTCTGCTTGTACATCTTTCTTTCCAAGACAAAGACAGAGGAGATGCAGAGCCAGCCCAGCCCAGCAGGTGAGATAGCTATACTTGGGCGTAGGACAGCCAGCAGTGCTCACGCTGCCAGGAGATGAAGTGCCCAGCACGAGCAGGGGGATCTGGGCAGCCTCTGTACACACAGGTACCAGTGCACACAGAGGTCAGCACAGTGGCAGAAAGCCACTATGGCTCCCCATGACCACCTCAGCCTGTCTCAGGAGCTACACTACGTGACCATCTTCAATAGCTGTCAGCAACTTCCATGTTTTTGGGTTTTTTTTTTTCCCCTACTTGGGTTTCAGCCATGAGCTATTTGCAAATTTATACAATTTTCACTCTACTCGGTAGAAAGTCGAGACACTTGCTGCCTGGCTGTTGCATGACATTTTATTTAAAATTTGTGCTTGCTCAATCCATGTTTTCAGATAATGCTTTACTCAGGATGATAACCAGAACACCAGCTCTGTTGTTTGAGGTACTGGAGGCACGCACAGTGAAGCACTCGTCTTCATCACACAAATCTGTTGTAGAAATTCAATGTCTTTGAGAATTTCAACACTAATTTCAGCTATGTTTGAGAATAGATCCACAGGTTACATTGGGGGAGAAAGAGGGTCCAATCCCAGTTTCTAGGACTGGGGGAATGGGAAGGGGCAGGGAACAGTCTCTCAATATTTCAAAGATTTAAGAATGGCCATTCTGTGTCAGACTGAAGGTCCATCTAATCTGGAATTCTGCCTCTGACAACATCCAAATGCAGATACTTAGGGAAAGAATAAGGAAAATACACTTATACTTCCATGCTTTACCCTCCCAACTCTCCGTGCTGTCGGTCTCCCTGAGGAAGCAATTACTTAACATTGAATAACTCCCCAAGATCTTTCTTCCATGTATTTGTCTATTTGTTTTTCTAACACTTTCACACTTATGGCTTCCCCTCCAAGTCCCGTGGCAAAGGTGCTTCATCATTTAATTATGTGTTGAAAAAAAGTACTTTCTTGTTTGTTAATAACTTGATCTGTTTTCTTGTTGTTCTTGTCAAGAGCAGTCATTCCCCTGTTGCCACAAAATCTATCATTTTGCATATGTCTGTATGTCTTTATCATATACCTATCCATCTTTCTTCCAGGCTGAAGAGTCAGCCTATCTGATCTCGTGTGGAAGTTGTTCCCTAAGTCTAAGCACTCTTCCCCTTTATCATCCTCGTAGGTTTTTCCATATCTTTTTTGAGATGAAAAGTCTAGATAACTCTCAAGATGCAGGTGAACTATGGACCTGTACACAGCAGCAGAAATGTGTTTTCTATTCTGTTCTCTCCCTCACCCCTGAAATTGTCTCTCTGACTTGCTGACACTGAGCTGATGTCTTCAGACAGCTATGTTCTGTGACCAAGCAGTATCTAATTTAGAGTTCACCATAGCATATGCAGAGCCAAAGTAAGTTTTCCATATGTATATTACTTTTAAGTCTGCATTCTGTGTGTCCTGAATAGTTTTGCATCAGCAAAGTAGCATGCCCGTCATCCAGATCACTTCTGAATACATGGAGAACAGACATCCCAACACAGATCACTATGAGCCTCTGCAGGTTCTCTGCCCCCTCTTCTCATAGTTTGAAAATTTGCAATCTGATTCTTCAGCCTCCAGGTTTTACCCAGGGGCCCACATAGGTGCCCTTGCCCTTATACCATGACAGTTAGCTTTCTTAGGAGCTCTTGCTCAAAAGATTCGCAGAAATCCAAATACACCTCAGCTAAATAATCAGTCCATGGGCAGATGCCCATTGTCATGAATTTTCTTGATCAATTCCACAGGGAAGCTTCCCTGTTATGTTTACCTCAAGTCAGTTCACTCTGTTTTTTGCGCTACTATCACCAATTTGTCTAGCACAGAAGACAACCGTACTGTTTTAGTACAACTACCACCGCAGGTCCCCAGATCCTCCTAAAACGCAGCCCATTGTAAAAACTGATTTCACATTTGCCATCTTCCATTCCCAACACCAATTAATACAATGGACGTGTTCATATCTCTGCTTGGCTCCCTCCCTTTGGTGACTATCATCTAATTCTGGCAGTTCTTTTACTGTTTTCTATCAATTTATTCAAGGATTTGACCATTCCCCTGCTTGTCCCCTGCACTGAAAGGCTCTGAGTGCAAGGTCTTTTTTAAGCTCTTGTGCAGAGGATACCAAAGAAAAAAAGAAATTAATTTAGTTTTTCTGTTGGGCTTCAGCTGTCTTTTATACATCAGTCAGCCCTATAGACTCCCTGTTTCAGATGTATTTGAAAAAGGATTTATTAGTTTTTATTCCTTCAACAATGATTCATTGCTTCCCCTCGGATTCATTTTTGGCTTGGCTGATTAAATTTTAACCTACCAGAGCATATATTCTTTAGTTCTTTTAGTTTGCTTTGGATTTATGCTTTCCATAAGATGATTTTTTTAAGCTCCTGTATTCTCCCAATATTATAATTACTCCCTTACTCTACCATTTAATAATTCTAGTTTGTATATTTAATTTTCTCAACTGCAGAGAAAAAAAAGCAGAATTTTTCTGACAATTTTCCCAAGATCTGGAGGCAAGATTCTACTCCTTTTACCCTTGCTCTTATAGTTAACCTGTTTCAGCTAATAATTCTTACAGGCTGCTGTCAATCAACATTTTTTCCTGAATCAAGTTTTCACAGGAACTGCAGCCACTATGCATCTCTTCCCCTAAATTAAAAAGCTCAAATGTGATAATTTCTTCTGTTTATTTTAGCAATCAAAACCTCCTAACAGTTAGTTATTTATCAGAGCACGTTACAATCCTCTGACAATACTTCTTCTCACAGCCTACTGGTAAGGTGAAGCACTGTAATTATTTATCAGTACTTTCTTACAGGCAGAGAGCTGAAGCATAGAGCTTATAAGGCCAAAACACACACAGCATTTTTAGTCCTAAAGCACCTACAAAACTGGTATCTGGCACAAAGTGTGGACTTCACAGACCCGGTATAGGGAACAAAACCTCCCCTCTACCCTGAAATGTGCAGAAATCTGAACAGGATACTGCCTAAGGCATTCACACAGCCTCCTATCACTGAAAAGATGATGGTCACAGATATGAATTCAGAGAAAACCTCTCTCCCTTGCTTGAATTTCTGCACCATTTTGGAACAGATCTCACTGTTAGTCTAATAATTTGATAATGTTTTTCTCATCAGAGAGCCTTAGTGCCTGCCTAAGATGCAGTCCATCCAACAGTGCAAACCAATGCACGTATCTTTATTGAAAATGATCAGATATACCCAAAATTACACGCAAGATCACAGTTTTACTCGCAGATTTTCTTCATCCTGCTTCTAAGGCTCTTGCTATACACCCACCTTACAACAACTAAAAATACAGGTTCCTAAATACTATGTACTTAGAATTTTCAAAGGGCCTTTCACAACTTACCTTCTGAGGAGAGCAACCAAAGGAGCAACAGGCCTAATAATAGCTTCATGACAAGCACCTCTATGAATTGATAATCCTGGAGTCCTGTCAGTTAGACACTGAGGCTGTGAAGAAAGAAATTCCCTTCTTTTTCCTCCTTTATATTTTAACAAATTGATAACTCAGCAGCCATAAAATTTATTAGCCTCTTTACCTTTGGAAAGCGAAGTGATAATGACATCTTATTACAAAGGTACCTGCAACCCCTGTTTATAAATGGCACCATCCAAGGGTCAAAGGGGCACAGAAATGGCACAGCTTCTCTCACTTGTTCAGAGAGAGCTGGACACTTTTGAAGGTGGCTCTCGGCAAATACAAGGATCCAGATTGCATAAGTCAGCTTCCAGCAGGGTCAAGGCTCTTCCAGGCAATACATAACACATTAATTTGGCATTAGCCTGTCTCTACCAGCCTCTGTTCCTGAGGCAACAAGCGCAACCAAACCCTGAGTAACAGCCTACAGTAATCTGAAGAGGAAGGTTGTGCTCTTCCTCATCTCCTTCCCTGCCTTAATCCAGATTCATGCTGTGCCTTTCTCACTCTTCCACTAGCTCCAGAACTACCAGGTCCTTTCCCAAGCTGATTTGACTTGCTGAAGTTCCAGAAGCCCAAGTTTAACTGGCTGCGAGAGGGGTCTGAAGAACATCAGGGGCAGCTCAGAAGAGTGTGGGAAGGTCGTGATCCGAGTGAGAAGAGCAAGCCTTCACCCAGATCAGCAGTGAGCTATGGTGTATGGCAGCACAGCTCTGCCTTGTGCTGTGAAACCCTGTCCTAAAGCGAGACGACGTTAGGGAGGTGTCACCTCTTCTGTGCCACCTGAGCCCATAAAGTTCCTTACAGTGGGAGAAGAAGCAGAGAGGCGCTGAAGGAAGTAATGCAAACCTTTAAGTATCAACAGTCCTGGCAGCGGGCACATTAAAGATCACCTCTACAGCTTCAGCCCAGGGTATGTGGGTGGTTATCCTTCTGACAAATGTTCCTTCACTGGGGTATCCCTCACTGGTATTTGCCAAGATAGAGCACTGGCGGAGAAGCAGGATTGGTAATTCTGTCCTCAGTCTGCCCAGGTCTCCAAAACCCTGGCTACAATGCTATCGCAGTAGCCTGGTGATTTCTGCAGGTTCAAAGATAGTGCAGAAATATCAGTTAAGCTGTGATGCTACACTGCCCCGTGAGACTCTGCTATACCTTGATTACAGTGTCAGGATCAAACCTCTGAAGAACAGTCTGCTGTCCTCGCACCACAGTGCCCATTGATCTCTTCCAAATCTGCTGACACCCAGATAGAGCTCCTACACGAATAATGGGAGACTGCTTAAGTAAAGAGTTTAAAGTGCTTACATAATCACCCATCACAGACAGTCTAACCCATCCTTCAAAGAGCGGTTTATTTTGGCTTTCTGTAGTTTTATGACTGAAATTGGACATTCTTTGAAGGAACATGTTGGATGTAGATCTTATGCCCACTTCACTTTTCAAAAAATGGGAATGTAATACTAATTCTGAACACGAACACCTATCATTCAGAGTGATATGCAAGGAGGAATCTGCACAGACAGAAGAAAACGTTCTTCCACCCCCCGAGTCTCCAACCTCATCCCAGCACAAACATAGCATAGACCTCATCAGCACAAGCAGCTACTCACCTCAGAGAAGGCAGCATGTTCAAGTCTGAGAGGAACGAGCTTCTTTCACTTGGGAGTCTCACATCCTGAAATGTGGTTTGATGCCCAGGCTCTTATGACCAGTAAGGTAATGAAGAATTAGAAGCTTATTCATTGTCAGGGCACCACAGCAGCCAACAGCTCCCCTGGCTGGGCTGAGCTGAAATGGAGCTCCCAGGCATGTGGGCAGGGTGAGGCTGGTCAGGGCCATTGTCACCTGTCAGTCAAGGTGGAATTACACAGTCTCAGCATGGATGGGAGTTACCTTTGGTGGGTTTTGTCATTACTTACAAGGGGTAGTGGCTGCTTCACTCCTTAACAGAAAGCTCTCTTTATCAACAAGTCTGAGAAACAGACTTCTTAATGAGCTGAGGGTGTTTAAAATGCCAGAAAGTCTCTTCCTCACTGTGCACCAAGCAAAACATGGAAAGGCAGATAGCTTTAATTCATACATTTGCCATAAACCACAGCTCCAAGAGTAAGAGTTTAGCCTTTAGACACTGTGACGCACTCCAGAAGGGAAAGAGCACTAACTACAAGGCTTGTAAATCTTCTGTAAACACTCCTTACCACCACCAAAGCATCAAAATAGCTCCTAGACTGAACAGCAAATAGCAGGTGGCAGCAAAGATCAAAGAAGTTTGCAGAAGGGAGAAGAAAGAATTTTCTCTTAGATGTAGGCGTCAGAGACAAATTAAAGCTTTTGCATTACTGCAAGGGCAAAGCTGCATCTCACAGAAGGTATGGAGAGCTCCAGACCATGAGCCAACCCTCAGCTGACAGTATTTAGGAATATCCCAGGGAACTGCAGCCACGTAGCTAATTATCTAATGATCAGCACAGAACATCTTGCGCCTTCCCTAAAATGCCTGCAGCTCAGGTGGGACAAGGAGCTAGCTTGACCTTGTAGCTAACCCTGCCTGTACTGTGTGAGTCTTCTTGTCACCTGCCCTGGATGGAGAGGGCTCATAACACAACTGGCACAGAAGAGCTTTGCATGGGATTTGGTGGTGAAGGGCAGAAGTTTTGTGCTTTGGTACGTTCTCAAGCAAAGGACCTGTTTCACACGTCTAGGCCCAACAATGCAAAACACCACAAAAAACAAAAGTTCCAAGTTGCACCTTTGAAGCAAGCAATGCCCAAACAGATACTCAAACATATGTACAAAAACATATTAGCCAAACTTCTTGGCTCGTTGTTACATTTTTAGGTGGCTTCAACTCTCATACCTGGTATGGGAGCTATAGCTGGGAAAGCCAAGGAATTTTTCTGCCTTGTCTTTAAGTTTTTCCTTATTTCTCACTTAAACAGAGCTTTTTGCTGCATTCCTTTTACTTATACAGAATATTGAAACCAGAAACTCTGACAACCTATCTAGGTCCTCACCTATAGGACCACTGTTTTAAAATACAAATCGTGCATCTTTGGCTGCACATTAAAAGAAAAAAAAAAAAAACAGACACAAAAAATCATAGCACTCAACCACTCATAATTAAACCCAAGATGTTTGTCACCATAAGCATCGCCTTTTACTGAGCAAGTTAGGGAAGTAGCTTGCCCAGCTGCTAAGAAGCAGAGGCCATATATCAGAAGGTAATGTAACTGCATCCACAAAACCATCATATTACACCGGCATAGCAGAGGACTTGTGGAAACACAAAGCAGGTTGATTCTCCTTTTCATTTGAAGATAAAGCCTGTCTGCGGCTTGTCAGTGCTTCAGCAAATCCTACTGCCTAGACAAGGCCTTAGATCTTGAATTTTACATTTGGGAAGCATGTCCCTGAATTGTTCCATCTACAAGGCCCCCATCTGCAATAGGTAGAACATGATAGTGCCGTGAAACCGTTGGGAGTAAATCACACACAACAGCAAGACATTTCACATTTCCTCGTGGTGTTGTGCCATCGCCTCCTGTCGAGGTGCTTCGCGTTGCTGGTAAATTTAGTGCACACTCTGGACGTGAACAGCACCTATTCCCCCCCGGGAGGGTTCAGGGAGGCAGCGGAGAGTGAGGAGATGAAGTGAGGCCAAGGGCTGCCAGGGACCTTCATCGTTGATCGCAGCGCCGTGATTCTACAGCAGCAGCGGGACTGCTGCACAGCTTAAAGGAGGCTGCTACCACCTGCCGGAGAGCAAGCAAACACGCCAAGGAAAAGCAGAAAGCAAACGTCAATTTAGCTGTTTCATGGAGGAGTTGGAAAGCACCGCTCTGTGTATGGTCAGGTTACCAGGAGTGGGCAAAAAGCCTTGTAATACTTGATGCCCTCCTTAAAAAGCCCCAGGCTTCTGGATTTGCAGACAAGGAGGATCTAAATTGTCTCTAAACTGACTTTCAAAAAGAAATATCTGTAAAAACAAATGCAAACACAAAGCCTCAAATACCCTTCTTTAAAGCAAATTTTTCTAAGCTCAGCACATGACTGGAGCACTGGACTCTTAACTTGGACACCTGGGGTTGGCAGAGCTCCTATAGAGACCTGAGCTGTGGCAATATAAATAAGTAAATAAGCAAGGTCACCACTGAAGTTATACCCGTGTTTTGGATGAGCTATGAAGCAGCAGCCTCCTGCAAACACCCAGCAGTGGCCGAAGGCAGCAATATTAGAATGAAACTTCAGATGCAACATTAATAAGTGAATGAAACTCAAATTTTCTTCCTTCTGCCTGCAGAAGGGCATAACCTCCCACACAGATTGCTTGCTTGGCAAGGTTACAAGCCCTTTAGCCAGTGACCTGAGGCTGCCACCAAAGTAAAGCAGAAAGTCCATCTCCACAGGCGGTGCCCAGTGCTGCCAGGAGGCTGGTGGTATCCCAGTCTGATTTGGCAGCTTGTACATCTGGCATGGGTCCCTCATGCCCCATACCTTGTCACAAAAACCTGGTGTATGCTCGCAGTGAAAGCTGGAGCTGCTCCTCACTGCCTTTTCTAGCAGCTCTGGGCCTTTGACATAGGCAAGGTGCAGACCACGCCATAGGCTGAAATCCCTTCTGCTCCACAGGGGCAGGAGCCCTGGGGCTGTGGGCTCCTGCTAGTCGTTGCCCTTCTGTAGGCCAGCTGAAGCCTGACGATGGCTGCAAGCCAGCTGAGGGCTCTCTACACCCTGAGAACGGCAGAATTCAAGATTGAAAGATCCTGTGCTAAAGTCTCTTTACCGACTTTACTGTAGCGTGAGGATTTGTTTGAGTCTGTAGGCAGCAAGAAGCTGGGGACCAGATACTTCACATGGCCTCATCTTCAGCTGGCCCCTCAGTTATCAGATCAGGAGATAATGCTCATTTGTGCAGAGCCCTGTTTACAGTCACAGTCTTGGAAGAGCCCACCAGTGCTACCACAGCCTTGAGAGAGCAGCACTGGCAGGAAGGCAGATAGCAAAGGGAAGCAGCCTGTCTGCCTCTGATAGACAGCGATGGTGTTTTAGAGCAGCAACCAGAAAATGTATGCTCTCTTCCTGTGAGTCTCTGGGTGAGTTCATCGATGCTCAGATCTGAGGTATCTAATTCTCGAAGATTTGCATGGAAAATGGGCACCTCAGTAAATACCTCCATGAATTGAAGCCCAGGTCTCAAAGCACCGTGGTTCTCTGTAAAAAGGAAACACTAGTATTCCTTTTCTCCCATTCTTTCCCATTAAGTTATAAAATTCTGAGCAGTGCCAGCTTTTTGCTGTTTGTATTCATGCCACAAAGGGGCTCTGTTTTCAGCCAGTGCTGTAATCACAGCAACTCTGTGGGAAGCTCCTGACTCTCCTGTGCTCTCTGAAGCTCTTCCCACGCAAAGGTGCAACACACAGACTCCATGGGGTCAGCCTGTCTAGGTGCCACAGTGTTGCAGACTTGCTAGTCCATCTACCCACACCCCAAAACCCCTCTGTTTACCTGACTCCCCCACAGAAGTTTGGTTCTCAGCCTGCCTCTACATGTCAGAAAATGTATCCCTTTGACCTCAGTGAGCCAGCCCCAGCTGTGCTGTATCCCTTTTGCATTATTAATGCTTGCGCTGCCCTTGAAAAAGAGAAGACTACCAAATGGTAGCATAGTGGATGAGATGGGGAGAGAGGGTAAGGCTGCTTTTCCTCGTAAGCATTGAGGCTGTTTGACCCTTCTGGTTGCAGCTGCACCAAACACTTACAGACCTTTACACAGCAAGGTCCTCGAGGCTGATCAGTTTTTGTCCATATCCAGCAGAAGCACCTGGAGCCAGGAGCTTATGGCTTAGCGTGCTCTATTTACATACTTCACACACCGCAAACTGTGGCAAACAAGTCCTCTCACCATAATGTTCACCACCTATGCCATGCTCTGAGCTGCTTTCACCTGTTCTGTGGCTGAAAAAACCAAACACAACCCATCCAGGTGCTCTGTGTCTTCTTGCTCACCAGTTCTTTCACCCAGTAAGTGTAACCGCGTTGAGGCAAGCCTGAGGGTAATAGATTCAGTGCTTAGAGAAGTGGGTTAAAAGGCCTTTGGACACAGGTAGGCTTATTTTACTTAGGGACCATGCAAGGGCAAGCAGCTAAAGCCTTCACTAACTGTGAAGAGGTGCTTACAGAAGCTAAACTTCCTTTTGCGAGGCAAAGAAATCGCAGGGGAACAACAAACAAACACCATCAAGCCAATCTTAAACCCAAAGTCACATACCCCTCAGCACGCCAGAAAGGGGAGCGGCTACCCAGGCATAAAACAAACAGGAGGGGTGAGCATACAGAAACTATAGGAGCCAGTCCAGACTAGAAATACTTACAGTGCAGGGCGGAAAGGAATATCACTGCTCTGCCTGGAGCACATGGCCCCGCTATGGCCAGCTGGCCCGAGCGACGCGTTTGGAGGGCCACGCTTGCTTTTGCCAACGGTAGCTCTCGTAGTTGCCACCAGAGGACACCAAATTCCTACATTTTCACTCCCAAACACACCGTGTGTGTCTGGACGCTTCGGCTGGGAATGGGGAAAAAATGTAATGGCAGCGGAGCTGTAGCTCCAGCTCTTTGGAGGGGAAGCCCAGGCCAGACCATTCTTGGTAAGACCCGTGGTTGTCCAGCTGTACGATCACACAACGCTAGCTCCGTATCCTCCCTCACAGTCAGAAGCCAATTTCATGTTTTCAGAGACTGCACGCTTTGAAGACCAGTAATAAGACAGAAAATATCAGTGATTCAAACCAGCGCTAGATGATTGGAGACCAAAAGCCACTGCCAGCTAAACAGATGCTCTTATTCCATATTTCCATTGAAAGAGCCTTCCAAAATTCACAGCTTTCCCAGGCTTCATCCTGACATTTCAGCTGAATATTGCAAGAATGCCATCAAGTGCTAGAGGCCTTTGTTTTTAAGACGGAAAGGCTGGGCTCTGGAACCAGCTATGAGTGCAGGCATGGGCCTGTGCATAGGATTTTCTGAACAATTAATCTGCACACTATTATTTCAAGTGATCTCAATAAATTGCAAAAGCTGCTTAGAATCAACTGGATAAAATTCAATAAAAACACAGCAAAGTACTATGATTGGGAAGGAGAAATGAAGTGCACAAATGAACGACTTGGAATAATTGGTTAAGCAGCAGTACTACACAAAAGGATCTGGAGGAATTAGAGTGGATCATGTAACAAGTCTACGGTACGCTGCTGTTGCAACAAAACCAAACATTTCTTTTGGGATATGTTAATGGAGTGTCATAAGTATGTCACAGAAGCTCATTATTCGGCTTTATCCCAAAAGAGTGCTCACTGATGCTAAATGTGGGGCACCAGCGCATTCAGAAAGATGGAATTCAGAGCAGACCAGCCAGCCCAACAGGAAGTTTAAGAAACCCTGAGGAAAGCTGGATTGACTGGGGGAGCTTTTTCCAGGAGAGAGGAGGAGAGGGAGGACAGCCGCCCGGAACACAGGGAGCTGTTTTAGCCAGCAGCAATTACTGTGCATCTGTTTTCCCTCGTAGTTCAGAGCAAAGATACGCAGAGGGGTCCCCGATCAACATGGAACAAAGACACCAAACCCAGGGCTAGTTTAGGTTTCATCTCAACAGACATCTCTGGTTTTTTACATAAGAGGGAAGGCATGCAGGAGGGGGATGGGAAGGGTCACGAGTTTTGATGTGACTGTCAGTGACAACCTGGAAACTTGCTTTCAGGTGAGGAATGGTCCTTTTAACACAACAAGGTGGCACACCCAGGAGTGCATACACAGACCACACCTACTGGAGCCAGCTTCCACAGGGCTGTTTGTACAGCAAGCAAAGGAGAAAATAAAGATTGGAAATGGAGTTTCCTTTATGCCCATTCCTCCCCCAGGTCAGCCTGACCTGGCAACGCTGTTCGCATATTACTGCTTTCTGCAGCTCCTGGGGACCTTCGTGGTCTGGCTAGTCTCACAGCTGCTGTTATACTCCCTTCCCTTAGACCTGGTTTCCACCAGGCACTTAAATAAATTTGGGCACAAATTCGGGCACAAATTCATGGTCCAGCTAGTCTCACAGCTGCTGTTACACTCCCTTCCCTTAGATCTGGTTTCCACCAAGCACTTAAACAAATTTGGGCACATCCCCATGCATCGAAGGCCTTAAGCACATGCGTAAATTTAAGCATGAACTTCAAACAAAGTGTGTGTGCAACGACTTCTGCAAACAAGGCCTTAATGTTAAAAAAAGGTAGCTAGAACAACGTTTCGCTCTAGCTAGGTTCAAAGACTCCTCAGACTCTTTCGAGTCCAGCACCTCTCTTACATTGAAATGGATGCCTTGCATAAGAAGACTCTTGCTTCCTCTCTGGTGTAACTCCTCAGCTCTTCCCTGCTCCGGGGCACGTACCTCTAGGGACAGATGAGATCTATTCCTGTTTGTTACTCTACAGAGCTAGATCTCAGCAGCAGTGATAAAGGCCCTTGCACATCCTAGCCTGCTTTTTGATACTTCCCTTTTCTCTGGAATTCGTACTCCTCGCCCGCCCTCGCTCCCTTCCCCCTTCCCCGTTTGCTTATACTTCTGGAAAGATGACTGAAGGCTAACTAATGAGTAAGACGCTGCTGCACGTCATCGCCTGTCTGCTCCAAGAAGGGGTGAACAAGTTCGTTTGTCCACAGGTTAAAGTGAGGTTGCCATCCAAACAAGGAGCATATAATTGGGAGACCAAGCAGTGGGAAACCAGCCCTCTCTTCTCTCTCGTCTGGAGTGTTTAATTTCTCTTGTTTTCTTCATTGCGTACACCATTTTATGCCTGCACAGCATCTTTAAAGCGAGGATCTCAAAGGGCTTCGCAGACCTTAATTAAACCTCATAAGTCCCTAATTGATAGATGAAAATTCTGAGTCACAAAAAGGTGAAGTGATGTGCTCATGGTGAAACAGTGAGTCAGTTGCAGAGCTTGGAGCAGGTCTGTGGTGATCCCAGTCCGGCACTCGGCATCTTCCCCACTCGCCAGACTTTAGGGAAGACACAGACCTGCTCGGAGACCAAGTTCCACAACAAGGCGAGGGTCTTCATGCCCTGATAAACACCTGGAGGAGCAATGTTGGAGCTGGCTTCAGGCTGATGCAGGGGCCCGCCATGGACCCGCAGGGGCACAGTGTGGCTGCACCCCGGGGACCCGGCCCATGCACCCAGGCCAGCTCCTGGCTGTCGGGTGTCCCCAGGGAAGTCCCTCTTCTTCTCCATTTCCCTCCGCAACCTTTGTTTTCGTGTCCGTAGTGTGTAGGCTCAGCAGGGCAGGGACCCTCCTGGCTGGGTGTTTGCACGGTGCGGCCCTGGCCAGGCCCAGCCGGGCCGGCGAGACAGCACGGCCCTGCCTGCCCGGCCCGCCTCAGTGCCGGGGAGCCGGTCCCTCTTGGTGGACATCGTCACAGTCTGCTTTCCAATTATAGCATTTCAGGGCTGCGACTGTGTTTAATTGTCTGAGTTTTATAAACACTAAATGGCCTTGGCTGACGCCCGAGTTAATGATCCCCTGCAGAAGTGACTTTGGCCGGCTGGCTCCCAGCCGGGCCCTCGCCACGCCCGCCAGAAAGGGTCAATTAAAAGAAGACAGGAGAGGATAAAAAAGCAGAAATGCGACTTAAAAGACGATGCTGCATCTGAGGAAATGACACATAACTCCCTCCTGTCTGCGAGCGATATGCGATGCCGCTGCTGAGCTGGGTTTTCCTGAAGGCACCAAACAGCAGTGGCTCTGGTCTCTGGTCCTCAAAGCCACCCCTTCCACCACCCCAGTGACTGCCCGGGCAAGGGTCCGGCAGCAGCAGCAGACCTGCAGCAGGACAAGCAGATCGATTCACCTACAGTGTCAGACCTATGTTTCTTCCCTGCAGGTTTTCCCCCCTGTTAATATCAACAAAGAAAAAAACCCAACACAACCCACCTCAAAAATGCAAACAGAATGAAAAACCCACAACAGTAAATAGCCAAGGCTTTTATGTTAATGCAAGAGTCGCTGACAGCATCAAAACAAAGGAAAAATCTCTGGGTCAAATTTGCAACTGATGTAAATAAGCCTATTGAGTTTCAGTGAAGAGCACTGACTTGCATGCAGTACGTATGTACGTACACAGGCTGCTCTCGGCCCCGCTCCGCGAGCGCATCCCACCGCAGTGGCACAAGGGACACTGCAAGGGGAGCAGATGACATTTCGGTATAATATGTACGTATGCACCACTAAAGCTCCGCGTTTCTATTTCAAAAATAAAATTAAAAAAAAGCCTGGCGAGCGCACAGCTGCAAGGCGGCCTGGGTAATTGTGCAATGCTGGGAACTCTTAGGTAGTTAATAATTATACTCAACCTTCGGTCTAGTTCCTAACAACACCCCTAGGCGTGTCGCTCTTACAGAATAAGGGCACACGCCCTGCTGTGTCTCCTTGCTTAACAGGAACACAAAGTACAGTAGTAGGAGGTGTTTCCTTGAACTCTGAACAATTGGACATTTAAGGATTAATTACTGTTAAGGAGCTTTGGACTGGCAAACACACTAACTCAGCTCTTGGCTGCGTCTCCCAGCCAAGTTCTCTCAGTCATCCTAATTAGACATTCTGATACCATCTTTAATTATATGATCTCACATGCTATTTTTTTTTCTTCTTTTTTTTTGTAATTCTTACACCGAACCCGTCTCGTGCGGCATGCCGAGCAGGCAGAGCACGGAGGGGTGAACCGGCGGCGAGGAAGGCGCCCGGCTGGGAGTCGCTCCCCTCCAACTCACTTGGTGCAGCAGCAAGACCGTGCACCGTTGGGACCCGAGGCGGCTGGGACCCGAGCTCCCCACGCTGCCGAAAGCACCCCAGGTCTTTCACAAGAGGGAGGAAAGCGTCGAGCCTGCCGCAGCTCCCTCACTGCTGTGGGCAAGACGGGACGTATACTGTATTTGTCAGTATTGACTGCAGCCCGGCTGGAATAATCCTGCGCTGAGCAGTATCCTGCGCCAGCTGCAGCGGGTGCGTGTGTGTGCACATGTATATACACACGCGCTCTCCTGCACACACCTTAATCTTGTTGAAACAACAGGAGGAGCATAGTGCATGTTATTAATGTTTTTCACCTTGGTAAACACTGCATCGCTGGGGCGATGCTCCTGCGTCCCGACTTGCAAGACCCAGTGGTGGTGCAGTCCTGGCACCCTCCCATCCCCCCTTGCCCCAGCGCCTGCCAAGAGCCGCTGAAGCTGCTTTGCGTTCAAGCTGGTACCATTGGCCTGCAACATCCTTCCTAGGAAGGGACCTGGCTGCAACCGAGAGTCACTAACCAAAGTTGCCGTTTGCTGCCCACCCTCCTGCAGGCCCCCCATCCCCAGACGCAAGGAGGGAAGTTTTGGGTGGCGTGCTTTCAGCTGAAATGCTGCTCTGCTGAGCTGGAAAGCCAGTATACCCTGAGGTCAGCCGAGGTTCACTAAGCTGAGGAACTCCTTAAATGGTATAGTCTGAAAAGCTGGCTCCATTTGTCTTTGCAAGAAGCACAACGATGGATGGGCGAGTTCTTAATGGGACCCTTTTTTAAATGCTGGACCCCGAGCCTTGCACGAACATGGGGGCAAGGAGGCAGTCGCAGCCTCCCTGCTCTCCCTAGCGCCAGCCTGCTCCCTGGAAACGGCTCCAAGATCCACCCCTGCCTCCACCTACCAGCAGAACTGGTTGGCCTCAGTGGGGAGGGTGCACAGCACCCATGCTCGCCCTGCACTCCTGGGACCAGTGAGCCTGGTGCCTGTCCCGCAGGGTCTCTGCCCTGCCTCTTGTAGGGTCAGGGCTAGCCTGTGGGCATCAGTACCACTGAGTGCTCCACCGCCTCTTCCGAAATCAGCAGGGAGCAAAGGAGGACCTGGCTGTCCCAGGCAGGCAGCAAGACCCTACACAGGGAGGAGCCCTCTCCTCCCATCTCCTTGGCGTTCCTCGCTGATTCAGAGTCAACATAATGGGGCTGAGATGGCGCCATTGATTCTGCTGGGCAGGCTGTACAGCGGGGATTAGTAATGGCTTTCTTCCTGGTGGCACTGGGTCACAGGATTCAACCCTTCATACAGCCCCATGGTGGAACAGTCTTTCTCCCTCCCCACCACCAGAAAGCTACCTGTGGAGGAGCAGGTCATGGGAAATGGAGTAATGGCAGCAGCTGCACAGCGAAGTTAAGAGTTGGAGCCGAGTGAGAAAGGAAAAACAAAATAGGGACCAGACAGTCACCATGGGTGGAGGATAGACCTACCCTGCCAAGGCAGCCAACCATATTCTTATGAGAGATTCCCTGGGAAGGTCCTTCCTCCAGTCCCCTAGGACAGGAAGGTCCATGCAATCAGGGGCCTTCTACAGTCAAGGTCCATCTTGGAGGACCTTGACTTGCCAAGACCTTCACTGTACAGCTCCTCTGCTCTGTGCCACCACAGCACAACCTTGCTCCTCGCCACTGCCTGGGGAAGGCCTGGCCAAGGGTGACTGCAGCTGCAGCAAACCCCCCACCTCCCCAGGGCAACAAGAGGAGGGGGGAGGAAGAGAATCACTCCAGGATGAGCACCCCTCCCAGATGCAGGTGCCAACAGAAGAGCGCTCACAAGGTCAAGGGAAGAACCAGAAGCTGGTGTTTCGGAGGTGTCACTCTGCTTTCCTATTCCCTCACTTTCACCACAGACAGTGTCACAGGCAGATCTTCATTTCCTCAGCTGCCAGAAGTGAAGAAGGTCATTAGATACCAGTATGGCCTCAGAACATTGCTCAGAGTAGAGATTAAATCACAGTCCTTGTGGCTCATAAACACAATGTTCAACTACAAAAGGCAGCAAAGGTCTCCGATCACCCCCATGACCTGCAGCAGCCAGGGAGGAGTGGAGGGTTGCAGCCCCCTAAGTCAGCACCAGCCTGGAACCAAGGCGACGGACTCCTGCTGCGTGAGGCTTTGGTGCTGCTCGCTGCCAGTGCTGACGCCCTGCCCTAAACCCTGGCTTTGAGGAGTTGGAGCAGGGCTGCGCCTGGCTAGACCACAGGGCAATCTGAAATGTGGAGGGATCATGAGCTCACCTTTACCCCTGGATTACTGGAGACATTCCTGGGCCTCTGGCATGTAACTTTTCTTTTAAGCCCACAGGCTGGCGTCTGCTGCTCTGCCCTTATTAACATGAGATAAACAGTTTCAAAACCAAGTTAAGTACATTTCAGAGTAGTAATATGATGTAAGCAACTGAAATAGGAATTAGATGAATTAGAGCATCCAGTGCTTGAATAACTTGAGCTACCCAAAGGAAAAGAACTGACCTATTTCTTCCCTTTGCCCAAAACCAGCATCACCTCCTGCTGTGGTCGCTCACATCAGTAATCCCCAGCATAAGTGTGTGTCATCACTGCGAGCCACTGATGAACTTGTCCGAGTCTGGGAGCCCAATTAGGGTTACAGAAAGGGGGTGGGGGGCCAGAGTGAGCGTCCCTGCTCAGTTGATGGATTGTGCCTGACACACGGTCTCACCTAGGATCACTGGCTGTACATCCGTATTTACCTTTCCAGGGAACTTGAAAAACAGCTTCTGCCGGAGAGAGGAAAAATGGTAGGAGAGCCTGTGAAAGGCAAGCAGGCAACAGTTCCTGGCACCGCCTGTGAACTTGCGGAGTTGTACAGTCATTTTTGGGATGCAGACTCTAGATTACGGCCATGTAAGGCCTGTCTCCCTCTCTTCCCCCACGCTAGTCTGTGGAATGGAGCATGCGAAATAAAAAGAGAAATCTGAGATTCACACTGCGGCAGGCTGAACAGTTTACATTCTTGTCTGCCACGATATTCTCCTCCCAGCTTAGCCCTTATCTGTTTGACCTCACACAGCCAGCATCAAAAAAGCTGATATTTAGTACAGAGGAATTCTGGAGTTCAAATGAGATAGCACTGCAAGGGGGAATGAAATATGCTTGCAATATACTCCTGCTGGACTATGCTGCATCAAAAGCAGAAACACAGAATGGCTGAGGCTGGCAGGCACCTCTGAAGAGTGTCTAGTCCACCCCTCTGCTCAAGCAGGGTCAGTTAAAGCAGATTGCTCAGAGCCATGTCCAGTCAGGTTTTGAATGTCTCCAAGGATGGAGAGTTCACAGCCTTTCTGGGCAACCTGTGCCGGTGTTTGACCACCTTCACAGTGAAAAAATTATTTTCGTGTCCTCTGGCAAATTGTGACCACGGCCTCTCATCCTGTCACTTGGCACTAGCGGGAAGAGTCTGACCACATCTCCTTTGCTCCTTCTTCCCATCAGGTATTTACACGCTTTGGTAAGATCCTCCCTGAGCCTTCTTTTCTGAAAGCCAGTCTTGGCGCACTCAGCCTCTCCTCCCAGCCTTGCCCTGCTTTCATCAAGGAAAATCTTCCTGAGGTGTCTTGGATCTCACTACACTGGAAGATGCATGAAAAACCTTTCTTTTAAACCTCAGCCTTACGAGAGCGTGTATTGGTCCTTGTACCGACAGTGGCCAAACACTGCTGGATAGTGGCCTCAGCTGTGCCACGTGAGACAGAGCAGAAAACACTGGACTGTTACGACAGTACGAAACTTCAGGGGGATCAGGTCACAGACATCAGTAGGAGTAGGACCGTAAGGTGGTGTGGTTGTTTTTTTTTTTATAAATGCATCATTTGTTCCACTTCGGGGTATCTGATGCAATAACCGTGTCACAGTTTTCCTCTGTCACATCCTTCCCACATGACAGTGGAAACATCGCTTCAAACCAACATTCTGGATGCTCTCCTTTCCCCCACACTCCCACTCCAGCTCTGCTTGCCATTAAACTTTCTTCAGGTTTAGCACATGCTTATTCTTTCCATTGGCTGCAGAATTTCTACAGTGTTCCTGTAACTGCTCCTGCAGATTCTAGACCAAATTAAAAAGGCAAAAAAAACCCAAAACAAACCAAACACCAAAACCTTTCATCTGACAACTTGCCATCTCTGGCATGATGTATTCAGGTCACTCCTCTGGGCTTGTTCTTGCCAGAAAAGCTCTGCCCCAGGTAGGGCCTCCCCTCCACTGAATATGTAAGCAGACCAGACTGCCCACACGTGCTGCCTTGAGAGATGAGCCAGTTCTTGGTGCTTCAGTAAGAAATGTGACCGTGGGAAAAGTCCAGAGATGAGTCTGGCATCATGGGCAGGAGACGGCAAAAGAGAATGGGGATGCTTTCTTAATTCTTCCCTGGGATGTATACTGATCCTGATGGTAGAGTTCTTGGTGCTGATGCTCCTCACATCCTTGCTTTGCAAAAGGAACGGGTGACCTGTCTTCTAGCACAACTCTGCTCGGGAACAAACACCCACCCCGTGGTAACATACAGATCCCTCACTCGCACGACCAGGCCTGGGTATCACAGGGTGGAGGGAGGATGAGCCTGTTTCAGAAGGAGGGGGAATTCCCTACGTGAAGTGGAGCTAAAAAACAAGATGAGGATGTCTGGAAAAACAGAGTTTCCATGTCATTGCGGCAGAATTTGGCCTCCCACAGCTAAAAGACTGGCAGAAAACAGTTTGCTCTGCTGTGTAATTTCATCCTTCAAAACAAAGTTATAGCGACTGGTGTGGACATTCCAGTGTCTGCGAGCTAATGATGACAAAAGGCAGTTGCAACCAGCCAGTGCTGGGAGGAAATCAGGTGGGAGGCCCAGCCTCGCAACCAGCACTTGCAGACAAGCAACGTTCAGCCCTTCCAAGGCGTGCTGTCAGCGAGCAGGAGCTTAGGGAGCACTTCAGGTTGGCAGGAGGCAAGCAAGAACGTATCTTCCTGCTAGCCTTTTTTTGGGAGGGGGCGGAGGGGAGATACCCTGCCAAAGGAGCCGGTTTGACAAAATTGAGGCTGGATGCCTCTGTGCACCGGCGTAATGGGAAAGCCCTTGGTGAGGCAGGAAATCCTGGAGGCACGCCCCTTGGAGAAAGCTTGTGTGCAGTAGGAGATCAAATGAGGACTCCCCCATGCCTGCGGCCCCGTGGAAACAGATATTAAGAGATGATGGTCCTTTGGCGTATTTGCTTATAATTGCCATGCCCCCCAGAATAATTACTTTTTGCTTTAACCCCACCAGGTTTCCATTTGTAAAAAGTCTGCCAAAGACTCTCCCTCGCTCCTGAGCCATCCTCGACCCTGTGGGGCACCCTAAGGCTGGCTGCAGCTCTACAGCCCCAACCATCCTATGTCAGCTTTGTGTCAGCTTTCCTACAATATGGATTCCTGACCACCGAGCTCACTTCACACAGGTATGTGCATGTATTCCCCATTCTGGTGACTGATACCTTCAGCATTCCCCATGACTTCACAAATATTTTCATACGCCAGCCACATAACTTACTCCGACATCTCTCATCCCCTTCCCCATGGAACTGTGAGAACACAGGGGTTAAAAATAAAAGGGGGGGAGGGGGGGGAAAGAAAGAAGAGAGGGACAGGGACCAGCAGGAAGCCAAAGCAGACATCAGTCCTAAGGAAACCCATGAGTAAGGAGCAGCTTGGCCTGGCGCCAGCTTGGCTAACCATGACTCACCCCACAACTCCTCCCCACCACCATTTTTTTTTATAACTTGAACACGACATCCTCCACTCCTAACCCAGTGTATCTGGGTTCCTTCCACTCCAGAGACTGCAGCTTTTCCCAGGTGAGCAAGGGAATCCCATCTTAACCTCTTCCTTACTGCCAGTGAAGCAAAGTGAAGCAACCACGCTCCCCACCCCACGTTTCCAGAGCAGAAGCTTTCAATCCTTCTGGCTAAGGAGGTGGATTTAGGGGAAAAAGGAAAAAAAAAAAAGTCACCTCAGCATGCATTTTCTAGCTCTGTCCCTTTCCTTTTGAAGCCAAGATGAAAGGATTAATGCATTATTTGCCTTTTAGCCCAGGTGGTCTGCTCCGCTAGCCTCTGCCCCATTTACCATTGTTGCAGCTAACAGCTGTCTGGATTGCAGCTGCTCTAATGAAAGAAGCCCTGAAATGTGCTACAGCCGGGCACCTGGCAATGCTGTACCCATTTGTTCATACTGAAGGAACATGCGAGCTTTTAATTGTTCATGGCAAAGGGAGCTTTTTAATGACTTCAATTAACAGAGAGAGAAGAACTCCAGTTAGCTCTTGCTATACAAAAGAGTGTCCACAATGTCATTAAAACAAGATTTACAAGTGTCATAACTCTCAGCAGCATAGTCAACAATACAGCCAATCATTACAACTGAGCACCAAAGGAGAAGGGAGGGAACATCACAACACTGAGGAATGGGAGAGAGAGGATTATGGAGGGGAAGGTGCAGAGGAAAAAAGAAAAGTCATTTTTTTCTTTTCAGTCTAAATTGATTTTATTCTACAAAATGCTACTCAGTTAAAATTGTAAAAGCAAAACCATTTTAATATGTTCTTTCTTTCATAGCAGCAAGCTTTCTCTAACAAGCTTTTTGTTTTAGTGCAAATACTGTAGGCCTGTATTACAGTAAAATAACAAGAACAGAAGAGAGACAACACCAGAGAGAATGCCTCAGAGCTGAGATTCTCCGGGACTGCAAGAACAATATCAAGATCACGACGAGCAAAGACGGGTCCCAATTCAGCAGTCACCTTTAAGAACCTCCTTGGCAGAAACTATTTCACCACAGACAAAAAAGAAAAACCATGATCTAAAACTTTCGAGGAAAAAAAGATAACGGTGCCCCCAAACCTTCAATAATCCTTATGGTCGCCTATTAATAAATCACCAAGGCTTGATTCCACCTCCGACACCCACTCTGCAGCAGCGAAATGCTACTGATGCTTTCACTTTGCTCCCAGCAGAATGGAATCAGAATCAGGCCCTTTCTGTGTCTGAGGATCTTAAAGTAGACTTTAGTGACACTAGTAACTTATCGCTCTAATAAAGATGCACTATCCCTTATTGATGTTACTTTGAACTACACAGTATGTCAAGATATATACAACATTTTATCCTCTCACTGAGCAAAAACAATTGGATATCTATTTTCTACACATTTTAATATGGTTTTAATATCAAGTAACCACAAACAAGAAAGTGGAATAACCCTTTAATCATACAGGATAGGAGGGGAACAATTAAGTAAAATAGGATGGGATTTTATTATTATCTTGTATTCTGAGATTTGTCCTCAACTCCACCTACTGTTCACAGAGGAATGATAATGCATCTTTAGAAACACATCTCTTTTTTACATTTTATACAGACAACAACAAAACCCAGAATCTTTTATTTAAAGAATCAAAAAAAATTATTAGCCTAAAAAAAGAAGAAGATTGGAGTATTTTTAATGCTTTCTTTATTATATCCAAGTCTCAAACAGAAAAAAAGATGTAAACATGATAAATAAATAAGAAATAAAATGTAGATTGTTCCCCCCACCTCTTAAAATGTTTGACTTGGCCTTCCTAATGAAAATGAACTTGTAAGTGTCATAATAATAAGATTTCTTACATTTCAGAAGTCTGTTTTAGAATGGAAAAAAAGAAAACCCTACAAAAAGAAAAACAAAAAAAAGAAGCAACAACCAAACACCAGGAATGTGAGTTGGGAGGATGTTAAATTAATGGTGGGCAGATCTGCTGGAGCAGGCACAAGACGGCTGCCTGCCAATAAATAATAAGATACCAGGAAGGAGGGGGGTGTCTTCGGTTTGTTTTCATTTTGTCTTTTCATTTAGGATGAAGGCCAGGTGGATCCTACATACAGTAAGCAGCAAAATTAAAGGTTCAGATGAACTAAACAGATCATTTAAATAAAAATTATAAAAACACAACAGAGAGCTACTGTCCCCAGCATGTTGGTCCCAAATCCCATCACACCACAAGCAGTTTGAGACTTACCCAGTCTCCACACCTATGAGAAAGGAATGGATGAGGGCAATGCCACAACTGGGAAAGGGGAAGGACAAACGATGGCAAAATTGGAATGGCAAACACCTGCAAGCTGAATGTTTCCTTCAATGCAGCTGCTACTGCTCCTCCCAGTTTGGCATTGATTAATTTAAGATATTATTAGAGGCTTCATTGGGCCAGTCACTAGAGGGTTGACCCAATGCCAGCTGAAATTCCCTGGGCCTTTTCCTATTGACTTCAACAACTCTTGGTCAGACACTAGTTATAACAGCTCCCGCATTCTCATTACATGCAGAACATGGAGACACTGTACATTTAGGGATCGGCAGGGAAGGTACTCATGGAAAACACTGGTTTGGGGATGAGGAAGACAGTCAATTCCCAGAAAGCACACCAGTAAACCTGAAAAGAAGAACGCAGGGCCAGACCAAAACAGCAGCAGCACTCAAGCTGTACCTGTCTGCCAGAAGCTAAACAAGGATAAGGCTGATCCACAAAACACAGAAAGCAGGAGACCAGCAGTCCCAACAACAGACATCCTCTGAGAGGTCTGAGGGACAAAACGGGCAGGCACGAGGTATTTGGGGCTTTTCCCGGACAGTAGAAAATAATCCTTGTTTCTGGGCAGTTTCACATGTCTCCCGTCAGTATCACAGGACAGGGAAGGGGACCATCCTGCCCTGTCTCTGAGAAAGTCAATGCCAAGGCAGCAGGTAGTGGGCAAGGGGCAGCTGCAGCTCCTTTTGGCAACGATTCAGAGAGCAAAAGCTAAGGCAGGTTTTTGTTGTTCCACTAGGAACTAGTTAGGCTTACTCGGGGTTGAGGAGGCTCCTGAAATCCTGCAACCCCTAGCAGGAATGCTCCTATGTCCTGGGAGACAGCGAGCCTGGTCAGCTGGCCTCAGACGTAGCGGCATCACTTTAGGGTTTACCACTTGTCAGTGTTGCATTCTGCCCAAAAATGGGTGGAAATGACATGCAGAGACATTTTACTGAACAGTTTTAGATTCTCAATCCAGACTGGCCCAAACAAGCATCTGGCAAAATGAAGACAGTTAGAGAAGCAGCAGTTTCACCTAAAGTGATATCATCTACATAAAACCCTACGAAAACAGGATCCCCTGTGCTAACTATGGGAAGTTTCAGGTCTGCTTTACTAAAAAGGAAGTTTTGATGTTCGTATAAGGACAAGAGAGCTCTTTTATCAATTTTACTTATTGTGTAAGCTCAATGTGAGATCTCTAGCACCAGTATAATGATGGAAGTGTTTAAGCAATAAAGAAAAAGCCTGAATTGCAATCAGCTTTATGAAGCTCGTATCTTTCTATTTCTTGCAGGCTTGGTAAATACCTGGATTTAAAAACAATAGTAGCAATAAAAAAGCAAAGCCTACCTTTAGAGCCAAAGTAGTGTCCCTTTGAAATGATTCAAGGAATGGACAGTGGCCAGGGTTTGAGGGACACCAGCCCTGCTGAGTAAAGGTCCGGTTCCACAAGACCGAACCCTATTAATTCCCTGTGGAGTTGGTGGGGACTGCAGCAGTTTAGCATCTCGCAGGACTGGCCCTGTAATTGCATATTGCGTTTCTCCAGGTCCAGCCTGACCAAGAAATACCCCGGTTTCAGTTGATTATAAAAAAAAACATCTCACACCAAAATAAATAGCTGCCACCACAGCTTCAACAGGCAGGACCAAAGAGCTATCCCCTAAGCGGTTTAGCTGGCAAGCTGGGCAATCCTACTGTGCACATGGTCATGGTCTGTCAGTGCCTTGACATCAACAGGAATTGAGCTTGGCTCCAAGCAGGAATAGGTTACACACGTTACTGTTTTCAGTAGTGAACATCAGCGCGGGAGAGCTTGTGCCCGCTGCGAGCACTAAGTAGTAGCAGCCAGGCCCATGGGTTAGAGGAGACAAGGACCCAGGGCCAAGGGGAAGAGCCCTCTGATTTGTTTTTTGCGTTCAGGCCAATCAACCCCAACAAAACCAGATCCATTGCAATGCAAAAAAAAAAAAAAAAACA